>Ga0315908_10003104_pt1 | contig 12031 bp, 10 predicted proteins | sample LakEriMetagenome_12_FD_203520 | JGI IMG/M metagenome (GOLD analysis project Ga0315908, IMG submission 203520) | Freshwater fungal communities from buoy surface, Lake Erie, Ohio, United States - Buoy 4 MA124 | ecosystem: Environmental > Aquatic > Freshwater > Lake > Lake biofilm | place: USA...
AATACATCGAGGCACAGAAGATGAGCCACGTGCGCGGTGCCCCGATGCATCCTCAGACCCAGGGCAAGATCGAACGATGGCACCAGACCCTGAAGAACCGCATCCTACTGGAAAACTACTTCCTGCCCGGCGACCTTGAGGCCCAGATCGAGGCCTTCGTCGAGCACTACAACCACCAGCGGTACCACGAGAGCCTGAGCAACGTGACGCCCGCCGACGCCTACTTCGGCAGGGCACCAGCCATCATCAAACAGCGTGAAAGGATCAAGCGACAAACCATCGAGTATCGGCGCTTGCAACACCGCAAGCTCGCCGCTTAACATCAACCCCCAGACGAAGCCCGCACTCCGCTAATCTACGCCGCGAGTTGCGCCAAATGTTCTGACGACGGACACGAACAGGGTTCGGCCGCTGCGGTCGAACACAGCGCTGCTGCACCCGTTCCAACTCTTGCCTCAGCCGCCCGGCTACTTGAAGCCCCGCTGCTGGTGCCGGATGGCGCGCGCTTTGGGACGGTTGTCGACCTGATGCTCCACTGCGACCGGCAGGACCTGGCCTATGCCGTGCTCAGCTTCGACGGGATCGGCGGCCTGGGCGAGCAACTCCGCGTGGTCGCGGCCGACCGATTGGAGCTGCGGGTCGATGGGCTTCACACAACGTGGACCGAGCAGCAGTTGCGCACGCTTCCTCCGATCGATGCCACGGACTGGCCGTTAATGCCGGATCCCACACGGAACCGGCCGCTGCAGCCTCCGCTTTAGGGAGCGGTAACCCACCTGAAGGAGAGGTCCCCATGTTCAATTCATCGGATCGCATTATCGACCGCCTGGACCCCCGCGAGTGGGGGCGGGCAGAGCCGCATTGGGCCAGGACCGTGGTGTCCACCATCACGATGGCCGCTGCGGTTGGGGCAGCAGGCCTTGCCGTCTGGCGGTACCTGCAGGACAACCCGCAGCTGTTCCGCTCGGCTGACGCCGAGGACGAGTTCGATACGGAGGACTACGACGGCCCCACCGCCCCCGACGTACCCCCGCCAACTGCCAACTAAATCAGACCATCGTTTCGGGCCGGACCAGGCGGTCAAATGTCGCCTGGTCCACCCCGTCGCGCAGCGCCGCTTCACGCAGCGTCAGGCCCTCGTCGTCAGCAAGCCGGGCAATTGCCGCGGCCCGGTCGTAGCCCAGTTCGGGCACCAACGCCGTGACCAGCATCAGCGAACGACTGACCAGTTCGGCGATCCGCGCCCGGTCTGGTTCCAGCCCGGTCAGGGCGTAGCGCGTGAAGCTGTCGATCCCGGTCGCCAGCAGATCGATCGAACGCAGCACCGCCGCGCCGATCAGCGGTTTGAACACGCCCAGTTGCAGATGCCCCTGCATCCCGCCGACCACGACCGCCTGGTGGTTACCGATCACCTGCGCCGCGACCATCGTCAGCATTTCGCACTGGGTCGGGTTGACCTTGCCCGGCATGATCGAGCTGCCCGGTTCATTGGCGGGCAGCTTCAGTTCGCCCAGGCCGCTGCGCGGACCGCTGGCTAGCAGACGCAGGTCATTGGCCAGCTTGGTCAGCGCACAAGCGAGCGTAACCGTCGCGCCGGCAAACCGCACCAGCGGTTCCTGCCCGGCCAGTGCAGCAAAGGCATTGTCGGCCGGCCGCAGCTTAAGGCCGGTGATCATGCTCAGTTCCGCGGCCATCTCCCCGGCGAAGCCCGGCGGAGCATTGATCCCCGTGCCGACCGCCGTGCCGCCTTGAGCCAATGCCAGCACGCCTTGCTCCAGGGCCGCCGAAAGCTCTTTATGGCATTGCCGCAACTGCGCGGCATAGGCAGAGAATTCCTGCCCCAGGGTCAAGGGCGTGGCATCCTGCAGGTGTGTGCGGCCGATCTTGACGATCGCGCGCCATTCTTCGGACAGCGCCTCGATCTGGGCAATCATGGCGTCCAGCGCGGGCAACAATCGCCCGGTCGCTGCCAAAGCGACCGCCAGATGCAACGCAGTCGGAAAACTGTCGTTCGATGACTGGTGCAGATTGACGTGATCGTTGGGATGGACCGGGCTCTTGCCGCCACGCTGACCGGTCAGCAGCTCGTTGGCCCGGCTTGCGATCACTTCGTTGACGTTCATATTAGTCTGGGTGCCACTGCCAGTTTGCCAGATCGCCAGCGGGAACTGGTCGGCATGCTCGCCGCCGATCACCTCGCTCGCGGCTTGTTCTATCGCCTCGGCAATTTCGCCGGGCAGGTCGACGCGGTTGACGCGCACCGCGGCCAGTTTGACCATGGCCAGCGCCCGGACAATCTCGTCCGGCATCCGCTCACGTATCGCAAAGGGAAAGTGCAGCAGGCTGCGCTGGGTCTGGGCCCCCCAATGCGCCTGCGCCGGAACCGCCACCTGGCCGAGCGCGTCGCGCTCGGTGCGCATCGTCGCATCCTGGCCGTCCATCTGGTCCTCCATCGTTTCGCCGCCAGCCGGGGCTGCGACTCTGCCCGAACTCGTGCGCTTCTCGCTCCGTTCCCGCAATGCCTGTCTGCGCCAGGGCCAGCCTGTCCATGAATACGAATACGCGCTCTCGCCTTGCGCCGCAGGGCTGCTAGCATCGCGGCAACAATATTCGGGGAGATTTGGGGTGGCAATCACAACCGAAGGCGGCGCACCGGCGCAGGGTGACTATATTGATGCACCGCAGCTGCAGCTGTTCGTGATGGGGCTGTTCTTCATCTTCGGCGGGATCACCAGTCTGAATGACGTGATCATCCCGAAGCTGAAGGAGCTGTTCACGCTCAACTACACCCAGGCGATGCTGGTGCAGTTCTGCTTCTTCACGGCCTACCTGGTGATCGGCATTCCCGGCGCGCGGCTGGTCAAGAAGATCGGTTACATGCGTGGGGCGGTGGCGGGGCTGGTGACGATGATGGCGGGCTGCCTCTTGTTCATCCCGGCCAGCCAGACCGCGACCTACGCGCTGTTCCTCTTCGCACTGTTCGTGCTCGCCAGCGGCGTGGTGATCGTCCAGGTCGTTGCCAATCCGCTGATCTCGCTCCTCGGCAAGCCTGAGACGGTCCACAGCCGGCTGACCTTTGCCCAGGCCTTCAACTCGGTCGGCACGACCGTCTTTCCCTATTTCGGCGCGGTCCTGATCCTGGGCAGCCTGGCGACGGTGACGGCCGACCAGCTTTCGGGCGTCGAGCTTGATGCCTATCGCACGGCCGAGAGTCAGGCGATCGTCCACGGCTACCTCGGCATTGCGGCGGCACTGGCCGTGGTGGCGGGCGTGGTCTGGATGTTCCGCAATGCGCTGAAGGGTGAAAAGCACGAGGAGAGCAGCGGCCTTGCCGGGCTTGATCTCCTGAAGCGCAAGCGCTTCGGCTTCGGGGCGCTGTGCATCTTCCTCTACGTGGGGGCCGAGGTCGCGATCGGCTCGCTGATCGTCAACTACCTGATGCAGGACCATGTCATGGGCCTGGAAGAGCAGGCTGCCGGCAAGCTGATCGCTTACTACTGGGGCGGGGCGATGGTTGGGCGGTTCATCGGCTCGGCCGTGCTGCGCGTCGTCAGCCCGGGCAAGGTGCTGGCCGCCGTTGCGATCGGCGCGATCACGCTGATCGCGATCTCGACCCAGACCAGCGGTGCAGTCTCGGGCTACAGCCTGCTCGCCGTCGGCCTCACCAATGCGATCATGTTCCCGACGATCTTCACGCTCGCCTGCGAAAAGCTGGGGCCCCGCGCCGCCGATGGCTCGGGCATCATCAACGTCGCCATCTTCGGCGGCGCGGTGATCCCGCTCCTCACCGGCATGATCGCCGACGCCACCGGCAGCCTCGCCCTGGCCTTCGTGCTCCCCGCCGCCTGCTATGCCGTGATCGCCGGGTTTGGCTGGTACGCCCGGCGGCCGGCCTGACGCGGGCTAGTCGCCAGCCAGACCCTCAAGCCGAGCCTTGAGCTGCAACCCCAGCAGGCGGCTGTAGAAGCGCACCTGCGCGAGGTTTCCGCCCATGAACCACAGCCCGTCCTGGGCTGTCGGCTTCCACATGTTGCGCAGTTCGCCGTCCCATGGCCCGGGATCGCCTCTGAAGCCTGAACCATAGCCCCAGCACCGTCCGATCCGCTCCGCCACGTCAGGCCCGATCAGCCGCGCCACCCACTCCTCCATCGCGCCAAAGCCGGTGGCGTAGATGATCAGGTCGGCGGGGATATGCTCGCCATCGGCCAGCTCGATCCCGTCTGCGACGATCCGCTTGACTTCAATACCCGATCGCAAGGCAATCCGCCCATCGACGATCATCTCCGACGCGCCGACGTCGATGTAATAGCCTGACCCTGAGCGCAGGTACTTGCCGGCAATGCCGGCACCATCCTCGGCAAAGTCTAGCTTGAAGCCAGCCTGTTCGAGGCGGCTGTAAAACGGCGCTTCGGCCTCGCGGATCTTTGCCCAGGCCTGGCGACTGCCAATTTCCTGCAAGCGGATCGGGACCGAGGCGCTGATCAGGTCAGCCCGTTCGGTGGTCAGGCCTGCGTCCACGGCTTCCTGCGAATAGATCGGCTTGAGCATGACGTCGGTCATGGTCGTTTGGCGGATGATGTGGGTTGACGAGCGCTGGATCATCACCGGATGGGCACCGTGTTCGACCAAGTCGGCGCAGATATCGTGCGCACTGTTGTTGGCCCCGATCACCACCACCCGCTTGCCCGCCAGCCCTTCGCCGCCGCGATGGGCGCTGGAATGGTACTGCTGGCCCTGGAATGTCTCCGCGCCCGGAAATTCGGGGATGCGCGGGAAGCCGGCATTGCCCAGCGCCATGACCACATGGCTGGGCCGCAGTTCCAGCTCTTCGCCATTCCGCACGACCCGGGCCGTCCAGCCATTGTCACCGGGACGGGCCGATTTCAGCTCGGTTCCGGTCCAGACATCGAGTTCCATGGCTTCGGCATAGAGCTCCAGCCAGTCCCCCATCTTGTCCTTGGGGGTGTAGACCGGCCAGTGATCGGGGAAGGGCAGGTACGGCATGTGATCGTACCAGACGGGATCGTGCAGGGTCAGCGACTTGTAGCGCGACCGCCACTGGTCCCCGACGCGCGGATGCTTGTCGATCAGCAGGTGCGGCACGCCCAGCAGCCGCAAGGTAGCGCCCAGCGCGAGGCCAGCCTGACCGGCGCCGACGATCAGGACATAGGGCTGCTCGCTGACGCCCATGGCCTCCCGCTCAGCCTGGCGCAAATCCTGCCAGTTCCTCCCCTGGGGATCGTTCAACAGTCCGCTGGCGCGGCGCGTGCGCAGCGGGAATTCGTGGCCCTTGAGCTCCGCAAGCATGGTGAACAGGCTGAGCGCCTTGCCATCGACCAGGCGGATATAGCCTTGCGCGGTGCCACGGGCGGTCTCGAAGGTAATGAAGCCCTCGCTGGCCCCGGTGGCGGCCTCGGTCGTCCAGTTTGTTGCGGCCGTGACGGCGCCGCGCCGCGCAGCAAAGCCGGCAATCGCCGCCTCGCCCTCATGGGTGGCAAGCGTCCAGTCAAAGGCAATGAAATCTCGCCACAGCCCGGTCGGCAGGAACAGTCCGGCGACCGCTTCGGGCTCGTTCCGGGTCAGGGCCTCATTCAGGCTGGCCAGCCATGTTGCAACGTCGGTCACGATCCCTCCCGCTTCGCCTGGTGCCTATCCTGTCAGCACGGCGCGCGGCACTGTCAAAACAATTGCACTGCTGCTCGCCTTGCGCCGACATACCCCGCTTGATCCTGGCGCCGCACCCGGCCAGAGATGGCACCAGGCATTGGCGGGAGCAGGCATGATGGCACAGCGCGTGGTTCTTGGAGCGGCGCTGCTTGCCGCCATCATGCCGCTGCCGGCCGGAGCCACGCCCGCACCCATCGCCATGAGCGAGACAGAGAGTCCGGCCCCGACGCTGCCGCCAATCCTCTCCGCAAAGGACCGGGCGGCGACCGAGAACCGCATCCTCGCCGAGCGGCTCGATACGATCATCCCGGCGATCATGCGCGAGCAGGGGATCGACCTGTGGCTGCTGGTGGCGCGCGAGTATTTCGAGGAACCGGTGGTGGCCTCGATGCTTGATGCCGAGAACATGCATGCGCGGCGTCGCACCATCCTGATTTTCCACGATCCGGGTCCAGGCAAGCCGGTCGAGCGGCTGACGGTTAGCCGCTATGGCCTTGGCGGCCTGTTCGCACCGGCCTGGGATCCGGCCAAGCAGCCCGATCAGTGGCAAGCCGTGGCCGAGCTGATCGCCGCGCGTAACCCGGCGAAGATCGCGATCAATGTGTCCGATCTTCACCAGTTCGCCGATGGCATGACGGTCAGCCAGCATGACAAGTTCATGGCCGCGCTGCCTGCGCCGCTGCGCCAGCGGATCGTCAGCGGGGAAGGGCTGGCCATCCGCTGGCTCGAAACCCGCACGCCTGCAGAGATGGAACTCTATCCCACGGTCCTGCGCACCGCCCATGCGGTGATCGCCGAGGCCTTTTCGCGCAAGGTCATCACCCCCGGCGTCACCACGGCCGAGCAGGTCCAGTGGTGGTACCGCGACCGGCTGCTGGAATTGGGGCTGACGCCGTGGTTCCACCCCTCGGTCGCGATCCAGCGGCAAGGCGCAAAGGGCATGCTCGAAGGGGCCGAGGTGATCCAGCCGGGTGACCTGTTGTGGACCGATTTCGGCATCACCTACCTGCGGCTCAACACCGATACGCAGCACCTGGCCTATGTCCTGAAGCCGGGCGAAACTGAAGCGCCGGCGGGCCTGCTGCAGGGGCTGGTGAACAGCAACCGGGTGCAGGACATCCTGACCCGACACTTCGCGGTCGGGCGCAGCGGCAACGACGCGCTGGCGCTGGCGCGGGCCGAAGCGATCGCAGCGGGGCTCGACCCCTCGATCTATTCGCATCCGATCGGCCTGCACGGCCACGGTGCCGGCCCCTCGATCGGCTTCTGGGATAACCAGAATGCCGACCCGCGCGGCAGCGGGGCGATCAATGCCAATACCGCCTGGTCGATCGAACTCACGTCATACGCCGCCGTGCCCGAATGGGGTGGGCAGCGGGTCGATTTCCGGACCGAGGAAAACGCCTTCTTCGATGGCAAGACAGTGCGCTACATCGACGGTCGCCAGACCGAACTAACGCTAATCCGGTGAGGCGCGCGCCTTGCCCGTTGTTTTGCAGGAGCCTTGCCTGATGCCCGAAATCAATCTCCACCAGTATGATAGCTCACCCTTTTCGGAGAAGATCCGGATCTGCCTGGGGATCAAGGGCCTGGCGTGGCGCGCGGTGGATCAGCCGGTGATCATGCCCAAGCCTGATCTGGTGCCGTTGACCGGTGGCTATCGCCGCATCCCGGTCCTGCAGATCGGGGCCGACATCTATTGCGACAGCCAGCTGATCGCGCGTGAGTTGGAGCGACGCTTTCCCGCCAAGCCGCTCTATCCCGCCGGCCAGGCCGGCCTGGTCAACGCGACCGAGCAGTGGTGCGACAAGGCGGTGTTCCAGGCGGCCGTCGTGGCGATCTTCGGGGCGCTGGGGGACAAGGTCGATCCGGCCTTCATCAAGGACCGCGAAGCGCTGAGCGGCCAGCCGTTCAACGTTGCGGCTATGCAGGCGCTGTCGCCGTTTGCGCTGACCCAGCTCAAGGCCCATGCCGAGCTATTGGCAGAGCAATTGGCTGACGGCCGCGCCTTCCTGGCTGGAGACCAGCCATGCCTCGCCGACGCCGCGGCCTATTACAACTACTGGTTCCTTCGCAGCTTCGCACCGGGTTTAGCGGATCGGTTCGGCGATCTGGCCGGGTTTGACGCCTGGTACGACCGGGTCGCCGGGCTGGGCCATGGCCAGCGTGTGGCGATGGCACCGGCCGAGGCGCTAAACATCGCCGCGGCGGCAGACCCGGAAGCGACGGAAACGCTGGCGTCTGACGCCAGCCTGGTTGGCCAGTCGGTCAGCCTGGCTGCCACCGATTATGGCCGCGATCCGATCGTTGGGACACTGGTGGGTTCGACCCAGTTCAGCCTAACCGTTGCGCGCGAAGTGCCCGAACTGGGGCGGATCAATGTCCACGTGCCCCGGCTGGGTTATTCCCTCACGCCGGCCTAGGCCTCTAGCGGTTTGGTGGCGAGGCCGAGCTCCGCTGCGACACCTTGGTTTTCAGGAATTGAAAACATTGGCTATTCCACAGCCCAGCCAACCGGCCGGGCGCGACCTAACGCCACGGACGGCTGGCTGAGGCCGGACCATGTCCGGGTCACGGCTATCCCGCGAGCTGTGCGCCGGCTGCGGCGGCCTTACATGGCGATCGCCAGCTCGGTGGCCTGCTTGATCGCGCGCTTGGCATCAAGTTCGGTCGCCTCATAGGCGCCGCCGATCAGCTGGGCCGGGACTCCCAGCGCAACCAGATCGTCGTAGAGGCCGCGCGCAGGTTCCTGGCCGGCGCAGACGATCACCGTATCGACATCGAGCACGGCCGGCTCGCCGCCGATCGTGCAGTGCAGCCCGGCATCGTCGATCTTCAGGTAGTCGACCCCGGACACCATCTTGATCCCGCGCCGCTGCAGGGTCAGCCGGTGGGTCCAGCCGGTGGTCTTGCCCAGGCCCTGGCCGACCGGGGTGGCCTTGCGTTGCAGCAGGGTCACTTCGCGTCCGTTGCTGGCGACCTGCGGCTCGATCCCGGTCACGCCGCCGCGCGGATGGTTCTTGAAATCGACGCCCCATTCGCGGGCAAAGGTATCGATGTCGAGCGCGGCGCTGGTCCCGGCGTGGGTGATCAGCTCGGCGACATCGAAGCCGATCCCGCCAGCACCCATTATTGCCACCTTCTGGCCGACCTGGGCCGTGCCCTGGATCACATCGATGTAGCGCACCACCTTCGGGTGATCGATCCCGGGCAGGGCCGGGGTGCGCGGGGTGATCCCGGTGGCAACCACCACTTCGTCAAAGCCCATGGCCTGGAGCTGCTCTGCATCGACCCGGGTGTTCAGCCGCAGGTCGACGCCGCGCAGCTCCACCATCCGCGCGAAATAGCGCAGCGTTTCGTGGAACTCTTCTTTGCCGGGAATCTGCTTGGCGAGGTTGAACTGCCCGCCGATTTCGCTGGCGGCATCGAACAGGGTGACCTGGTGGCCACGCTCGGCGGTGATGGTGGCACAGGCGAGGCCGGCTGGCCCCGCACCGACCACCGCGATCCTGCGCCTGGCGGCAGTGGGGGCGATCACCACCTCGGTCTCGCGGCAGGCGCGGGCATTGACCAGGCAGCTGGTCAGCTTGCCGGTGAAGGTGTGGTCCAGGCAGGCCTGGTTGCAGGCGATGCAGGTGTTGATCTCGTCCTCGCGGCCCTCGAACGCCTTGTTGACCAGGTCCGGGTCGGCCAGCATCGGGCGGGCCATCGAAATGATGTCGGCATCGCCGCGGACCAGCACGTCTTCGGCCACTTGCGGCATGTTGATGCGGTTGCTGGTGATGACCGGGATCGAGAGCTCCTTGCGCAGCCGGCCGGTCACCCCGGCAAAGGCCGCGCGCGGGACCATGGTCGCAATGGTCGGCACGAAGCTTTCATGCCAGCAGAAGTGGGTGGAGATAACGTCCACCCCTTCGGCCTCCAGCGCCTTGGCCAGGCTGACCACTTCCTCCCAGGCCATCCCGCCCTGGAGCATGTCCATGGCCGAGATCCGGAAGACGAAGATGAAGTCCGGCCCGACGGCGGCGCGCACCGCCCGGACCACTTCGACCGGAAAGCGCATCCGGTTCTCCCATGAACCGCCCCAGCGATCGGTCCGCTGGTTGGTCTTCTCGACCAGGAAGGTGGAAATCAGGTAGCCGGCCGAGCCGATGATCTCGACCCCGTCATACCCGGCCTCCTTCGCCAGCGCTGCGCAGTTGGCAAAGGCGGCGATCTGTTCGGCGATGCCCTCTTCGGTCAATTCGTTGGGCTGGTGGCGGCCGATGCGGGACTTGACCGGGGAGGGGGCAACGCAGTCCGGCGTGCCGGCGAGCGGGCCGGAGTGGAGGATCTGCATGACGATCTTCACATCGGGTGCGGCGGCATGGACCGCTTCGGTCACCTGGCGGTGCACCGCGACATCGGCCGGCCCAAGCAGCTTGGCGCCGTATCCGGCGCTGGGGTGCGGGCCGATCCCGCCGGTGATGATCATGCCGACCCCGCCGCGCGCGCGCTCGGCGAAATAGGCGGCCATCCGCTCGCCGGCATCGGGCTGGTCCTCAAGCCCGGTGTGCATGGAGCCCATCAGGATGCGGTTCTTGATCTCGGTATGGCCGATCTTGAGCGGCGAGAAGATATGCGGATAGCGCGGGTGCGGGGTCATCGTGTCTGGTTCCTGCTGGCTTATTCGGGGATGTAATTGGGCGCGCGCTTTTCAAGGAAGGCGCGCATGCCTTCGGCGAAGTTTGGGCTTTTCCCGGTCATGGTCTGGTTGCGGTTCTCGATCGCCATGGCCGTTTCGAGGCTGCCCGCGTCAATCGCCATGGCCAGCCCTTCCTTGGTCATGCGCAGGCCCATCGGCGAGGCATGGAGCAGGTCATCGATCCACGGCTGGGCGGCAGCTTCAAGCTGATCGTCCGGTACCACCTCTGCCACAAGGCCAGTCGCCAGGGCGCGCGGTGCCTGAATGAAGCGCCCGGTCAGCATGAGTTCCGACGCGATCGACCCGCCCACCAGACGCGGCAGGAAATAGCTCACCCCCATGTCGCAGGCCGACAGGCCGATGCGGATGAAGGCGGCGTTCATCCGCGCGGATTCGCCGGCAATGCGGATGTCGCTGGCCAGCGCAAAGGCAAAGCCGCCGCCGCAGGCAGCGCCATGGACCAGCGACACGATCGGCTGCGGGCAGCGCCGCATCTTGATGTAGACGTCGGCCAGAAAGCCCTGGAAGCCATAGCCCCCACCGAACGGGATCTCGGCGCCTTCGCGGTGCTCCTTGATGTCGAGACCGGCGCAGAAAGCCTTGCCCGCACCGCGCATCAACACCACCCGCACCGAGCGATCATGATAGAGCTTGCCGAAGTAATCGTTCAGCTCATGGACCATCGCCGTGTTGATCGAATTGAGCGCCTCGGGCCGGTTGAGCGTCAGCCAGTCGACCTGTCCGCGCCGTTCGATGGTGATCGTCTGATAATCCTGTCCCATGCCCGCCGGTCCTTGCGCTAAACGCCGTTTAGCATTGCATAACGAACAGTGTATAGTATGGCAAGGCATGGCCGTATTGCTGACAGACGATCAGGTTGCCGAAGTGCGGGCGCGGATCCGGGAAGTGGCCGAGCGAGTGGTGGCCGCCGAAGGGCTCGGCGCGGTCTCGCTCCGCTCAATCGCGGCGGAGCTTGGGTGGACCGCTGCCTCGCTCTACCGCTACTTCGCGAACAAGGCCGAGCTGGTCGATGCGCTGCGGGTGTCGGCGCACAACCGGTTCTCCGAACGGATCGAGGCTGCCTATGCCAGCAGCGATGACCTGTGGGAGCGTTCGCGGGCGATCGGCGATGCCTATGCCGATTTCGCCCAATCGGACCGCGCCGCCTACCAGTTGATGTTCGCCTATGAACAGGATGAGGCGGGCATGTCCGATGCGCTGAAGGCCGCGCACAAGCGGTCCCGCCAGACCCTTACGAAGTATGTTGGGAAAATGGTCGATGCCGGCTACCTGGTGGGCGATCCCGCAGTGATTGCCCACGCCTATTGGGCGGCCATCCACGGCCTGGTCATGTTGAAGGTCGCCGGCAAGCTCGATCCGAGCCTGCCATTCGAAGACCTGCGGGGGGCCATCGCCCGGCTGATCACCCGCGGCGCCCGGCCTGACTCAGCGCGCAAGGCGGACTGAGCGGGCGGCAGCGGCTTTCCAAGTCATGGTCCAGTCAGCGCGCGCCCACGAACGCGGCGAGGAAGCGAGTGCGGGCATCCTTGCTCGGCAGATCGGTATAGGCCGACTACCAGTCTGTCCGTCGTCAGAACATTTGGCGCAACTCGCGGCGTAGATTAGCGGAGTGCGGGCTTCGTCTGGGGGTTGATGTTAAGCGGCGAGCTTGCGGTGTTG
>Ga0315908_10003105_pt1 | contig 12028 bp, 10 predicted proteins | sample LakEriMetagenome_12_FD_203520 | JGI IMG/M metagenome (GOLD analysis project Ga0315908, IMG submission 203520) | Freshwater fungal communities from buoy surface, Lake Erie, Ohio, United States - Buoy 4 MA124 | ecosystem: Environmental > Aquatic > Freshwater > Lake > Lake biofilm | place: USA...
CTGGTGAAATTGCAGGTCTTAAAGTAATGCGTATCATCAATGAGCCTACTGCTGCGGCTTTGGCTTATGGATTGGATAAAAAAGGACAAGACCAAAAAATTGCGGTATACGATTTAGGTGGAGGTACATTTGATATCTCGATCTTAGAATTGGGTGACGGTGTATTTGAAGTATTGTCAACCAATGGAGACACGCACTTGGGTGGAGACGATTTTGACCAAACCATCATTGACTGGTTAGCAGATGAGTTCAAATCAGAGGAAGGCATTGACTTGCGTTTGGATCCGATGTCCTTGCAACGTATTAAAGAAGCCGCAGAGAAAGCAAAAATTGAGTTGTCATCTTCAGCTGAAACAGAAATCAACTTGCCATATGTAACGGCAACTGCTTCTGGACCAAAACACTTGGTTAAAAAATTAACCCGTGCCAAATTTGAGCAATTGTCTGATAGCTTGGTTAAACGCTCTATGGAGCCTGTAGCCAAAGCCTTGAAAGACGCTGGTTTATCAACTTCTGATATTGACGAAGTAATCTTAGTAGGAGGGTCAACACGTATGCCTAGAATTGCAGATGAGGTTGAAAAATTCTTTGGTAAAAAAGCGTCAAAAGGAGTAAACCCAGATGAGGTAGTGGCCATTGGAGCAGCTATTCAAGGTGGCGTTTTATCGGGTGACGTAAAAGACGTATTGTTGTTAGATGTTACGCCTTTGTCATTGGGTATCGAAACGATGGGTGGTGTTTTGACTAAATTAATTGAATCAAACACAACTATTCCAACCAAAAAATCACAAGTATTCTCTACGGCTGCCGATTCACAACCAAGTGTTGAAATCCATGTGTTGCAAGGAGAACGCGCCATGGCTGTGGATAATAAAACCATTGGTCGTTTTCACTTAGACGGTATTCCACCAGCACCTAGAGGCGTTCCACAAATTGAAGTGACTTTTGATATTGATGCCAATGGTATTATCAAAGTATCGGCTACTGATAAAGGAACTGGTAAATCACACGACATTCGTATCGAAGCGTCTTCTGGTTTAACTGCTGAAGAAATCGAGCGCATGAAAAAAGATGCGGAAGCTAATGCTGATGCCGACCGTATCGCCAAAGAGCGTGCTGAGAAATTGAACGAAGCTGACAGCATGATCTTTCAAACTGAAAGCCAGTTGAAAGAGTTGGGCGAGAAATTGGCCGACGAGCACAAAACAACAATCGAGTTGGCCTTGACTGAGTTGCGTATGGCGCACCAAAATCAAGATTTAGATGCGATTCAAGTGGGCTTAGACAAAATCAATGCTGCTTGGAAAACCGCTACTGAAGCCATGTATGCACAAGGTGAGCAAGGGCAAGCTGCCGATGCTCAACCACAAGCTGATGCGCAAGGGGACAACACCCAAGACGTAGAATTTGAAGAGGTTAAATAATTGCACATAACTAGTTTAACTAGTGTTCAAATGAAAAACCGAGCCAATGGCTCGGTTTTTTTATGCTTATTATTTACGTTTCCTTCCGAAACATCTTTTCAATAACCAACACATGCGGAAAGGTAATTGAAGCCAAAAATGAGAAAAAGAGAGCATCAAATAGTTTCAAGTCCCGGAAAAGAAAATAGAGCAATGTTATACCAATGAGAGAAATGACCCAATACAAAGCGGCAGACAAAAAATATTGCTTGAACGTTTTTGGTGTAGCTTGGCCATACAAAAACCTCAACTGATCGAGAATCGATGGAATGCTGTGCCAAAAAATAAAATACAAGGCAAAGCCCCAAATTAAACTCGATACTTTAAAAAGGACGGCAAAAACGAGTAAGTAAAACAGTTCAATAAAAATAGATTCTTTATTCGCTTGGTATATAAAGTATAAGTAAAAGCCCAAACCAATGGTACTGAATAGAAGGACAAAAAATACATTCTGAATGAGCAAGATGGGAATTCGAGTTCCCGTTATATCGAATATAATAAGTTGTACTTGTAATTGATGAAACTCAAATAGCATAAACAACAAGAGCATTCCATAACTTGTTTCAAATAGTGCTTTAGGGACCGGAGGCACTGATTGGATTTTCGCGTTCCAATGTTGTTCCCCAAAATGATAACCACTAACAATAATAAATAGGAGTAACGCAAATGCAGGTAGCAAATAAAAAAGCAATGCCCCAAAAAGTACAATTCCAACATAATAGCCTAGTATTTTCCAATAGCTGGCCGCTTTATTTTGTGGATTTATATTCTTTATTAAGGTCAAATCATTGGCCCCATGTAAGATTCCGAAGCTAAAAATTAGTAAAAAACCTACATAAATTTGAAAAGCTTGTGGAACAAATGAATCAATCCATAGGCCGAAAAAGCTTGCTACGATTGCGAAATTCGAATATTTTAACATTGATTTTAAAATTTGTTTAAAAATAAGTAAAAAAAAATAGACAGATCGCATTGTTTTTTGTTTAATGTTTTCTATATTCGCTTAAACATTAATTAAACAATCTAATTAACCAATTTTTTTAACCAATTTAATTTTTATTTATTATGACAAACTTTTCTTTATTTACTTCGTTAATTTCGAAAATGTTGCCTACTGATTATGTAGGATTTACTTTCTTTGTTGGCTGTATGGCTATGATGGCTGCTTCAGCCTTTTTCTTTTTGTCATTGAGTCAATTTGACAAAAAGTGGAGAACTTCTGTATTGGTATCGGGTTTAATTACCTTCATTGCAGCGGTTCACTATTTCTACATGAGAGATTATTGGGCAGCTTTCCAAGAATCTCCAACTTTCTTCCGTTATGTGGATTGGATTTTGACTGTGCCTTTGATGTGTCTTGAGTTTTACTTGATACTTAAAGTTGCTGGTGCAAAACAAAACCTATTGTGGAAAATGATTTTCTATTCTGTAATCATGTTAGTAACAGGTTACTTTGGAGAAGCAGTAGATCAAGCTAACGCTTGGATGTGGGGCTTAGTTTCTGGTATTGCTTACTTCGCTATCGTATATGAAATCTGGATGGGTGAGGCTTCTAAATTGGCAGCAACTGCAGGTGGAAATGTATTGTCAGCTCACAAAATCTTATGCTGGTTCGTATTAGTTGGATGGGCTATCTATCCATTAGGATACATGTTAGGTACTGACGGATGGTACACTAGTATCTTAGGAAAAGGTAACGTAGATGTTGCTTACAACATTGCTGATGCTATCAACAAAATCGGATTTGGTTTAGTAATTTACAGCTTAGCTGTTAAATCACAAAAAGACTAATTACCTTTTAATAAATAGAAAAACCGAGCCATTGGCTCGGTTTTTTTTGTGCTTTATTTTTTGGGAATAATTAATTCAAGACTTTGATCTCAAAAAGCTTGTCCCAATTTTTTCCGGTAACAAACAGGGTTTTTGTTTTGGCATTGTAGGCAATTCCGTTTAATACCTCGGCTGCTGCATTTTTAACTTGAGATCGCAAGCCCGACAAATCCAATACGCCTTCTACTTCTCCTGTGTTTGGATTGATGATAGCGATGGCGTCTTTTTGCCAGATGTTGCCATAAATTTTTCCTTCAATCCATTCCAATTCGTTGATTGATTTTATTTTATTGGTATTGGTGTACACATTAATGTAATCGTCCATTTTTTGGGTAGACGGATTCATTTTCCAAATTTTTTCGGTACCGTCTGATTGGTAAATGGATTGGCCATCATTGGTCATTCCCCAGCCTTCAATGGGTTTGTCGTAGGTAAAAGTTTTGATTTTTTTAAACGAATTAGCATCATAAATGAATCCCACATTCGATTGCCAAGTGAGTTGAAACCACTGCTTGTTAATCGCGGTAATGCCTTCGCCAAAATAGTCGCCTTCTAAGTTTATTTGGCGGAATACTTTTCCGGTTTTGTAATCGTATGAACGCAAATGCGAAGCGCCTTTTTGGCCCGTACTTTCATACAAGGTATCGCGGTAAAACTCCAAGCCTTCGGTAAACGAAAGCGTATCGTGCATATAGGTGTTTACAATTTTGTAGGTTTTAAAGGCGGGAATTTTACTTGAAACCACCTCGATTCGGCTATTGATCTCGGCAAAATCATTCTCAAAATATATTTGCGCCTTTAGGTTTTGGTAGCCCAATTTATTGGCCACAATAGGAATGGCAAACGAATTGAGTGCTTTGGCTGATTTTACTTTTTGCTCATTCAAGTAATAGACCACACTGTCAATCGATTTTGATTTGGTATTGAGCACCGTGATTTCTACATTTTCACCTGCGGTACATTGTGTTTTCATGCGTGCCACATCAAAACTAAAATAGCTTTCTTTTTCGGCTTTGCTCGGGCCACAAGAAGAAATTAGCTGCGCTATAATCGTGAAAGTGAGTAGGTTATAATATTTCATAGGACTAAATTTTGAGCTGCAATATACAATACAAATTAATATCCATTTTACTCTTGCAAAAATATAAATTACACTTATATTTGCAGCGGCAAGTCCTACACGACCAGCTCCTGTAGAATCCTCCAGGATGGGAACATAGCAAAGGTATATGGTTGTAGCGGTGCGATGTAGGTCGCTTGCCTTTTTTTAGAAATACAATATTAGATCTTCCTGTTGGAAGATTTTTTTGTTTTTGGCGCTTCCTTCGCCTATTTATTTTCAAGCATCACCCAGGATTTTCACCTATATTTGCAGCACATTTTTTACCCATGATTTATCAAAAAGTAGTTCTCATAACCGGCGCTTCATCGGGCATAGGCAAAGCCATTGGCACCTTTTTGCATGACAAAGGATACAAAGTTATTGGTACCAGCCGCACACCCAGCAAGTATCCCAATCCATTGTTTCCATTATTGGCTATGGAGGTTCAAGATAGCCATAGCATTCAGCGTGTGGTTGATGAAGTTGTTGCCAAATACAAGGAAATTGATGTACTGATTAATAATGCTGGCGTGGGCATTACCGGCCCCTTAGAAGAACTTCCCGAACACGAAATGAAGGCCAATTTTGACACCAATTTTTTTGGTCCAATTGCCGTTATGCAAGCTGTTTTGCCACACATGCGAAACCAAAAATCAGGACTGATCATCAACATTACTTCGATAGCCGGCTATATGGGATTGCCGTATCGATCAATTTATTCAGCTTCTAAAGGTGCACTTGAACTCATTACTGAATCGTTGCGTATGGAAGTTAAGCCCTTTGGAATTCAGATTACCAATGTAGCGCCGGGAGATTTTGCCACCAATATTGCCACCAATCGTTTTCATGCTCCGGTGCAAATGGTATCTGCTTATGCAACTTCTTACGGAAAAACCTTGGCCTTACTCAACGAGCACGTCGATTCTGGGAGCAATCCCTTGCAAATGGCTGAAGCTGTGTATAAAATTATCCAAACGCCATCGCCCAAAATACATTACAAAGTAGGTTCGTTTATGCAAAAATTCTCCGTGGTTTTGAAACGCATTTTGCCCGATAAAATCTACGAACGCCTGCTCATGAATCATTATAAATTGTAATTTTGAGCGCTTGAAAACGTAAAACACAACTAAATATATCCATATGAAATTTTTTATTGACACTGCCAACCTTACTGAAATTGCCGAAGCCCAAGCCTTAGGCGTACTAGATGGTGTAACAACCAATCCGTCTTTGATGGCCAAAGAAGGCATTACCGGAACCGACAACATCTTGAAACACTACGTTGACATTTGCACTATTGTAACCGGTGATGTCAGTGCCGAAGTAATTGCGGTTGATTACGATGGCATGATCCGCGAAGGAGAGGAATTGGCCGAATTGCATCCGCAAATTGTGGTGAAATTACCAATGACCAAAGAAGGCGTAAAGGCTTGTAAATATTTTTCTGACCGCGGTATTCGCACGAATGTTACCTTGGTTTTTTCGGCTGGACAAGCTTTGTTGGCTGCCAAAGCTGGAGCTACCTATGTTTCCCCATTTATTGGACGCTTGGACGACATCTCGACCGACGGCTTGAATTTGATCGAAGAAATTCGTTTGATTTATGATAATTACGGTTTTGAAACCGAAATTTTAGCGGCTTCTGTTCGTAACACGATGCACATCATCAACTGTGCCAAAATAGGAGCCGATGTCATGACAGGACCTTTATCTGCGATTTTAGGCTTGTTGAAACACCCCTTAACCGATATTGGATTAGCGCAATTCTTAGCCGATTACGCCAAAGGAAATAAGTAATCAAAATAGTATATAAAAAAAGGGACTTCAATTGAGGTCCCTTTTTTTTGTTTAGGTATAATTCGTTTCGTTTATAATTGCTTTTCAAAATCCACATCAAACAAGTTGGTAAATGCATTTTTGATGATGGTATTGCTGTCTAAAATAATGGTACGGTGCACTTTCATGATGGCCCAATTGCGTTTGGCTTCTTCAAAATTATGCGCTTGTACTTCCACAATTCCCTTAAAATTGTATTTGGCCACTAAGTTTTGCCATTCGGTTACATCGGGATCCAAATTGACTGCTACAAAAGTATACTCGGGATGTTTCTTTTGCAATTCCAAGGCTTTTTTGTGTGCCGCAATATAATGGGAGGAGAAGTTTTTAGTCCAGAAAAAAAGAATGGTTTTGGACTCACATAAGGTCCTGTAATCAAAAGGTTTGTTGTCTAGATCAACAAGTTTTACTTGAGGTAATTGCTTTTGCGCATTCAAGTTATTGATCGCTTTCCCAATCTCGTTGATTTCGTTTTTCTTGCTATTATCCGTCGAGAATTTACGATACGTATCTAGGAATATTTGGTTATTCACCATGTTTTGTTCTTCGAGCAGATAGGTAAAAGCGATGTTGTTGAGGATGATGTTTTTAACCTTTTCGTTTTTGATCAGGGTATCGGCAATTTTTAATTTATTGGTATTGGTTTTCAAGGCCAAATCTAACTCCGAGAAGTGATTGTGGTAATTGATGGCTCCCATGTTATTGAGCATATGCGACAAATAGGAGACAAAAGGTTCGTAATTTGATAGTTTCGGGTTGTTAAAATCAATGTTTTTGCGATAGGAAAAGTAATTTTTTGGCAAGGCTTCTATCACATCATTTCCTGTTCTCATTTTATGCGCTAAAGGATAAATTTCTTTTTTGCTGTAGTGTGCAAAATTCATGGCGCTTTGGGCATATAGATCAAAACCGTTGCTCCATTTTATGCTTGCTTTTTTTTGTAGATAATAGTTTTTTTTCTGCGAATACGAAGCCTCAATTTGCTGGGTAAATTTGGGAAGCGGATAATCAAATACATCCAATATGGTATTGCGGTCTGCTTCATTTTTTAGGTACAACTCCATCAGAAAGTTGTTTTTTTGATCGCCTCGGCCACAAAAAACAATCGAGTTATCAAAGTCTTTGGCATTGAGACGCACCATGATGCTGTCGTTTTTGTCAAAATAAACATATTGGTATTCAGGATCATTTTTAAACGTATACATGCCTGGCGTCAGGGAATCAAATTGGATAAAAAAACGATTGTTCTCATCAAGTAACACGCTGTCTAATACCTTGTTATCTCTGCAAAACAAGACGTAGGGATGTGTTGGATTTGAAATTTCACCACCAAAATAGGCTGCATAATTGTCACTTTTAAATTCCTTGTTACAGGAACCCAAAAGGAATACAATGGGAATTACAATGAAAGGAACAATATGTTTCTTGAAGTCAGTCATTTACATTAAAATAGGGAACAAAAATATCGAGTTCATATATAGGGTAATGTTAATGCCTCGTTAAATAAACTTTTGTTTCCGAAAGCCGCGAATAACCGCACTTATTTTATACTTTTGCGGCAAATTTAAATCCCTTTTTTTTGTCATGCTAACAGTAAATAATTTATCGGTACAGTTTGGAAAACGCATCTTGTTTGATGAAGTAAACACCACTTTTACCCACGGAAATATCTATGGTGTTATTGGGGCCAATGGTGCTGGAAAATCTACCTTTTTAAAAATTATTGCCGGCGATATTGATCCTACATCGGGACACATTCACTTGGAACCGGGCAAACGAATGTCGGTTTTAAACCAAAACCACAATATGTTTGACGAGCATACGGTACTGGAAACCGTGATGATGGGTAACAAAGTGTTGTTTGCCGTAAAAAAAGAAATGGACGAATTGTATATGGATTACAACGACGCCAATGCCGACCGCATTGGTGAATTGCAAGTGCAGTTTGAAGAAATGAACGGTTGGAATGCCGATTCGGATGCTGCTGCGATGTTATCCAATTTAGGCATTAAAGAAGATAATCACTATACCATGATGGCTGATTTGGATGGAAAATTAAAAGTTCGCGTGCTTTTGGCGCAAGCTCTTTTTGGCAATCCGGATGTATTGATTATGGATGAGCCCACCAATGACTTGGATTTTGAAACCATTGCTTGGTTGGAGAATTTCTTGGCCAATTATGAAAACACCGTTATTGTAGTTTCGCACGACCGTCACTTTTTGGACGCCGTATGTACGCACATTTCGGATATTGATTTTGGAAAAATCAACCACTATTCAGGGAATTATACGTTTTGGTACGAGTCATCTCAATTAGCGGCCAAACAACGTGCCCAACAAAACAAAAAAGCCGAAGAAAAGAAACAAGAATTAGAGGAGTTTATCCGTCGTTTTAGTGCGAATGTTGCCAAGTCCAAACAAGCTACATCGCGTAAAAAGATGATCAGCAAGTTGAATATATCTGAGATCAAGCCTTCGAGCAGACGCTATCCAGCCATTATTTTTGACCAAGAACGTGAAGCGGGTGACCAAATATTAAATGTAGAAAACCTAAGCGCCTCTATTGACGGAGAAATCTTATTTACTGGCGTAGATTTGAATATGGCCAAAGGCGATAAAATTGTGTTGTTCTCTAAAGATTCACGTGCCACAACGGCCTTTTATGAAATTTTAAACGGACACCAACAACCCGATTCGGGCCAATTTGATTGGGGAGTAACCACTAACCAAGCTTATTTGCCTGTGGATAATCATTCCTTTTTTGAAAACGATTATTCGTTGGTAGATTGGTTGCGTCAATGGGCTAAAACCGAAGAAGAACGCGAAGAAGTAAACATCCGTGGTTTTTTGGGCAAGATGATTTTCTCGGGCGAAGAAGCCTTGAAAACCAGCCGCGTGTTATCGGGAGGAGAGAAGGTACGTTGCATGTTGTCACGGATGATGATGGAGCGTGCCAATATTTTAATGCTCGACGAACCCACAAACCACTTGGATTTAGAATCAATTACGGCATTTAATAATTCGTTAAAGAATTTTAAAGGGTCGGTGATATTTACCACACACGATCATGAATTTGCCCAAACAGTCGGGAATAGAGTAGTAGAGCTCACGCCAAATGGTGTGATAGACCGTTACATGACTTTTGATGATTATTTGGATGATGAAAAAGTACAGGAATTACGTGTAAAAATGTATGCCAAGTAATTCAAGCATTCGCATTGCATAACAATTAAAAATCCCTCTTTTGGGATTTTTTTGTTTTTAAATGATAAGGTAAAATGCTAGAATCGGGTTTTACTTCCATAAAAAAAATAGATTGCTTGAGAAAAACTAAAAAAGGTCACCAAAAAAATACTAATTTTACTGCCCAAACCCACGCACCCATGAGTCAAAAACTATTGCTCAGTGAAAAAGAAGTTGCCATCATCTTGCATCGTTTGGCGTGTCAATTAATTGAAAAACACCTCGACTTTTCAAATACCGTGTTGGTTGGCATTCAACCGCGTGGTGTGTTTTTGGCCGAGCGAATCAAACAACTGCTGGAACAAGAATACCACGTACCCTCGATTGCTTTGGGCTATTTGGACATCACATTCTTCCGCGATGATTTTCGTCGTACCGCAATGCCCATCGAGGCCAATTCAACCAAAATTGATTTTTTAGTCGAAAACAAAAAAGTAATTTTTATCGACGATGTGCTATATACCGGACGAAGCATCCGATCGGCCCTAACTGCTATACAATCGTTTGGCCGACCCGCCGAAATTGAATTATTGGTGCTCATTGACCGTCGATTTAGCCGCCATTTACCTATACAGCCCGATTACCGTGGTCGTCAGGTTGATGCCATAAACCAAGAAAAAGTAAAAGTGCACTGGAAAGAACAAGACGGAGAAGATGCCGTTTATTTGGTTCCAACTACAACTCCACAAACCACAACTACCGCATGAGTGAATTAAGTGTCAATCATTTATTGGGAATCAAATACCTTCAGCCCGAAGATATTCAGCTGATTTTTGAAACCGCCGATCACTTTAAAGAAGTCATCAATCGCCCAATTAAAAAAGTGCCGTCATTACGAGACATTACCATTGCCAATATCTTTTTTGAAAACAGTACCCGCACTAAATTGTCCTTTGAGTTGGCCCAAAAAAGACTTTCGGCCGATGTAATCAGTTTTTCGGCGGCGCAATCTTCGGTTAAAAAAGGGGAAACACTGATTGATACCGTAAACAACATCTTGTCTATGAAAGTTGACATGGTGGTGATGCGGCATTCCTCTCCCGGTGCGGCTCATTTTTTGTCTCAAAAAGTAAAAGCCAGTATCGTAAATGCAGGCGACGGCGCCCACGAACATCCCACGCAAGCGCTCTTGGATAGTTATTCAATACGCGAACGTTTGGGCGAAGTAGTCGGAAAAAAAGTAGTGATTGTGGGTGATATTTTGCATTCCCGAGTAGCTCTTTCTAATATTTATGCCCTGCAAATGCAAGGCGCAGAGGTAAAAGTGTGCGGACCCAAAACCTTGATTCCGCGTTACATTGAATCGCTGGGCGTACAAGTGGAACCCAATTTACGCAAAGCCCTAGAATGGTGCGATGTAGCCAATATGTTACGCGTGCAAAACGAGCGCATGGACGTAAATTATTTCCCCTCTACCCGGGAGTATGCCATGCAATATGGATTAGACAAACCCTTGTTGGATTCGCTGTCCAAAGAAATTGTGATCATGCACCCAGGGCCGATCAATCGGGGAGTAGAGATTACTTCTGAAGTAGCCGATTCCTCGCAATCGGTGATTTTAAATCAAGTAGAAAACGGGGTAGCGATACGCATGGCGGTGATTTATTTATTGGCTTCAAAAATACAATCCTAATACATGAAAGTAGAACACAAAGGACATACGGTAACCATCAAAGACACCCAAGGTGACTTGTCGGCTTTTATCGAAAAACTTACCCACGAATACAAAAGCTTCGAAAACGAAAATATCATTGTGGATTTGACGCATTACCCTGAATTGACTTTACACCAACTCAACGGTTTTATGGCCTTGTCCAAAACACACAAAGCCCACAAAAAATCTTTTGTGTTGGTAGCCAGCGACATCGATTTTAATTTGGTTTCAGACAAACTTGCGATTGTGCCATCCCAATTAGAAGCACACGATCTCATTGAACTCGACGAAATTGAACGCGATTTAGGGTTTTAATACACGATGAATCTCACCATTTTAGGCTGTTATGCCGCTACACCGCGCACGCTCACCAATCCAACGGCTCAAGTGTTGGAAATGCGGAACCATACTTTTTTAATTGATTGTGGCGAGGGAACTCAGGTGCAATTGCGCAAACAAAAAATTAAATTCACCAAAATAAATAGGGTGTTTATCTCGCATCTGCACGGCGATCATTTTTATGGATTAATCGGGTTGATATCCACCTTTTCCTTGTTGAATCGGGCAAATGAATTACACATTTATGGTCCACAAGGCATACAAGAAATCATACAATTGCAATTGCGATTGTCTCAATCTTGGCCGCAATACGAATTGATTTTTCACGAATTGACTTCCAAAGAATCCGAAGTTTTATTTGAAGACGACAAAGTGGTGGTGCGCAGTTTTCCTTTAAAACATCGCGTGTATACCAATGGATTTCTATTTCAAGAAAAAGTAGGTGACCGCAAACTCGATGTGAATGCTGTCTTGAATTACGAAATTGATACCTGCTATTACCAAAACATCAAAAACGGCAAGGACATTACCCTAGAAGACGGCAGAATTATTTCCAATTCG
>Ga0315908_10003108_pt1 | contig 12021 bp, 10 predicted proteins | sample LakEriMetagenome_12_FD_203520 | JGI IMG/M metagenome (GOLD analysis project Ga0315908, IMG submission 203520) | Freshwater fungal communities from buoy surface, Lake Erie, Ohio, United States - Buoy 4 MA124 | ecosystem: Environmental > Aquatic > Freshwater > Lake > Lake biofilm | place: USA...
TCACCAACGACCATGAGGACGAACTCGCGCTGGTGCATGAGTTCTGCGCCGCCCGCGGCGTCCCCAGCGCCACGGCCAATGTCTTCGGCGAAGGCGGCGCAGGAGCCGTGAAACTCGCTGAAACTGTACTTGCCGCGCTGCCCAAAGAATCCAAGCCTCTGCAGTTCCTTTACCAGCCCGATGACAGCGTCGAAGCCAAGCTCAACGCCATCGCTACGAAGATCTACGGCGCGGATGGCGTGCAACTCACCGACGAGGCGAAGGCCAAGCTCGTTCTCTTTGCCCGCAGCGGCTTTGACAAGCTGCCGCTGTGCATGGCGAAGACGCAGGACTCGCTCTCCGATGACGCGAAGAAGCGCGGCCGCCCAAGTGGCTTCACCATCACCGTGCGCGACTTTGAAATCGCGAATGGAGCCGGATTCCTCGTGGCCCTGACCGGCACCATGATGCGTATGCCCGCCCTGCCCAAGGTGCCCTCCGCCGAGCGCATCCAGGTGAGCGAGGCCGGCGAGATCAGCGGCATTTAAAATGATCCCGGAGGGATCAGAGAAAGTAGCCGGTGGTCGAAGCCGCGTAGCGGCTGAACACCACCAGACAAAACGCAAGTAGACCGTTTCTCTCAATGGCGCATCCCGGTGGGATGCAAGAAGCGTTCGATGACACCTCGCCACCATCGTTGATGCCTGAGATGTCACAAGACCACCTCCCGTCTTGCCCACTTCATGCGTAGGCTCTAGTTTCTCAAGCGCATGATCCTGATCCGCACGCTCATCCTCGGCTTCCCGCTGCTAATCGCGGCGCTGGCGTGTTGGGCGGCGGTGGTGTCAAAACGCAGCCATGAGCGGCCCAAGGACGGGCTGGTCGTCATGCTGGAGCAAAACGTGCCCGCGCTGAACCCCTTTCTACCCACCACCGAGGCCGAGCGCCAGATCACCGACCTCGTGCATGAGCCACTGCTGCGGATTGATGAGCACGGTGCTTTGCAACCCGCGCTGGCGGATCTGTGGCGCTGGTCACAGGAGGTCACCTGCTGGTTTGGCGACGCGGCCACGGCCCAACAAGCGCTGGAGCGGCTTCAGGCTCAAATCGGCGAACGCAACCGCTGGAGCGAGTGGCATCTCGACTCGGCCCAGACCGTGGAAAACGAGCTGCGACTGCGTTTCACGGAAATCGCCGGCACGGGTGCCCAGCAGGCTCTGGAAGTCATCGCGGACCTGCGCCCGCAGCCTGCCGCCATCTGGCGAATTGAGCATGAAACACCCCTGCGCGAGGCCTGGGATCAATTCATGGCCGCGTCCCCTCAGGCCAAACCCATTCGCCGCGTGTGGTTCGATGGCACAAACGCCTGCGAGATCGTCGTAGCTGGCTCAGCACAGCGATTGATCGATGAGCTGCGCACATCGCTCGACGCTGGCACGGCCAAGCGGACGTCACTCACGCTTCGCGGAGAGGTGGGGGCACTGGTGGAGCCGGTGCTGGACCTCGAGATCCGTCCTGGCCGCTTTTGGCATGACGGTAAGCCGGTCACGGCGGAAGATGCACGCGTCACGTTTGAGTTTTTGCGTCGAAACGACTGGCCGGTGCCAAATCGCGAGGCACTGCGGCACATCCAGTCTCTCGAAGCACACAACGACGGCACGCGGCTGCATGTGACTTTCCGCAAGCGCTACGGCCCTGCATTGGGCGCGTTCGCCGATATGCCTATCCTGCCCACAGCTTGGTTGAGTGCCCATCCACAGGCCCGTGAGATGGATTTTCTCAAACAACCACCGCCAGGAGCTGGAAGTCACCGCATCGCCTCGCGTGAAATGCGCTCGCTCATCCTGACGCCGGTGCAGCAAGAGAAAGAAGCACCGCGTTTCTTGTTCAGCTTCGCGGTTTCGCCGTTGATGACTCAAATCGGCATGCGCACACGCACGGTGGACCTCGTCTGGCCTGCGCCGGCGGCAGATCACACGCAACTGACCCAACGACGCTTCACCCCACCGCGTCAGCGGCTCGTCGTGCTCTGGAATACGCGGCATGACATCCTTAAAAACACTCGATTCCGCGCAGCGCTGGCGCAGGCCACGGACATCGGCGATCTCATCCGTGCGGTGCCGGGCCGCCTCGGTCATGCGGACGCCAGCTTCTTCGCGCCTGGCCTGTGGTTTAGCACACGTGCCCCACGCGTGCCCTTTGATCTCGATCAAGCCCGCCAGACCCTCGCCGATGAAGGCTGGCCGCGTGATGTGGAAGGCCTAGCTCGCGGGGCGGAACGCGCGTTTCGTTTCACCCTGCTGGTCCCGGATGGAGACACGCTCCACCGGCGCACTGCGGAACGCCTGGTGGAGCAGTGGCGCAGACTCGGCGCGTTCGTAACGCTCGAATTCGCGCCGGACGCGCCTGCTTTAGCGCAGCGGCTGCGTGAGCATCGTTTTGACGCTGTGCTGCTAGACCAGCGTTTCGAGGTCTCCTGGGATCAGTTGCCCTGGTGGCATTCCTCGCAGGCAGACTCAGGTGGCACCAATTTCTGCGGCATCGCTGATCCACAGATTGATCTTCAACTAGAGGCGCTGGCCGCTGAGTTTGATCCTGCTAGGGTGCCGGAACGCTTGCGGTCACTGGAGTCCCAACTGCTGCCACTGCATCCGCTCCTCACCCTTTTCACCAGCCACGAAGAAGCTGCGACCTTGCCTGGAGCGGCAGGTGAAACGGCGACGGAGGCCTTGTCAGGCACATGGACGCTGCGCCAACTCGCTGTGCCGACGAAGCACCTGCCCACCCCACCTCTCATCGATCTCAAACTACGCCTCCCGGAATGACGAACGCGCCCAACCTCTCCCAACCGCCCCGCTGGCTGCCGCTGCATGTGCTGTGCGGTGGCTTGCTCGCCGCTGTGGGCATGCTGGCGCTCTCCAAACAGCCGGTGGAGACCTGGCTCGTGCTGCCTTCGGCCGCGACTGAAATGGGGATGCGCTGCGGCTTCAGTCTTGGGGTGCTGATCCTCGCGCTGCTGCTGGCCTTAAGCCTGGGGCTGGCCGTCGGGCTGCTCACACGCCGTTTAGGACGAGGTGCGGAGGCTTTTGTCGCTCTTCTCGGTCGTGCGCTTGCTTGTCTGCCGGTTGTGGCGCTGGCGTGGGGCTTCGTCAGTCTATGGATCGGCCATTATGGCGGCCCTGTCGAAACGCTGATGCCTACCGAGCTGCCGGTGGCGCAAAACGTCTGGCAGATCACGTTGGCGCGGTGGCTGTGGGAGTTTCTGGCTCCGGCGCTGCTGCTTGCGGTGCCTTTGACTGGCGAGTTCATCCAATGCGTCATCTCCGATGCCAAGGCGACCGTCGATCTCGACTTCGCATTGCGGGCGCGGGGTGTGCCGGCCAGTGAGCGGCTCTGGTGGCATCATCTGACTCAGTTGCTGCCTTTGCTTCGCACGCGGATGCAGGCGCTTTGCCTCGTGGCACCGGTTTATCTCATCGTCATCGAGGATGTGCTGCGTTTCATGGGCTGGGGCGGCTGGATGGCGCAGTCCATCCGTGCGGTGGATGTGAAGGGGATCGCGTTTGGCTTTGCCACGGGCGGTATGGTGATGGCGCTGCTTTGCGGCGGCCCGCATCTGCTGCGTGCGCGGCTGCGGCCCTCCGCGAATCGTCTGACCGCCTTTGCCTGGCAGCCGTGGCAGCTCTGGGGCTTGGGATTGATGACGATTACGCCGCTTTCCTCCTCTCCCTGGCTTGTGCTGTGGTTCGCGGTGCTTTTTTCAGGAAGCTCTGCCTGGCATGAGGCATGGGCGGGCGTCAAAAAGCAGCTCCCGCTTGATCCAGCACGTTCATTCGGCGTTTCAGAGACTTCGATCTGGCTCCGGCATGTCGCCTTGTTGCAATGCCGCATGCTCGTGGCCTGGATCAGCGCCGTCTCTGCGCAGATCCTGCTCTGGATCGCCGTCGCCTGTGCTTTGCAGCCTGCATTGTGGCAGGAGTTGGGCGCACCTCTGGCCCGATGGTTCCGCCCGCTTGCTATCGGTTCATCGCAGGACGCGGCGCGCACCTTGGCTGATCCTTCAGCCCTGCTCGAAGCCGGTGGTGTGATCGCGCTTGGCGCCTTGTGTTTGATCCAACTCAGCCGCATCATTCAGCCACGACCCACATGAGCCTCATGCCCGCCGCCGCCACTCCCAAAAACGATGCGCCTCTGCTGCGCATCCGCGATTTGAAGATCGAGTTCCGCCGCCATGACGCAGAGCCGATGCAAGCCGTGCGCGGCATCGACTTGGAGCTCAAGCAAGGCGAGTGCATCGCGCTCGTGGGCGAAAGCGGCAGCGGCAAGAGCGCCACCGCGCTCTCTTTTGCCCGCCTGCTGCCAGAGCCGCCCGCCAGCATCACTGCCACTGAGATGTCCCTGGCCGGAAACGACATCCTAACCATGAACGAAAGCCAGCTCCGTCGCATTCGGGGCAAAGAGATCGCCTACATCTTCCAGGAGCCGACCACCTCACTCAATCCCGTGCTCACCATCCGCACGCAGATCGCCGAGGCGCTCGCTTTGCATCGCCCTGACGTCTCGAAAGCCGGCCGCGATGATGAAATCGTGAAGTGGCTGGACAAAGTCGGCATCGTCGATTCACGCAAACGTTTGCACGCCTACCCGCACGAGCTCAGCGGTGGCATGCAGCAGCGCGTCATGATCGCCATGGCGCTGTGCATGCGGCCGAAGCTGCTCATCGCCGACGAGCCGACGACCGCGCTCGATGTGACCATCCAAAAGCAGATCATGGACCTGCTGGCCGAGCTCCGCCGCGACCTCGACATGAGCATCATCCTCATCACGCACAATCTTGGCATCATCCGCAGCGTGGTTGACCGCGTGGCCGTGATGTTTCGCGGTCAAATCGTCGAAACCGGCCCGGTGGAGGAGATTCTGCGTAATCCGCAGCACGCCTACACCAAGGCGCTGCTCGCCTGTGTGCCCCGCATGGGAGCGAAGCAGGACCGTCTGACCACCATCGACTACGCGGCGCTGGCCTGACCTGATCGTTCCAGCAGCAGAGGCTGCACGTGCTGTTGAGCGCGGCTGCCGGGAATTCGAGTGAATCATGTGAAATAACCGCGTGTTATGTCTCAGGTCGGACTTTGGACTTGTTCTTGCTTTCTTGGGGTCTTTATATTGAGTTTCATGAATAAAAAACGCCTATGTCTGGCGGCTTTCCTGACCACCTTCCTGACCATCTTCGGCGCACAGTCTGATGCGCAGGAGAAGCCTGCGAAAGACCGGAAGGGTGCCCAGGAACAAGCCCAGGTGCTCCTGGCTCTGCATCAGCAGCATCAAAACGCGGTGAGCATGTCCGCCCAGGGCAGACTGCGTGAGGCCGAGGCCGAGCTGCGGCAGATCGTTTCCACCTGCGGCAAGGTGTTTGGCAAGGACCATCCAGACACCCTGATCAGCCGGAGTAATCTGGCCGCCACACTGGCCGAGGAGGGAAAGTATGCCGAGGCGGAAAAGGAAAATCGCGCAGTGCTGGCCATCCGCCGGGAAGTGCTCGGCGCGGAGCATCCCGATACCCTGATGAGCCGCAACAACCTCGCTGCTGCGCTTCAGGAACTGGAACGTCATGCCGAAGCCGTGCGCGAGTATCGCGCGGTGCTGGCCGTGCGCCAGCGGGTGCTCGGCGCGGAGCATCTGGACACCCTAGACTGCCGCAACAACCTCGCCACCGCACTGAACGACCAAGGCAAGCATGGCGAGGCCGAAAAAGAGCACCGTGAAGTGCTTGCCCTTCGCGAGCGCCAGCTTGGTCTCAAACACTCCAAAACTCTGGCCAGCCGCAACAACTTGGCCGCCGTGCTTCAAGAGCAGGGCCGCCATGCCGAGGCCGAGCGTGAGCACCGGACAGTCTTGAAGCTACGCGAGGAAGTGCTGGGAGCTAGGCATCCCGATGTTTTTCTGAGTTGCTTCAACCTCGCCCTCTGCCTAGAGGCGCAGTCCAGGCTGGATGAAGCATTGCCCTGCATGCGCCGTGCCCAGACCGGCTTTCAAAAGCTACTTGGCGCTGATCACCCTCACGCGCGATTCGCTGCGGAATCAGTGCGCCGCATTGAGCTGGCTATGAAACCGTGACTGCGTGATAAAAAAGCCCAGAGTGGGAAATCAGATGTGAGGCGTGTGAATTCAGAAGGGCTGTTCGTCGTTGGGTATGTGAGATTCAATCGTCATTCGAAATTCAATGTCATGAGGTGAAGGCTGGGTGAGCAAAAAAGCCTCGAAAAGAAGTGGGGATACACGGGCGCATGACTGTGACGTAACTCCTGATCCATGAAGCTCTGAGCCACTCAGGACCTCAAAACACAGCAAGAGCGATAGGTCGCTGCCTCCATTCTTTCGCAGCACATCCGTCTGCTTGCCTTTTGCGACGCGCATCGCAGGCGGGCTGAGTTTGGTCATGCTCGCGGTGCTCCCCATCCGCTTCATGCTCAGCAGTCTCTAACAAAAAAGCGCAGGGCTTCTCGAATTCATCGGTGGCCTACCGAAGCGCTGTGTGCTGCCTCGGCGTTGCACCAGCCGCTGGCCAAGCTGCGCCAAACGGACTTGGATTGCTCTGCCGCAGCGCTGTTACGCCATGCGGGGCAGGCCAAGGCCCTCGGCGTGATGAAACCGCACTAGGGGACTTCAGGCCCAAGTTGACGGTTTGAACTCATGCGGCAATCGCCTTCCGCGGATTCACATCCAATACCCGTTTCAAGTCCTCCGCGCTCACGCCAAGCTGCTCGTAGGCGTTCGCTTGGATGCGCGGGATGGTGACGGTGCTGCCGACGAAGTGGGTGGCGTCGGGAGAGCGGGCGACGAGATCGTCCCCGATGAGGATATCCCATCCGGCGAGGGTGTAGCGGCCTGGGCCGAGGCGGGCGGCGGAGATGGCGTCGGTGACGAAGATGGTGCGGTCGAGGCCGATGCTGGCGAGCCAGTTTTTCAGCACGAAGAAGGGCACATGCACGCCGTCCGGGATGAAACAGAGCCAGAGCCGCTCGTGCAGACTGAGGGCACGCTGAATGATGTTGTCATGCCGGTGCATCTGGATGGGGCAGCCGTTGCCGAGATGTGTGAACATGCTTAAACCTGCATCGCAGGCAGCATTGAGCTGGTCGAGCGAGGGATCGCAATGACCGGCAGAGACGGTGATGCCTTGGGCAGCGAGGAAGGCGGTGGTTTTGCAGCCTTCATCGTGCTCTGGGGCGAGGGTGACGAGCTTGGCGAGGCCGCCAGCGGCGGAGAGGAGGCGCTTGGCATCGTCGATGTTGGCCGGTTTCACGGCGTGGGCGGGATGGGCGCCGACGTAGCCTTTGACGGGATTGATGAAGGGGCCCTCGATGTGAATGCCGGTGATCATCCGGCGGGCGAGTTCGTCTTTCTCGCGCAATTCGACCAATTTGCCGATGCGGCGCTCCAGGGTGGGGATTTCATCGGTGATGAAGGTAGCTAGGATGTTGTCGCAGCCGTCTTCAACGAGGCATTCGCAGGCGTGGTGCAGGGCTTCGGCGGTGAGATTGTCACTGTTGAAGTCGGTGCCAGCGTAGCCATTGACCTGGAGATCGAAGGGGTTCATGCGGATCATAGAAGCGGGGACGGGAAGGGGGCGCAAGCGCGGGAGATGATTGGTTTTGGTCTGAATGTCACGTTGAAGCGTTCGCTGTGGTCAATTCGGCGTTTGAAGTGGGTCGGGGGTGAGTTTTGTAGTCCCGCCTTGGGTTCCCTTTGCTATCTGCTGTGCAGCGATGTGGTGGTGGACAATGCGTCTTTGCATTCCATCATCCGCCGCATGCGCATCCTGCTTCTCGAAGACCAGTCCAAGCTGCTTTCCTTTGCCAAAAAGGGGCTGGAGGAGCAGGGCATCCAAGTGGACGCTGTGAGTGATGGTGACGAAGCATGGGAAATGGCCACGACTGTGCCTTACGACGCGCTGGTGCTGGACATCATGGTGCCAGGCCGAGATGGCCTGAGCTTGCTGCGCGGATTGCGGGAAAAACGCAACAGCGTGCCAGTCATACTGCTAACCGCCCGCTCCACGTTGCCGGAAAAAATCGAGGGGTTGAACCTCGGCGCAGATGATTACATGACGAAGCCGTTTTTTGTGGAGGAGCTGGCTGCGCGTCTGCGCACCGTGGTGCGGCGCAAATCGGGTGAATCCAGCCACATGCTGCGAGTGGAAGATTTGAGCATGAACCTTATCGAGCGCAAAGTCAGCCGGGATGGCGTGCAGATCGAACTGAGTGCCCGCGAGTTTGAGCTGCTAGAGCACCTGATGCGCAGCCCGGGGCGCGTGTTTGGCCGCATGCAGATCTATGAGCACGTCTGGGGATACAACATGGACCCCGAGACAAATCTGGTGGAGGTGTATATTCAGCGTCTCCGCTCAAAGATCGACAAAGATCACGAGAAGAAGCTCATCCGCACCGTGCGCGGTGTAGGTTACGCACTAGGTGCGGTGCAGCGGAATGCGTGAGCATTCCGGAATCGGCAGGTTGCCGCCAGCCTCTACCGCATGGGCATGAACATTGGCCCCATGGTGGGCGCGTTGGGGTCTTGTTCTTCCGCTGCAGTTTTGTCTGGCGGTGGACGCCGGGCGGGTTCTGTGGCGCAGCTTGCAAGCAGCATTGCGGTGAGGAGGGTGAATAGGTGGGTGTATGCTGGTTTCATGGTGGGAACTGGTTCAGAAAAGTTGACTGGGCTATCCGGGATTTTAGGTTATCGACGTATTGACGATCATCCTCGCTAAGCAGGGTGAGAGACACCTCGATAGGCTTTTTGTTCACCATGAGGCGCACCCTATCGCCGCGAATCAGCGTGGGTTTGGTTGGCAGCTGAGCAGGCGGGGCTTTTTCGACCGCTTCACGCGCTGCGGCGGGATTCACGGCGTCGAACTCGATCACGGACTCCTCGAAGGCGATGATGGTGCCCAGCAGCGACCTGCCATCCTTGCTTTTCCACTGCCGAGGCTCACCGAGAAGGAAATAAGAGGTGAGCTTGGTTTTGGTGGGCGCTGCGGGCTTGGGGCTGACACCGTTTTTGACGGTCACGCTGCTGTCGCCGTTGATCCCACGTGTCTCAAACTTACCGCCCGTGGTCGGCACGGTCAGTTGGGCGCTTAGCGTGAGCGTCGCTGAGAGCGCGAGGAATATCGCTTTCATAAGCGCAGACTAGCACCATAACGCCTGAGCAAGCAATGATGAACAAGTAACGCACCGCAATCTTATGGCGGGGTTCAAAGCTTCGCGAACTTGCCGCTATCGGGTGAAACTCACCCCAAGCTAGCAAGCTCACAATGAGCCGCGAAAGGGATTCAAACACCCTGATGCTGCGCAGCAGGATTCGCAGAATGTCAGCGTGCCAAGGCCAGTTTAAATGTCACCGCTCCCCCCTGGATGTTTGTTCGCATCAACAAATCCTTGCCAGAAAGACGGGTTTTTGGCGGTATGAGATCCTCTATGCGCCTTTTTTCGCTTCTTTCCATCCTCCTCATCGCCTCCAGTCTTCGTGCTGAATCTTTGCTGCCTCCAAATGCCCGCGTCGCCGTGATTGGCGACAGCATCACGGAGCAAAAAATTTATTCCAAATACATCGAGACCTACTTGCTGGCTTGCTCGGGCCGCAGTGACATCAAGGTGTTCCAGTTTGGCTGGAGCGGCGAGCGTGCGGGCGGATTCGCGGCACGGCTTGAGAATGACCTCGCGGTGTTCAATCCCAACGTCGCCACGACTTGCTACGGCATGAACGACGGCAGCTACAAGGCTTACGTCGAGCAGATCGGCGCTGATTATGAGAAGAACATGCGCGCTATCCTTGCGGGCTTCAAAAAAGTCGGCGTGAAGGTTTTTGCAGTGGGTTCGCCGGGCGGTGTCGATCCTGATTTCTTCACACGTCCGACGATCAAGGGTGAGCTCTACAACGAAAACCTCGCGCAACTTCGCGACATCGCGAAGAAGCTCGCGGAAGAGAACAAACAGCCCTTTGCGAACGTGCATGACACAATGATGAGCGCTCTCATCAAGTCGAAGGCCGCGCTAGGCAAAGGCTACGGCCCCTTTGGCGGCGATGGCTTCCACCCTTCGGCTGCCGGTCAGCTCCTCATGGCGCAGGCGTTTTTGAAGGCCTTGGGCTTTGATGGCGAGATCGGCATGATCACGCTGGACATGAAGGGGCAAAGCTCGGCAAGCAGCGGCCATGTGGTCAAGGGCGGCCAAGGTGGCAGCGTGACGCTGGAGAGTTCGAAGTGGCCTTTCTGCTTCGATGCCGATCCGAAAAGCGCAGGCAGCAATCGCAGCATCCTGCCTTTCACCAGCTTCAATCAAGATCTGAACCGTCTCACGCTTCAGGTGAAAAACATCGGTTCTGCGAAGGCCAAGGTCACCTGGGGCGCCCAGAGCAAGGAATTCAGCCGCGAGCAGCTCGAAGCGGGCGTCAATCTGGCCGCCGAGTTCACCCAGACGCCGTTTGATGCTGCGTTTGCTGGTTTGACCAACGCCATCGGCCTGAAGCAGGCCTATGAGACGACGTTGATCAAGAGCTTCGTCACCCACATGCGTGTCGTCGCCGCCGAAGCCGCCGAGGAACCCAAAGTGGCCGCAGCGCTAGCGAAGCTGAAGAAGAAATTCGCTGACGAGCATGCGAAGATGGACGCGAACCTGCGCAAACAGATCCAGCCCGTCACCCACACGCTCAAGGTCGTGGAAATTCGCTAACCGCCATGCAACTCGCCGATTTGAAGTGGAACGAGGTGGACGCACTGAGCCGCGACACGCCGGTGATCTTTCCCGTGGCCGCGCTTGAGCAGCACGGGCGGCACATGCCAGTCTTTACCGACAGCATGCTGACGAACGAACTGGTTCGCCGCACCGAAGCGGTGCTGGGGAAGCGCGTATTGATCACACCACTCACTTGGCTGGGGAATTCGCATCATCACATGGATTTCGCGGGCACTTTGTCCGCGGAGCCGCGTCTCTATCTCGATCTACTCAACGGGTTGATGGAAAATTTCATCGCCCACGGTTTCAAGCGCCTCGTTTTCCTCAACGGCCATGGCGGCAACGACATTCCCGGCAAGCAGGCCGTTTTTGAGACGCGGCAGAAGCACCGCAACCGCAAAGACATGCTGCTGCTCTTCGCCACCTACTGGAATCTTGGCGCTGAGCCGTGGACGCGTGATCCTTCGATCCAGCAACGTGTCATGGGCCACGCCTGCGAGTGGGAGACCAGCATGGTGCTGCGCCTGCGCCCCGAACTTGTCGGCGATCTCACAAAAACCCGCGACGTGCCCTTTGGCAACGCATTCGAGCCAGCTTCTCGTGGCTGGATCATGACCGACCGCAGCGAGCCTGGTCATGTCGGTGATCCACGTTCCGCGACGGCGGAGAAGGGCGAGGTGTTGTTTCAATGCTTCACCGAGGAAATCGTGAAGATGCTGGAGCGTGTGATCGCTTGGGATGGCGTGAGCTGGGAGGGCTGAAGCTCAGTCCCTGGCGGCTCCCCAAATCTGCGCGTAATGATGCGCGAGGCGCAGCTTCTGCGCCACGCGCACGGAGATGACGAACGGATACAGTGGTGCCTCGCCGATGCTGTGGGAGATCTCATTCAGCACGGTGGAAAGACACATCCAGCGTTGTAGCCAAGCTAGAAACTCTCCATCGGCGATGCCGTTCTGCGGGAGCATCGCGGGCAGTGTGCCCGCCTCTCCCGGCAGCATCAAAAGCGGCAGCGCGAGGTGCTTCACCTGGATGCCCATGCTCTCGCAGGTTTCCAGCCCGTCCATGATCTGCAAGTAGTGCGCCCAGGTCTCTGCCCAGTCCTCCCAGGGGTGTGAGGCCGCGTAACCCGTGATGAAATTTTGCTCCCAGCCTGTGGTGGCCCCACGCTGATAATGCGCGCTTAGCGACGAGGAGTAGTCCAGCCATTCGTCGCCAAACCGCTCGCGAAATGCCAGCCGCTGCGGGTCGTTCCACGGCAGCTCGGACAAGCAACGCTGCCACAGGTAATGCGCGCTTTCATGGCGGAAGT
>Ga0315908_10003109_pt1 | contig 12020 bp, 9 predicted proteins | sample LakEriMetagenome_12_FD_203520 | JGI IMG/M metagenome (GOLD analysis project Ga0315908, IMG submission 203520) | Freshwater fungal communities from buoy surface, Lake Erie, Ohio, United States - Buoy 4 MA124 | ecosystem: Environmental > Aquatic > Freshwater > Lake > Lake biofilm | place: USA...
TTCAACTGTACGGGTAAGAAGCCTTTAAGGCTGCTGCACACCACCGACGTTATTTCGTCGGGATTGCTGTCTTTGACGGCTTCAATAAATGGCTGCCAATTTTGTTCCGCCCATGATGTCAACTTGGGTGTAAACCGCGGCGGATTGCTGCCTTCAATGGGGCGCAGATCGGTATCAAACAACACCTCTAATGTCAGCGTACCATCTGCAATTGCGGCCTCGGTCAATGCTTTCACTTCTTCGGCCTTTTGTCGGGCAAGCTCGACAAATTCGCTATCGCGCTTTGACAAACCGCTGTGCACAATATGGTCAAACATCTTGTTTGCCTGCATTTCCAGACCACCGATCTGGCTATGCGCGCGCACAACAGCCGCAAACATTTCACCATTGGCGCCTTCGACCGCATCACGAACATTTTGCGAATCCACCAATCCACGGTGAATTTGTGCGGTGCTGTCTGCAATCTCACGGTTGTGATCACCGACTTTGGTAACGGCATCGTTCACGCCATAAATGAGTTCTTGAAGGCTCGAAAACTGCTCTTGCGCCGCGCCGCTTGTCGATACGCCGTCCTCGATTTGCTCTACAAATTTCGCGGCTTCATCCGAAAGCGAGTTCACCGTTTCGGTTATTTCCACCGCAGCATGCCGCGTATCTCGCGCCAGCTTTTTGACTTCAGCTGCCACGACGGCGAACGTCTGCCCGGCGGCCCCCGCCTTTTCCGCTTCAATCGCGGCGTTGAGCGCCAGCATGTTGGTGGTGCGCGCAATCGAATCAATCGTTTGCGACACGCGCTTCACTTGTTCCATCGCGGTCGCAAAGCCGGTGATATGCGAACCAAGGCTCATGATGAGACTGATGAGTTCCGAAAAGCTCGCCAATGATAGCTGAACGGTTTCATGTCCCGTCATCAACTTTGTGACTGCGGCTTCAGCCAAAATCCGTGCATCTCGAGTTGCCTGAGCCACCTCCGCAATGTCGGCATCAAGTGCCTGCGTCAGCTCGGTCATCTCGCCATGCCTTGCCTTGAGCCAGTCTGCGGATTGCAGCGCCTGTTCGAGCACACCTGCAGCTTCGGCACAGCCAACGGTGACCTCTCCGCATATCTTCGCGGTTTCGTGGATCCAGTGGTTTTCGCTCAATGCAACTTTTTCCACTTTCATGGGATTGGCACCTTGTTCTGTCGTTTTTAACGGGGCCTACCCCTATATGGTTATCATGGAGTTAACCGCCGGTTGTTGACGGGGCGTTTCGAAACAGCCAAAAGCTTTGACTGGTCAATTAAACAGGAGCCTGCCGGTGTTTTTCTCATTCATGGAAGAGTTGCGGTCCGCCGGTATATCCGCTTCGTTGAAGGAACATCTTGCCCTGCTCGCCGCTTTGGACGCGGATGTCATCGACCAAAGCCCAGAGGAATTTTATTATTTGGCCCGCGCCACTTTGGTGAAGGACGAAGCGCTTTTGGACCGTTTCGACCAAGTATTTGGCAAGGTTTTCAAAGGCATATTTACAGAATATGGCCAAAACGACGTCGATGTGCCCGCCGATTGGTTGAAAGCGATTGCCGAAAAATATCTGTCGCCTGAAGAAATGGCGAAAATCGAAAAAATGGGCAGCTGGGACGAGCTTATGGAGACGCTGAAAAAGCGGCTCGAGGAGCAAGAAAAGCGCCACGAAGGCGGCAACAAATGGGTCGGAACCGGCGGCACATCACCTTATGGCAATTCGGGCTATAATCCCGAAGGCGTCCGCATTGGCGGCGAATCCAAGCACAAGCGTGCCGTAAAGGTGTGGGACAAGCGCGAGTTCCAGAATCTGGACAACACGCGTGAGCTGGGCACACGCAACATCAAGATCGCGATGCGCCGGCTGCGCCGCTTTGCCCGCGATGGCGCGGTGGAAGAGCTCGATATTGACGGCACAATCAATGGCACAGCGCGCAAAGGCTGGTTGGACATTCAAATGCGCCCCGAACGTCGGAATGCGATAAAGGTGTTGCTGATGCTTGACGTCGGCGGGTCGATGGATCCGTTTATCAAGCTTTGCGAAGAACTCTTCAGTGCGGCCACGAGTGAGTTCAAAAATCTAGAATTTTTCTATTTCCACAACTGTCCATATGAAGGCGTTTGGAAAGACAATAAGCGCCGGTTCAGCGAACGCACACCGATGTGGGACCTTCTGCACAAATTCCCGCATGACTATAAAGTGGTCATGGTCGGCGATGCGTCAATGAGTCCCTATGAAATCACGCATCCTGGCGGATCGGTGGAGCATTTCAACGAAGAATCCGGTGCTGTCTGGATGAACCGGATTACCAACACCTATCCGGCGACTGTCTGGCTTAACCCCGTGCCCGAAAAACAATGGGGTTATTCGCAATCCACGAAAATCATCAAGGAATTGATGAACGACCGGATGTACCCGTTGACGCTCGAAGGTCTTGATGACGCGATGCGCGAGTTAAGCCGGAAGCACGGCCACTAATATAGCAGATATTGCGCGCGCTTCTCTTGCCAATCCTGCTCATCGGCTGACGTCATTGCGTCCAGTTGCTCGGGCGTGCTGCCGGGTGCATCCACCCATTCACGCAAGGCGGGGCCACCGTTAATCACGTCAATGGCGAGCTTGCCGAATTCATATTCATACGGAAAGTCGCGCCACAAATCATATTCGGGATAGAGCCGCCGGATGGCCTTGAATGCCAATGCCTGGATCCGCCACGGTTGAAACGCATCATGGTCATATGATGGACCCTCTGCGTGGATGTGCACACCATGACACAGTTGATGCACATGCTTATGAAATGTCGGTTCGAACCAAATTTCCCGAAGTGTGCAGCCATTCAGCCATTGCGGCGCAAAGGCCCGCATTTCGGCAATTACATCGCGCGCGTTAATGTCAGGCGCGCCGAATATCTCCAGCGGACGGGTCGTTCCCCTGCCCTCTGACAACGTTGCCCCTTCCAGCAGCACGGTACCCGCATATGCGCGCGCCATATTGATGTTGGGTGCATTGGGGCTTGGGTTGATCCATATCCGATCGGCAGGCCAGCCATGTCCGGGTACCGCGTCTGGTTCATAACCCGCCATTTCAATAACGCGGTAATCGACGTCGATCTTGTAATGATCGATAAACCAATGCCCGATCTCACCCAAAGTCATACCGTGCCGCATGGGCATCGGGCCCGCGCCAACAAAGCTCTCCCAACCCTTTTGCAGCGTCAGCCCTTCGACGGGACGGCCCGCTGGGTTCGGGCGATCCAACACCCAAACCGCTTTGCCATGCGCGGCAGATGCCTCAAGTACATAGAGCAGCGTCGTAATAAACGTATAAATCCGGCAGCCTAGATCCTGCAGGTCGATCAGGATGACATCAAAGGTCTCTATCGACTCGACGGAAGGGCGCCGCACTTCGCCATAGAGGCTGAATATCGGGATCCCGAGCACTGGGTCGGTGAAGTCGGGCGACTCCATCATATTGTCTTGCTTGTCACCCCGAAGGCCATGCTGGGGGCCAAAGGCAGAGGTCACATTAACATCGTCGAGCGCAGCCAGTGCATCCAGTGCGTGCGTCAGGTCTGCTGTCACCGATGCTGGATGGGCCAGTAACGCGACACGTTTACCCGCCAATGGCTTGCGAAGTTCTGGCTCCGTCAGGAGGCGATCAATTCCAAATTTCATGCCGCGCTTCGTGCCTCCAGTTGCAGGGCAAAGCAATCCTTATGATGAAAATCCGCTTTCCCCGGTGGGTGCGCGAGTGCCCAATAAGCGATGCGACCGTGCTTATCCGCAATAACGGCACTGAACCCGGCCATTGCATCCACAGCGCGCAGAGATTCGGGCAGATCCACTGTCACCGTCATTTCGAATATGCCCTCCCCCGCCGTGCAATCTATGTGCGGTTGTGTGCAGGCAAGCTCCGTCATGCCTTCGCGGTATCCGGTAAAGGCATATGCCGCCCATTTTCCCGACGGCGCGAAGTTGAATTCGACATAGCTGCCGTCATCGGCACAGCCGCAAAACAATTCAAAACATGTGTCTTTCCAAAGCTCGTCCGTGCGTTTCGGTTGCGTCGCTTCAGGGAAATGTACCCCGTCGATCAGCCCGTGCAGCGTGTATTTTATCTGCAAACGACCGGCTTCGGCACGATCAACGTGCACGGCTATAGCGTCGACAAAACCCTTTTCGCTCAGCGGATGACATTGCAGCACCGTTTCCGTCATCGAAATATTGGCCAATGTCGAAACTCCATGCTAGGCGCTAACGCGCTATGACTGCTTATAAATCTGATCTCCTTCGCCAGCTTGATGCACGCGGCTACATCCACCAAACAACCGACGCGGCGGCGCTTGATACGCTTGCGTCCAAAGAGATTGTTCCGGGATATATCGGCTTCGATGCGACTGCGCCATCGCTTCATGTCGGAAATCTGGTGTCCATCATGTTGCTGCGCCGGTTGCAGAAGGCGGGACACAAGCCGGTCGTGGTCATGGGCGGCGGCACGACGCGTATTGGTGATCCGACGGGCAAAGACGAAGTTCGCAAGATGCTGACCGATGAAACCATCGAAGCCAACATATCGTCGATACGCACGGCGTTTGAGCAGTTTTTAACCTTTGGCGATGGCCCGACCGATGCCGTGATGGTCAACAACCATGACTGGTTGGGTCAGCTTGGATATATTGAGCTGCTGCAAGAGGTTGGCACCCATTTCACCGTAAACCGGATGCTGACATTTGATTCGGTCAAACTGAGGCTTGAGCGCGAACAGCCAATGACCTTCCTCGAATTCAACTATATGATTTTGCAAGGTTATGACTTCCGTCATCTCAGCAAGACAATGGGCGTCCGTTTGCAAATGGGTGGATCGGACCAATGGGGCAACATTATCAACGGCATGGAATTGGCGCGCCGGATGGACGGTGCAGAGGTGTTCGGCCTGACAACGCCGCTGATCACCAAAGCCGACGGGTCGAAAATGGGCAAGTCCGTCTCTGGCGCTGTCTGGCTCAATCGCGAACAGCTTCCTGATTATGATTATTGGCAGTTTTGGCGCAATACGGACGACCGCGATGTTGGGAAGTTCCTGCGTCTTTTCACCGATTTGCCACTCGACGAAATCGAACGTTTGGAATCGTTGGAAGGTTCCGAAATCAACATCGCCAAGATCGCACTGGCAAACGCGGCGACCGAATTGTGCCGTGGTGCCGAGGCATCTGCGCTTGCAGCCGAAACCGCACGAAAAACCTTTGAAGAAGGAACGTCCAGCGGGGATTTGCCGACCATTGACGTCAGCACGGAGATTTCGGTGATTGACGCGTTGGTGGCGCTGAACTTCGTGGCTTCCAAAAAAGAAGCGCGCAGAATGATTCAAGGCGGCGGCGCGCGGGTCGCCGATGCCGCTATCACGGACGAAAATGCGATGATTTCAGCGCAGGCTGAGCCGGTCAAAATTTCTGCTGGTAAGAAAAAACACGGTCTTGTCCGCTTCGGATAAATGCGTCGGTAAATTTACTAAGCGTGGCTTTACCAAATATTTGGAACTTGGCGGTACGGTTATTATTCAACATCAATAACCGCACGAGGCCGCTCAACATGGCACAAGCAGTTCCGAACCCTGATCTGGATTTCCGCATCGCGGCGCGTCGCCGCGCGAACCACACGGTCATAGCCGAGAGCAAGTTGCGCGGCGACCAGCCCATTCACATCGTCAATATCTCGGCACATGGCTTTATGATCGACGATAACCCTGGCTTTGAACGCGGTGATCGCGTGGAGCTTCGACTGCCAGAGATTGGCAGAATCGAGGCACTGGTTATCTGGACTTCTGACAAGCGGGCGGGTTTTCAGTTCGAACGCGTGTTGCGCTTGCCCAATTTTCTTGGGCTGCTGGAAGTCATCTCGCCAAAGCTGCGCTAACCGCCGCGTAAAGTCGCCACACCGGCATCTCGTTCAAATAGATAGAGAGCCACACGGGCAGCCTGCCCACGCGGGCCATCAAGTCCGCCGTCACGTTCAAGCAGCAGCCGCGCATCGTCAGCTGCAACTCCGATAAGTTCACGCACTTGCTCTGGCGTGGCAACACGAAATGGGCTGTCACCCGATTGACGCGTTCCCAGCATTTCGCCGGCTCCGCGCAGCTTGAGATCTTCCTCGGCGATACGAAATCCGTCATTGGTCTCGCGCATAAGGGCAAGACGCGCGCGCGCCGTCTCCCCAATTTGCGTCGTGCGCACCAGCACACAGACCGATTTTTCGGACCCGCGACCAACGCGCCCCCTTAGCTGATGCAATTGCGCGAGGCCGAAACGATCCGCGGCCTCTATAACCATCAGGCTGGCATTGGGCACATCAACGCCGACTTCAATAACCGTCGTCGCCACCAGCAACCGTATCTCGCCCGCAACGAAGCGTTCCATTACCGCGTCTTTTTCCGCGCCCCGCATCCGCCCGTGCACCACATCAACCTGCGGTCCGAACCTTAGCCGGAGCATTTCTGCGCGTTGCTCGGCGGCGGCAAGATCGCTCTTGTCGCTCTCTTCGACCAACGGGCATACCCAAAATGCCTGTTTCCCGGCAGCCAGATGGCGGGCAACGCCGTCAACCAATTCGGCAAGCCTGTCCTGCGACATGACGCGTGTTTCAACGGGCGTACGACCGGGCGGAAGTTCATCAAGGATCGAACTGTCCATTTCGCCATAAGCCGCAAGCGCGAGGCTGCGCGGGATGGGCGTTGCCGTCATGACCAGCAGATGCGGAACGCCCCTGCCCTTGCGCGACAGCATGAGCCGCTGGGAAACGCCGAAACGATGCTGCTCGTCGATAACGGCAACGGCGAGCGATTTATAGGTCACGGCCTCTTGGAAAATCGCATGCGTGCCGACGAGGATGTGAATCGAACCGTCAGCCAGCCCCATCAACGTTGCTTCGCGCAGGCTGCCTTTTTCGCGGCCCGTTAGGATGGCAATATTTACGGGCATCCCCGCCAATAGCTTTTGAAGGCCGGCATAATGTTGGCGCGCAAGAATTTCGGTTGGCGCCAACATTGCCCCCTGCATCCCCGACTCTACCGCACGCAGCAACGCCATCAACGCAACCATCGTCTTGCCCGCGCCGACATCACCTTGCAGCAAGCGCAACATCGGCCGTGATTGCGCCAAGTCGCCCTCAATTTCGGCAATGGCGCGCTGCTGCGCACCGGTAAGCGCAAATGGCAGCTTCAACAAAGAGATTAAGGAGCCATCACCCGCCACGGGCACGGCCGTACGTTTATCCATCGCCGCGCGGATAAGCCGCATGGCGAGCTGATTACTGAACAGTTCATCATAGGCCAGCCTGTCGCGCACGGACTGGTCATCCCTGCGATGCACGCTTCCCATCGCCGCGGCCCAGTTGGGCCAGTTCCGGCCAGCAACCAAAGTTGGCTCGATCCATTCAGGCAGATCTGGCACCTCCTGCAATGCGGCCCCCGCAAGTTGGCCCATGCGCTTGTTGGTCAGTCCATCCGAGAGTGGATAAATAGGCTCGGCAAGGCCAGGTGACGTATCGCTGTCGACGGGAACGACATGATCGGGGTGCACCATTTGCAATTCATCGCCATAGCGTTCGAGCTTGCCCGAAATGATCCGTTTCTCTCCAACGGGCAGTTGCTTGCGCGCCCAGCCACCATTTCGGCCGAAAAAGGTGAGCGTCAGATAGTTTCCGGCGACATCGGCAACGAATATCCGCAACGGTGCGCGCGCGTTGTTGCTGTTGCGGTGGTCCATGACCGTGACGGTGACAATGATGTTGCTGCCGACATCAGCGACATCCAGCAAGGAAACCGCCTTGCGATAGGTCCAGTTGGCCGGAAAATGATACAGCAAGTCCTTAACCCGCTCGAGCCCAAGGCGCTCGAGAGGCTTTGCCAGACCAGGGCCGACGCCCTTCATGGCGCGAACTTCTGCAAATAACGGATTGAGTATATCGGGACGCATGACTAGGGCCGCTTATAACCCGCAAATCATTTCACGCCACCAGCATAAAGGATGCGTTACATGGACGCTGACCCATATCGTCGCAAATTGCATTACCGCGCACATCACCGCGGCACGCGCGAAGCGGACGCCATGGTCGGCGGCTTTTTCGACCAATGTTCGGCCAACTGGGGCGAAGTCGAATATGAATGGTTCGAACGTTTGATTGATGAGGAAGATGTAGACATCATGGCGTGGGCACTCGGAACTGCGCCGGCCGACCCTGCATTTGCGGGGCCATTGATGGACCAATTGATGCAGCTGAATTTCATCTCGCTGCCTGAAGGGCTTAGCACCCAAAAGCCATGATTGATTTGCAGCGGATCACAACCAGTCGCAACGCGCTGACGCTCGCGTCGGTGCCGCACGGTTTTGCGCCGCTTCTGCTGGCCGATCTGACACGCGCAGCCAAAGCCCGCACGCTGTACATCGCGCCAGATGAGGCAGCCATGCGCGCAATCGCAGACGCTGTGCCGTTTTTTGCGCCTGAACTTGAGATATTAATTCTGCCCGGATGGGATTGCCTGCCCTATGATCGCGCATCGCCTTCGGTTGCGGTCACGTCGCAGCGCATGTCAACATTGCAGGCGCTTCAGCAGCCTGCAAAAAAGAAACAATTAGTGGTCACCACCATCGGAGCAGTCATCCAAAAATATGTCACGCCCTTCCGCATTCGCCAGACAGGTGAACGCTTAGCGGCTGGCCGCGAAATCAGCCGCGAACGGCTTGCATCACTGCTGCAGTCCAATGGCTATTTCCGTGTCGATACGGTGGCTGACGCAGGCGAGTTCGCGATCCGTGGAAGCATTGTCGACCTGTTTCCCGCCGGCAGCGAAGTCGGCCTTCGCCTGGATTTCTTCGGTGACGAAATCGAAAGCATCCGCCGTTTCAATCCGTCTGATCAGCGCAGCATCGACCAAGTCGAGCATTTTGATATCTTGCCTGCGGTTGAAGCCCTTATGGACGAAGACGCGATTAAGCGGTTCCGTGTTGGCTACCGCGAACGCTTTGGCGTGACCGCAACGGGCGACCCGCTCTATCAGGCCGTCTCAGAAGGCCGCAGACTGTCGGGGATGGACCATTGGCTGCCATTGTTCGAAGAACGCATGGCAACGATCTTTGACCATGTCGGGGCAGACGCGCTTGTCATTCGCGACAGTGGTTCCATTGCCGCGGGCCAGTCGCGACTGGACTCCATCACCGACTATCACGAAAACCGCGTGAAGGCGCAGGCCGCCGAACCCGGCAGCTATCGCCCCTTGCCGCCCGAGATGCTCTATTTAAGTAGCGGCGAACTCGACCAGCTTTTCGACGACAATGCCGCGCACCTGATTACGCCATTCGCGCAGCCCGACTCCGCCAGCGTCATTGATTTCGGCATCGCCGCAGCGCGCGATTTTGCGCCGGAACGCACGCAGAAAGCCAATGTCTACGAAGCCGTCGCCGCGCATCTGAAATCGCTGCACAGCAAAAAGACCAAAACCATCATCGCGAGCTATTCCATTGGCGCACGCGAGCGATTGAAGGGGTTGCTGACCGATCATGGCGCGCCGTCGATCGTCGATGCGGACGGTTGGCAGCAAGCATTGGGCCTGGCCGCCGGGCGGACGGCGATGGTTGTGTTGCCATTGGACCATGGCTTTTCAACGCCGGACATAGCGGTCTTAAGCGAACAGGACATGTTGGGCGACCGGTTGGTACGCAGGCAAAAGCGCCGTAAATCCGCCGATGCCTTCATGGCGGAACTTGCCGCGCTGACGCCGGGTGATCTGGTGGTGCATCAGGATCATGGTATTGGCCGTTATGAAGGGCTGATTTCGATACCCGTGGGCAACAGTCCCCATGATTGCGTTGCCCTTACCTATTCCGGCGGAGACAAGCTTTATGTCCCCGTTGAGAATATCGACGTTCTGTCGCGCTATGGTTCCGACGGCGAGCATGTGTCGCTCGACAAGCTAGGCGGAGAGGCATGGCAGCGGCGCAAGTCGAAGCTGAAAGAGCGCATCCGCGCGATCGCGGGCGAATTGCTTAAAACCGCCGCCGAACGTGCCCTTCGTCCGGGTTCCATCATTGAAGTCGACAGTCCCGCTTATGCCGGCTTTGTTGACCGTTTCCCTTATGAGGAAACCGAAGATCAGCTGCGCGTCATCGAAGAAGTGCTTCAGGATTTGTCCGCGGGCAAACCCATGGACCGGCTCGTGTGCGGCGATGTCGGGTTTGGAAAAACCGAAGTCGCCATGCGCGCGGCTTTTGCAGCGGCGATGGCGGGGCTTCAGGTCGCGGTCATTGCGCCAACGACATTGCTTGCGCGGCAGCATTATGCGAACTTTGCCGAACGTTTCCGTGACCTGCCGTTAAAGCTCGGTCGGCTTTCACGGCTCGTTCCGACCGCCGAAGCCACGCAAACGCGTGAAGCCTTAGCGGATGGCACTTTGGACATCGTGATCGGGACGCACGCCGTTCTTGCAAAGTCGCTTGCGTTCAAACGGCTTGGCCTCGTCATCGTTGACGAAGAACAACGGTTCGGTGTCAATCACAAGGAGCAATTGAAAACGCTGAAGACCGACGTGCATATGCTGACGCTGACGGCCACACCGATCCCACGGACGCTGCAAATGGCAATGTCTGGCCTGCGCGAGCTGTCCGTCATCCAGACGCCCCCTGTCGACCGTCTGGCGGTGCGTACTTACGTCATGCCTTGGGACCCCGTGGTGCTGCGCGAAGCATTGCTGCGCGAACATTATCGCGGCGGGCAAAGCTTCTTTGTCGTGCCGCGCATAACGGACCTCACCGAAATCGAAGAATATCTGCGGACCGAAGTGCCTGAAGTGAAATATGTCACCGCGCACGGGCAAATGTCACCGACGCAGGTCGAAGAGCGCATGAGCGCATTCTATGAAAAGCGCTACGACGTCCTTCTGTCGACGACGATTGTCGAAAGCGGATTGGACATACCCAGCGCCAACACCTTGATCATTCACCGTGCTGACCGCTTTGGCCTTGCCCAATTGTATCAGCTGCGCGGTCGCGTCGGGCGATCGAAAACCCGCGCTTATGCCTATCTGACGCATGAACCAAATCGCGTACTGACCGAAACGGCGGAAAAGCGCCTCAAGGTACTTGGTGATCTCGATAGCCTTGGTGCAGGATTCCAGCTTGCGAGCCACGATCTCGACATTCGCGGTGCGGGGAACTTGGTTGGCGATGAACAGTCCGGCCATATCAAAGAGGTCGGCTTTGAATTATACCAATCGATGCTCGAAGAGGCGATCTTGGAAGCGCGCGCTGGTGCGCATGGCCTTGCAAAGCCGCGTGGCAGCTTCTCGCCGCAAATCACCATCGATGCGCCGATCCTTATTCCCGAAGATTATGTCCCCGACCTTTCGGTCCGCATGGCGCTCTATCGCCGTTTGAACGATCTCGAAGAAGGCCAGGACATCGAAGGCTTTGCCGCGGAAATGACAGATCGCTTCGGCCCGATACCTGAGCCGACGCAGAACCTGCTGAAGCTTATCCAGATCAAGCAGAATGCGCTCGTTGCGCAGGTCGCAAAAATCGAGGTCGGCGCTCGCGGTACGTTGGTCAGTTTCCATCAGGATACACCGCCCAACGTCTCAGGGTTGCTGGCCTATGTCGACAAATTGGGCGAGACGGCGAAGCTGCGTCCGGACAGCAAGTTGGTTATCAACCGCATCTGGGGAGATCCCGCAGCACGGCTCAATGGTTGCTTGCAGCTCTCGCGCGGCCTTGCAAATCTTGCGCGTAAGGCAGGTTAAACCAGCTGCAGCGCCGCAAATGCGTGCAGGCGCTCACCCACCCGGCGGATAGCCCAGTCACCTGCCCCGCGCCCCAAGCGGTCATTTATCTGTTTGAGGTCTTTGATACCCAACATCAGCATCTTTGTTGGACTGTCGGGCTCTCCAGCCAACCATTCGCGGACTTCGCGAGCACGGTGCATCGGAAACCTGCAGCGCGATTTTGATTTTCCGGCGGTTGTAGAAGGGCT
>Ga0315908_10003110_pt1 | contig 12018 bp, 8 predicted proteins | sample LakEriMetagenome_12_FD_203520 | JGI IMG/M metagenome (GOLD analysis project Ga0315908, IMG submission 203520) | Freshwater fungal communities from buoy surface, Lake Erie, Ohio, United States - Buoy 4 MA124 | ecosystem: Environmental > Aquatic > Freshwater > Lake > Lake biofilm | place: USA...
CTGTTTTTACCAACTACAACCGAGGTTGGGAAACTCATGATGCCATTCAACATGGGAAATTGTGCGGATGCAACCTCTTTGCTGGAAGTTCCTGCCAACACTACACTATATGGAATTGAAAGCCTTTTTTTGAAAGTCTTCAATCGTTTAATTTGGCTTTTTTCATTTGTACCAACTTCATAAGCCAAAGCCACGATTTCTAAGCCTTGCTCGTGATATTTTTCATGTAATTCTTTAAAATAGTGGATTTCATCAATACAATTCGGGCACCAAGTCCCCATGATTTGGTAGATTACCACCTTGTCTTTACTTACTTTTTTGTGATCAAATGCTTTCCCTTTAAGGGTTTTAACCTTTGAAAATTCAAAATTTGCTTCCTTGTCAACAAAGGTCAATTTAGAAGGGTCTCGCAAAGTAGCACTGGAATCCCTGACTGCAATCCACTCTGTTTGATAAGTTGGCCCACTGTAAAATTTACCGTAAATGGAATCATTGACAACCTTTCCCTCAAACAAAAAAGCCCAAGATCCATTGAAAGTTGACATTGTAAAATCCCCTAAACCCACGGTCCCTGCTAAAAATCTGTAATCGCCTGTTTCGGTCATAAATGTTCCATTTACAATGCCCGATGTTTGATTGAAAATACCCACAGTTGTTTCTGGCTCTTTTGAATTTGGACTAAAAATCGCCTTCCATTTTCCATTAATATCAGAAGTTCTAGGTCTTAATTCGATAAGGTTTTTATCCAACCAAGCATTAAAAGGAATTTTTACTTGAACCTTTTTATTCAAATTCAACCAATAACCACGAATTTCATTTCCTCCTTCACTCGGTTTGAATTTTAAATACGCATCTAATTCAGGAAATCGCCCGATAATACTATCTTTTTCAGCGGTCAATTGCAAAGGAATTCGTTCGTCTCCATTAACAATTTCGATGAGCAACTTTGTTTTTTTGGAACTAATTTCCATAGAAAACGGAATAAATAATCGGTCATTCATGGCCAATTCTCCCCTCCATTTTCCAGGTTGCATAGGTTGATATGGGTCTGTTTGTGCATACATTCCAAAAGTGAAAAACAAAATTGCAAAAAACGATAAGCGCATAAAGTGAATTAGAATATCTCAAAGGTAAATAAATAATCGAGTAGATTTTGCGTTTAAAATGTTGATTAATAATTCGTGCTTTCCTTCTTTTCTAGGCTGAATTTTTTACTTTTGTGTTCCAAATAATTTATGTCAGATACCCGATACAACCTCCGTGGCGTTTCTGCCGGTAAAGAAGAAGTTCATCAAGCAATAAAAAATGTGGACAAGGGGTTATTCCCAAAAGCATTTTGTAAAATCGTTCCGGATTACTTGACTAATGATGACGATTATTGCGTGGTTATGCATGCCGACGGAGCGGGAACAAAGTCTTCTTTGGCTTACATGTATTGGAAAAAAACCGGCGATTTATCGGTTTGGAAGGGAATCGCCCAAGATGCACTCATCATGAATTTAGATGATTTGCTCTGCGTTGGTGCGACCGGTCCTATTTTGCTTTCATCAACGATCGGAAGAAATAAGAATTTAATTTCCGGAGAGGTAATATCATCGATCATTAACGGAACAGAAGAATTATTAGCAGACCTCCGTATTCATGGAATCGATATTCATTCAACAGGTGGAGAAACAGCAGATGTTGGCGACTTAGTTCGAACAATCATTGTAGATTCTACTGTGGTTTGTCGAATGAAGAAATCGGAAGTAATTTCAAATCACACCATTCAACCCGGCGATGTGATTGTTGGATTGGCTTCCTTTGGCCAAGCAACCTATGAAAATGATTACAACGGCGGAATGGGTAGCAATGGCCTGACCTCTGCCAGACACGATGTTTTTTCAAAAGAATTAGCAGAAGATTTTCCAGAAAGTTATGACCATTTGGTTCCTTCAGAATTGGTTTATTCAGGGACAAAATCGTTGACTGAAAAAATAGATGGGGTTCATCTTGACGCAGGCAAACTGGTGCTTTCACCAACAAGAACGTATGCGCCGATAATCAAGGCTGTTTTGGACAAATACCGCAAAGAAATTCATGGAATGGTTCATTGTTCAGGAGGTGCGCAAACAAAGGTGTTACATTTCATTGATCAGCACCATATCATAAAAGATAATTTATTTCCAGTTCCGCCTTTATTTAAAATGATTCAAGAAGAGTCTGGAACGGATTGGCAAGAAATGTACAAAGTCTTTAATATGGGACACCGCATGGAATTGTATGTTCCTCAAAATATTGCAGAGGATCTCATTTCAATTTCTCAATCATTTGGGGTGGATGCGCAAATTGTTGGTCGTGTTGAGGCCTCTGACATAAAAAAATTAACGATTCACTCTGAATTTGGAACTTTCACTTATTAAATAACAATCAATGCAGGATTTATATTCCAGATTAGAAGCAATTCATTACCGTTTTGAAGAGGTTGGAAAACTCATCGTGGATCCCGATATAATTTCGGATATGGAGCGCTATGTGAAGTTGAACAAGGAATACAGAGAACTAGAGGAAATCGATCGCATTTTCAAGGAATACCATAACCTATTGGGAAATATCAAAAGTTCACGAGAGTTATTAGATGTAGAAACAGATCCGGAAATGCGAGAAATGGCAAAAATGGAAGTGGATGAATTGGAAACTCGTCGCCCAGAAATGGAAGAAGAAATCAAGTTGTTATTGATACCTAAAGACCCGGAAGACGATAAAAATGCCATTATAGAATTACGTGCTGGAACAGGAGGTGATGAAGCGTGTATTTTTGTTGAGGATTGTTTCAGAATGTATACCATGTATTTCAAAGCGATGGGCTGGAATTACGAAATCATCAACTCATCCGAAGGAACGGTAAAAGGGTACAAAGAAATTTCTATGGATATTTCGGGTGAAGGAATTTACGGAACCTTGAAATTTGAATCGGGCGTTCATCGTGTTCAACGTGTACCTGAAACTGAATCGCAAGGACGTGTACATACATCTGCAATCACAGTCGCAGTATTGCCTGAGGCAGAAGAAGTTGATTTTAATTTAGACATGAATGATGTCCGCAAAGATACGTTTCGAGCGTCGGGTGCGGGAGGTCAGCACATTAATAAAACGGAATCTGCCATTCGTTTAACGCATATTCCAACTGGAACAGTAGTTGAATGTCAGGATGGTCGCTCTCAACATAAAAACTTAGAAAAAGCTATATCAGTTTTACGTTCTCGTTTGTACCAAATTGAATTGGACCGCGTACACAACGAGCGTGCAGCTCAAAGAAAAACATTGGTTTCTTCGGGAGATAGATCGGCTAAAATTCGTACCTACAATTATCCACAAGGTAGAATAACAGACCATCGTATCAATAAAACCATGTACAATTTGAACAGCTTCATGAATGGCGATGTTCAAGAAATGATTGATGCCTTGAAAATGGCTGAAAACGCTGAAAAACTTAAGGGAGAATAAAATGACGAGAGAAGAACTCATTCAGCAAATCAAACGTAAAAAAAGCTTTTTGTGTATTGGACTAGATCCAGATTTGGCTAAAATTCCTGCTCATTTATTGAAAGAAAAAGACCCAATTTTTGCATTCAATAAGGCTATTGTTGACACCACTCATGATCTAGCTGTAGCGTATAAACCAAATACTGCTTTCTACGAATGTCATGGATCAAAAGGATGGGAAACACTTCAAAAGACAATAGAATACTTGCCAAAAGACATTTTTTGTATTGCCGATGCAAAGCGAGGTGATATAGGAAATACGTCAACTTATTACGCAAAAACGTTTTTTGAAAGCATGAATTGCGATGCTGTAACTGTTGCACCCTATATGGGAGAAGATAGTGTGAAGCCATTTTTAGCTTTTGAAAACAAATGGGTGATTCTATTGGCATTGACTTCAAATAAAGGAGCATATGATTTTCAACTGAATGAATCAAAAGAAGGAAAAACATTGTATCAACACGTAATTGAAACGAGCCAAAATTGGGGAACAGAAGCTGATTTAATGTACGTAGTTGGTGCCACTAAAACTGAGCAATTGGCTCATGTTCGTTCCTTGGCACCAAACCATTTCTTTTTAGTGCCTGGAGTTGGGGCTCAAGGAGGTACTTTACAGGAAGTTGTTCAGTATGGTTGGGGAAAAGATTGTGGATTGTTGATTAATTCTTCACGTGGTATTTTATATGCATCTTCAGGATTTGATTTTGCAGAGACTGCTAGAATAGAGGCTCAACTTTTGCAGAGTCAAATGGAGGAAATTTTATCCTTGAAAAAAATGATTTAATTCTACTTTTCTTATCTATTTTTTGTTTTTTGAGATTTGATGGATTACGATTGGTAACTTTGTTTTATGCACTTATCTAATCTCCATCTGGTCAATTTTAAAAACTATGAAGTTGCTGATATCGAATTGATCGATGGAATTAATGGATTTGCCGGTGCAAATGGTTCGGGAAAAACAAATATTCTAGATGCTGTCTATTATTTAAGTATGTGTAAATCCTATTTGAATGTTCTTGATAGACAAAATATTCGTTTCAATGAACAGTTTTTTTCAATAATCGGTAATTGGGAAAAAAACGATAAAATATATCAAATACACTGTGCAGTAAAAACAAATGCTAAAAAGGTTTTTCGAAATAATAAAAAAGAATATGAAAAATTAGCGGATCATATTGGGCAGTTTCCAGTGGTAATGATTTCACCCTATGATCGTGATTTAATTGCTGAGGGAAGTGAATTGCGCAGGCGCTGGATGGACGGGATTTTGAGTCAACTAGATCGAGAGTATTTATTTGATCTTCAACGTTATTCAAAAATCTTAGATCAGCGCAACGCACTTTTGAAAAACATGTTTGAGCATCGTTTATTTGACTCAGAATCAATCGAGCCCTGGAATATTCAATTGATTGAGGTTGGAACAAGGATTTACCAAAAACGAATGGCATTTACCGAACAATTTATACCTTTTTTCCAGGATTTTTATCAAAATATTAGCTCTGGAAGTGAAGTAGTTTCTTTTTCCTATAAATCACAACTATCAACCTCAAATTTCAAGACTTTATTAGTTGAAAATGAACGAAAAGATGCATACTCACAATATACCAATGCTGGAATTCACAAGGACGATTTGGTTTTTTTAATTAACGAGCATCCCGTTAAAAAATTTGGTTCTCAAGGACAACAAAAATCGTTTATTATTGCCCTGAGGCTCGCTCAATACGAATGGTTGAAAACGTACCTAAACATTAAACCTGTTTTACTCCTTGACGATATATTTGATAAATTAGACGGATTGCGTGTTGCCAAATTACTTGAGTTGGTAACAAAAAATTACTTTGGACAGGTTTTAGTCACTGATACAGATGAAAAGCGTTTGGCTACTATTTTTTCATCCTTACCTATCGCAAAAAAACTTTTTACCGTTAATTTTGGTGTGATATCAAACTCAAGCGAAGAATTAGTATGAAATTGCCATGCATACAAATTGCGCAAGCACCGATGAAAATAACATGGCGTATTCCATATGACCTTTAAAAGACAAATTATTTCCATATGAAAAACTCCGATTTTATGCGCGACTCCGACGAAAAGCCACTTGGACAAATTGTTGGAAAAATCATGAAGGCTTATGGCTTGGAAAAACGCATGAAAGAAATGGATATAGTAAAAGGGTGGCCTGAAATGATGGGTATTGCAGTTGCTAATAGAACAACAAATTTGCGAATCAACAACCGAGTATTGTATATAAGCATGGATTCTGCTGTTATGCGAGAAGAACTATTAAACGGTAAGGAAATAATAATACATCGTGTCAACGATTTTGCAGGTGAAAAGATAGTTGATGATGTTTGGTTTCAATAATTACTTGATTTTGTATGTTTTAGTTAAATACAAGTTGCTGTAAGCTTCCAAGTTATTTTTTAAATCTATTTTGTTTTTCATTTATATTTATTATTTTTGTGTGAACCTAAAATTAAATTATTTATGAAAAAATTATTACTTTCCCTAGGTGTAATCTTGTCCGCTGCAGCTGTTAGCGCACAAGTTACTGTTGCTGGGATTTCTCCACAAAACATTGTGGGTAATTACACCCATTCTTGGGCAGATCCAGCGGGTGGCTGGGGCACACCAGATTTCACGATTCCAGGCACTTTTGTTCAAGACACCTTGCAATTAGCCGATGATGGCTCGACAGGATTAAATGCTCAAGGAAACCCCGTTTCAGCTTCTGGATGTAATGCTCTAGTAGCTAACAGTTTACAAGGGAAAATTGCTGTTGTTTTTAGAGGCGATGGTACAACAAATCCTACTGCTGGCGCTTGTGAATTTGGATTAAAAGCATTCAATGCGCAAAATGCAGGTGCTGTTGCCGTTATCATCATTAACAGAAATCCTAATGAAGTTATTAACATGGGTCCTGGTGCAGATGGGGCGAACGTAACAATTCCGGTTGTTATGGTCGATCTTACTGATGGGCAGTCAATTGTAGCTGAAATGGCAAATGGTCCTGTAGTTATGTTTTTAGGAAACAAAATTGGTCTTTTTGCCAATGATATTGCTCTTTCTTCAGCAAAAGCTCTTGCTCCGAAAGCTGGGATGGTTCACGCTTTATTAGCTCAAAATGGAACAGAATTTAATTTCGAGATTGGAGCAAACGTTTCAAACCCTGGAAATCAACCACAAACGAACGTTTCAGTAAATGCTAAAATTACTGACCCTTCTGGAGCTACTGTTTATGACAATACAGTTTCAGGACTTAGCATGATAGCAGGCGACACAACAGGAATTGATATTTTTCCTGGTGGAGCATCTACCTTCCCTCAGTTTTCTTTAAGTTCATACCCAGCTGGTACGTATACCCTTACGTATACTGCTAGCCTTGGAGGGGTAGATGAGTATGATAGCGATAATACAGTTTCATTTAACTTTACAGTTAATGACACTGTATACTCATATACAACTAAAGATGCTACGACTGGTTCGTTAACAAATGCAAACTTTTATCGTCCGGGTACGAACAATGCAACGTATTCAATTTGTACTGTAATAAACGATGCAAATGCTAGCCGTGTTGCTGCTACAGGAGTGTATTTCGCTGCTACAACTGCTGCGGCATCAGGTGTTACCCTTGATGGAGAAGAAATGGCGCTATACTTATACCAATGGGATGATTCATTTACAGATTTAAATGATCCTAATTTTGGATTTACGGCATTGACTGAGGTTGCTTCAGGTTTCTATTATTACCCGAGTGATTTGCAAGAAGAAGTTGTTTATGGAGCATTCTCTACACCTGCAGTATTAGTTGACAACCAAAGATATTTAGCATGTGTTCAAACAGTTAATCTTGACCTATATTTAGGTTATGGCAACCAAGATTATACTTGGAATACAGATTTATACTTGCAACCAATGTTCCCGAATGAAAGCGATGGAACATATTTCGGTGTAGGTTTTGGCACTGAACTACCTAGTGCGTTAGGTATTGCATTAATTGATGCAAACGACGTAAGTATAGCTGAAGCAAATGTTATTGAAGGTATGGCATATCCAAACCCTGCTAATGATAATGTTACAGTTTCAATTGAAGGAGAAGGAGTTGCGTCATTGAATGTTACAGATGTTTCTGGTAAAACAGTTTTATCTAGTTCGCTTAACTTAGTTGGTGGAAAATCAGATGTTTCTATTTCATCTTTAGATTCTGGAATATACATTTTCAACGTAACACTTGAAAATGGTAAAACTGCTCAATTCAATGTAGTTAAAAAATAACAACTGTTATTGCTTTTATAAAGGGTTGACTAAGTCAACCCTTTTTTTTTGAATAAAACCTGTTTGATGTTAAGCGCTTTTAAACATATTCTTAATTTTTGAATAAAAGTCATAAGCATATTTTATTCTCAGAAATAATTTCGTTAAATTTACATCAAAAGGTGATCTTTTTTTACCTTTTTTTGGGTCAGGTGCAACTATTGTATACCAATAATTGTCCTTACAGACAGTAACTTAAGAAATAATAAACGCGTATGTTTGAAAGACATTTACTTAATATTCTCTTTTTTCTATTATCAACCTCTCTATTCTCCCAAACAATTTGCGAAAATGCTGATTTTGAATCAGGTACATTTTTGAATTGGCAAGGAGAAACAGGAACTTGTTGTGCCATTAATACACCGAACATCGGGCTGAATATTGCCCCCGTTAATTCACCTACAAACCTTGGGCAACACGTCATAATGACTGGAAATGGTATAGACCCCAATTCTTGTGGGCAAATTCCAGTTGTGGCGCCGGGAAGTATTTACTCTGCTCGTTTAGGTAACGATCAAAGCGGATATGGGGCTGAGCGATTAAGATATACCTTTAACATTACACCAGGTAATACATTAATCATTTATAAATACGCTGTTATTTTAGAAAACCCTCCTGGGCATACTGCAAGTGAACAGCCGCGATTTGAAGCTAAATTACTTGATCAGAATGGCAATGTCATACCTTGTACTTATTATTTTGTAGCTTCCGGTCCGGGTTCTGGATTTCAAGATTGCGGGAGTATTCAATATAAAACATGGACAACTATTGGCGTAGATGTAACTCCTTATGTGGGACAAAATGTTACCTTGGATTTTGCTACCGGTGATTGTGATCTTGGTGGTCATTATGGTTACGCATACGTGGATGCGGGTTGCGCTCCCTTTGTAATTGATTCTAGATACTGCGAAGTTCAAAACGGATTTAACATTGCTGTATTAACCGCTCCAGCTGGATTTCAAAGTTACTTATGGAGTAATGGAGGCACTAATAATACTACCATTGTAGTTAATCCACAACAAGGACAAGTCATTACATGTCAGATTACCTCAGTTAATGGATGTGTAGCAAACCTGCAAGCAACACTTACACCCTCAGACGTAACGGCTTCTTATATTCCTTCGTCTGTGTGTTTAGGTGATACCTTGAATCTTATCAATAACACACTTTATGAAAATGCAATTGAAGATAGCGTTTCCTGGGTTTCCTCTGATGGTTATACAAGTAATACTAGTGATTTTAGCCATGTTTTTTCTTCGCCCGGAACTTATCAGGTTGAATTATTTGTTCAATCAGATGTGGGATGTATTGATTCGGTGACTCAAACTGTTACAATCCATGAATTGCCGCTTGCTGATATTTCATTTTCTGATATTTGTATAGGAGATTCAGCGATCGCAATTAGTTCATCTTCAATTGCAGACAACAGCCCATTAACTAATTTTTGGGAAGTAGAGGGTGTTCAATCTACAGGGAATTCAGTTAACATTCCTTATCTGGGAGCAGACACAATTGCTATTCAGCTTGTAAGCATTTCAGCGAACAACTGTGCTGACACCACCCTAGAAAGTATTATTATCTACGAAAACCCAATTGCTGATTTTACTTTCACTGAAACGTGTGAAGATGTAGCTGTTGATTTTACGAATACATCAACATATAATGCGCCTCAAAACCTTTTTCATTGGGTCTACAACGGTTCAGAAATTTCGTCAAATGCCGACTTTTCTAATCAATTTTCAACTACAGGCCAAAATAGCATTGCCTTAATTGTTGAAGATATATATCCAACTGTAACTTGTTTTGATACGATAACTCAAAACTTTTTTGTACATGCTTTACCAAGTATTGTTTATTTAGCAGATACAACAAATTGTGAAGACATTTCCTTTTTATTTACAAATCAATCCTCTGTTAGCACAGGAGAATCTTTAACTTATACGTGGGACTTAAATGGAAATCAAGTAGCAACTACTCCAAATTTAACCTACACATTAACTGATGCTGGAGTATTTCCGATTACTTTAACGGCAACTTCAAGTTTTGGGTGTGAGAGCGATACGACATTTAACATGTATATTTATCCTACTCCTGAAGAGCCTATTTTAGCTGTATCAACACCTATTTGTCCAGGTGATCCAATAACGTTTACCGCACAGGGAGAACCTAATTCACTCATCAATTGGGTGGGGCCTACTAATTTTACTTCAAATGAATTTATTTTTAGCATGCCAATAAACGTTGACCAGATGGGGTTATATACAGCTTATGTTACTTCAGAATATGGTTGTATATCGGATACGAACAATATCTATGCTTCTATATTATATATTTATGACTTTGATGACTTTGAGTTTCCAAATGTAATTACGCCAAACGGAGATGGATTAAATGATGAACTTGACCTTCAAACCTATTTTAAAACATGTGAAAATTATACTATGTATATTTTAAATCGTTGGGGAAATGTGGTATTTGAGCAAACATTAAATTCTACTCCTTTTACTGGAACTACTCAAGGTGGACAAGAACTGGAAGAAGGCGTTTACTTTTACAAACTGGTTGTTACTGATTCAACAGACGATAAAGGTGTGAAATCTGGGTTCATACATGTTATACGTTAAACCTAATTACTAATTGGTTGTTAAATCAATTAGATGAAAAAAACAAAGGAAGCGATAGTTGTTGGCTCTGGTATTGCGGGAATCGCCTCTGCCTTGAGGCTGAAATCTAAAGGTTATAATGTTCAAGTATTTGAAGCCAATCCCTATCTTGGCGGCAAACTAACCACCATTTTACTCGGTGATTATCGATTTGACGCAGGTCCATCCCTGTTCACAATGCCCCACTTTGTTGATGAGCTTTTTATCCTTTTTGGGAAGAACCCAAACGACTATTTTAACTATCACGCCTGCGATACAGCCTGCCATTATTTTTTTGAAGACGGTACATTTTTACCATTTTACGTAAATCTTGAAAAGACGATAAAAACAGTTGAAAACACACTTAACATTGATGGTGAGCCTCTAAAAAAACATTTTGCAAAAAGTGAATTTATCTATGAAAAAACCCATAAAGTATTCTTAGAAAACTCCTTACATTCAGCGAAAACTTATTTTAACAAAGCTATCATCTCATCAGTTTTTGCATTGCCGTCGTTGTCCATCTTCAAAACCATGAATCAAGCAAACGAAGACGCACTAAATCACCCCAAATTAGTGCAAATCTTCAACAGATATGCAACATACAATGGGTCTAATCCATACAAAGCACCTGGTATTTTGAATATCATTCCTCACCTCGAACATGGAATAGGTTCTTATTTCCCAACAAAAGGAATGCATTCAATTACAACCAGTCTTGTGCAACTGGCAAAAGAGGAAGGTGTACAATTCCAGACAAACTCAAAAGTTGATGAAATTATAGTTGAAAACACGAAAATTAGTGGTGTAAAGGTAAATGGTAAATGTATTGAGGCAGATGTAGTGTTTTGTAATTCAGACATTAAGCCAGCATACAAAAACCTACTTAAAGCCCAGAAACAACCTCAAAAAACGCTAGCTCAAGAACCCTCAAGTTCAGCAATGATATTCTACTGGGGAGTTAAAAAGCAGTTCCCACAACTTGATTTACACAATATCTTTTTTGCAAAAGATTATGCTCAAGAATTTGATGCTATTTTTTCAAATGCAACCGTTTGTGATGATCCTACTATTTACATCCACATTTCCTCTAAAATAGTGAAAGAAGATGCACCAAAAAATAGTGAAAATTGGTTTGTCATGGTGAATGTCCCATTTAATTCTGGGCAAGACTGGGCAAGACTTAGACAAAACATTAGACAAAATGTGATTGCAAAATTAAGTAAACACCTAGGAGAGAATATTGAAGAATTAATTGAGGAAGAAGATTATTTAGATCCTATTCGCATAGAACAACGAACCTCAAGTTTCGGAGGAGCGCTCTACGGAGCATCATCAAATGATCGTATGGCTGCTTTTTTTAGACATCCTAATTTTTCAAAAGTAAATGGATTATACTTTGTTGGTGGAAGTGTGCACCCGGGTGGTGGAATTCCTCTTTGCTTACTTTCAGCTAAAATTGCCGCGAATCTGTTGAAAGACTAGATCAAAAATGGTTGCTTAAATTTGCGAAAAGTGAATTTAACTTATTGTATTT
>Ga0315908_10003113_pt1 | contig 12017 bp, 4 predicted proteins | sample LakEriMetagenome_12_FD_203520 | JGI IMG/M metagenome (GOLD analysis project Ga0315908, IMG submission 203520) | Freshwater fungal communities from buoy surface, Lake Erie, Ohio, United States - Buoy 4 MA124 | ecosystem: Environmental > Aquatic > Freshwater > Lake > Lake biofilm | place: USA...
AGATAAATGATAATAAAATGTATATAAATGATAATAAAATGTATATAAATGATAATAAAATGTAGATAAATGATAATAAAATGTATATAAATGATAATAAAATGTAGATAAATGATAATAAAATGTAGATAAATGATAATAAAATGTATATAAATGATAATAAAATGTATATAAATGATAATAAAATGTAGATAAATGATAATAAAATGTAGATAAATGATAATAAAATGTATATAAATGATAATAAAATGTAGATAAATGATAATAAAATGTAGATAAATGATAATAAAATGTATATAAATGATAATAAAATGTATATAAATGATAATAAAATGTAGATAAATGATAATAAAATGTAGATAAATGATAATAAAATGTATATAAATGATAATAAAATGTAGATAAATGATAATTAAATGATTGAATGAATAGTATTAATATCAATGATATTATACTGAATAATAAAGTATAAATATACTTGACTCTACTTAGGTTAAGAAAGTATGGCTTCTTAATTGTGAGATTTATTCCTAATAGGAAAACCTCCATTTTAGACCATAGTACCAACCCCAGTAGGAGTATAAAAAGCAGGAATTCCAGCTCCTCCCGCTCTTATTTTTTCTGCTAGAGTTCCTTAAGGAATCAACTCCAACTCAATTTATCCATTCATATATTAACTCTCCAATAAATTATTTTCTCCTACATAAGATCCAATCATTCTCTTTATCTAATTATTTTGTAATAATAATCCCAATCCATAATCTGTTACTCCACAGTTATTGCTTACTATTGTTAAATTATTTATCTTTTGTTTTGATAAATATTCTATTGAATTTTAAGGAATTCCGCATAATCCAAATCCACCTACCAATATTTTGCTATTTGATTTTATATCTTTTAGAGCATCTTCTGCATTTTCGTATATTTTTGAGATTTTATATTCTTGGATTCTGAATAACTTAGTATTTATTTTTCTAAACTTTTATAACATATTTTATTTAATATTATTTTTATCTTAAAACTATTATTTTCAATTTTTATTAAATACTTATATAATGGAATCATTGGATAAATATCAGTTTTTTAAAGAAAATTAAGAAACTAGTGATGAAAGTTACCAATAGAATTTATTGCTAATTTAAGCAGATTCTACTAGAAAATCAAGTCATATATTAGAAAGTAAAAAAATAGATTATGAAGATATAGAAATAAATAATAATTTTGATTTAAATACTTAAATTAGTGGATAATAAAGTATGTTAACTTATTAGAATGAAATTAAATATGAATCAAATAAAAAAGAAAATGAATTAGATAGATGGATAAATATTTCTAAAAATATTTAATAATTAAACATATTAGTTTAAGACGATTAAAGTTACAAAAAGGAAAAAGAAATAAAAATTTTAGAGAAAATAAAGGAATATTTTAATATATTAAAAGATTGCGAAATAAAATAAAATTAAGTAATAATATTTGAACAAAGAGATATATTTTAAGATATGAATACATTTGTGAATAATATTTATTACAATTTAAGAATGAATCCTTCATTTTTCGCTGAAATCATAATATAAAATTAATTCAAAATCCCTTCTAATCAATTAAATAGTATTTTAAATTTAACTAATAATTCTTTTTTTTGCAGCTTTTCCAAAGTTTCTGAGGTTAATTTAGGATATCTTTAATTTGTTAATCATATTATCAAATATTAAGTTGACCAAATTTAAGATTATAAATAGCTTTTTTAATAAGATAGTATTTTTAACAAAATTTTACTTAAATCTACTTAAACTTAAGAAGCTTTTAAATATTTATAAAATTTTATGAGTGCTTCTATTAATAAATTAATAAAAATGAAATAAACCCAAAAAAAATTTAAATCTATTTTAAAAAAATAAGTTAGTACTATTACAAATAATTAATAATTAATTTATTCAGAAAACAGATATTATTACAATAAATATAAATTGCTTTAAAAAAAAATAAGAAATATTAATAATAACTAAAATTTAAGTGATATTTTGATAACTTCAAATAAAGAAAAAAATATTTATAAGACTAATTTCCAAGACTACAATTATTTATTAACTGAATTTATTGAAATATTTTTATCAAGCGTTTAATCTATTCCTTAAGAAATAAAGATAATAAGTAGGTTGATATGGACACATTTAAATTCTAAGGTAATTAATATTTAATATTTTTTTAATTTTTAATTAAATTTTTATTTGTTCAGTTCTAAGACTTAGATAAAAACCTAATAAAAGAAGTTATAGGTACTTTTATATTTTAAATATGGATTTTGATTTAGTTAAAATATCCTGAAAAAATATTTGTTTTTTTAAAAAAAGAAAATTAAAATTATGAATAAAATTTAAATGAAATTGGAAGTATAATAGTAAAAATAATGAAAGGAAAAATGAGTTCAAATAAGATATTTTAATAATTATAATAAAAATATCACTAATAAATAAAATAATATTATGATGAACTGATTGATTATGATTGTAATTTAATTAATCAAATACTCGATAATAATAATTTTGATTTAGTCTAAGAAAAATATAGTTGTAGCTTTAATTCTTTAAATTAATTTAAAATTATTATCGAATTAATACATAATACAGAAAAAGAAAAAATAAATATTTAATACAAATAAAATTTGAATAATCTTATATGATGGTCTAATAAGTATTTAAATACTAATTTATTTTTAGTATAAACATAAATAACAATCAAAATGATAATTAAATATTCAAAAATAAAATAATAAATGATATAGAATATTCAGCAGATCAAATATATTTTATAGATATTAATATTTAAAAAAATAAATCTTAAAACTGCCAAGATATTTTCAATGAATTATCTGAAATTCATTAATAAATACAAAATTTAACAAAAGATTAAGAAGAAATAGATGTAATTAATTTAATAAAAATATTTTTAGAGAATGAAAATAATAATTAATATAATTATTTAAATTATGAAAACAATAAATCCTTAATCATTATTAAAATACAGAATGATTTTTAAAGATGAATTCAGCTTGTTATAACTTTTAAATTATATATAAAAAAATTAAATAATTTAAAAAGACATTTATTTGAATAGCCATATTACATCTCCTTTGTAAATTGCCTGCTAATTATTATTAGATTTGTTGTAAGAATATGATTAGGATGAAAAATTAATTTATTAACTAGTTGAATAATATTATTAAGATAAATTTTAAATCATTAATAAAATTATTTCTTAAAATAAATAACAAATTCTCAATATTATAAATAATATCGAAATAAAAATTAAATAATTAAAATCTTACATATAAGGTGAATAAAAATTTTAAATTAAAACTTTAATTATTCTTTTTTTTAAAAATAAATAATTAAACATATGAATTGCTAAATAAGATGAAAAAATAATTTTTGAATAAGAAAAAAATTTATAATTTGTTAATAATTTAGCAGGAAAAAGTAATGCAAAAACTCAAACAAAAATGACAATTAAATTATTTTTAACTAAATTCTGCCAATATAAAGAAATAAATTCAACAATTTAAACAGGAAATGATATTTATAATTTATAAGAATGTTATAAATACTTAATGAAGCATTTATAAGAGGAAATAGAAAAAATAAATGATTAGTTATTACTAGAAAAAGAATTTAAACAATTAGCATTAATAGAATTAGAAAGATTAATAACTAGCAAAATTTACAAATATTCATTTCCAAATTAAGAAACAGAAGATGATGAAATTCTGTTTATGATTTGTGAATGTTTTAACTGGATTACTTTTGAAAATTTGGAAATTCATAAAATAGCTAGAAATTAATAACTAGCTGAACTTGCTATTAAAAATTTATAAGCGATAAATTAAGTTGATAATACAGTCGATAAAATATTTTATCTTGGTGAAACTTTCTAAGTAATTAGAGCACTTTATTAACTTATGTCAAACGGGAAAAACGAAGTGGAAACAGGTATTCTACTCAATTATTTGATTTATATTATTATTAAAGCTTCTCCCAGATAATTCAAAACTGAAATAAAGTATATTTACTATATTTTTAATATTATTTATATTTTTAGTTTTTTAAATATTATTTATATTTTTAGCTTTCTAAATATCTTTAATTATTAAAATCATAATAGTTCTTTGAAATCTTATATGCTATAAAATGTTTTATTTTGTATAGATTTTATTTTTGAAATATCCTATAATAAATTAAAAATTTCAAAATAAGACCTTGAAATAAATGTATAATTAAGAGAATATGAAACAAATATTTATTTTTATAATTATAGGTAAAGATCAGAAAGAAAAACAATTCAATTAGAAACTTAAATAAAATATAATCATAATTAAAAAGAAATTTTAGAAAATTTTTAATAAAAAAAAAATTAATTTTGATAATAACTTCTTAAAAACAAACTATATATTTATAATAAATTTTATATATATTTTGGATTAAAATAATAAATCTTAATTTTGTTAGATTTTTAAATTATTCATTATCCAAATATAAAATCTTTATTTTATTTAATATAAAAATTGTTAATTTAAAATTAATTTTAAGATTAATTTGAATTAAATTATAATAAAATTATATAAAGAATTTTAATTATTTTAAAGATATTTATCAATCTTTTTTTTTTTCTTCCTCTTATTTTAATTATTCTTCTTACTAATTTTCCTCTTCAGTTTAAACTTAATTATCAATTATAGAAGTATTTAAATTTAAATAATCTGAATCAATATCTTTATCAAAAATTATTGTTTTTGTATCGATTTCTGAACCTGTAAATTTGTAAATGGGTATTTAAAAACCTAACTAAAATACATTTCTATCTGATGAAAAATTATTTTTTATTTTTTCAGCAAAATATTTAACTCTAGCTTACATCATGATGTATTTTTAACTTAAACTTGAATAATATCCTTATATTATAATTTTTAAAACAACCATACATGAAAAATGAATTAAGAAGAATTTCATTTATGTAGTTTTTAATGCTTCTATTTAACAATTATTAACATCAGATAGATTTGATTTAGATGGGTTGCTTATTACTGTACAGGTATCCATAAATTTCATTGCTTAATCATTTTATATTGGATTTAAAAAAAATTCCTTGTTATCATAAACAAGATAAACTTAAATGATTAAAAATCTATATTACAATTTATTAATTTTGAATAAATTATATATATATTACATGCATTAATAGGAATAACTAAATAGGTAATCAAAGACAAACATATATTCCATTGATTTATTGAATTTACTTATCTTGGAATAGGCCTTCTTATAGTCTTAAAAAGTTAAAATTTTTGAAATTATTATTGTAAAAATATACTCACCCAAACAAAAATAACAGCAATTGGAAAAGATCCTGAAAAACAAGATAAAAGGGCAAAATTCTAAATCACATAACTATAATTATAAAGATTACCATCAATATCTTTATTTATATCGAATTCCGCTTTCTCATATTCCAATTCTATAAATTTATTGATATTGAGATAAGCGTTATCCAATAAACTAAAAGCTTATAACAAGTATCTTGAATTAGCTCTTTAGACAATGATTATTTTTTTAGTTTTCATTTCATTTATTTTCTATTTGATAGATCTAAAAAAATAGGGCAAGAATATTTCTGAAGCTTATGCTAAGAAATTAACAATAGTCATATATCTAAACTAATGTCTTATATCATAACTGCAATCATAATTAATACTTTTAGTATCTTTATAATCTTTAAAGCATTCCTATTCATCCCATATTGGATAATACAAACCAATCATAATATATGGTAATATATACACAAATAGTTTTTGGATAAATATTGACATTATGTAATCGTTTTCAAATTCTTAGTATTTTCTGTAGTTTTATTATAAAGTTGACTTGTAACATATTTTTTGAATTATTTTCGATACTATTATTTGATAAATAACAATTATCAATACTTTTACTAACCTTGATTTTCCGATTAATTTATAAATTATCATACCAGTTGGATTATTTTTCTACAAATCTAAATACTATTATTGATTTAACTCTTATAAACCATTAATATTTGATAACTTATCGTCTTTTAAAATGAAATAAACCACAACAATATTGGTAGCAAATATCAGTATCTAAATAAAATATATGAGAACATTCTATTTGAATTTGGTACTATTATCTATATAAAGCTCATTCATATTATCATTCACTATATTTCTTCTATATTTTCCTTTAGTCGCTACTTTTTCTACATCTTCAACTTCTTAAAGACCAAACCTGTCTTGAAATTCTCTTTCTTAACTTTACCATTTTTCCACACAAATATTATTAAAAAACATCACCAAATAAATGCTCGTAATTTCTAAATAATATTCTATCATACTTTCTGATTCTTTCAGTTAAAAAATTTATAAAATTATTAAAAGAGGCAACAACAATTTCAGACTATTCCTGATGAAATTCGTGAAAATATAATACAGGCATATTTTTTCCCCAAAATAGTCTTTTATTTCTTATTAAGGAAAATCTGAGTACCAATGCCATTTATAATAAATACTTTGTTATAGTGCCTCTATTTTTTAAATTTTCTATTGCTTGGCTTTTATTTCTTTGAATCTATCTAACAAATATAACTCATTTTCTTATTTCCATTTTTGAACTTGACGATTTAGTCTTTCTAATGGAACTTCATTCAATTTAAATACATCTTTATTTAGTCCTGTTTATTCATTTTCCTATACATTTCCCTCATTATTTTCCGTTTTTTTTTCATCTTTTATTTTTTTTTTTTATTTATTTTTTCGATGCTTTAAATTCTTTTAAATCTCAATTTCCTCAACTTTCATTAAAATTATTTTTTCTTACATTTTTTTTTATTTATCTAAATAATCTTCAAATTATTCGAACATTTTATCTTTTTTTTAACCTAATAATATATAATCATCATTTAAAAAGAATGAATCAATGATCAACCCCAATTTTTACAATTGATAAATATCAAAAACCTAAGTCAACATTTTATGCATGATTCTCAATCTATCAGAATTAACAAACTAATATTATCTCAAACTTTCGGTAATTTCATAATTTTTCCAAATTTATTGACTCTTAATCTTGCTTAAAAAATGCTAACTTTTGGTTGTCTAAAAATACTAAACATAACAAGGTAAAGGCTCTTTATACCCATAAGCAGTGTAAATATTTTATAATTTTGATGATTTTCTCTTATTTACTTTCTTCATACAATTTTTAAATGCTTCCAAATACTATTTTTTAGCTTACTAACTTCTTATTAACTTTATCAGTTTGCTGTGAGGTTTATTTTTCAATCCTTTCTGTAAATTAGGCTTATCTTTCAACAATGTCCCTTTTAAAATATTCATAATTAAAAAAGTATATTTAATTAAATTATAAATATAATTATATTAATATTGTAATTATTAATTTATTAATAATGGACATAAAATAATAAAAAACCTTTAATATCCTTGATCATAAACTTGCTCTAAATAATCTCATCTTTATCATCCATAGGCTTAGATAAATCTTTTCTGATTTTCTAAACTTCAGTTAATAAAAGTTCAAGGAAACAAATGTAACTTTCCCATTAATCTAGTGAAACTTCCTCATTTTCATATATTTCCTTAATATTCTCTCCTATCGGCTCTTAAAATATTTCTTTCCCTATTTTTTTAAAACCTATTTGATCATGTAATTAATTAATTCTGGTTCTAAATTTTATCCATTTTTCTTCTTCTTTAGTTGGATTTTTTTCATTTTTCAACTTTATTTTTTCTTTTAACATTGTATTAATTCTTAATGGTCTGAACTTTGAATCCACAGGTTCATAACTAAATACATCATAACATGAATCTTCAACTCAACTTAATTTATTGTTTTATCCTGATAATTTCTCAATATTTTTATTGTTACAGTATAAAACTGTGAAAATCTTAGTTTTATCATCACTTATAAAGTTTCTTAATTAAAATCCTAATAATTCAGTCAATAAAAAATATATTGAATTCCTAACCAAAGTCATAAAATCACCATATTCATATATTTTTTCTTCTCCATTTTCTTATTAAATCATACTTGATTAATCTTCTTCATTTTCAGATTCTGATTAAAATTCTAGGTTTTTACATTTGAACCATAATAAATTTTCTTTATCGTTATCTTCATTTTCTTCTTCTTTTTACAAATATTTGCCTTTGTAAGCTTTCTTTTTCTGTAATGGTTTTAATTCTATTTTTAAACTTTCTTTAAATTCATCTTTTTTCTTCTCACTCACTTTTAAAGATTCAGTATATTGTGAAAATGCTGAACATTTTTTTTCTTTTTTATCTTTCATATCTATTTTATCTAATTCATGATAAACTGAAACGAAAGCTTTCGTAAAAATATTCTTTATTTCTTTACTTTTCTTGTCATCTTAGAACTTGAAGCAGTTCTCCAATACAAAAAAGCAATCTGACAATTTACAATACTTTTATTCATATTTTTCGTGATCTGGATTCGGAAATACCAAAACGAAATCTCCCAAATTTCTATCTGTCTCACTTACATATTCTTATTTAAACTCTATTAATCCTAAATCATCCTATTTACTATTTTGTTATATTTTTACAAGATTTTAATATCCTCTTAATTTTTGCTTGTATTAATTTATCATTTCTTTTTCTTTTAACCGTTCTCTTTCTTTTTTTTTTTAGTTTTAATCCAAATCTATATCGATTATATCAAAATAACTTGAATTTTCATTTTCATCATCTTAATCAACTTCATTTTAATCATGTTAATATTATTCAATAATATTTTCTACACTTTGATTGTTTTCTAAATTTATTATTAATTATAAAATTTATACCTTCCGATTAATTATTTTTTTCTTTAGATTATAAACTTAAAACACTTTTTTCAGTTTTCATTATTTAATTGTAATATATATTAATTTATTTATTTAAATTATAAATCTAATAAAGTTATTTAGTTATTTTTATTGAAAATATTTTATATTAATTTTTAAAATAATTAATTCTAATAAATTTTCTATTAAATTTTACATTTAAAGTTTTATATTAAATATATTTAATTTGAGTTATTGAGTTAATTTTTATATTAAAACATAAATTTTTTACACTTAACATAATTTTATATAAATATCAAAATATAATTAATTTAAAATTAATATAATTTAATATTTTTTTTAATTTCTTATAATAATATATATTATTAAATATTCATTACTATTTTAATAGTTATTTATTTAAAATCTATATAAAGAACTAATTAGAAAACATATCTTTAACTTAACTATCTTGAATTTTTTCAATTTCATAAATATTTTCAATCAGTTCATCAAAATCATGATTTTAATTATTATTAATGTAAATATTTTTTTAAAATAAATTTTTATTTGATTACTAACAAAAATCATTTATAAATTAATTATTTTATTTCTATTTTATTTATAAAGATTTTTAAATTGATTCTTTTAAATCAAAAATTGATTACTTAATATAAAGCTATTTTTTTTCAATTTCCTTATCTTGTATAAGATTCAATTAATTTTGATCTTCTTTTAATTCAACATTTTAATTAATTAAAATTAACGGATTTTATTAATAAATAATTAAAGAGTTTTCTTAATATTCTTCTAATTATTAACTACTTTATAACTTGTTTTGTAATTTTTAATCTGTTTATTTATTTTCAACTTTTATTTATGATTCATTTTTATTTAATTCTGATTACGTTAATATTTATTAATTTTTTTTTAAAGATATATCTTATTGTAATTAATCTTTAATATTTAAATCATTTGTAATATTTATTTATTATTAATTTTCCTAATAAATTTATAGTTATTCGTTATGATATATAATTTAATTCTGTTATAATTATTTTTATTAATCTTCAATTTATTATTTATCTTCTTATTATTAATCAATTTATTCAAGTTGTTAATTTTCTTATTAATTTTCTATTAATTATTATGATTTTGTGAATCTTTATTAATTTACTTAAATATTATCTTTTTATTCAACTTAAATAATTTCATCAATATTTTATTGAGATTATATTGTATGAATTTTAGATTGATCTGTTGTATTTTGAACATTGGTATCTAAATATTCATAAATATTTTCATCTATTTATTCAATGTTTTTAATATAATGATCCTCTAATTTATAAAATTTTTGATTAATTTATTGTTATGCCTCTTTTTTTTAATATTATATTTCCTTTATATTTTAAACAATTATTTAAAAATATTCAGGTAGAATTTCATTAAAATCTATTTAGTATTCATCTTTAATTTATTATTATTTTTCAATTTAATTTAAAAGTTTTTAATCTAATTTTTCCTATTATTTAATTTCTAAATTTACTTAATTCTTTAATTAATTTATAAAACATTACCTATAAATGATGTATTTATTCAATCAAATTTCTTTATATTTCTTGAAAATTAATTTATTATTATTGATAAAATATTTATTATTAATTATTATTATTATTATTATCATTTTTTTTGTTATTTTATTAATATTTAATTTCAATTTCTTACTATTTAATTAATTTAATGGGTGTTCAAACCATTCTATTACTTTTTATTGCCCCTTAAATTTAATTTTTTATTTCTTATTGTTATATTAATCTAGTTTATTATTCTATTTTCAATTCATTACTTTATTTTTCCAATCTTTTTTAAAACTTTTCTTCCTAAAATTATAATTTTAATTATTTACTTCTAATTATTATTAAAACTATTATTATTTTTGTAATAATTATTTTTATTTAATTTATTAATCAATTTCTAAGAGATACTATTTTTTAAATTATTAAGAGTTGTTTATATTTAAGCTCAATTTGTCATAATTTTGATTGATATATAAACTTGAATTATTAGTAATTGAATCTTTAAGATAAATAAATGTAAATACTGATTCCAGCTTATACTAAGATGTTTCTTTTATTTTAATTATCACTATTTAAAACATTCATTATTATAAAACTAGAATATGAATTATTTTAAAATTTTTAATTATTATTATATTAATAAAGAAATAAATAATAATATAATAAAACATAAATAATAGTTAATTAAATAATAATTATAAAAAAATAAAATGAGTAAATCTAATTCAATCCATATTAGACCAAAAACAGCATCTAACTATAGCAATTTTAAAAGTGCTCACTAAGACTATGATGAATATAGTTTAACAGAATCTGAAATAAAAGAAAACAATTAGCGTATTTTAATAATTTAATATTAATAAACGTATCAAAATATTAAAAAACTGTTTAAAATATATTAAATTAAAAGAATGTCAATGGACAAACAAAGTATGTACACAAATGAATAGCTAATCTCGATATCAAATTGACTTCCGCAAAAAAAAAAAAGAATTAGAAGACCTTCCTAAAATAAACATGGAAATTTACAATGACCAAAAATTCAAAAACTTTTTAAAAAACAATTTCATTTCAATGAGTTAAAAAGATTATTAAAGACCACCTCCAACCCAACCTTTAGCCGCATTTAAGCCTTTAGATCACAAAGAAAATAATTATTAATAAGAAAACAAGACCACTTATCAATAGACTTTCAGAAATTATGATCTCAAAAATCCTGATAAATTCAATAAACCTTTGCCTAACAATATTTAACTAAGTTAGTCAAAAATCCATACTCTTTCTAATTATTAGTAGAATTTCCATCAGAAACCATTCTAAAATTCTTAAATTCAGAATCAAAGTTAGTATAAAAAAACCAGCCCTTTTCCAGCTTCTCTTCCGCTTTTTTAATAGACTGAGCATAGGACTTAATTTATTTAGTATTAAACTTCCAAGATTTAATCTACTGTTTAAATTGATGTACGTTTAATTTTATATTTTAGAATCTTATAGGAAGTTTGAGTTATAAGGGCTAGTATGTTAGTGAAAATAAAAAATAGTACATTAATAAGCAGAAGGCTTTTAAAA
>Ga0315908_10003118_pt1 | contig 12006 bp, 11 predicted proteins | sample LakEriMetagenome_12_FD_203520 | JGI IMG/M metagenome (GOLD analysis project Ga0315908, IMG submission 203520) | Freshwater fungal communities from buoy surface, Lake Erie, Ohio, United States - Buoy 4 MA124 | ecosystem: Environmental > Aquatic > Freshwater > Lake > Lake biofilm | place: USA...
CAATTGTTCGCAAACCCTCGGAATACGGCATCAGGAACGTTGAAGATGCAAGATTCAAAAGTTGTTGCAGAGCGAAACCTCGATTCCTACCTTTATGGCGTTTATGGTGACGATCTTTCTTTTGAAGGACATCTTTCTGCCGTTGAAAATGCAGGTTCTTGGGGATTTAAGGTGCCAACAAAAGAGAGGAATTTTATTCAACGCACAACAAGTATCGAAGGTATCATGGACTTTATCCATTATTGGGACAAAGCGCGCCATGGCTTACCTTTTGAAATTGATGGTGTTGTCATCAAAGTTGACAATTATGCGCAACAACGAAAATTGGGCTTTACTGCGAAATCTCCGCGTTGGGCGATTGCCTTTAAATTCAAGACGGAACGGGTAGAAACCTTATTGGAATCGGTAACATACCAAGTAGGAAGAACGGGAGCAATCACACCAGTAGCGAACTTAACACCAGTTCAATTGGGTGGAACAACGGTTAGAAGAGCGTCGCTGCATAACGCTGATCAAATCGAGAAAATTGACTTACATCTGACTGACCATGTATATGTTGAAAAAGGAGGGGAGATCATTCCGAAAATAGTTGGGGTAAATCTTGAAAAACGAAACGATTCATCGCAGTCCGTGGGATTTTTAGATCATTGCCCTGAATGCAATGCAGCATTGATTCGCAGGGAAGGTGAGGCACAGCATTACTGTCCAAACGAAAATGGTTGTCCACCGCAAATCAAAGGAAAAATTGAGCATTTCATCAGTCGAAAAGCCATGAATATCGATGGTCTTGGATCGGAAACCGTGGATTTGCTTTTTAGCAAAGGACTTGTGCGCAATGCAGCTGATCTTTACACACTTACATTTGATCAAGTACGCGAACTAGACAGAATGGCGGATCGATCTGCTGACAATCTAATTCAAGGGATAAAAAATTCTACCCAAGTGCCTTTCGAACGCGTGTTGTTTGCCATTGGAATTCGGTTTGTCGGTGAGACAGTTGCCAAGAAATTGGCACGTGCCTTGGGTTCCATCGACCGAATCATGCATGCGAAATACGACGAATTGATTGAAGTCGATGAAATAGGTGAGAAGATCGCAATTTCTGTACAACAATTCTTTCTCGATGAACGCAATGTTGAAATTATCCAGCGACTGAAAGATGCAGGTGTTCAACTTGAAGTAGTGAAAAAAGAAACATTAAGCCAAAAATTGCAAGGAAAGTCTTTTGTTGTCTCGGGTGTGTTTAATGCATTTTCTAGAGATGAATTAAAAGAAGTCATTGAATCAAATGGCGGGAAAAATGTTTCTTCGATATCGACGAAAACAGATTATGTCGTGGCAGGTGAAAATATGGGGCCAGCGAAGTTGAAAAAAGCGACGGATCTTGGAATTCAAATTCTCAGTGAAGATGAATTCATTCAATTGTTGAAATAATGTCGAACAGCTGGTCTCGTTGTAAAAATCTTGCAGTGGTATTGTCATACCACAACATGGAACGCTATGCACAGTTTAGAAAGGCATTGGATGTCATGCTTAATAAAAGCGATGTCCAAGAATTATGGATAGTTGTTGTCTTGCCTTCTGGTGTGAAAAAAGAAGAACTTCCTCAACACAAACTCATTTCATATATTGGACCGAAAGATATTTCATGGTTCGGTAAGTTAACAGACGAAAAAATTTTGTCGCGAGTTAACATGAAAAGAGACATGGTCTTGTGGTTTGAAATGAATGTGAAAGGACCGTCGAACATCCTTTCAAAGATACCCGCAAAAACTATGGTTTCGATAGGCGTGCCATTGGCGACAGCGCATATACAAATAACACCTTCAACAGACGATCCGACTGAAATAGTTACCTTCGTACAGCAAACACTTCAAAAAATAAATGAATATGAATAATCCCTTTACTGGTTCAGGCGTTGCGCTTGTTACACCATTCACGCACGAACACGAAATTGACTTTCCAGCGTTGAAAAAATTGGTTCAAATGCAACTCGATGGCGGTACAGATTTTCTTGTGGTGCAAGGTACAACAGGTGAATCTCCTACGTTGACAAGCGATGAAAAGCGAAAGGTCTTGGATACGGTGATGGAGGTGAATAACGGCCGTTTGAAAATAGTATTTGGGGTAGGTGGCAACAACACACGCGCTGTCGGTGAAACATTGAAATCAGTACCAAGTGGTGTTGACGGGATTTTATCGGTTTCTCCATACTACAACAAGCCGATCCAAAAAGGGATTATTGAACATTACAAATACATTGCTTCTTGCACCGATTTGCCAATCATCTTGTACAACGTACCAGGTCGAACAGGGTCGAATGTGTTACCTGAAACAACTTTGACGTTATCGGAAATCTCAAACATCGTTGCAATGAAGGAGGCATCAGGAAATATGGAACAAATCATGGAAATTATTCGTCAACGTCCGGAAGGATTTGGTGTGCTTTCGGGTGATGATGCCTTGACGATGCCTTTGATAGCTGCTGGTGCAGATGGTGTTATTTCTGTGGTTGCCAATGCTTTCCCTAAGCGATTTAGCGAAATGGTTCATGCTTCTATGAAGGGTGATTTGGCTGCTGCAAGAAAAGCACATTATGCGCTGCTGCCGATCACTAAAATGTTCTTTGAAGAGGGTAATCCAGGTGGAGTGAAGGCTTCTTTGGCAGCACAAACAATTATGACAGAAGCTATGCGCCTTCCTTTGTTTCCTGTTTCTGAAGGATTGAGAAGTCGCATTCAGCTAGAAACTCATCTATTGACGACAACTAACTGATGACGAACTTACACACGCACAATCAAGAAGAAATGAATGATTATAAACGCATCATGGGGCAAGTGGATAATGCGGATCAAATTGTCATTACTTCACATAAATCACCAGACGGGGACTCGATAGGCAGTTCCTTGGCCTTGTATCATTTTTTACGTGCTTACGGAAAAAATCCAATTGTCTGTCATCCAGATGCTGCTCCAAGCTTTTTAACCTGGATGCCCGGTGGTCACGAAATTCTTCATTTTGAGAATAGACCTGAAGTAGTTGCAGAAAAAATGGCTTCAGCTGATTTGATTTTTTGCTTGGATTACAATGCAAGCAATAGAATCGGAAAAGACATGGAAGTGCACTTGCTTTCCTCTGAGTCAATTAAGATAATGATTGATCACCACATGGATCCTGCCGATTTTTGTGAAATTGTCGTTTCTGAAACGAGTGTTTGTTCTACTTCTCAACTTATTTATGAGCTCATCGATCAATCTGGAAATATAGAACTGTTGGATGAAAATACAGGCACGGCGATTTACTTGGGAATCATGACTGACACAGGTTCGTTTCGTTTTCCATCGGTGCAACCAAGAACACATGCCATCCTTGAGCATTTATTGAAATCAGGTGTTCAGCACTATAAAATTCATGAGAACGTGTTCGATACTAACACGATTGATCGTCTGAAATTGCGTGGATATGCCATTAGTGAGAAGATGGAGATCTTGAAAGATTTGCCTGTTGCGATTATTTCACTGTCTGAAGAAGAATTGAATCGATTCAACAACCAAAAAGGAGATACCGAAGGTCTTGTGAATGTAGCACTTTCGGTTCACGGAATAGAAATGGCTGCTTTTTTCGCTGAAAAAGACGGTATCATTAAAATTTCGTTTCGATCCAAAGGTGATCGGTATGTGAATGTCATGGCCGGTGATCATTTTGCAGGAGGAGGACATAAATATGCCTCTGGTGGAATGAGCACGGATTCTTTGACTGATACTATTGAACGATTCAAGAAAGTAGTGTACAATTACTTCAATTGATTATGCGTAAAATATTGTTTTTAAATACTTTAATTATTCTATTTTCTTGTTCTGAGCAACGGGAAAAAGAAGAAAATGTGGACTGGAATCAAGAGAAATCGACAGAAATGAATAAGAATTTGTCGATGGAAGAAGAAATCAATATGGATTTATACTTGGAAGAACACAAGGACTGGAAGGTCACAAAAACGGGTTCAGGACTGCGCTATTGGATTTACGAACAAGGTAAAGGTCCCCAAGCCGCCTCAAGTAAAAAAGCTGAAGTCGAAATCATCGTCGAGCTTTTAGACGGAAAGGAATGTTACAGAACAAGTGATGATGAAGTTGAAGTGTTTGAAATCGATCACGCTGACATTGAATCAGGAATTCACGAAGGAATAAAATTAATGCGTGTTGGGGATCGTGCAAAGTTGATTATGCCGAGTCATTTAGCGCATGGATTGGTGGGTGATCTCGATAAAGTTCCACCGCTATCGACCTTGGTAGTTGATATTCATTTAATTGGACTAGAAGAATGAGATGGTTAATGTTAATCGCACTGTCTGTTGCATTTGCAGCTTGTGATGTGAGTGGAACAACAAAGAAGAAATCGGATTCGCCGAAAGTTAAAAGGAGCGATAATTCATTGAATGTCAACAAGAAGGTCATTGACGATGAAAAATTATCAAACGGAGAGCGAATTCAGTGGTTTGAAAAAGGTAAAGGCGAATTCTTAAAACCGGGTGATTTGGCGTTCATTGACTACCGTGTTGAACTTCCTGATGGATCAGTGGTCGATGGAAATCACTTGTTGAACAAGCCTTCATTTCCGTATTTGTTAGGATTTCAAATGCAGCCAGGATGGGATGCTGCCCTTGTGAAGTTGAAGGTTGGAGATTTTGCAAAAATTTCTATTCCAAGTCAACAGGCAAGAGGTGAGAAAGGTGTGAATGGATTGATACCGAAAAATGCGGACAACTATCTTATTATTCGCGTGTTGAAATTGGAAAAACCAACACGAACCATTGATGGAGTGAAAGTTTGGCTGTTGGAAGAAAACAAAAAGAACAAAGTTCGATTCAAGGAGGGTAAAACCATGACAATCCATAGTATGGTGAGTTCTCCAAGCAATCCTTTGTATTACAATTCATACAGAGACAATAAGCCATTTATGTTTCGATTTGAAGATTATGGGATCGTTCCGGGCTTGAAAAAAGCGTTAACGAATGCTAAAAAATCAGATCGATTGTACATTTATGTTCCATCCGAACAAGCCTATGGTAACAAGGGATACCTCGATATTGTTAAGCCTAATGAACCGCTCTTTTACAACGTCCTTGTGATGGATATCCAATGATAATCTGAGTATTTGCCGTATATTTGGGCCACATCCAAAATCCCTAGCTCATAGTGGGAGCAAAAAAGTTTCAACGAATGCAGAGAATTCTGTTCATAATGTTTCTGTCGCTAATCGGTTCTGTTCAAGCACAACAGCGCGTAATTGATACTGTAGAGACGATAAATGGACCTATACTTATATACGCGAATCGAACTTGGGAATACCTTAAAGACAAGAATTTCGATGGGATACTGAACCCTCGACTTAATGCGTTGATGATTGAAAAAGGGTATAATTTTATTCAAACATGGGACAATAACATGTGTTATTCTTCAGGCCGAGGAAACGACATGTCAAAGCTAAAAGATACACTTTGGTTGTGTGTGTTGGATGAGTCACATGATGAGTTTAGAATTCCTGTTGATGGTATCGTAACCTCGAGGTATGGATACCGAAGCGGACGGCACCATAGCGGAATCGACCTTGACTTGGAAACAGGTGACACCGTTCGTTCAGCATGGGGCGGTAAAGTGCGCTATGCAAAATATAACGAGGGCGGTTTTGGGAATCTTGTTATCGTTCGTCATTACAATGGATTAGAGACGTTTTACGCCCATTTAAGTAAGCTTCTGGTTGTTCCGGATCAAGAAGTGAAAGCAGGTGAGGTATTGGGTCTTGGCGGAAATACGGGCCATTCGTTCGGTTCTCACCTTCATTTTGAAGTGCGTTTTTATGATGCGTCAATTAATCCAGAGGAAGTGATTGATTTTGAAAAACGAGTATGCAAAGACGACAATTTGTTTGTCTTCAGTGGTCTATTTCGACCAGGTGCGAAACCAACCGATTTAGAAGGTGAAGAGCCAGATTCAACTGTTGTTACTCCACCCGCGGTTCAGCCTGCGCAAAGAAAGTATTACAAGGTAAGAGCAGGGGATACCTTGTCAGAAATTGCAGATCGTAATCAAACGACTGTATCTAAAATTTGTCAACTGAATGGTATTCGACCAACTTCAACCCTTCAAATCGGACGTAGTTTACGTGTTAAATAGAACGTCACTTAAATAAGATTCACATCTCTATTGTTCATTTTAATCGTACATTTGGACTCATGATTCAATTTTTCAGAAATAGTTTATTTGTCCTCTTAGGAATACTGATTTTCGCTTGTTCTGATTACAATCAAGTGATCAAAGGTGATGATTACAAACGCAAGTTTGAATTGGCGGATGAGCTTTACAACGACAAGCAATTCGCGCGAACTATTGTCTTGTATGAGCAAATCTACCAGCGAATGCCAAAGACGGGTGAAGGTGAATTGGCATATTTTCGTATCGGAAAGTCATACTATGAAGATGGGGATTATTATATGGCAGGTTATTATCTTGGGGCGTTTACTCAACGTTTTCCTTACAGTGCCAAAGCACAAGAAGCACTTTACTTATCGGCAATGTGCTCCGTGAATAATTCACCAGAAGCGTCATTGGACCAAAACGACACTGAGCTTGCAATCAATAACTTACAGCAGTTCATCGATACATATCCTCAATCGGCACTTGTTGATTCTTGCAATAAAATCATGGATCGACTACATCTAAAGTTGGAGAAAAAAGATTACGATGCGGTTCTACTCTATTCCAAAACAGAAAACTATCGCGCAGCAGTAACATCAGCGATATCTTTTGTGCAGGATTATCCAAGATCAAAGAATCGAGAAGAAGTGATGTTTATCTTGGTTAAAAACGCTTACTATCTCGCCTTAAATAGTGTAGACGAGAAAAAAAAGGAGCGGATTGAGCAAGCTATGGAAAGATATCGTACTTTTGTAGCCGAATTTCCCGAATCTACGCATGATGCTGAGGTAGATGGATACAATGACGCGTTGGTGAAGGAATTGCAAAAATTAAATACCAGAAAATAAAAAAGATGAATTTCAAGAACAGTACAGCGGAGCGTTCAACGGTAACACGTGATACAATCTTAATGGAGGAAAAAACGGGGAATATCTACGAATCAATCGTAGCAGTTTCAAAACGTTCAAACCAAATCAGTTCAGAATTGAAAGAGGAGTTGACTACAAAGTTGCAAGAGTTTGCTTCTTCTACAGACAATTTGGAAGAGATTTTTGAAAACCGTGAGCAAATTGAAATCTCTAAATTCTATGAGAAATTGCCGAAGCCTGTTGCTATGGCGATGCAAGAATTGCTTGACGATAAAATCTACATTCGTAAATACGAAGAAAAAGAAAAATAATCCATGCAAGGAAAACGCATACTTCTAGGCATAACGGGAGGTATTGCAGCGTACAAAATCGCATTCCTCATTCGCATGCTTAAAAAATCAGGGGCAGAAGTCAGATGTATAATGACTCCTGCCTCTTGTGATTTTATAAGTCCCCTTGTCGTGTCGACACTTTCCGGAAACCCTGTGGGGATTGAGTTTTGGAACAAGCAAACAGGCGAGTGGACCAACCATGTGGAATATGGTTTGTGGGCTGATGTGCTGCTCATTGCACCATTGACAGCCTCTACCTTGGCCAAAATGACTATTGGCAACAGCGATAATTTGTTGCTCGCGACATACTTATCCATGAAAGGTCCAACCATAGTTGCTCCAGCAATGGACCTTGACATGTACCAACACCCTTCAGTAAAAAGGAATTTACTTCAATTGGAATCCGATGGGGTGTCCGTCATTCCCGCTGAACGCGGCGAACTAGCAAGTGGCTTAGAAGGTGACGGACGAATGGCTGAACCGGAAACGATATTTACTGCGTTGTCCTCATTTTTTCAGCAAACGCAATCGGGTCGATTGATAGGAAAAAGAATTTTGGTTACCGCTGGACCAACTTACGAAGCCATCGATCCAGTGCGCTTTATCGGTAATCATTCGTCAGGTAAAATGGGATTTGAGATTGCGAAAGTCCTTCTTGCTGAAGGTGCAGAAGTAGTATTGGTTTCAGGTCCAACTCAACAGTCATTAACCCATCATCGTCTTGAACACGTTGACGTGGTGAGCGCAAATGAAATGTTTGATGCGGTAAAATCTCATTGGGAATCATGTTCATCTGGGGTATTTGCCGCAGCTGTTGCTGACTACAAACCAAAAGTGGTGGCATCGTCTAAAATGAAAAAATCTGATGTTGACCCAACCATTGAACTGATAAAGAATCCGGATATTTTAGCATGGGCTGGTCAAAACAAAAAAAGTGATCAATTGGTGGTTGGTTTTGCGCTCGAAACTGAGGAACTTCTTGCGAATGGTCGGCTCAAACTAAAGAAAAAAAATGCAGATTTTATGGTGTTGAATAGTCTCGCCGATGATGGTGCAGGATTTTCAGTTGACACGAATAAAATTACTATCTTAGATGCTCACAATAAGCAAACGGAATTTGAGTTAAGCTCAAAGCGCGAAGCAGCGCAAAATATTGTTGAATACTTGATCAAATCAATCCAATGAGATCGTTTATTTTTTCTCTTCTTTTTCTCTTGTCAGCAGCTACTATTTCTGCTCAGGAACTAAATTGCCAAGTAAGTATTATCACAGATGCACGTTTGGAAGTCACTTCAGTTGAAAAGGAAATCTTTGATCAATTGAAGCAAACCATCTATGACATGATGAACACTACGCAATGGACCAAGGACAAGTTCAAAGTAGAGGAACGCATCAATTGCAATATACAGCTTCAAATCAATTCAATTCCATCGCCAGGAACCTATGAGGGATCCATGCAGGTACAATCAACACGTCCAGGTTTCAATTCTTCTTACAACACAACGATCTTCAATTTTCAAGACGATGACATTCAATTTGGCTATTCGAGAAATGCTGTATTGATCTACGCGCCAAATCAATACCGTGATAATCTAACTTCGATATTAGCCTTCTACGCGTATTTCATCATTGGCATGGACTACGATTCCTTTTCTTTAAAAGGTGGAACGCCATACTTTAACGAAGCACAACAAATCGTGTCGAATGCGCAATCATCAGGAGCAAAGGGTTGGAAATCGAGCGAAGCAGGGAAGAGAAACCGCTTTTATCTCGTAGATAATGTTTTGCACCAATTGTTTGAGCCGCTTCGTTTGTGCAATTACAATTACCATAGAAAAGGTGTGGACGTGCTTTACGATGACAAGTTAAAGGCAAGAAAAGCAATGTATTCGGCGCTCACAGAACTGAATAAAGTAGTGGCAACACGTCCAAATTCAGTCAACCTATTGAATTTTGTTCAGGCAAAATTAGTGGAGCTTAAGAATGTCTATTCTGATGCTGAGATTAAGGATAAAACAGAAGTAGTTAACCTTTTGAAACGCCTTGATCCTACAAATGCCTCAAATTATCAGGATATTCTAAACTAATGCTTCGCCATTTACGCATCCGTAATTTTGCACTTATTGAATCGGTTGAACTTCAATTTGATGGAGGATATACAGTAATCACAGGTGAAACAGGTTCTGGGAAATCAATCTTATTGAATGCACTGGGATTAATTTTGGGTGACCGTGCTGATTTTGCGGTAATTGGCAATCATTCAGACAAAGCTATTGTTGAAGCTGAATTTGATCTTTCAAAATTTGATTGTGCTTCTTTTTTTTTGAATCATGAACTAGATAAAGAGCCTACAACACTTATTCGTCGTGAAGTAACGAAGCAAGGTAAGTCACGTGCCTTCATCAACGATACACCTGTTCAGTTGAATGTCCTTCGTGAGTTGACGTCTCAATTGCTGAATATCCATTCTCAATACAATACTATTGAATTGAAAGAGAAGGATTTTCAGTTGAATGTATTGGATGTGTTGTCCGATTTGAAGAAAGAAAGAGAGGCGTATTTAAGTACCTTTAAGTTGCTAAAACAAAAGGAAAAAGAACGTGAACAACTGAATGAATCGATCGAAAAGTTGCTGTCTGATCGGGATTATAATGAGTTTCAATTGAATGAGATCAATGAGCTTCAGCCGGATACCACTGATTTCGAGAAGTATGAAAATGACTTAAAACGCGCAGCAAATGTCTCGCAGTTATGTGAAGTCTTGGGACTTATCATCAATACGATCTCTGGTGATGATCAGGTGGCTGACCGTCTGCGCATGTTGCGAAATCGACTTGAAAAGGTTGGAATCTCTGACGCTGACATTGAAGAGCTGACAGAACGAATTCGTGCTTCCTTGATTGAATTGGAAGATATCTCGTGTGATGCAGAACGCATTCTTCAAACCACAGAAATTGATCCTCAGGAACTTGAACGAATGGCGCAAGTGATCGACAAGTATAACGGTATTTTGAGAAAACATAGAGTGTCAACCCGTGATGAAATTATTACACTACGTGATTCACTTGAACAGGCAGTTATCGGTGGTGAGGACCAGCAAAAGGAACTTGAAAAATTGACGAAGTACGTCGAAGAATTGACTGAAAAGGCTATTAAACAAGCCAATGAATTGCATCAGGAGCGCCTAAAATCCTCGACTAAAATATCACAACAGATTCAAGAAATATTGAAGGATCTGAAGCTGCCAGACACGCGATTGGAGTTTCAATTAAATACAACGAGCACTTTACGTGAAACAGGGTGCACAGCAATTGAAATGCGTTTTTCAGCCAATGCAGGTATGGAGCCTGTTCCTATTGAAAAAGCGGCAAGTGGAGGAGAACTATCTCGTGTTATGCTTGCGCTTCAGCAAATGATTTCTGAACATACGTCATTGCCAACTGTGCTTTTTGATGAAATCGATACTGGGGTTTCCGGAGAGGTAGCGCAAAAAATCGGCAATCTTTTAAAGAGAATGGGCAAGGAATTCCAACTAATGGCCATTTCGCATTTGCCTCAAGTGGCAGCCAAAGCCGATCATCATTTTGTAGTTGAAAAAAAATCGGATGGTATACGCACAGAAACAAGCGTAAGGACCTTAAGCGAAACTGAACGAATTGACGAAATTGCGCGCTTGATGAGTGGTGAACAAATAACCGATTCGGCACGAGAAAATGCCAAAGCTTTAATGAATTAATCGTGCAGCCGTTTTACCTCAGTTTTCCAATACCTGAACTTCGTCCTGAATTAAATCATTCGAAAGGTATAGCGTTTCTTGGTAGTTGCTTTTCTGATGAAATCGCCGCAAAAGCGATCAATGCTGGATTTCAGACAGTTTCAAATCCTGTAGGTACGGTATTTCACCCTTTGGCTTTAGCACGTTTTCTTTCGGATTGTTTCATCGAGCAGCCAAATGAACGTCTTGAATCCATTGAGGATAGATTTATTTCTTGGGACGCTGCATCAAAATTTTGCGAGGGAAATAGGTGGGGGCTACTCACTAAATTAAGAGAAACACGTATAGCGTTCAAACAAGCATTGAGTTCATCATCGCATCTTTTCATCACCTTTGGCACGGCCTGGGGTTATATCTTGAATGAAGATGGAATCATTGTATCAAACTGCCATAAGGCGCCAGCACATTTCTTTACCAAATCACTGACTGATTCAGAAGAAATTGTAGGTGTTTGGTTGTCGCTTATCGATGAAATGAAACGATCTTTTCCTGAACTCACGCTCGTCTTTACAGTTAGCCCTGTTCGTCATGTTCGGGATGGCATGGTTCAAAACAATCATAGCAAAGCCGTACTAATTGATGCGCTTCGACAAATTTGTGCAAAAACGAAATCCGTATATTTCCCATCCTACGAAATCGTTATCGATGAGTTGCGCGACTATCGATTCTTTAAACAGGATAGGATTCATCCGTCAGAAGAGGCGGTGGAATATGTTTGGAATCGTCTTTTAGAGTCATCCTGTACCAATGAAACAAAAGGACTGATTGAAGAAATTGTGCGTTACCGTAAACTACAATCTCATAAACCGATGGGGAATGATCATTCGAAACACAAT
>Ga0315908_10003119_pt1 | contig 12004 bp, 7 predicted proteins | sample LakEriMetagenome_12_FD_203520 | JGI IMG/M metagenome (GOLD analysis project Ga0315908, IMG submission 203520) | Freshwater fungal communities from buoy surface, Lake Erie, Ohio, United States - Buoy 4 MA124 | ecosystem: Environmental > Aquatic > Freshwater > Lake > Lake biofilm | place: USA...
CGACAAAGGTTTTCATCTCCGCATCACTTGGCGGCAGCCCGGTGAGATCGAAATTCAGCCGTTTCAAAAGCGTGGGAGCCTCCGCACGCGGCGAGGCGGTCAGGCCCTTTTCCCTGCGCCGCGCATCGATCAGCGCATCAATCGTCGCAGGCCCCTTTTTCAGCGATTCCGCCGTCGCTTTCACCACGGGCTGAAAAGACCAATGCGTGACCGCCTTCTCGAAAAATAGCGGCTGATTGCCGAGGACTTTTTGATTGGGATCCAGACCTTTCCCGGGCCACACCGCGCCCTGATCGATCCAGGCACGCAAGACCGCCACCGTCGAGTCCGGCAGTGGATCCTTCTTCGGCGGCATCTCCATCTCCGGCTCCAGATGCGCCATGAAAAGGATCAGCGGACTCTCCGCGCTCTTCCCCGGAACAATCGCTGGTCCATAGCCACTGCCGCCCATCAGCGCCATCTCGCGGGAGTCGAGCCGCAGCCCGCCCTTCTGCTTCTCCGGTCCGTGGCACGACACACAATGCTCTGCGAGCACCGGATGAATGTCGCCAAAGTATTTCACCGGCCGCTTCACCGGTTCCGGCAGATCCAACGCATCGCCACCCGCCCGCTTTGTGGCAGCCACAACGGGCAGCGTGAGGATGAGACAGAAAAATGGGATGAGGCTCCTCATCATTTTGTCGATCTGGTAAGTCATGACTCTCAATGGGTGGGCAAGATGATATGCGAGAGTGCTCCTGGCTTGTGATGCACTTGCTCGGTGGCGATGGCGGTCTTGTTGCTGAAGATGCCTTCGGCGGTGTTGGGATTGCGGTCGTAGAGGGGGAAGTCGGCACCGCTGATGTCCACGCGGAGTTGATGGCCTTTGGCGATGGTGGCGGCAACGGGGCCGAGATCGACGGTGATCTCATACACTTGGCCCGGCTGCATCAGCTCGGGTTTGAGCAGCGAGCTGCGATAACGACCGCGCAGGATGCCGCGCGCGATGTTTTGCGCGAAGCCATCGGGATGAACGTCGATGAGTTTCACGGCCCAGTCGGCATCGGGCGTGTTGGTAGAGACGTGAAGCTTCGCTTCGGCGTTGCCGGCGAAGGTCAGCGGTGTGGTCATCGGTTCGCTGGTGTAAACAAGAACGTCGTCGCGATCTTCAGTAGCGCTTTGATCGGCGGGACCCCACACGGCGGCTTTGATGGGACGGGTTTCGGTGATGGGGTTGGAGGGCGTGGGTTTTGCCGGATCGGCGCGGAAGGTGTCAGCTGGTTGATTGCCCGTAGGCGCTTCACGAGTGATGCGGCCATTGCCTTTACGAGTGTTCGCCTTGCCATCGGAGTGCAGGTAAAACGAGGTCTCCGTGAAGCCTTCGGGCGGCCAGGTTTGGGCATCGTGCCAAACGTTGTCGCCCATGGAGAAGTAGCGCACGGGTGGGAAGGGTTTGGCTTGTGCGGCGGCGTCCTGTTTGAGATGGCGATCAAACCAGTCGAGCTGAAGCGCAAAGGTATCCACGGCGGCCTCGGGTCCGAACTCGACCTCAGCGACCTTTGTTTTACCCACGCTGCCATGATCCCACGGGCCGAGGATGAGTCGCTGCTGCTGGCGTGTTTTGGGATCACGCGCCTGCTTTTGCATGATGATGAAATTGCCCACCGACTCGCGGGAGAAGTAGTCGTAGTAGCCGACGACGTGCAGCGCGGGGAGTTGAAGCTCAGGCAGGCGCGGTGTGAGATCGAGCCGCGTCCAGAAGCCGTTGGGTTCAGGATGAGTGAGGAAGCCATCAAGCCAGGGCATGGGCCAACCGATGGCTTCATCGACATCGCTGAGCGGCAGACGCAGCAAGGCCTGGCTCATGTCCGCAGGCTTCACGCCTTCGGGCTTCGGAGTGTTGCCCGCGATCCAGCCAGAGATCAGCGAAAGCCGCACGGAACCGCCAAGGTAGAGGTTTCGATAAAAGCTGCTCCAAGTCGCTTGCGGTGCGATGGCGGCGAGACCAGGTAGATTCTCCGCCGCTGCCTGCCACTGCACCGCGCCCACATACGAGCCACCCATCATGCCCACACGACCGCTGCACCAAGGCTGGCGCGTGATCCACTCCAGGGTGTCATACCCGTCCTGACCTTCATTGTTGTAAGGAGCCATCACGCCTTCTGACGCGCGTGTGCCTCGACAATCCTGCATCACGGCGACATAACCCGCTTTCGCCCATCGCTCTGCCGTGCCCTTCGCTTTCGTGCGATCATAAGGCGTGCGCATGAGGACCACGGGGCCCTTGGCGAACGCGTCATCTCGATACAGATCCGCCGTGAGCTTCACGCCATCGCGCATTGCGATGGTGATCGTTTCCGTTTTGACCTCTGCGAGAGCGGAAGTGGCGAGGAGAAGGAAGAGCAGGTGTTTCATGGCTGGATTAAAATGCGGACAGGCGGAAGAATGGGGGCAGGAGAATGAATTGAAGGAGCTATTCTTTTGTCCCCATTCTCTTGCCTACTTGCTCCCGATCAGGCTCACGCCAAGATCTCCTTCACCACTTCGCCATAGACATCGGTCAGGCGGAAGTCGCGACCGAGGTGACGGGAGGTGAGTTTGGTGTGATCAATGCCGAGCAGGTGCAGCATGGTGGCGTGGAGATCGTGGATGTGAACTTTGCCGTTGATGGCGCGGTAGCCCATGTCGTCGGTGTCGCCATAGGTGAGGCCGCCTTTGACGCCGCCACCGGCCATCCATGAGCAGAAGCTCTCGGGCTGATGCTCGCGGCCGTGTTTGTCGATGGGCGATTTGCCGCTGAGGTCCTGGCTCCATGGGGTGCGGCCAAACTCGCCGCTCCACAGCACAAGCGTGTCTTCGAGCAGGCCGCGTGATTTCAAATCTTTGAGCAACGCGGCCACGGGTTGATCGGTCTGCGAACAAAGTTTGGGCAGGTTGCCGCGAATATCGCCGTGGTGATCCCAACCTCCGCTGCTGACTTGCACGAACCGCACGCCAGCTTCGCTGAGTTTGCGGGCGAGCAAGCAAGCGCGGCCGAAGGTGTTCGTATCCTTGCCGCCGACACCGTAGAGATCGAGCGTGGCTTTGCTCTCCTTCGAGATGTCCACGATCGCGGGCGTGGTGAGTTGCATACGGGCGGCGAGTTCCATGTTTTGGATCATGCCTTCCATGTTCGCATCGCCATGCAGATCGCCGACGAGACGCTTGTTCATGCGGGCCATGAAATCCATGCGCTGGCGCTGGATGGCGTCGTTCTCAGAGACATTGCGGAGGTTTTCGACAGGCAAGGATTTGCTGTCGAGTGGCACGGTGAGCTTGGTGCCTTGGTGAATTGCAGGAAGGAACGCGGAGCCGTATTCACGCACGCCGCCGCCTTGGATGCTGACAAAGCTGGGCAGGTTTGCGTTCTCGGTGCCAAGTCCGTAGCTGACCCATGCGCCCATCGAAGGCCGCACCTCCGCAAAGGTGCCGGTGTGAAATTGCAACGTTGCGCCGGCGTGCTGTGGGTTGTCGGCGTTCATGCCACGCAGCAGGCAGAGGTCATCGGCCACGGTCGCGAGGTGCGGCATCAGATCGGAAATCATCATGCCGCTCTGTCCACGCGGTCGCACCGGAGCCATGGCCTTGAGCGCGAGGAACTGGTCCGTGCCGATCTGCGTGACTTCTTTGCGCAGTGGCGAGTCGATCTTCTGCCCGTGCTTGCGCTCAATGAAGGGCTTTGGGTCAAAGAGATCCATCTGCGACGGTCCACCGCCCATGAAGAGGAAGATGACGCGCTTGGCTTTCGGCACCATGCCGGGGATGCGTGCCGCGAGCGGATTCGCGGCCGCGCGGGCGATGTCATGCAAGGCAAGTGCGCCGAAGCCGCAAGCGGCGCGCTGAAGCATCTGGCGGCGGGTGAGGAGTGTGGGCGTGTTCATGGAGTTTTGGAGTATTGGACAACAAGATGAGTTACGGTTGGCGCATGAGATCGCTGGTGGTGATGAGGTGAATAAGTTCACGGAATGTGTGGCCTTGCGTCTTCCAGTCCGCTTGCAGACGACGAAGGGTGGGCTGGTCGGTGAAGCCGAGCGGACGGCCGAGGGCGTAGGTGAGTAGGCGATGGGCGAGGTTTTGCGCGAGGAGGTCGGGGTGCTTCACGAGGTAGGAGCGGATGTCGGCAGGGCTGTTGATGGGCTGGCCGCGATACTCGCCGGTGGTGTCGATGGCCGCGCCGTTCGGGTAAGCGCTGCGGAAGTGGCCGATGGGGTCGTAGGCTTCGAGGGCGAAGCCAAGCGGATCAATCTTCGCGTGACAGTCAGCGCAGGCTTGCACGTTGCGATGCTTTTCCAATTGCTGGCGAATGGTGGTGGCTCCGCGAATATCAGGCTCTATGGGCGGCACGTCCGGCGGTGGCGGGCTGGGTGGTGTGCCGAAGAGTTTTTCCAAGAGCCAGACGCCGCGAGTCACGGGCGAGGTCTCGACACCGTTCGCGGTGATGGTGAGGATGCTGGCCTGGCCGAGCAGGCCGCGACGGGGCGAGTCGGCCGACAGGCTGACGCGCTTCAAGTGGTCACCGCGGACCTCGGGCAATTCATAGAGCCGCGCGAGGCCGGCGTTGAGATAGGTGAAGTCGGCATCGGCGAGCGCGGTGACGGGGCGGTCGGTGCGGATGAGTTCGGCGATGAAGCGCCAGGTTTCTTCCCGCATCGCGGGCTCAAGGCGGTCGATGTGGTAGGCGGGAAAGGTTTCTTTGGCGGGCGGCATGGTGCCGAGCTTGCTCAAGCCGAGCCACTGCTCCGTGAAGAGGCGCAGGAAACGATCACCGCGCGGTGAATCGAGCAGGCGGTCGGTCTCGCGGCGGATGGCTTTGGCGTCGAGCGAACCTTTGGTCGCAAGCGAACGCAAGGTGCCATCAGGCGGACCGGCCGTGAGGAAGTAAGAGAGGCGAGTGGCGAGTTGCATCGGCGCGATGGTCTTCGCGTCTGATTCCGGCTCGGTGAGAAACAAAAACTCCGAGGAACAAAGTAGCGCTTTAAACACAGGCCGCGCGGCATCGGCATAGCGCGTCTTGCCATCGAGATGCTTTTGCAGGCCGCTTGCATACGGGGCGATGTCTTCAATGTTCACGTCACGACGGAAGAGGCGGCTGGCGAGGCTTTGCAGTTCGGTTTGCAGGCGAGCGGTCTCGATTTGTTTTTCATCAGGCGCGATGTGCGCGAAGAGCAGCGACCGCGCAGGATGCACTTTGTCATCGCGCATGGGGCCGGTGACTTGCCAGTAATGAACGCGGACCTCGGGGCCTTGGTAGAGATGCTGGTAGAGCTTGTCGCGCTCGGCACGCAGGGCGAGATTTTCCCACACCTGCTTCTCGATTTTCGGCACACTGGAGTCGTATTTGTAGAGCTTGGTCGAGATGAAGTTGCCTCGCGTGCCCTTGGGTGGACCGTCGATCCAGGAGAGGTATGGCACGGTGCCGCGATCCAGCCAAATGCGGGCGCGGACGGTGATGTAGCGATCATCTGGCAACTCGGTGGCGTGAATGATGTTCGGCGGGATGAGCCGCCAGCCATTGCCCTTCATGCCTTCGCCTTGGCGACCAATGCCGAGTTGCATGGGTTGCGACTCGTCATAGTAGGACTTCAGTTCCTTGTAATACGAATTCAGCAGCCCTTGAATCAGATCTTTGCCATACGGGTGATGACGGTTCGCGGCGGTGGCTTCGACCTCGACATCATACCAACCGGAATGCGGCACGCCGGTATCGCCCAAACGACTGAGGAAGAGCTTGCTATCGAAGATCAGCTCCTGATTTCGCAGACCGTGGCTGAGATGAATGTAGGCGGAGGCGGGACCTTTCGCTTTCTCTGCACGGATGACGCCAAGACCGAAGGCATCGTTGAGGCCGCGCATTTTGTCCGCGCTATCCTTCCATTGCTTGGCTTCGGGTTTGCCATTCACATCTGCCAGATCGTAGGCGTGATCCAGCACCGCATCGGCCGCTTTGAGATACTGCTCCAGATGATGCCGTGACGTGCGCAACGCGGAGCCGATGTTGCGAAAGCCTTCCAACTCTTCATCGCCGGGGAAGCTGGCGGTTGGATCGAAGTCGCCCGCGAACCCGAAAAAATCCTGCACGGTGTGCAGATACTCGGCGCGACTGAGCCGCCGATGCACCACGCTGCCGCCACGGGTGCGGGCGGATGTCTGCGCTTGCATGAGCTGCTCCTTGATCCAGGCGAGCAAAGCCCGTTGCTCGTCATCGGTGGGTTGCTTCTTTTTTGCAGGTGGCATCTCGCCGAGCTGAAGCTGATGCAGCACCTCCTGCCAACGCTCCGCGATGGCAATGTCTGTGCCGACCTTCAAAGGCAAATCATCGAGTCGACGATCACCCTTTTGCACGTCGGCATCGTGACAGTCCAGGCAGTAGCGAGAGAGGAAGGCGTCGGGTTTGAGTGGGGCGGGGTCTGCGGCGTGGAGGGTGGACAGGACCATGCCGAGGAAAAGAGCGAGGCAGGAGCGATGGAGTGGTGGAGTGATGGAGAGTTCGAAGACCGCACTCCAATACTCCATCACTCCATGTCCCCCGGTGATGTCTGGTTTGATTCGCTTCATACTACATCAGCAATTGATTGAGGTTTCCGCTGCTCGATCCGAACTGGTCGAGCTCGATGCCCATTTGCTGGAGCAGCGTGACGAAGAGATTGCAGAGAGGTGTCTGTTGGCGGCCATTCTTTGGGAAGAAGAGATGATGGCCGTGCTTGAAGCCACCGCCAGCGAGCACCACGGGCAGGTTGGTATTGGCGTGCGCGCTGGCATTGCCCATGCCGCTGCCGAAGACCACAGTGGTGTTGTCCAGCAAAGAGCTGCCACCGATGTCCTTCATGGCGGCGAGCCGCTCCAGGAAGTGATCCAGCTCCGCCATCAGTGCGGACTCGATGATGTGCAACTGTCTGAGCTTGTCCGGGTCCTGACCGGAGTGTGAGAGATCGTGATAACCGCGATTGATGCCAGTGATGTTCGTCACTGGCAACGCACCGCCGATGTTCAGCGTGATGATACGTGTGGCGTCGGCTTGCAGTGCCAGCGCCGCGACATCGAAGTTCGCCCGCACGCGCTCCATGCAACCTTCACTTTTCCACGCAGGCTTTTGGCCATCCGTCACTGGCAGCGGCTTGTCCAGCCACGCCATGTTCGAGGCGTTCGCGCGCTCGAAGTCACGCATCGCGCCCATGAACTCCTCCATCTTCTCGCGATCCCATCGATCCAGATGCGGAGCCACGCGCTTGGCATCTTGAGCGATGAGCGAAAGCACAGATTCATTCTCAGACAACTCTGCCCGCCGCGCTGCTGCGGCCGACTTGCGTTGCGGTTTGAATAGCATGTCAAACGCCGCGCCTGGGTCCTCCAGCTTCGGCACCGCGATGCCCGAGCGCGTCCAGGAGATCGCATCACCGCTGCCCACGCCGAGGCAGAGCGATGGAAACCGTGTCAGACCGCCGAGATGCTCCTCCGCGAGTTGGTCGAGCGTGACGCAGCCGTCTTTGAAGCCCGCCGCCTGCTCACGCCGCACGCCACTGAGAAAAGCATGCACGCCATAGTGACCTCCCTGCACGCCGGGATGCTCCAGTTGCGAGAACACCGTCATCTTCTTCCGCCAGCGCTCCAGAGGTTGCAGCAACGGTGTCAGTTCCAGCTCTGGCCCGTGACTCGTCGGGAAAAATGACTCTGGCCGCAACCCAAAATCCAGCCCGATGCAAACGAGTCGCCGTGGAGCCTTCGAAGCCTCCGCGCCATGCAGCGCGAGGTTCGAGAACCAGGGAAAGGTCAGCGCAGTGCCGCTGAGCGTTTGGAGAAAGTGTCTTCGGTTCATGATGGGTGTTTTCATTTCACGGAGGGCTACTCAACGACGAAAGACGAACTCGTTCGCGGCCAGCAGGCTGTGGCAGAGTTCGCGCCATTTGATGGAGTCGAGGGCGGGGCGGCCTTTGACGGTTTTGATGAGCGGCTCCACGTTGCCGAGGAAGGCGGTGGCCTCTTCACGCTCGGTGCTGGTTATCGGGCGATTGAGAACGCGGAGCCAGAGGGCTTCGAGTCGCGCGAGTTCGTTCGACTCGGCAGTAATTAGCTGGTCGGCGAGCGTGGTGGCGCGTTTGCGGAGGAGGTCGTTGCTGAGCAGGAAGAGCGACTGCGTGGGCACCACGGTCTGGTTGCGCTGACCGGCCGTGCCTGCGGGATCGACGAAATCAAAGAAGGCACGCAGGCGGTCCGGGCCTGCGGTGCCACCTCGGAGCACGGGAAGATAGAGGGTGCGCTCAAACTCCTGCGTCGGACGCGGTTTCGCGTGTCTGTAGTTCGGCGGATTCACGCCTTTCAAGGCCAGCGAGCCGCAGTTCTCGGGTTCTTCGAGCACCAGCGCAGGACCGCCGCTATCGCGAGTCAGTTCGCCGCTGATGGCGAGCATGGAATCGCGCAGGGCCTCAGCATCAAGGCGCTGGCGGTTCATGCGCCAGAAGAGTTTGTTCTCGGGATCCAACTTCATCGCCAGGGCATCATTGGAGCTGCTCAGGCGATAAGTACGGCTAAGAACGAGCGAGCGAAGAAACGCTTTTTGCGACCAACCACCGCGCATGAATCGACTAGCGAGGTGATCGAGCAACTCAGGGTTCGTGGGCACATCGCCACGCGTGCCGAAGTAGTCCACGCTGGGCACGATGCCGGTGCCGAAGAGTTTTTGCCAAATGCGGTTCACCGTCACGCGAGCGGTGAGCGGGTTGCGTTTGTCGGCAAGCCAGTCCGCGAATTGCAGGCGTCCACTTTGTCCAGCTGGGATGACGGGGAACTTATCCCATGAGGCCACGCGTAGGGTCCCACGTGGCACGACGGTGCTTGGGGCATACGGATTGCCACGCACATAAACGGGCATGTCGGCAGGCTTTGGTCCGTCGCTCATGGCGAAGGCTTTTGGCGTCTTGTCCTTAAAAAAATCGGCGTGTTTGATGGAGTCGCCGAGTTTCTTGAGCTGGGCGTCGATTTCGTCGCGGCGCGTGGTGAGGGCGTCTTTGTCGGGGGAGTTTTTTCCCACAGATTCAGGGAGGCCCGCAGATTTCTTTTCTGAGGTAGGTGCGGATTTTGGAACATTTCGCTCGGCATTGTCGCTGGCGGCAACTTGCGATGCTCGCGCAGTCGATTTGCCGAGAGCAGCGAGTTGTTTGGTCACAACGGCTTTCTCGTCAGTGAGCTTCTTTTGCTCTGCTTTGAAGCCGACAATGCGCTGTTCGTTCTCGGCTTCGAGCTTCTTGCGCACGGCGAGTTGCGCGGCGGTTTCGGGTAGGACGGTGCTGTTGAGCGTGCTCCAGACGCCCATGTCCGGCATTTTGTGCGAGGAGGGCGAACTGCGCAGCATGCCGGCGATGCCGTAGTAGTCATCGACTCCGATGGGATCAAACTTGTGATCGTGGCAGCGCACGCAGCCCAGCGTCATGCCCATGAAGGTCTGGCCGATTTTGATCATCTGGGAATCGATGTGATCGGTCTCCATCTTCGCCTTGTCCGGGTTCACGATCTCGATATCACCCACCATGAGGAAGCCCGTGGCGGTGATGTTCTCGGCGCGATCTTCGACAGATTTTGACGGCATCAAATCTCCCGCGATCTGCTCGCGCACGAACTCATCGAAGGGCTTGTCGGCGTTGAAAGCGTTGATGAGGTAATCGCGATAACGCCACGCATGCTCGGCGAACACGCCATTCGACGTGCCGATCATGTCGGCATAACCGGTGAGATCGAGCCAATGCCGCGCCCAGCGTTCGCCGTAGGCTTTGGAGTTTAACAAACCATCCACAGCGTTGGCATACGCATCGGATGACGTGTCTTTCGAGAAGGATTCAATGTCCTTCGCCGTCGGCGGCAGGCCCGTGAGATCAAGGCTCACGCGACGAAGCCAAGTGTAGCGATCTGCATCACCCACGGGCTTGATACTCTTGGCTTCCAGCGGCTTGAGGATGAAATGATCCAGCGGATCAAGCGGCCATGCGGTATCTTTCACCAGCGGCGGCTTTGGATTGCTCACGGGTTGAAAAGCCCAGAACTTGCGGCCTTCGGCGAGGTCGACGCCTTTCTTCTGCTTTCCGGCCCCAGCGGTTCGCGGGTCATGCGCACCGAGCTTCACCCATTCTTCGAGAATGGCGATCTCGCTGGCAGGAAGCTTGGCCTTCGGAGGCATTTCGAACTCCGAGTCCACATAGCGGACTGCTTTGATGACCAGACTTTCCTCTAATTGGCCTGGCTTGATGGCGGGACCGTTGTCTCCACCCTCCGCCCAGCCAGAGCGTGAATCCAAAGCGAGGCCGCCTTTGATTTTCGAGTTGTGAGAGTGGCATTCAAAGCAGCGCTGCTGGAGAATGGGCAGGACTTTGGAGTCGAAGAATGCGGTGTCGGCTGCGTGGTTGGTGACGCAGAGGAATGACAAAAAGATGGATGACAGAAAGATGGGCTTCATAGCTCATTTTGCCTTTACGGTTTTGAGTGCGGGAAGATCCATATCCTCACCAGCAGCAAGGATGTGGCTGCGCATGGCAGCGCGGGCAGCTTCGGGGTCGCGGTTCTCGATGGCGACGAGGATGGCTTCGTGTTGTTCGACGGCCGCTGCCTTGCCGATGCGGCCAATGGTGCGCAGGCGGCTGGAGACGCCGAGATCCGCGAGGGAATCGAGCAGGAGGCGGTAAATGAGGTTGCCGCTGGCATCGGCGATGGCGTGATGCGCTGCGATGTCGGCCTCAATGGCGGCGGGGCCTTCGGCGGCGTTTTCGAGCTGCTTTTGGATGCGCCGCATCGTCTTGAGCTGCTCCGTGGTGGCTCGCTGCGCGGCATAAGCGGCGGCATCGGGCTCGATGGAAAGCCGTGTCTCATTGAGCTGCTGAAGACGATCCGCCATATCAGGAATGAGCAGCGAGAGGGAGTCATTCAAAGGGCGGTGTAGGCGGTCAACGATCTTGATGCCGGTGCCGTGCTGGATCTCCAGCATGCCTTGCTGTTCCAGCCGTTTTGTCGCCTCACGCACGACGGTGCGGCTGACACCGAGTTTCTCAGCCAAGGAGCGCTCACCAGGAAGCCAGCGCTCCTCTTCGGAACTGCCGCCACGGATGAGTTCGGCAAGTTGCTGACAGACACGTTCGACAAGGGATGCAGGACGTTCGAGTGCGGTGATGTTCATGGAGAGGTCTATGATTGAGTTTAGTATGTTGCGCGGCCGCCGGAGAGGTCGAAGACGGCGGCGGTGGTGAAGGAGCAGTCTTCGGAGCAAAGCCAGGCCACGAGGGCCGCAGCTTCTTCCTTCTTGCCAAAGCGTCCCATCGGGATCTTCGAGAGCATGTAGTCGATGTGCGACTGCTGCATCTGCAGGAGGATGTCCGTGGCGATGACGGCAGGTGTGATGGCATTGACAGTGATGTTCGCCGTGGCGAGTTCTTTGCCGAGAGACTTGGTCAAGGCGATGACAGCAGCCTTGGAAGCGCTGTAGTGGGCGGCATTGGGATTGCCTTCCTTGCCTGCGATGGAGGCGATGTTTACGATGCGGCCGTAGCCGTTGGTGATGAGATGCGGCACCACGCTGTGACAGCAGTAAAAGGGTCCGTTGAGATTGATCTCCATCACGCGCCGCCAGTCGGCCGGGTCGAGTTCCCACGTCTTCGCATTGCCACCAGTGATGCCTGCGTTGTTTACGAGGATATCGATCTTTCCAAACGCGGCCACGGTGGCTGCGGTGGCGGCCTGGACGGAGGCGAGGTCCGCGAGATCGACGGTCGCGGTGTGCACGGTGTTCGGCGTGCCCATCACGGATGAAGCCTCAGCGAGCGCCGCAGCATCCACATCCCAAAGCGAGACGCGTGCCCCCGAGGCGAGGAGACGTTCAGCAATGGCCCGGCCAATGCCCCGAGCGCCGCCGGTGACGATGGCGATGCGGTTTTGGAGATCGATTTGATTCATGGAAGAGGTTTGTGGTAGGAGGTCATACCAGTGACAAAACGGGGGTGCCTTTCCGGTT
>Ga0315908_10003120_pt1 | contig 12000 bp, 12 predicted proteins | sample LakEriMetagenome_12_FD_203520 | JGI IMG/M metagenome (GOLD analysis project Ga0315908, IMG submission 203520) | Freshwater fungal communities from buoy surface, Lake Erie, Ohio, United States - Buoy 4 MA124 | ecosystem: Environmental > Aquatic > Freshwater > Lake > Lake biofilm | place: USA...
TTGGGTAGATTGAATCATACTTTCGATATCGTGTCCGAATATTTGAATTCCAACTGGTCGTTCGTATTCGTAAATATCCAATTTTTGAACACTTTTCGCTGCATCGCGAATCAATCCCTCAGAGGAAATGAATTCTGTATACATTAAGTCTGCACCATGTTTTTTACACAACGCACGAAAAGGAGGATCACTTACATCTTCCATTGGAGCCAATAACAAAGGAAAGTCTCCTAATTCAATTGATCTAATCTTTACCACGATTCAAAGGTACGTAATTTTTCTTTTTTTAGTTGAGTGCTCTAGTTGAGTGTTTTATTCAGAATGCTTAGAAGAAATTCAAATTTTGAAAATGTGATAAATGTAGTTCAAATGAATTTTGTTCAACTCGATGAAATACATTAGTTTTGTCACAAATGATTGTTTATTATTCTTAATTAACGATTAAAAACGAATGAATTTTCAATTTTGAATTACAATTTTTTTTAAAATCAAAATAAAAAATGAAAAAATCTCTCTCAATAGAGTTTAAAATTAATAATAAAAATTTCATTCCAGAATTTTTAGTTAGATTCCTGTTACTTCTAATTACTCTGTTTTATTTTAAAAATCAATCTGAATCAATAAGCATTGAATCTTCATATATTATTGGGAGTCTATTTATTGTTTTAAATTTTACAATTTCACTTTTAACGCTGTTTGGTACTTCAAGAAGAAAAGAAACTATAGTTAGTTTCATAAAAATGCGATTAAATACGGATAACGAATATGAAGAATTTTCTGTATTTAGTTCTTCAGATTTAAGAAAATTTTATTTTATTTCATTTATAAATTTGTTGTTTTTTTGGGGATTAACTTTTTATTTTTTCAATATTCTCAATTTGAATGAATTCATAAATAACATTATAGTTATCTCAACTTTACCGATATATATTTTCATTATTTATAAATATAAAAATTCCTTTATCAGTAGTGAAATTTGTGCCGTATACTTAGATTCAAAAAAAATAAGTTTAGCAGAAACTGAAAAGATTAAGAATTTTATTTTTGGAAAATCTGATGAAAAAACAAGTCATTTTTATCTTAATGATGGTTTGATTCACGATTTAGAGGAAAAAGCTAGTATTTTCAAAATAAGAGTTGAAACATTATTAATCGAATCTGTTTTCATAGGTGCTTTAACATTCGGAACATTTGTTCAGTTAACAAGTCCAGAAAGTGTGAGCTCTTTTAATAATATCAAGAATAAGGAAAATAGGATTGCTGAGGATATTGAGAACGGAAGTTTTATTTCAAACCAGCACAAAAAATATAAGGACTCTATTGTCAAACTGGTTTACGGTGAAAAAAAGTTTAGGCAGAATAAATTAAATCCCGTTGCATCTAAAAACATAGATAAATTAATAGATAAATTTAAAAATAATTATGAATATTCTCATTCTAGTAAAGGTCAATCTTATGGTTTTTTAACGAATTGGGCTAAGGAAAGGCAACAAACCATATTTTCATGGTTTTATAAAATTGGGGAGAAAAATTCTTTAAATGGTATTTATGAAGTCTTGGATTTAGATGCAAAAAAAATAGACTCTACTCAATTAAATAAGTATGAAAAAAACACAAAAAGTTATTATGATTTTATTTGTCAGGATTTAAGAGAATATAAAGACAGTTTGATAACTGTCTTTAATCATGAAAAAGAAAAAATGCTACCAGAATTATTGAAACAAGACTTCATTAATACCGACACACTCAATGCAAATAATTTAGAAAATTTAAGTAAAATTATAAGAGTTATTGATCAGATTTATTTAATTGAGAAAATGGAGATAAATGAATCAGATATTTGTAACCCATATTTTAAAATGACAGACTTTAAATTTCATAAATATTTGACCATTTTACACTATTATGATTTTGATAAATTTAATAAATTTTATAATGTATCAAAAAATGAATGGGATGAAGCTGAGTATTATTTTTTTATTTCAATAGGTAGTGTAATTTGTTCTGTTTTATACATTTCAGTGCTTATTTTAAGATTTCCAATAATTTTAAATATAGAGCGGTTAGTTTCAGAATTAAAGAAAGCTACAATGTGGAATGAGAGAGAAGAAAAAATGTTAGCGAATTTTTATGAATATAAAATTAAAAACATAGATTCAAAAATAGATAATATCAGTCAAACTTTAGAAATTGACGAACAGTTACTTTTACAATTTCCTGTTCTTAATAGTTTTAATGAAAAGAGAAAGTACTATACAGAAAAATTACAAATTCAACTTTCAAAATGCGAAATTATTTCATGTAATATTCAAACTAATGTACAAGTAGTTGCCTTTTTGAGAGGTTTAGGACTTTATACTTTTTTTGGAGTTGTATTAATTAGTACAATGATGATAGATTTTCGTTTTACAATTTTTCTTGGAATAATCCTTGTATACACCATATTTGGCGCCTCATTCATGCAAGAAGGTAGCAATTTTAAAAAGTTTTGGAGAAGAATTTTTCACCCTAGCTCTTATTATAAAGACGAAAATAATTTGAAAAATTATTAATATTATATAAGTAGGTCAATGATTTGCAATAATAGCGCTTCTATTTTCTTATTCAACTGATAAAATCACATTTAATTTAGCTGTCCAGAAAATGGGGACTATTATAATAAGTCCTACTTTTGCGGAAAATGAAATCATTAAACTTAAAGAGTTTTATTCCAATAATAAACCCAATCAATTAATAATCGACAACTTAATTCAAGGAAAAGAGAATTCAATAGATAAATCTAGTAAATCTTCGGAAGATGAAAGTACTAGTTTTTCTGATATAATTTTATCTATTGTAGGTGTAATAATCGCTTTGTTAATTATCTACAGTATTGTTAAAAAAATAACTTTTGCAGTCAAAAAAACAATTAGTTTCTTTAAAAGAAATTAATTATACAAGTATTGCGCAACAAAATAGACCATTGGTTCAGATGTGATTAAACACAAAACCAGAAAAAAAACAGATTGAATACCACAGATTAGGTAATTATTTTTAATCAGTTCAATTTTTACATTTTCAGTTCTTGTCATTTTCATTGTATATACCGTTATTTGAAACAATAAAATTGAAAATACAAAAGACAATAACGCAAGTACAGGTAAATATAAACTAAACTTTATTAAATTATCAGTGTGCAAAGCATTCTCAAAATTCATTATTCCAATTGTGATAAAAGCTTTTAAGTTTAATAAAAAACCAAAGAAAGTTACAGTAAATAAAATTTTTAATACATTATTTAAAGGATTAGTCATCCTTTTAAAATGCTGAAGAATTGAATTATAAACAAGATAAAAATAGAGTAGCCCTACTACAATTGAAATAAAAATTTCAAGAACTGAAGCCCACATTAGAATGGCATTTTAGGATATGGAATAAAAGACAAAGCTAAATCAGATAGGGCTGGACTAACAATAAATGCTAAAATAATAAGTATAAACCCATGAATTAAACTTAACTCTACATTATTGTTTTTTAACTCATAAATTTCATCTTCTTTTGTAAAGGATGAAACCATAAAAAAACTTAGTCTAAAAATACACCATGAAAATATCCATGCTCCAACAAAATATAGAGAGATGTTTATTACTGCCTCTAAATATTTTTTTTCTTTCACAAAGAAATTGAACGCTTCTGAAATAGCTTTCGAAATATCAAACAGCACAATTCCAGATGATAATAATGATGCAATAAAGAGAATTGTTGTTGCGTTATTCTTAGTTACAATTTTTTTATTAAAAAAAACTGTTTGAACTTTTGTGAACAATGCTAAATAAATAATTGCTAAAATAACGAGTAAAAAGACCACAACTAATTGGTCAAAATGTATTTCTCTCATGTAATTATAATTAAATTATTCTAAAACTGTTTCCCAATCATTACCTTTTACTCCATAACCAAAACGCCAATCAGGTGATGTTAATTCCCAAAGGTAATATTTTTTACCAAATTTATTTATTCCGAAATCAATACTTCCAGATCGGTGTGGTGGTGTTGCGATACCCAAAACACTATGTCTTTCAGATTCACTCACCATTATTGCAACATCAAACCCTAATTCTTTTAAGATAGTAAAAGCTAATAACGACCTCGTATCGCAATCTCCTGTTTTTTTCATAACAAATTCAACCGGAGCATATACAGCAAGTGGAGAAACATTATCGCAGCAACCTCTACTATTTAATTCTCCACAATCTCCATCAAAATATCCAAAATCAGTTTGACAGGGACACTTTTCATCATCCAAAATCAATGTATAAGGTATGTATTGAATCGAAGAACAAACAAAATTCAAACTTTGGAAATAATCCATTTTTCTTTGTTTTATTTGTATTCGAAATTGTTCGATAAAATCAGCTAATAAAAGTTTATCGTGTTCATATAAGTTTTGATAAACATTGAAATTAGGGAAGTTTATTTTTTCTCGGTTTTGTTCACTTTTTTCAAAAGCATCTTTATGGTGTGTAAATCGAATAGTCCTTGTTTTGTGGTAAAAATCAATCCAAGTCCAAACATCGATTGTGTCTTGATGAGTTACAGTATCCTGAATAATCTCTTCGTTTTTGTTCTTTTCAAATAAACTAATCCAATCTTCTACCTTTTTCTCGTTGTAAAATCCATTTTTAAAATATGGTAATAATAAGAATAGAATAACGCCAAGAATTATCCAAAAAAATAAATTACTAATATCAAAAAAATGTTTTTTTCTACTCACTTTTTCAATTTTTTATAAATGAATTGTAATTGTACTTCGTTTCAATCACTTTTTTGATTTCTTGACATTTTTTTTGACTTAATAAATGAAAATAGTAGGTAACCGAAATATCAGACAATGATACTTCCCTCAAAAATGCACCCCCAGCATATTCTTTTGATTTTTTAAGAATTATCAATGGAGTTAAAAATAAAAGTGTAAATAAAATATCCAATACAATCTTAGTTGTACCAATGCAATTGTTCAAAACCTCCATTATTTGAAGTGTCGAGTATGAATTTATTAGTTTAAAAGTTTCATTAGGATTTTCGTTTAACATTAACAATGTCCATTCAGCCATACTTTCCTGATAAGTAATGTGTTCTGATTTTGTTGCTTTCAAATTAGCAATTTGATTTAACTCAGCTAATTTTGGTGAATTTTTAATAATACTTAATGATTCGTTAATCTTACTACTAAACATAAATAATTCTAATCCATTTGCTACAACTAATGAAAGAATCAAAAGTAAACTCACTTTTATAAAGGTTTTTATAACGTCAGAAAAATGAAAATTATTAGTTTCTGTTCCCCAAACACCATTTCTAAGTTTCATTTTTTGTTCCTGAACAATTCTAATCGCGTTTACATCTGATAAACTAGACAAGTCCTCTGTATTGTATTTTTTTAAACTATCAGTTAGCTTCATGGTTTCATCTTTTAACTTCTTATCATTTGAAATCATATTCAGAAAAAGCATTAAAAGCAATAATATAAAAGCTACAAAACCTAAAAATAATCCAACAAAAATGGAAATTATCCAAGAATTAAAAATTATTAATCCATAGATTAAACCTGCAATAAATGATATTGTAACTAAAACAAAAAACATCAAGGTTAATAGATTATACACTAGGTATTGACGTTTTCGTGTATCATCATCCATTTTATCAAAATATTCTTCTCTAGTACCAAAAATATATTTTCCTAAATTCATCTTGGACAATTTAATTTAACATCCCATCTTGTCGTATTTACTTCTTTATTTGGTAAAACTCTTAACATAATTTCTGTTGGTTTCAAAGTATCATACCTAAAGTAGAAGCGGTTTAATTTACCTTCTCCTTGAGCAAATCCAAGTTTAATCAGTTGATCTTTATCAAATTCACCCTCTACATCCTGCATTATTTGGTCATGAGTGTAGTCAACTAAATTACCATCGTAGATGACTTCTAACCTATCAGCTACATCATACATATTGTAATCTATTTCAACTATACCACTTTCAGAACCTAAGTCAAAATAATCTTTCCAAGGATCAGCTTCACCACTCATCTCAAGTGATGAACCACATGTAGAAATTTTAAACTCTGTTAATCTTATTTTATCTTCAAGTAACCTTATATTTTGAATTATTTCTTTTTCTTCTTTCTCAATAATGTAATTATCAAATTTACATTTAAGTTTTTGCGTTAATTTGGTACATCTGTCTAACAAATACAATAATAATAATAATGCCAATAAATACCATAACCACTTTAGCCAAGGGGTTTTCCAATTAAAATCAAAACAACCACTCTTATTGTTTGAAGTAGTTGTATTAGATTGATCTCTCTCTAGTTTTGTATTTTCATCATTAGTATTAAATTGATTTTCCTGGGAATTGTTTTGGTTTCGTTCCCAATCTTGTTGTTCTATAGGTGGCTTCTTTGATAATTCAATATCAGTAAATTTTCCTTCATATACTGAAGCAATTGCCTCTCCCTTCACTTCTCCAACAGTTATGTCATCAACAGTATGAATATTATAATATTCTATATTGCTTAATTTCAGATCACCAAGTGAAAAAATACGATTGTTATTTACAGGCCAATTCTTTGACGTGTTTATTTGAACATTATTAACATTGGAAAATTTATTTGAAACATTTTTATTATCAAACTCTTTTTTGGTAACAACAGCACTATTTGTAATGATCCCCTTGTATATTTTTACTTTTAATTTAGAATTGTCATTACTATTTTGAAATAATGTGATTTCTTCAGTAGTTGAAAAACTACCATTAAATGAACCAGAAACGTAATATTTTAATTCATTCGACATCATTTCTTAATTTTAATTTCAACACGCATATTTGAATTATACCATTTTAGCGTATAATCCGGTAGTAAAAATTTAAACTTAGGTAATTTTTTATTTGCAATTTTATCTTTAGCGATTGAATCAAACAATCTTTCATCCTTGATTCCATTTTCAGTAAAAACTGTTCGAATAGCTTCAATGCGTCGAGCAGACAAATAATTTGGATTAATTTCATCACTATCGCAATGACCAATAATATAAAACTCTCTGTTATCGTATACATTTAATAGTACAATGAGTCTTTCAAGACTACCTTTAGGTCCTAATGAATACTCATGAATCTCATCCTTATTATAAAAGAAATAGATGTTTCTTATGTTAGCTAAAGCTTTTGTTAAGTTTTTATCAAACACTTTTTGAAGTGAATCTCTTATTTCCTTTTCTTCCTTTAGTCTAATTTCATTTTTGAAACGACGTATGCAATCACCCTCATCTTTAGAAACCTCATTACACGCCTTTATGAACCACCAAAGAAATAATAATAAAAGTAAATACCCAAGGAATTTCAAAAGATTAGCTAAACAGCCATTTCTAAATCGATCAGTACATCCACTAAAATTTTGATTGTTTTTTATTTCATTAGAGCCAAACTGATTTTGCCTTTCATTCGAGTTATTGGGTTCTGGTGTAGGGTTAATTTTATCAATTTCACTATTTTTTTCTGTAATTCCATATGCTAAACCAGATATTTCGCCATAAGTTTGGTCATTTATGGTATAAACTTTATCAATTTTATGATCTACTAAGATTAATTGTGTAAAAGTAAATACACGTTTCCCTAAAAAAGTATTTGCATCATTTCCGCTTACTTCAATGTTTGGTACTGCTAAAAACTGGAAAGAATTTAATGTTTCATATTCTTCAGGACGATAGGTTGACTTAAATGATGTTTCTGTTATTTCTCCTTTGTAAATTCTGACGTTATGATTGAAATCTTTAGGAAAGTGGTCTGTCTGCCCCAAGGGGTTCCCTTGGAGCGTTTTAAACAAACCTTTAAATTGACCTAATATGACAAAACCATCCTCCATTAATTTCTATGCTTATGATTCTGAGTTGTCTTTTTGAATAAATTTCGTTGGATCTTTTTCAATATCTTCCCGCTCTTTTTCTGCATACAAAGTAATTGCATGTAATGCATTTTCTTTCTCTAGTTCATTTTGTCGTTTGGCGACCTCTACAATTCTTCTAGCGTTATAATTCTCTCTTACTTTATGTAAATTATTGTTTTCATCTGTAATATATTCCAGTGAAATTCCTTGTTTAGCTTCCAAGATTTGAGATACATTTTCTTGCATATAATCGTATGAAGACTTGTTCAACATAAATTTGAAAATAACTGGAGCAATTTCAACTATCATAAATAACAATCGTACCAACCAAATTGGCCAAAATGCAGACCCGTAAATTTCTTCTTTGTCAGCAACAACTTGCCCTGTTATTGGATCTTTTTTTGTTTGAATACTTTTAGTTACTGCATTATATTTTTCGACTTCTTTACCTTGCGCAGATAATTTTTCAAGCATCATTATCTGATCTAAAAAACCAGGTGAATCTTTTTTTGTTTCTAACATTACAGAATCTTGTTTGTGCTTAATTATGTCTTCATTTCCAACTTTCTTTTTTTCAAATGCACTTAGTTGAGATTTTAATGTGTCCAATGTTGCTTTCTCTTCATCCATCTTAGCTTGTTTTAGTTTTGCCTCTTGCCCAAATCCTCTGGCACCAGCTCCACCATCCATTTCAGAGTTAAATGCTTTTTTGGCTTCTTCATAAACTAATTGCTGTGCTTCAACTTCTTTTTTCTTTTCATTATAATTAGTAATATTTTCACTATTTTTTTGATTTTCTTCTTGTTCAACTTCATATTTTTTTGCTAGTGCTAATTTATCCATTGATAATTTCCATTCTCTCTGGATTTCTCTTTTAAATATATATGTTTCAAGTGGAGCTGAAATAGTCAAACCAATCAAAATAGCCATTATTAAACGAGGCATCATTGATCCCCATTCGCTCATGGTTATCTTTTCGGTTCCATCCCCTTTAACAGTAGCAACAATAAAGCGATCTAAGTTGAATATAATTAGTCCCCAAACTAATGCAACTGGTAAAGTTATAAACCAGTTTCCCTCAAGAATGGCTTCTCCTGTAATAGGGTCGTTTTTGCCTGATGGTGCAGCAAAAATGGTATGCATTGCAAAACCCATAGCAATTGCAGCCATTGCGGTTGTAGCAAGAACTACACCACCAATACCTGCATTTTTTATATGGTCTGAATAAGGGGCGTAGCGAAGAATTTGCTCATCTGCTCCACCACATTTCCAAAGGAAACGCATAATTTTGTCCATAAATGGACTGTATGATTTTTTTTGGTAGTCTACCAGCTCATTCATACCTATTGAATTGTTGTTCTCACTCATAATTGTACAATTAAATTAATTACTATTATTCTACTTTATTTTGATTTATCAAAGTTGTATATCGATTAGAGTTAAAAAAGTTGATTTTTTTTAGTTTTAATGACTTTTGACGATATTCAAATCTAACTAAATTAATTCTTTTTGATTTAATGTTTCCGAATTTTACAAATTGTTTATTTTTAAATAACTCCTTTACTTTAATTAAATTCAGGTTACTTTTATTAAAATCTAAACTTTTAGTTTGTATTTTATTTTGAAGTTTTCCATTTCTCGATAAAGAAAAATCTAATTTTTTTGTAGTTAAATTAAATCCTTTTCTAGTAAAATGTACATCTTTACTTAAATTTAATGTATCCAATGATTTGATTAATTCTTGATCTATTTCAATGTTTTCTTCAAGTTTTCCATTAATGGTAAATGCAATTAATTTAAAAGCATGTTTTTCTTTGGAAACTGTTACCCAAGCTGAATTGCCTTTTAAATTCTGCCCAATATTTTCTATATCTATTCTGTATGCCCCTATCACATTCCAATTAATCAATATTTTACCACCTTCAATTAAAAAATCATTCTTTTTTGAAGTAATATAATATGAACTATCTTTGAAATGAAATAGAAAATGTTCTGGTGTTAAGCGCCAACTGAAATCTACAATTTCAGGCGATACTTTTGATAACTTATTTGTGATTATTTTTTTTAATTGTTTGTGAAATGGATAAATTACCATTAGTAAACATAAAAAAACAAACATACTCCAAACCAAAGGAGGACTTAGTGTAGCTATCCATTGAAAAAAAGCACCCATATTTATGAAATTGGAATAATATTAACTTCTTTAAATTTATTTGAAGGTTGGGATTCCAATGGAATCGGAACAGTCGTTTCGATTAATAGAAATTCTTTATTATTATAATTATAGTATTGTCCCGGATAATTTAATCCAGCTACTCCTGTAATCATGTGAGCACCTTCATCAATTAAACAGCTTACTAATATTATATTTTCGGGAGCAATTAAATGATGTAAAATACCAGCAAACAATGTTGATTTACTATCACAATCAGAATATGAAATCGCTAACGATTCATGTGGTATAGCTAGTCCCATGTAGGAATGAGTTTCTGAATCAAAATGAGGCACTCCGTAAGGGATAAATTGTACAAAATTCAATGCTGATTGAATTCTATTTTCATAAGAGTCTTTGTTATGCCTATTTAATTCATTTAATAAAAATGAAGCAATTTGGGATGTTAAATCATTAGAAATTTGAATTACATGCTTATAATTTATTCCAAAACCATCTTTCTCCAAACTTTTAAAATAAAATCCATCTTGATTCATCTGTTCTTTTAGATGAGAAATATTATCTGTTCTAAGAATAAAACCATCCATATTGGTACTTTCGAAACAACTCATTTCACACCCAAATTGACTAATTACTGAGGAAACATTGTGAGCATTTAATTTAATAGTGAAGTTGCTTTCATTGTTGTAAATTAAAGGGAAAGAATAATCTAAATAAGCATCATTACCTGAAATTTTCCCTATTATTTTATACCCATGACTTTGATAATTTTGAGGAAAATAACGGTAGTTTTTCTTTTTAGAGGCATATTGGGACAAGTGTTCGACAACCATTAAAGAGTTTTCATGGGTTATTTCATTTTTTTTTAATGCAAATGAAATATTACTGTTTAATATAAAAACAGAAACAGAGAGAATGATTATATATATCGTTGGTTCAGACATTTACTCATGTTATATTATAAATGTAATAATAAATATTTATAACGAAATTAAAGGTTGTCATTTTCTTTTATGCATCGAACAAAAAAACCAGCACCTTTATCAAATCGCTTTATTTCAAAGTCGTTTTCACTGAATTTAAGTGCAGCAGCAGTATAGAATTTTTCATTATTTATCCAAAAAATTCGAAAGTTATTAGCCTCAATTTTTGATCCAGAAGGAAGGATATGATGTAATTTAGATTGATTAAATCGTTTTACATGTTCGTTTATAAAAGAGTATTTTTGATGAACTTTCAGTTCATTTATATCTTCTAATGATGGGATTTTCCAACCTTCAGGTGCTAAACCTGAAATATTATTAATAGCATAAAAGTTGTACAAAACTCCATGTTTTTTTGATGATTCAGAGTCGCTTGCATAAGTCCAAGCTGGTATTTTTTTATCGTTAAATTTCTTCCACTCTATTTCATTCTTAGCAAAAGCAATTTTATCCCCATTACTAAATTCAGTATTTGAAAAAAAGTTTTTCATCCAAATTTGATTACCAATGGATATTTCTTCATAGGCTATCTTTTGCTCAATTAATTCATCTGCAACAATTGGTTCTTCTTTAATAGGTTCTTGTTTCGGTTCCGTTTTAGGTTCTTTAACAATTTTTTCAATCACCGTATGTTCTTCTTTATTGGAAGGAGAGGGCAAAGGTTGGTCTACAATTATTGGCTCACTTGAAATAGTTTCATAACCAGTGTTAATTACCGTTTTATCCAAATCATCCTTTATTTCAGTTGAATTTGTAGGAATATCCATATTATTCTCTTCTTCAAACGGAAGCAACATTGGTTTTGTTGATATATCACAAATTGAACACCAAAAATCTTCTGTTGGTTTTTCAAATATATGATTTGCATTATTGGAGCACTTGTATTTAAGCATACTTAATTATTTAAATCGATTTATATCT
>Ga0315908_10003123_pt1 | contig 11993 bp, 6 predicted proteins | sample LakEriMetagenome_12_FD_203520 | JGI IMG/M metagenome (GOLD analysis project Ga0315908, IMG submission 203520) | Freshwater fungal communities from buoy surface, Lake Erie, Ohio, United States - Buoy 4 MA124 | ecosystem: Environmental > Aquatic > Freshwater > Lake > Lake biofilm | place: USA...
TCTTATTACAATATAAGCCGATATTTCTGACAAATACTTTAGTGATCCATAGATTAATATCAGCAATAGTTTTAACAGAGTCCATGGTTTAGACAATTGCATCATAATTATAATTGAAATAATTAAACTAATCTTCATTGTATCGTGTGAATTTAGTTTGTCCGAACTTTTAATTAATGAGTTTATTGATATTAAAACCAAAAGGGACCTACACAAAGTTAAAGGTGATCATTAAGACACATATAAGATAGACAAATTGCATAAAGAGTTAAGTATACTCCTATAAGAGATTTTATTCCAATTTGTGCTTCTTGAACTTCATTATCTGACTTTATTTGCCCTATTTAATTTTATTTTTCTTCTCCTCTTATCTCTCCGTTTTTTACTCCTCTTCCTCCTCCTTTTTCTAATTCTTTTCCTCTTTCTTTTGCTTATTTGAAGTTAACTTATAACTCAGAATTATTTTCATTGCTGGATCCAAATCAATTTATTCTGCTACTTAAAAGTTTGAAGGCCATATTGAGTAAGTTTCATCTAATAACACACAATTCTCTTTTTATTGATTGAAAAATGTACAGCAATCTGATAAAAGATCATCAAAACTAAATGATAATGATTTTATAGGCAGTCTAAATTTTACTGAATCTCCTGCGAAAAAAACACTCACAAATTTCGTTTGGATTTTAGCTGCTGTTACTTTATTTTCCTTTTAGATATTTTCTTTAAGATTTTACATTTCTTCAATTAGTTTCTTGTAGGCTGATAAAGGGGAATCGCTAAGATATTTTAAGAAAGTATTTATTTTCCCTTGTTTTTGTGTTGTTTCAAATGACAATACTTAATCTCTTTTGAACGTCACTTTTTATGTAAGTTAAGTTAATTATATTTTTGCTACTCTTATTTTTTCAACTAGTATTTATATATCTACATCAACAACCTTGTTTTTAAGATTTATTTCATTTATTTATACATCTAATTCTTTAATTTCTTCTTCTTATTCTAATATCTTTTTTTTATATTCTAATATTTCATTTTATACTATTTCCTCCATTTTTAATATATCTTAATAATATTAATATTATTAAATTAACACTTTAATTTATAATATGAGATTTTTGGTATTGTAATATTACAATTATCTTATTATATTTTTATTTTCATGAAAGAATACCAGCTAATTATAACAATAGATTAATTTAAATTTATAGTTTAAATAATTTCAATGAAAGACTCTTATTATGTTTACATTGCTGATCATTAATCATAATTTAATAATTTAAAAATAGCCATTCAAACTAAATATGTATTTTAATTTTATTATTTAAGGATCATTTACCTTCAATAACTACAATTATGGACGGATATTAAGACGATTCAAATGAATTATACGCAGATAATTTAATTAAATCATTAAGCAAATAACTAAAATCTGTAATATATTTAAGCTTAAATATAGATTTTGATTAAACTCAAGAAAACTTAAAAATTAAACTATTATAAGAGCTTAAAAATAATTTAATTAAGATAAATTAATAGTGATAATGATATTAGTGATGAAATATTTATTTTATAAAAATAAAAAAATAAATTTATAATAATAATCATAATTAAATTTTAAAAATAAAAATAAAGATACTGATAAAAAAATAAAAAACTATAATATTTAAAAATAATTTAGAATATCTCGTAAAAGCAAACTTTGGTTTTTGAGAAAGGGAATGAATTATAGGTTTGACTTAATTTTTCCACTCTAAAAATAATAAATATAATAAAAATAACCTTATGAAAAAGAATGCTATCTCCAATAATTAATCTGCTATGACTTTTAGTAAATAAGAGTACGAGTAGCATGAAGATCTGTAAATAGATTAATAAATAACTGGCTAAGAGACAACTTATCATAAAATATCCATCCAGTTTTATTATCTACTAACTCTCCAATAGCCTAATAATGAATAGCAATAACAGGCAGAGCGCATCCGAACATGTCGATAACTTTCATGGGCAAGTCTAAATTAGAACTGCTTTTATGTAAACACACTCCAATGTCACAACTAGCTAATATCAAAGGATAATCTTCGGCAGACACCCATTTTTATTCAATACTAATATGTTTCCATTTCTCTTCATTTTCCTTTATTTTATTTCCATAATATTCTTTTTCTGGACCTTTTCCAGTTATTATCACTCAAACAAATGCATGTATTTTATTTTTATCTTTGCAACAGAATTCTTCGTATTCTTCTAATGCTTCTAATAAGATTTTGAAATCTTCATCAGGAGTCCAGCTTGTTGATGATATTATGTTTATAACTTCTCTTTCACTGCTTTTATTATTATTGTTCATTAGTTTTTATTAAATCTTCATTTTCTCTTATTGTGGTATTTATTTGAATAAATTTGTGTTAGCTCTATCATATACTACTGTACTTTTTATTTAATAGGTTTAAGCTAAATCTTATTGCATAGATTTGGAAACACATAAAGAATAGTCTGCCTTTTTACCAAAAAAGAACTCAATATATTTTGCAATTTATATTATTAGTTTATTTTTTAAACTCATTTATAATATTGTATATCCATAATTATGAAAATCCACTATAAAATAGATTCCTTTTAACTTGCAGCAAATATAAATAGCAAACAAAATAGGAATAGAAGGTGGATTTTATACAATAATAAAATCTAAATTAACAGGAATATCATAGAAAAAGCAATAGAAAATTGAAATAGTTTCAATTATTATTCTTAATGGTAAATATAACAACTTATGAAAAAATTTTTACATGAAATGTAAAATTCGGAAAGTATTTTAGACATTGTAGATATGAATTTTTTTGTTATTAATGATATTTTCATGAATTTAATTTTCTACAAATCCCATCAATAAAACTTAATAATCAGTTTACGATACTAGTTCATTTGCATGATTTTGCATTCTTGGAGATCTTCCAATATCTCCTGACACAAAAACAGCTCCAAATTTTTTATTCTTATCAAATTTCATTTTTTTCTATTTTTTCTTATTTTTATTTATTATTATATATTATAATGGACTGTTCTTTATTTGTAAAAGAAGAGATTTTAAGGAATCAAGAATTGAGTCACCTTTAATTAATGGATTAATAATTCAAAATCAGTTTAGAAGGAATTTATTAAACTAATAAATTTATGGAATAATTTAATGAAGGTGTATAATTATATAGCATAGGAATTTAAAGTAATTTTTATTATTTTTAATTTTAAAGATTAATAGAATGGATTATAGAAAATTATTGATTCTTCTAAAAATATACATAATAGAAATTCTCTCTTTTATGAAATTATTAATGAAGCAATTTCTAGCTTATAATAATTTTAATAAAGTTTAAATAGTCAATATTAAATATTTAATTGTTTAAAGGATACTATATAAGATAAATGGCTTAACATAAGTTAATTAATCATTAAAGAAGGAGACAAATAATATAAAAAAATGAAAGAAAAGTAAGAATATTATCAAAATAAATGTTTAAAATTAATTAAGGAATCAAAACCTGATAAAAACGGAAATTTTACATAAAAATAAATTAATAAAAAATAAAGAAATTGCGAAAAATTACACTAATAATGTAAAAAATATAATGACTTTTTTTATGAATTCTAGTATAAATATTTTAATTTGAAATAAGATAAATATTTTTTAGTTAATGATATAATTTGTCTTATATTAAGAAACTAAAAAAAAATGTAAGAAGAAATATACGATACTTAAATATTTTTAAAATTAAATGAAGTATAATAAATGATTAATATAATTCAATAACAATTAAATAAAAATAATAAAGAGAATGAAGTATGAATAAAATAAGAATATTTGGAAAGAATGTAAGATATTTCTAAAAAATATGATATTAATTTCAAATAATAAGTTTAGATTAATTATTTAGATTAAAATTAAGTTTAAGAAACAATCATTTTTCAATAAAATTAAAATGAATAGCAAAGTCAAAAATTTGAAGAGTTAACGATAAATTTTAATGATTAAAATTTGGATTTTTCCTTAAATGATAAATAAATGATTTAACGAGATAGTGTTAATTTCTTTAAAGACTGGGAAAATAATTTTTAATAGAATGAAAAATGATTAAATAAATTATAAAAATCAATAATCAAATTAAATATTTTTTATAATTCTTATATAATTCAGTATATAAATAAGGATTAATATAATATCTAATTAGTAAAAATGCAAGAATAATTATTTTGTTCTAACTGCAAAATATATTTTGATGATAATTAATTACATAAACAACATTACAAAACTGAATTTCACAGATATAATATTAAAAGAAAAATGGTAAATTTGCCTGCTATTTCTGAAGAAGATTATAATTTAAAAAAGAATAGTAAATTATTATTAGAATAAAAAATTATAATTTTATTATTCTAATTAATTTAATTTATTTTCATTTTAATATTTTAGATCTAGTAGAAAAATCAGCTTAAATAATTCCTCAAACAATTAATTAAATTTATAGCTGTAAAATTTGTAAAAAATCGTTTTCATCAAAATAAACTTATTAGTCTCACTTGTAAAGTAAAAAACATATTGATGCTGACTAAAATAATAAAAAAAAATAAGATCAAAACTTAAATAATGAATAATAAATATAATAAATAAAAGAAAAAAAATAAATAATTACAACAGATAAAAATTAAAATGTTTGCTTATTCTGTAATTGTCTATGCGATTCTATATAAGAGTAAAAATTAATTTAATATTTAAAGAAATTTAGCTCATATGTTGAAAAATCATTCATTTTTTATATCATCTTAAGAAAATTGCACAAATATATAAGGATTGTTAAAATATTTAGGATAAAAAATAAATAAAGGTTTATTATGTATTCTTTGTGAAAACATTGGGACTAAAGGATTTTCTTCAAGAGAAGCTTTATAAGACCATATGATAGACAAAGGACATTGTTTTATGAATACTGAAAGTTATGATGAATATTTAAAGTTTTATGATTTTAGCTAGCAATTTTAAGAATTAGAAGATTATTGTTAGTAATTCTAAAAGACTAAATGCATTGAAGCTACTATTTAATAAAATTATAAAAAAATTGAATTTGTTAATAATGATTAAAATAAAAGTAAATTTATTTGATTTATTATTAAGATCACTTTTAAGAAGAAGATAATGATGAAAATTCATGGGAAGATGAAAGTGATAACAATGATGAAAATTAAGATGAAGTTTAATTTTAAAAATAAGAAAGAAAAAATAAATTTAACACTAAATAATATATAATTAAAAAAGCTTAAGTATTAAACTCAAAAGAGATATTATTGCCAAATGGAAAAATGTAAATATCAAATTATATGTTATTTAATAAAAAGTTTAGGAAACCGAATTTACAAGAATTACTATTAATAGTATATTAGAAATAATTATAAAGAACATTAAAAAATATTATAAAAACTAATGATCTAAAGTTTTGACTAATAATAAGAAAATAGACAAAATTAAGTATAAAATTATGTTCATAATTCTTTGGTATAAATTTTAAATAAATTAAAAGTTGAGTAGGAGAATAATTCTCCGGTAAGAATATTAAATTACTAAACAGAATAGAGATATGTAAAGGAGCTATAAAAGAACTATTCTAGCGTATTTCTTATATTTTATTACTTATTTTATATTTATTATTAAATTTATTATTATATTATAATACTATTTATCTTTTAAATTAGATCAGGAATATAATAAAACAGGATTTTATACTTAACTCATAATTGGAGAAGACAATATGGGGTTTGATAAGATATATTAAATTTATAAATACATATAATTATTATTTATAAAAAAATTGAATATATTCTAGTAGTTATCAGTGAGATGTTTATTATAATTTAAAATTGTTCCTTAAAATCTAATCCTTTTTCCTTGAATCTTCAATTAAATAATTAAAAGATTATGCTTTAGAATATTGATTAATTTTAATATAATGTAAGTCCAACCTAAAAATGCTGTCACTTAACAAAACCTAATTATCAACCATGTAATATCCCAATTCCGATTTCTTTCTGCTCCAATATAGTTATTTATCAATATATAATTCATCTACCCAACTCCCGCTTATTATTGAAATTTCTTATAATAAATCTTCTTTTTGTATATCTTTTAATTATATTTCTTCATTTTTTCTTATCTTTTAACTAATAGTTTTACATAAATTTTAAGTAATTAAATATATATTTCCAGATACTAAACATTTATTTTGTTTATCTTATTCGCTATTTGACTAAACTGAATCACCAAAATTAATAATTGCTAATAGAAAATTAGTTAAGTCTAAATAAATAGTAATATTTTAAAAATTGAATGATCTTTAACCCCACAAAGTTCCTTTTATAATAAATTAAGGAAGTGTAACAAGTATTTCTTGCTTTACTGTAGAATAAGAATCTAAGAAGTCTATTTTAAGATGAGAATTGCAAATTCCTTATATATGATTTAATTTTACAATAAAATCTAAAGATAGATTGCCATAAAGTCTGAACTAATTGTTTGATAACTAATCGTTATTAAATATGATAATGATAATAATGGTAATGATAATAATAAAGATAATATGATAATAATTGATAATGATGATAATAACAATAATAATTACAATATAACATATACATATATTTAGGAAATAGGTGGAAAATACTGAATTTATTCAGCCTGAAAGTGTAACGCATTTTTATTATTATCAATTATATAAGCACTATGAGTTTCTCCTAACATAGAAACTAAAGAAGAATACTAACTAGTCTGAGTGGAATTGATACTAAAAATCATAGCAATAGATTTTTTAAAGAGGTGCAAATAATCATTATTGATAATATCAAATAAGAAATTAGGAATATAGAGGAATGATTTGGCAATTCTGGTTAGAATAGTTTCACTCTGACAAATACTAATAGGTAACTAGACATTAGCGATGAAACTCTTACTGAACATGGAAGTACCATATTATTTTAATAAAAAGTAAATGAGATTCTTCTATTGATCAATAATATTTTGATTTTTACAAATGCAACCTTCTTTAGTATTGATGAGATAATCTTCACTGTCAATAAGATAAAACTATCGATTATTATTAATTTTAGTGGCATTTTATAACATCCACTTATATTTAAGCTACTTTTTAGTCAGACTTTCTAACACCATTTCTTAAACTTGTCCCTAATCAATCATACGGATTAAGTGTTCCTCACTCATCATATTGATGTCTTTATTACAATAGTCATCATAATAATAACTAATATCAAGGCGAGTTGTTGAGTTATTAAGAAAATTAGCATTCATATAATTCTTACGTACACTCTGAGTCATCTTCATCTTCTCTAAATCTTCTATTCGTTTTAATATTTAACTATTTTAACTCATCTAACTGTTCCTCATCATTTCTTAAGAATTGTATTGACTCTGTTCTTTGTTAATTGATAATTCCATATCTATTTGTTAATTTCGCACGTATTTCTGTTCAATTTCTTAGTTCATTTCAAATTATGTGTCGAAAAACTCTTTTAATTTATCGAAATCAAAAATACTTATATCTGCTTATTCCTCTATTATTTTTCTTGCTTCTATATTATTTTAATCTTAATTTGCTTGATTCTCCTCTAGAATAGTGAAAATTGTTGAGTTTGATATGTTTATTGGTTTTTTTTCTACCACTTCCTCTTTTGCTCTTTTCTGGAAGCAAAAAAAAATACTAAATATTCCATCCATAATATTATAAAATATTAATGACTTTATATTTTATATAATATTAATGGCTAAATTGTCATAAATATATTATAATATATTAGTATAATTATATCAAATAAATGATTATTTATAATTAATATTAAATAAGAGTGAAACAATAAAATCAAAAATTAGTTTCCTTAAACTTGATTCCATTAGTATCTAATTACTCCATAATAGGTCGATAAATTTGCTTATCGATAGGAATGTTAACTCCATATTTGGTGATTTTCTTATCAAGAATAGCCTTAATAAATAAAATAAATAAATATTGATATATTAATATATACTTAAGTGAGAATAGCTAAAGGAATAGAAACAGTCTAAGCCATGGCACTATTATGTTAATCTCCAAACTTAATGAGACTCAAAGCCTTATTTTTGACATTTTCATATTAATCCTTATACTTAATAACAGTATAGAGAATAACACAATCCTTTTCATCAGGATAGAGTTTAAGTTTCTCACTTAAGTGGTTGACAAGATTTTAGAAGACAGATTAAGATACATCGAACTTGTATATTGAACTATAATCAAGGAAACCAAAAAACATTAATGACTTAACAAGATTTGATGCAAAATGCATTAATTATTATTTATTGAATTATTGATAATGAGGATGAGAAAATACTTTTTATAATATGATTTAAAGACACCCAGCATCAACAGACTTAGAGTTAGCTTATTAATAAAGTTGAGTAAATTATTAATTATCAAAGATAGTAAATGGAGATGGATTTGGATTCTATGCTAAAATTACTGATGACCAATTATTGCATTGTTAAGGTAATGAGGATATGAGAGTTAATTGATCAAAAAGTCCTAAATGAATTAGACTCCTCATGATAAAGGCAAAGTTGGAGTATCTTAAAGTGCCTCTTAGAACAGTGTGGCATGAAGATAAATCATATAAGGATTTATATTTTATGCTGTCTCGGTTAGGATATCCTTCTAAGTTTAGAGCCATGTTAATATCAGACATATTCTGAGTTGAAAATAGTAGGTCTAAAGATGCCACTTATACTTCCTTGTCATTAGAAAGGAACACGGCAGGATTAGTCAGAGCCTTTAGAGCACCCAAAGGAGACCATGAAAATTTATAACCTAAAATAAATGATATGTATGTTATATCAGTATGCTATTTTGTAATATAAAAGTAGTAATCTAAGTGAGTATGTTAAATATATAGATAATACCGATGGGGTTATCACAATTTTCTGGTGAAATAAGTCCTCCACACCAACTTTGATACTCAAGTATAGTGCAAGTATTAGCCTGAGCATAATCTTTTAAAATCATGGCCATAATATGATCCAACCCAGGGTCAAGTCCGCATTCAGTTATAAAGATCAGTTGATCCTATTGACACTATTAATCCATCTTCTTCATATGTTCTGACAAATAACTCGCAGTAGTTAGATGTCTCTTTTCTTCTAAGCAACACTCTGCCACTATGTCATGGAACATTGCAGGCAGAAGAGATACACTTATTTCTGATTTCTTTACCATCTTTCGCACTTACTCTTTATCACTTGCATCTAGTTAGTATCCAAAACATCTACTTTTATCTTTATTAGCCAATCTCTAAGCATTTTCTATTATACTGTCACAAATATGAACTACATTCTAAATCATTTATTTATAATTTTTATATCCTTATTATTAATCTTATTATTATTATTATTATTATTATTCATATTTTTATTCATTTCTTTATTCTTATTATTCTTTTTATTATTCTTATTATTATTCTTATTATTATTATTATTATCCTTATTATTATTATTATTATTATCCTTATTATTATTATTATTTTTATTTTAATTATTTTTATTTTTTTATTGGTAATGATAATAAATGTTACTTCTTTTCTTTTCAGTAATTAATCAACTAGAACTTCACTCATCAGTCCTGCTCCAAATATAGATATGGTTTTTTACCCTGATTACATTTATATTTAATATATATCTTATTATATTTTATATTAAAATCAGCTTGATCGTAAGTTTACTGATTTGATAATATTTGATTTTATTCCTGTCTTTTCTCCTCCATATCCACCTTTATTAATTCTAACATATTTCTGAAGCCCTTTTTACTTAATTAATGCTTTTCTGTATTTCTCTTTACCTTTAACTCTTGAGTTTTATTAATCTTTCCTTCTTTTTCTTGTTAATCCTTTATTTTTTATTATTTCTCTTGTCACTTTCCTTCCTTTATTTTCTTCTATTTCATCTAAACCCATCTAAGCAAACTCTTTTGCTTATTTCTATTATTTTTTCTGTTCATTTATAATTATTATTATTATTTACCAACTTAATTTAGTTTTTTATTTTATTCTTTTCTTCTTTAATTTCATTATATATCTATTGATGCTTTTTTGATATCTTAGAATTTTATGATACTTTATTAATAGTTTTTTTATTATTCATATCAAAATAATTAGGAATTGTGTCTAATAGTTGAAGATTATTTCTAGCATTTAACATTTACTAAATAACAGGATGATCTCTAACATCTTGATTAGATTTCTTAATCAAAATGTAAAATAAAATATTAATTTGATATACTTTAATAACTTATAATTTGGTAATTGCATAATTATTATTAGATTATAATTCTAATTATTTAGCTTATCTGTCTATCCTTTTGTATTCCTTTACTAATTACTTGATTTCGCTCATATTTTTCTCCATATAATTTTTTTATTACTTTTTAGAATAATATTAAAATTAATCATCAAATTATTAAAAATCTTCATTTTCTATATTTTAATCTGGCTTAACGAAAATATCATCAAGTTCTAATTCTTAATTCATAATTTATTATTTTATTTCCTCTTCTTATAATTCATCTTCATCTTCTTCATCACTTTCTTCGTTAACTTTATAATATTATTTTTTGTTAATTCCCCAATTTATATTTTAATCTGATTCTTCTTACTCTTCTGATTCACTTAATAATTATTCACTTTCATATTCATCTTCACTCAATTCTTATATCTATTATTATTTTTTAACCATTTATATCCTTAATTTTGATTTATAATAATATATTACTAAAACATTATTTATAATAATTAAAATATTATTGATAGTTAATTTGCAAAAAAATGAAAAGTATTTATAAATAATTATTAAAGATAAAAACCAATCAATTAAACATATAACGCCAGATTATGCTCATTAAATGATAATATATGAAATGTAATTGGAAAATAATGAATTTGATAATTAAATGCTTGAAAAACTTCTATAAATTTACAGGGTAATAAAATATTTATTATTTTTAGAAAGGAGTAGAGTTTTATTCTTCTTAATAAAGCAATTACTTTAAATACTATTTAAATAAAATGAATAATCTTTTAAATTCAAGTCAAATAGTTTCTATGCTTTATCAATCTTAAATTTGTTTTACTGAAGGAGATCAATAGAAATAAATAGTAAAAAACATTAAAAAGAATGATTTTCTATAAAAAAAAGAAAATAAAGCTATTTTAAATAATACCAATAATATAAATAATATTCACATTTAAACTGATAATTTAGTGAGAAACTCTTTTTCGACTCAGAACAAAATTAAAATTGAAAAAATAAATGAAATAAATATGAATAGATAAAATATTAAAGAAAGAATTGAAATGAGGAAAGAAAGAAGTAAGAACAAACAAAATGTTAATTTTAATTAAAAATTAAATACTTAACCTGACGATTATGATGATTATGTTGAACATTCAAATATAATAAATAAAAAAGAAAAACTTGGCTAGATTTTATAGGAAAAAACTAATTAAAATAGAAAATTCAGTAATTAAAATAGTATTATTGAAAAAGAATTGGAAAATATTGATACTCCCTCTAAAAACATTCAAATAAACTTTTTATAATAAAAAAGTATTAATATATAAAGTGATAATAAATTTGATAACAATTATAAAGAAGCCTTAGAATAGTTGGATAAATCTTTTTCCAATAACAAATAAAGTACTTTAAATTTACAATTTTAGATAGTTAGTTGTATTAAAAGCTGAAAAAAAGATTGTCGTCTATATACGAAACAGAAAAAAATGTATCTTCTTTCGTAAATTGATATTAATAATATTTAATAAGTTCATTTTTATTTCAATTGTTTTAAAAATTATAAAATTATTTTATTGATGAAGTTATCAGATAACTCATTTTCTTTTAAATCTTTATTTTGTTA
>Ga0315908_10003125_pt1 | contig 11986 bp, 2 predicted proteins | sample LakEriMetagenome_12_FD_203520 | JGI IMG/M metagenome (GOLD analysis project Ga0315908, IMG submission 203520) | Freshwater fungal communities from buoy surface, Lake Erie, Ohio, United States - Buoy 4 MA124 | ecosystem: Environmental > Aquatic > Freshwater > Lake > Lake biofilm | place: USA...
TGATTTTATTCTTATAATTTTCTAGAAAATCACCATTATAATTTTGAAATTAAAATATATTTAAAATTTATAATATTTTATTATATTTTAAATTTATGGATATTGACATAAATAAATTAAAAAAAATCATTTAATAGTTATCCATATAAATAGAAAAATAAAAAAAAGAAATAGAAGGATTAAAATAATAAGTAGATCTATAAAGAAAAGAAAATTGTATAAATGAAAATTTGAGAAATCAATAGGAAATAGAAGTAAATAGCTGTAAAGAATAAATGAAAGAGATGACATTTTAAAACATAAAATTAACGAAATAAGTAGAATATTTATAACAGACAGTAAATGAAGAGAAAAAGAAAAAAGGAAATGGAATTTTAAGTATGTGGAAGAACTCTACTAATTAGACAAATGAATATGAATAATAAATTAATATTCTTTAAGAAGAGTTGATGACAAAAATAGAAGAAAATGAAAATATCATTATAAAAAATTATGAATTTAAAAAATAATAAGACGATTAAATTAGTTCTATTATGTCTTAAAAAATTATTTTAGAACAAAAGTTGTCTTAAGTTTAAGAATAATTGTCCAACACAAATTTTGAAATTAAATATTATAATTAAAAGTTAGAATAAGCGAATGAATCAAGAACTCATTTATAATTTTAGCTGGATAACTTATAATTATCATATACTTAAAACTAAAAATAATATGAATAAGAAGCAAAGTAGTTTGAAAATATAAATGAAATTTAACAAAATATAATATTATAAAATGTTCTTTATTTAAATAAAAGTGATAGTCATAATAAATTCAAATATAATTTTGATCAAGTTGAATAGTAAAATATCGATTTATAAATAATTGAAGAAGTTCAAAACAGTTTTAAATTATTTATGAGTAACATTGAGGCCAAATACCAAGTTATATCAATGAATCAAAACAAAGATAATAATTAAAACTAAAAGATACTATAAAAAGTTAACTATAAAATTATAAAATAATTTCATGATTTCAGTTTACTTTTATATAACTGTATGTAAATTTCAGATAAACCTATTGCTATATTTTAGTAATAAGATTTGATAGATAATATTAAGAAATTTTAAGATTTATAAAAAAATTTTAAGGTTTTATTTTTATTGTATTAAGATTATTTAATAAAATAGAACATTTATTTAATTATAAATTAATTTTTATATAATGATTAAATGATATAAAATTAATTGCTGAAAAAAATAGATCAATAAATTGATATTATTATATCATAAATTTAAAGTCTTAGTATATATTTAATTAATAAAATTAATCCTTACATGAAATTACAAAAAGTTTTAGAATAATTAAATAAAAATATCATTTAATTATTTGATTATTTGAGATAATTTTTAGAATAAAATCTTTTTAAATTGGAAAAAGAAAATTAATTTTTGACCAAAACCGATGATTAAATAATTCAAAATAATGACAATTAATATCAAAATTAAGAAAACTAGAAAGAATAATAAGAATTTATTTATAAACAATAATTAAAAATGAAAATAACTATAAAAAATTACAATATTAATATCATATAATTCATTCTAAAATTAATTTAATTTATAGATTTAGTAAAGGAAAAAAATGTATTAATAAACTATCTTATCAATTATTTTAAAATATAATTAGAAATAAACTGTTGTTATAAATATAAACAAAAATAAGCGCTAGATAAAATTGCTTTATAGTTTAATGATTAAGAATAAGGATTGAAATATCCTGAAGTTTTATAATTAAAGTAATAGTATGATAAAATGAATTAAGAAAATAAATTTTAATAAAAATAGTTATTTTCATATTAACAAGCAATAGAACAATCAGAATAAGAATTACAAAAATACAGTCATTTTTCTAATCAAATTGAAGAAAAATATAATTAAAATGATGCTGAATTTAAAAATAATAATAATGATATATAATACAATTTATTTTATGATGAAATATTAGATGATAATTATAAAATGAAATTAAACATAATTTATAATAAATAGTTAAATAATTAAGAATAAGAAACCTAATTTAATAAACAGAAAAATTAAATATTACAAATGATGACTAAAAATGAAATTCTTGAAAATTAAAAGACTACTTTAAATGAAAAAATAGATTTATTAAAAATTAATAATTAAGAATTAATTGATTAATAATAAGATTTAAATTAACAAATAACAATTCTAAAAAACGAAATTTAAACTTAGAAAGAAAAATAAAAATCTTATCAAGAAAATTATGAAATGTAAATTAGGATGTTATCGGAAAATTTGGCAAGCTTATAATAATGATTGAATTTTAAATATATTTATTTATATTTATTCAATGTCTTATTATAGAAGGACAAATTCTGATATTGTTTTATTAAAATCCCTTCTTAAATTCACTAATGTATTGTTTTGGGTGAATCAAGTTACAATTACTATTCTTAAATAATAAATTAATATTATCTTTAGTAATTTATATATATAATTTAAATGATAATTAAATATTAAATTACCAAGTTATCAGGGACTCTCATTGATTATTATTTTGGTTCATAATTATTAATTTCTGGACTTTCTACTTGAGGAAGACTCTCATGATGTTTTCTATAAAAAATAATAATAATAATATGAAAATGATAATAATATGATATTAATATGTATATGATATAAAATTTAATATATGAAAATACAGTGGATGTTAGATGAAAATGTTCTGAAAATGATCTTATCTCTTTCCCAAATTAACATAATCAGACTTGATAGTGGATCTACCGATCAACCTGGTATTAGAAATGATTTAATGATCTCTTTTGGCATTTTCCTACTTAATAGTAGGATAGTTATGCGCATAATTAGTCTTATATATACTGCTCTTGATTAAATTAGGTTATTTCCAAATTTCATCATTATTACTAACCTTAGTAACATAATAATCACTATCAGGCACTTAATAACTGATTTTATTAATGGAATGATAAGGGTCCATTATATTCTCAACATCCTTAGTGGCAATTATGGGATTGCTATTAATGATTTCCTTAGTGAGTTTCAATAGGTTATTAGATATTTTACTATCTTTGTTATAAGAATTGTTGTAAATGGTATGATAGTTATCATTGAGTCCCTTCTAAACAAAATTGCACTTGCATTTTCCACATTCACAACTAAAACATCGACATTAACCTGCTACATGTTAGTAATACTCACTGTTGTCTAAAAAATATCGTAATAGTCGTTAATTAGTCATGTCTCCATTTAATTTTAGATGATCAATCATAAATTAGGCAAGGTTTGGGTTGTCTTTTATAAAACGTTTTATTTCTTGTTCTCGTTCTACTGATGTTACTTATTAGCTTTTATGGATTTCATCATCATGTTCTAATTTATTTTAATCTTATTACTATTGTTCTTATTACTGATATTGTTATTATTGTTATTATTATTATTACTATTGTTGTTATTGACATTATAATTCTTTCTGCTTCTTTTTTTATTTAATATCATGATAGTGAATTACTTTTTCATTTTCGTTAAAAATTTATTCAATTATAGAGTCTTTTAAATTATTTCTTTTATGAGCTGTATTTTCTTGATTATTTTTCTGGATTATACTAGAACCTGCTTTACTGAAATTGGAAGTGAAAGTATTTTATAATTAAGCACTTCCTGTAATTTTACTAGTAACATCTTGATTATTGTAATTGATTGATAATCTTTTCTGAACTTATCTATATTTTATTCTATTTTCTTTCAATTTTTTGTCCTGCTCGAATTCTTCTTGATACCTCTTTTATGCTAAATTTTGACTTTTCATATCTAATATTGACTATACACTCTCATTATCCAATATTTATTTAGGTTTCATTATTTCTTTCAAATTTTGTTTTTTGCTATAAAAATCAATTACCGATTTTGACTCATGTAATGATTAAAATATCTTTTAATTTTATTGCATTTTTAGTTAAAAGGTAAATAGTTATATAACTACCAAATGATTTTATATGTTATTTTTATCAAAATATATTTTATAATTTTAATTTATTTTTATTTTTTTTATTTATATTATATATCATTTATTTTCTATTATATTTTCTAATAATTCAATATATTTTATATCTTAAATTTATCACTTTCATTTTTTATATTTATTTTTTAGCTTCATCATTACATTTAAATATTTTTTTAATAATTATATATTTTATTTTAATATTAATTAGACTAATATTTTTGAAAAATTCAATTAAATCAATATAAATTAAATCTCAAATCTGTTTATAATAATATATTTAAATATAAAATGAAATAATAGAAATCAAATTTTAAAATAAAATTAGCCTTTATGATTGTTTTATTAATAAGTCCAATTTATATTTTATTTGCAGAGTTTAATGCTAATTTTAATGTAAATGATATTTAAGAAAACAAAAATATCTTTTTAAATGATAATGAAGATAGTAATAGTGAAATAAAAAAGGAAAAATAACTTCTTGAAATAAATAAAAAACAAAAATAGATTTAATAGACCAAATAAAATTATTAAATAGAAAGTGAATCAAGATTACTGTAAGAAAATAGATTTTTAGAAGAGTACCTAAAATTCAATATTAATACTGAACTGAAGATAGAATTTGAGTAAACAAAAAAACGAATAAAAGAATAAAATAAGGAAAGGATAACATTTGAAGAAGAATTAAAAAACATAACATTATATTTCGATGAATTATATGACATAATATATTTGTAAGAACCAATAACAGGATTATATGTGACAAAAATCCAATCCTAATTATATCTTTGTCATAAGCTAGAAAATTATGAAGGATATACGAATCAATAATTCACTTTAGAAAAGGATGAAGCAGACAATGATTATATCAGATTGGCAATTCCCTCTTCCTCTAACATTCAGTAGTATTGGGGACTTAATGGCTTATAGAATGATCAAGTTTTCCTCTTTGCAAATAGATCCAATTTCACTAAATGGAAAATCAGTCACAATCATCAATCTGGATTATTTAAGTTTAATTTCAATGGACAAGTCCTCAATTCTTGGTAGTTAGCAATTGTGGTATAAACTGAATTAAAGGATCTCAATTGGCTCAATCCTTATTAAGATCTTGTTTATATTTAGAGTAAAGAAGTACATCCCTTGTTTAATAATATTTATTATAATTCTACTTTGATGTTTAATTAATGTTAGAATCTCATTCTCTAATTCATTATTCATTTTTATGATACTTTGCCTAATCATTTAGTCTTTTTAAATGCTCATCTTAATATTCATCCTTCAATTATTGTTGCTATTGAAAATGCTCATTAAGTTGAATCTGTTCAGCCAATTGGATTATTTTGTTTAGATAATAGATATCCTTCTATTTTAGACTTGAGTTTTAATATTCTTAATACTCATTACGGATTGTTTTATACTAAATACAAACAAGATTTCATCCATTATAATTATAATATGAGTGATTTCAAACTTTAAGATAGTTATGATTATATAATCAAACAAATAAAACCAAATTAAGAAAAATTATAATCAGTTTTTCTTTTAGTATTATAAGAATGTGGAGCCAAAATAAAAAAATCTTAATCTTGGTTTTATACTTCTTGTGATAGTTCATTTATTGTTAGTAAAAAAGCTGTTTAAAAAATTCCTAAATCTTTTTATTAATGTTTACTTGGTTTATAATAAAAAGATTTGAAATAAAATTAAAATAATTTTTATAATATTGTTTTGAAGGATATTTGGTTATTGTTATTTGAATATGAACAATTATTTGAGATTGAATTTTGAAATTTTATATTTTATAAATTTCCAAATATTTTAATAATTAAAAATAACATTGCTTATTTGATTAAATTAATGTAAAAATATAAATAACGCTTTAAATAATAAAATAATTAGAAATAAAATATAATGAATGTTATAATGTTTATATATATTATAAATTATCTTTTTAATGTAGTAAAACAACAATGATGAAGAAAACACATTATTAGTAAATGAAAATGGAAATAGAGTATCATTTGAATATTAGTAAGAAGATAGCAAATAATAAAAATATTAGTAGATATAAATGATAAATATAGTAATGATGATATTTTGTCTATTCAAAATAATAATATAAATATACGTTCTATAAAAAAATATGATAGTAAATTATGATTATCCCATTGATATTTGGCTTTAATTACTGATGACAAATGAAATATTATGGGTGATATATAACATAAGTTGTCTTTACATTTAAAACAAAAATAACAATGACATTTTTCTAAATGACTCCTTTATTTCATAAATAATCAAGAAGAACAATAAAAATGATAAAATAGTTGAATAAATAGATCCTTAATTGCTTGATGAATTAAACTCGTTGGATTCATTCAACTTAATTTACGAGTTTAATCATTCAATAGAACTCAAAAATCCTCTCATTTTATTACTTAGGCATTGTAACCAGTTTTATTATTTGCTTATTTATATTTACGGTTGTTATATGTACTTATTCTTATATTAACAGAATTAATAATTAGATGAAGATTTATAAGAAATTTTTATCCTATTTTTACTTTTTTAGACTATTTATATTTTCTTGCCTATCTTTTTATTTATTATTAGCATTTTATTAATTCCCTTGATATTTTGCCTTTAAATGAATATGGAAAATGAAAGTTAAAAGCCTCTCCAAAAGAATAAATTTTCATAAATAAAACTAATAAATTATTAAGAAAAAAATAAATTAATAGAAGAATGTTCGATTTGTAAAGTTGATTTGAATCATAATGAACAATTATGTTAACTTCCTTGTAATTAGGGGTAAATATCAATTATGATGAATATAATTTAAATAATATTTGAATAATTAATAATTGAAGACATATATTCCATAAAGAATGCATATTTTTTTGGCTGAAAATTAACTCGATCTGTCCAATTTGTAGGCTTGATTTAAACAGCACTGATTTTCATAATCTATATAAAAACTAACTGCTTGATAATATTTACAAAGAGGAAGATCAAGAAGCTCAACAAATTAAAAAGGGAAGCTAAAATTTTTGTCATAATTTTATTAAACAATTTAATAATTAAAGTAATCAAACATTTTCCTGATTTTATAATAATAAAAATTAATCATTTTTTATAATTCATTTATGCAGATTCAGTCCTCATTATTTTGGCAGATTAAGTTCTCATAATTCGAGTCAAGATCTAGTCTCTTTCATTAAATTTATTATATAGTAGGCTCACTAAAGAACCGTGTTTCAAATTGTTGTTTCGTGACATTTTTTATTTATTCAGAAATTTCTAGTTTAAATTTATCTATTGTTAACTCACTTTCTTTTATAATTATACCTTAAATTCAATACATTTTTATTATTATTATTACCTAGACATTATTACTGCTATTTTTATAGTTTTAATTGCTATTATTATTGTTGTTTTTGCTTATCTTATTGTTTTAATTCTTATCCGTGTTGATATTTGTTATATTTGTAATAAAACTGCTAATCATATTATTATTATTATTTGTATTATCAAAATTAATCTGACTGCTAGAACGGTGGATATCCTTTTTTTTAATCTTAATTATATTACTAAGTATTTCTTACTTTGCATTATCATTTGATTTTATTTATTAGGAAAAATTTATTGATTTAACTCCTTAGTTTTAACTTTATATGAACTTTTTTTTTATTTCTTCAAATTTTTCGGTGCTTTTACCTTTCTTTAATTAGAATTTAGATAAAGGGTTAATTTGAGTAGTCCCCTTATTATTAAGTTAATAATTATCAATAATTTAACTATAATAAACGGCTCCACTATTATACAAATTTTAACACTTTTATCTGATTCATTTATTCTTGATTTGATTAGTATCATATTTTTTATGTTTTATTTTGGGATCAATTCAATACTAATTCATCTAAATTTTCATAATTCTAACAGACTTTTCATCAAACTTAACAAAGCCAAAATCCTTAGTATCCTTTTGATTAAGATTAATATCAAGATAATCTAATGCCTTTTCCTTAATGATATTTTCTTTTTAGAAATTATGCTAATTAATCTAACAATCTTTGATGATTTCACTCTGATCAAATTAATCCTATTCATATTATTGATTCTTAATAGAATGAAAATGTGAGTAATTGAGAATTTAACTATTCATAATTTAATAGACATCCTTATTGGTTCTGGTGTCAATCTCTTCAATAGTTTGTTGATAGTTATTCTTAATACTCTAATTCATTATCTATTAAACTTTATTTGTCCTCCAATCTTATTTCATCTAATACTGATTATAAATATATTAAATAATGTCTTTCTAAAATCTGATCATGAAACGTGCTTTATGAATCTAATAGAAAATAGCATAATTACTCTTGACATAGACATTATATTGATAATTATCATTAAAGAGAATCTCCTCTCCAATGAAATTACTAGAATGAATATCACATAAGTAAAGATTTTTAGTTTGATAACTATAATCGCCCTTAATTTTTTTAAAAACTGAGCATGATCCTTATACTAATAGATAAATAAGATCATAATTATTATCTTAACTAGTCACAATATGTTTTGACTTCAAATTTACTTATTAGAATAGATCTGCCAGACTGCTCAATGCAAAATTGCTAGTTAGTTATTAAAGAGGAGGTAATGCTTATTAAATGAATTACAGCTTCTCTTAGCATTTAATATCCATTGCTTATTTTATCTTCAAAATCTATTATTTATCTAATACTAAAACATCTCCTTGTCCTTTGCAAAACACTCCATATTTTCTTCATTCTTGGTCTTCAAAGATGTCTTCACCAAAACTATGACCTTTCTATATGCTTTGACTTAGTTGAATTATGTCCAATTTATTGTTTTCTATTTTGCGAAGTTCAATTAAGTCTTTGGTCATTAATGACAGTCTCTTATTAATAATATTATACTAGCTGATATTTGTAGAATGTTTCTTTACGAATATGCCTTGTAAAACTACGTAAAATTTTTTGTTTAATAAGTCATTTTCTCTGTAAATAAATTAGTTTTATACTCTCTCTATTTATACACCAATTATTATTGTTTTCATTACTTCTTCATCTTCTATTTATAAAATATTCTCTTTAAATTCTTTGTAAAATGCCATTTATGATATTTATTTATATAAATAATTTTAATCTTCTTTTGTTTTATTTTTTTTTTCTAATTTTGATATCAGATTTAAAATCTCTTTATTATATTTTTAATCCAAATTGATTGGGTTAAAAGATAATCTTGTATTTTTTTATTACTTTACTTAATCAATTACAGAATCTGACCTTACTAATTTTTTTATATTTCTTTAAATTATATTGGATTAATATTTACTAGTTTTCTTATTATTTTTATTTTATATTCTCAAAACTACCAATATCACTTTATAAGGTTACAGTTTATATTTAACCATTATTTTCGTTTTATTTATTAGTTCTATTTGTTAAATTAATCATAAGCACTAAAATAAATTATATTTATTTTTTACAAAATTATATAATTTAATAATTATTAAATTTTTTATATTTAAAATCATCAATTTTATCTTAAAACTTTTTTTATTTTTTTTAAAGATTCTGAGTAAATTTTATCGCTTGTTAAATTTAAATACTTTACTAATTTTTTATTATTAGCAATATTATTTTTTTTAAAAGATTCTTCATTATTGCTAAATAAATCTATTATTTCATTATTTTTTTCATCATTTAAATTTACATTTGAATATTATTGGGTGTTTTTCTTTTACATGTATGGAAATTTTTTAAACAGAATTTTATTAATTTTCTCTATTTTTACTGCGGTTTAATCTTAATTTATAATTTCAGAATTTACAATATTTCCTTCTTCATCAAATTTATTTGTATTTGCTTATTATTTTTCTTTCAATATTTTATTGATGAATATTTTATCTTTTAATATTTTCATATTTCTTATATTTACACTTGTTTTATTGAGATTTATCAAATTGTTAATTAGATTATGATTATCTTTGTCTAGTTAAATAATTTGTTATTTTTAGTCATCTACTAATTGTTTTTTCAAAAAAAAAAACTCGATAAAAAATATAATTAAATATCTTAAATTTTTAATTTTTTATTGTGTATCATAAAGAGATTCTTCTGAATATTACTGTTAGTTATTTTGTTTAAAAGACACGTTGTAAATATAAAAATAATTTATAGTTTAAATTAAAAATAGATTCGCCTTTATGTAATTTTAAAATTATTATTCCAATCCACTTTTCCCAGTCTTTTCTAGTGATGAATTATTCAAAATAAATTTAGGTAAATTGTATTCATTATACATAAATTCTATAATTTATTCTTTTTTTGTAAGTGATAAAATATGTTCACATAATTCTTTAACAGTTTCAATTATTATTTTTAATTTTTAATTGAATATATTTAGTTGCCTTTAATTTTAATAATCAAATAACTATTATTAAGAATAATTTAAATATAAATACAGATTTCAAATTTTTTATTCTAAAGAGTTTAATTAATTGGTTAGATTTGTTTATTACAATTTTTAAATTTAAAAAAATTACTGAGTTTTTTAAATTCTTTATTTCAATTTTTCTTATAAATTTTTAATTAATTTCATTGAAAAACTATTATTTTTCTTTCTCTTCATTTAATAGTTAATTATTCAATTTATTTTAAACTTATTTAATTTATAAGGTTTAAAATTCATCAATTTTATTTTAATTATTTTAATATTCAATTTAATTTTCAACTTTTTATTATTCTGAATGTATTCTAATATTTTAATTTAAATTTTAAGTAATAAATAACTAAGATTTAGTATTTTCAAGGTTTGATATTTCTTTAGAAAAATTTTATTGTTTATTTCAAATTAAATTTTTTATATTATTAAGTATTATTTTTCTTTATTCTTTTTTTATATTTAATTTTTATTTTTATAATTCTTATTATAATAAATATTAATTTTTTATTTTCTCTATATAATCGTCATATTATTTTTTTAACTATTTTTTTCTTTGTTTAATTATTTCTTATTATTTGTCTTAAAATATACATAATTTTCAAAGAAATTTATTTTTATTTTCTTCTATAATTTATTTTTATATTATTAATTCTTCATCTGATTCTGTAAAATATATTTATTTTTTTTATGTATTTATTTTTTAAGTAATTTAATTAATTAAAGTTTTATTAAAATAATTTTTTTTTTCTGAATTATTTGTTTTAGTTTATAAACTACTTATTCCTGAATCTTATGTTTGGTTTAATTTAAAAAATAATTTATTTTAAATATTTGAATCATTTATTTCTGTTAAATTACATTATTTAGTGAATTATAATTTAGAATTAAATTTATTAAATCAATCATTTTTTTTTATATCATAAAAATAATTAGAAGTTTTTAATTCCATAATTCAAAAATTTTAATATAAATAATTTATTTAATAAATAAGGTATAATAATAATAAAATTAATAAATAGTGAATAAATAATAAAGATATCAAATTTCTATTTCTTTGGGCTCTGGTTTCCTAATATATCTTAAATTGGCACTATAAGGGGAAGGTTTAAAAGGAGCGTGATTTCCATAAGGTTTGGAAATACCGATTTCATCAGGAATATAACAATTAAATCTAAAAAGATAAAGAAATTTTATAATACCTATGTTCAGCAGTGGTTTTAGTAGCAAAGGGAGGAATATTCTTTTCTAGAATTTCTCTTTGCTTTCGAATGTCTATTTCTTCTTAATGTCGCTTCTGATCTCGAATCATCTTCAAGTATTAGATTTCAGTATCAATAAAAGGAGGGTTACTATCATTTAAATAGATAATATGATAATATGATAATATGATAATATGATAATATGATAATATGATAATATGATAATATGATAATATGATAATATGATAATATGATAATATGATAATATGATAATATGATAATATGATAAT
>Ga0315908_10003127_pt1 | contig 11983 bp, 5 predicted proteins | sample LakEriMetagenome_12_FD_203520 | JGI IMG/M metagenome (GOLD analysis project Ga0315908, IMG submission 203520) | Freshwater fungal communities from buoy surface, Lake Erie, Ohio, United States - Buoy 4 MA124 | ecosystem: Environmental > Aquatic > Freshwater > Lake > Lake biofilm | place: USA...
CTAAATCAAGCCTAGCAAAACGAAGGGTGATTGAATCCTCAAAGCCTGTGAGGTACATTCTTAAAAAACGAATCGATTTAAAATCACGTATACCGCCTATTCTATTAGTGAATGATTTTATTGGTACCCTAAATAAGTACCAGTTCTCACTAGATTTAGACCCATCCGCTAAAGTCACATTCACTGTCTTTGAATCTGTCACATAGTTAGACGCATTCACTTTATTTTTTTGCAAATCAATCTCATATTCAAAATAAGCTTCTGTTTCGTTTAAAGTATTGTCTCTATTTAAATCTTCGTTATCAGGTAATAAAGTGGCAGCACTACTAAATTGACTATTCCCAGCTAGTGCAGAGTTGCCTTGCGGGTTATTAAAAAATTTATACCTACTTAAAATATTTGCACCAACTGCATCATAGCTTGCATCACGATACCAAACATAGTTATCGGCAGAAGGATCTTTTGTGAATTGTTGGGCAATGGTACTATTCGCTATTTGATTAATTAGATACGCTTTCTTAGAACGCTCATCGTCATCCGCTAATCCATCGAATCCAAGATCTTGAAATTTTCTGTCTTCTGGATTATTACTAAACGCATTGGTTACTTGAATTGGATTCACTGGCACCCTGCCCCATGTGGAACTATCTATGCTAGCAGGAATAGTTGGAGTTGGCATGCCATTTTCATAAAAACGTCTGCCATCTTTCAAGATATCTTCACTTACATTTCCTAGGTTCAAATACAATTTACCTCTTGTTGCTGCAGATCTAATAAATGGATCTTGCACCCAAAATTCAACATATTCTATGATGCCTGTTTCAAAATCTGTTTGATCCAATGCACGCATGATTCCTCCCCATTTGTCTGAAGGGTTTTTTATTCGCCCATTAGCATCCAAGTCTTTGAAGTTGTAATTATATGGGCCTCGGTCTTTTGGATAATAACTCAAATCAAAGGTTGGTAATTGCACATCTGTAATATTGGTTGTCCTTTGCGGAAATAATTCATTGGTGAACACTTGACGAATTCTAGGATCACTTAATGAAGCGGCGTTATTTGCCAATGGATTATTGGAACTATTACGATCTTGTAAATTAGGCTCAATAGTGTACCAAGATAATCTTGCTCTATTTTTATTATAGTCAATGGAATCTACTAATGCACCCTCTGGGAAACGATCTAATGGAGTGGAAGCCAGTGTCCATGCATTAAATGGAAACCTTAAATCAATATTGGTTCTTGTGGCTTCAAAATCATCTAAATAAATCAAACCTGCAGCCCCTTTACCAATTTGTTGCGCATGACCAGGTTTTAAAATTGCAGCTTCTCCATATGCTATGATAGATGATTTTGCTTTAGTACTATAAAACGGAAGCTTATCCAAGAGTCGTGTTAAACCAGGTAGGTCTTTTTTATAATTGAAATCAAAACCATACATGGAATTTTTAATTGGATCAGCACCAAAATTGGTCTTGGTAAAAAATGGTCGCTCATTTAAACGAGTAGTCGATAATCCAACATTAAAATTCTTACTAGCCAAGTAATCAATCCTCATGGCTCTAAATCCACGTTCCTGAAATCCAAAGCCTAAATTATTTTCAAAAGAAACATTCACTGGAATATTAGAACTTAAAATACCGGGGTTGATGATTCTTACCGTACCAGAACCATAGTCAACAATATAGTCTATTCCTTCTCTTAAAATTTGTCCGCCTGCGCGCACACTCACAGACCCTTGTGGCACATTAAATGCGTTTAAACTAATCTCAGAACCGCCAGTACTTCCTTTCACCTGCCCTTCCATCACAAAACGATTCAGGTTGGCATAGGTTTGTGCTTCTGCTTTGATATTGCGGTACAATTGATTGTAAATATATTTTTTTGAGATTGAAGAATCAATTCCCTTAAATGCAATGTCTTGCAAGTCTTTTCCAAAAGGCTCTAACAAAGGAAAAACAATCCTACCCATATTGGATAAGACCGTATAGCCTTCTACATAATCGAATAAACCATCTGGTTGTGGGTCATTGCGATTATTCAACTTATCTAACTGTAAAATTTTAATCAATGATAATCCTTCGTTCGCTTTATTGGTAACTGGCAGATATCTTTTTAATCCAGCACTTGGCTCTTCATACAATACATTCAATTGAAAATCTTGTTGTTGAATAGCCCCAAATAAATCCAATGAGTATACGTTTTTCATCATCAAATCCCAGATAGGCAAATCTGTTCTTTGAGTCGTTGCTTTCAATAATTTTAAATATAAAATTTGTTGTACGCCTTTATTTGGATCTAATGCAACGCCTTCGGAGAATTCACCCACTTGATACAATTTTCCATTATAGGTATACTGAAAAGCGACTCCCAACACTTCATCTGCTTGAAGTGGAATATTTAATGATAAGAAACCAATTTGTCCATTGAAAAAATATTCATTCTCAGTTAATTTTCTAGCGAAAGTTCTTTCATAATCTTCTGCAGACCTCAATCCTTCTTGCGCCAATACCGCAGATACCCCAGCTGGGTTTCTTGCATTGGGATTATTAATAATTTTTGTATATAATTTGTTGGCACTATTGTCTGGAAATGGGTTATTGGGATTGCTTTCGAAAGTTTTTCGTTCTGTTCTTAATAATGGCTCACCGATATCTGTTAAACCAACCACATCTCTTGCATTCGTTGTTTGACCATTACGATTGGTCACCCAAACTTCGATACGCTTAATTTGTATTTGAGAATTAATCACTGGCAAGGTACTCATTGCCTTATTGTAATTATTTCTAAAATACTGTGCCAATAAAAAGTGTCTGTTTTCTTCGTAATCGTCTAATCTTTTTTGAAATCTTTGTGTAGAGGATCCACCCTGCAGCGCCATGGACTGACGTTGTGATTTTTGATTGGCAATGGCACCTGTTACAAATATTTTTCCAAATTGCAATTGCGCCTTCACCCCAAATAAATTTTGTGTACTTGGAATCAAGGTGCTTCGAGAAATATAATTGATATTACCAGCTTCAATAAACTTAACCACTTCGTCTTTCTTTCCCTGATAATTTAACTTTATCTGATTGTCAAATCCAAGGTTAGACAATGAATTTAAATTGATGGGGAACTTCAACTTGTCTCCAATACTTGCATTCATACTAAAATTGGTATTGGCATCAAAATCAAATCCACCGTTTCTTCTAGCGCGTTCAGGCAAGGTGGGGTTTCGTACATTCTGCCCTTGATACCCGGCTCTAATATTAATTTCCCCAACAGGTTTAATATCAATTTTTAAATTCGATCCTGTCTTACCAAACAATCGATCAAAATAACTATCAAATACTTTTGTTTTAGGCCTTGTGATTTTTCGATTCAAAACCCCTAATGAATTTGAGCGCTGCATAAAATAAGCCTGCTCATCCTTTCGTGTTTTTAATTTCCAAAACTCGTCAAAACTTAAGGTAGAAGGAAAACGGTTGTAACCAGTTCCTACCTTCTCTGTAATGTAATATTGCTTTGTTATGGGGTCATAATCTACCTTTCTTTTAAGTAAACTCGAATCTCTAATATCAAATGGATTAATACTTGGTTGAGATAAAAAATCGGTACGTCTATCTGCTATTGGATACTTTAGTTTACCCACCAATGTATCTGAAGTTTTTTTGGTAATAGTATCTTTAAATGGTGCAATTAATTTACTTGTATCTTGGGCATGACTCGTCTGCTTCAATAGAAGTAGAGCAAACAATAACATGACAGAATGAAAGAATCTCAAGAATAAAGCATTAAAGATGAATGATTAACAATTTTTGAGGGCTTGTTTAATCAAAATTTCTAGAGAAATATCTATCCCCTCTGATTGTATCACCTTATCAATCGCTTTTTCTGCAACAGCCTTTTGAATCCCTAATGAAACAAGTGCTTGTATGGCGTCTTGATGTGGTGTAGACTTACTAAATGTAGAACCACCCGATAACTGCATGGGCAATTTTGCTAATTTATCTTTTAACTCTAAGACTAAGCGCTCTGCTGATTTTTTACCAATCCCTTTTATTTGTTCTAATTGACGTGCATCTCCTTGTACAATTGCACGAATAATTTCATCTGGACGCATCCCCGATAACATCATCCTAGCAGTACTTGCGCCCACACCTGATACACTTATGAGGTGCATAAAAAGTTCTTTCTCATCCTGCGCAAAAAATCCAAAAAGTACTTGAGAATTTTCAGTTAAATGTAAATAGGTATGCAACAACCCTTTCTCTTTGCCCGAGATGGATTCATAGGTGTTCAAACTAATGTTTACTTCATAGCCAACGCCTCCAACATCCACAATCAGTTTGGCTGGAGTCAATTGGACAAAATTTCCTTGTAAAAATGCAATCATAATGATTTCAAAAATAACACTTAAGGAATGAAAAATGGCGATTTTACGACATTCTTAAGCATTTTTTAAGATATTTGCAAACCAAACAAAATAACGCACTATGGCCCAAAAGCTGAAAGCAGCAATCACCTCGGTTGGAGGGTATGTCCCAGAAACAAAATTGACCAATTTTGATTTAGAAAAATTAGTAGACACCAACGATGAATGGATTAGAAGTAGAACAGGTATTTCTGAGCGTAGAATCTTAAGAGAGCCAGGTAAAGCAAGTTCGGATATGGCTGTAAAAGCCATCGAGAAAATTCTATTAAAAAAGCAATTAGACCCTTTAGAGATAGACTGCATTATTTGTGCCACAGTGACTCCAGACATGGTATTCCCTGCAACAGCAAATATCATTGGTGATAAAATTGGTGCAAAAAATGCATTTGGTTTTGACTTAGGTGCAGCATGTAGCGGTTTCTTATTTGCCTTAACCACTGGTGCAAGTTTTATAGAATCAGGAAGGTATAAAAAAGTGATTGTAGTTGGCGTGGATAAAATGAGTTCAATTATCGATTATACTGATAGAGCAACCTGTATCATTTTTGGAGATGGCGCTGGTGCAGTGTTGTTAGAACCAAGTGCGGATGAAGACGGATTCCAAGATGCCATTTTAAAAAGTGATGGAAGCGGAAGGGAATACTTACATCTTAAAGCTGGTGGTAGTTTGAAACCAGCAAGTATTGAAACAGTGATGGCTAAAGAGCATTATGCTTTTCAAGACGGACAACCAGTTTTTAAATTTGCCGTGAAAGGGATGGCAGATGTAAGTGCCGAACTATTAGAAAAACACCATTTAACTGGAGAAGATATTGCTTGGTTAGTGCCACACCAAGCAAATTTAAGAATCATTGATGCCACTGCAGACCGTATGGGTTTACCTAAGGAAAAAGTGATGATTAATATTCAAAAATATGGCAATACCACAGCAGCCACTATCCCATTGTGTTTATGGGAATGGGAATCTCAACTAAAAAAAGGTGATAATTTAGTATTGGCCGCATTTGGAGGAGGATTTACATGGGGTGCAGCATGGATTAAATGGGCCTATTAATTGTATCTTTAGGATATAGCATTCTTATCATTTAAATAACCGCATTATGAGTCAAAAGAAATTTAAAGGAATCAGCACAGTCACACTGCATACTGCGGGACATGACAATGATAATTTTTCGCATACCACGCCTATTTATGCCACTTCTACTTTTACTTTTAATTCGGCAGAAGAAGGGATGGAGCGCTTTAAAGGAGATGATAAAACTAGATTGTATACAAGATGGGGCAACCCCACTTTTACTGCAGCAGAGCAAACCATTGCAGCACTAGAAGCACATGGATTAATGAATGAGCAAGGTGCACCCTTAGAATTAAAAGCATTATTGCATTCAAGCGGACAAGCTGCTATGACCACTTTATTTTTTAGTAACCTTAGTGCAGGTGATACATTGATTTCACATTATTCATTATACGGAGGATCTCAAGAATTGATGCAAAAAGTGTTGGTAGAAGCTGGCGTGAAAATTGTATTAATAGATATTCATGATGAAGCACTTTTAATTGAAACCATTAAGGCCAACCCTACCACAAAATTAATTCACTTAGAAACACCTGCAAACCCTACGCTACAATGTGTAGATATTCAAGCGATTTGTACCATTGCAAAAGCACATGGCATCAAAGTGTCGGTGGATAATACCGTTGCTACACCTTATTTACAGCAACCCTTTGCTTTAGGTGCAGATTTTGTTTTTCATTCTGCCACTAAATTTTTAAACGGACACGGATCTGCATTGAATGGTGTGATGTTAGGAAAGGATTTGGAATTCATGAATAAAAAAGCTTGGAAATGGCATGCATTAATGGGCGGCAATAGTAACGCCTTTGATGCCTATCTTTTAATACAAGGGATGAAGACTTTAGAAGTTAGAATGGAAAGACATTGTAGCAATACAGCAAAAGTGGCTCATTTTTTAGCAGCCCATCCTGCCATTGCACATGTGAATTATACAGGACTTACAACACATCCACAACACGAGATTGCTAAAAAACAAATGAAGCAGCATGCGCCCTTAATTAGTTTTGAACTAAAAGGCGGTATTGAAGCTGGAAAGAAATTCATTAACGCAGTGGAAGTTTGTACACGTGCAGTGTCCTTAGGCACGGTAGATACTTTAGTGTCACATCCAGCAAGTATGACCCATATGTCCATACCAAAAGAAGAAAGAATGAAGTATGGTATTACAGATGGCTTAATAAGAATGAGTGTGGGTATTGAAAATATCGAAGACCTTGAAGCAGATTTAACGCAAGCATTGGCTAAAGCGGCTTTATAAATTTTATAAGTACTTCATTATGGATATGATTATTCGAAAAGCAGTTCGTAAAGATTGTGCTCGTATGATGGATTTGATCCAAGAACTAGCGACTTACGAAAAAGCACCAGACGAAGTCACTGTATCCCTATCCCATTTTGAGGAAAGTGGATTTGGCGTTAACCCAGTATGGTGGGCCTTTGTAGCCGAGGCAAATGGTGTAGTGATTGGGATGGCTTTATATTATATTCGCTACTCTACCTGGAAAGGACAGAGAATGTACCTAGAAGATATTTTAGTCACAGAAGACATGCGTGGACAAAAAATTGGTAGCCAATTAATGGACGCTTTGATAGTAGAAGCAAAAGAAAAAGGATTCCAAGGGCTTAACTGGCAGGTATTAGATTGGAACGAGCCCGCCATCAATTTCTATAAAAAATACAACGCTAATTTTGATCCTGAATGGGTCAACTGTTCGATTGTGTTTTAAATAGTCTAGTCAAATAAAGTACGCATTAATTCCTGCTTGCATTTGCCAAAAGATTTTGATAAAGTCAATTCAAAACTATTAGACCTTATACCAGCAGCGGTTAGATCATTGTTATATATATCATAGCTTATACCAAATATATAATTATCCATCATGATATTGACAGATGGAATGATCGCATCTTTTAAACGATAAAAGCAACCTATGTATAAACGACGATCATGGTCAAACTCATATTTTATTGGCAATGAAATACTTGCACCAGCCACATAACTATTGACCTTATTTCTACTACTAAATGCGCCATGAATTAAATAAGTATAATCTTCATTAAAATACTTTTCCAGATTCAAAAATAATGTGGAACGCATTCCTGGAGCTTCATTATATGGCGAATTAGTGACATCGGGCTTTGCAAAAAAGAATCCATTGGCACTCAACTGTAAGAAAGTATTTCCAGAATGTTTTGTATAAAGCAACCCTGTATTAGCAGAAAATCTTGCAGGTTTAGATAAAAATATTTCTGCAGAAGGATTACCAGATAAATTTCCTGATGGGTCAAACATGTCTCCAAATCTTAATTTAGAACGATCTAAAGTGGATTGAGCATAAGTCAAACCTAATCCAATAGCTACATTTGAATACTCATCCCCATCTAAAAATAAATGATATGCAGAATTTATTGTAATAAAATTAGTATTTAATAATCCATTCATTAATTGTTCAGAGATAATCTGTCCACCAATGCCTAAGTAATTAGACTGCTCTTGTGTATTTCGGTTGTACTTTCTGTCCCATCCAACCACTATGGTTTTTGCAAGATTTAGACCACCAATTGATTGGCTTCTAAAATTTGATTGAATACGTTGATCATAAACGCCATTACCAACCGAAGCAGGAGTCAAAAATTGCGCAGCAGCAAAAGGCTGTGATAAAACAATTTCTTGTGCATTTGTTTTAAAAAAAACAATTAGGAGAAGTAATAATATGTAGACTTTTAGTTTCAAATTATTTTAATAAAAGGACAGTGCCAGTTTTAGAATTAGTTTGATTGTTTCTATCCACATATACAGCAGTCCAATAATAAATATCTGAAGGAAGCATATTCCCATTGAATCTTCCATCCCACCCTATAGATAAATCTCTAGACTCAAAAACTAAATTACCTGATCTACTAAAAATCTTAAAACTAGTCAAAGCGCTTATACCTGCATTGCTAATGATTTTAAGTTTGTCGTTCAAGCCATCTCCATTGGGTGTAAATGCATTGGGAACTTCAAATATAAATACTGGAGGAGGTGTAATGTTCGCTAATGCCGTTGCAATATTAATTGGTAAAAAATAATTAAGTGCATCTGCGCCTGATAAGCTAATACCATTTATTGTTACAGTTTTCCCATTACCAACCTCTTTTGTATCAAATGTAGCAGAAGCATAATTAATGGTTACAATGTCTGGGGAAATAAAACTTGTACTTGATAAATTAACTGTTGCTGTGGTTGTACCATCATATTGTTTATTGCTTGCAACAGCATTTATGGTTACTGTTTTTGGAGTAATATCCCCAGTCAAACCAGTGGGTTGTGTTAAAATATAATTTGCCGAAGGGGCTGTAAAACCTGTCACGGTGATTGGCTTTGAATTACCTACATTCTTATTATTAAAATTAAACGAAGGCGTTCCAGTCACTGGTAAGCCAGCATCTGTAGTTATTAAGCCAATATAAGATGCAGTGCCACTGATTGTGGCGTTGGTTGTACCATCATAAATCTTATTTGCTCCAGTAATACCAGTAATACTTAATGATGCTGGTGTAATAACAAAATTACTACCCACATATGTAATATCATAGTTCGCATTCGTCAATGTTCCTTGATTGATTGCATAAGGGCCTACTGGCTCACCTGCAACTCTTGTTAATGCACCCGTTAATGCATCACCAGTTAATAATGGAGCACTTAATGTATATGCATAACTCGGTGGATCTGCAGCACCATATATTTTTGTTTGTCCAGCGTCAACTGTGATAGTAATTGGCTTCTTTGTGATTTCTAAAAATACTAGCGTTCTTGATGGACTTATGCATCCAGTTGCATTTATTGTTGCACTTGCATAACTATTATAAGTCCCTACATTTATTCCTTGAGGTTTTATTGAATTAACTCCACCAGCAGGTAAAGTAAACCATGAAATACTTTGACCAGAAGGAGGAATCAAATCGGGCGTAGTTTGAAGTAAACCATTATAATTTAAAGAAGTTGAATTTGCAATAGGCGCTGCTGGTAATGGGTTTACTGTTACAATTATCGGAGTTGATGTTTCTGAACATCCATTTGAATTAACAGCTGTTACGCTATAAGAACCTGAACTTGCAATATTAATGCCTTGAGTAATTGCCCCAGTTTGCCAAGTATAGGAATAAATCCCTGCCGGACTAGAATTTGCTGTTAATGTTACCGTCCCACCTTGGCAAAAAGTAGTTGCTCCTGATGCTGTAATGGTGGGCTTGGTTGGTAATGTAAATGTAACTTGATCTGACCCGGTTATTGCTCCATAGCTGACAGTTGCAGAGTAAGTGACGGTATTACCGGGTGATGTTGAAATAGGATTCACTACAATTTTATTACCCACTTCTCCTGTTGACCATGTTACAGTGGTATTCAAATTATCAATATCAATAAATTTTATTCCATCCAAACTTGCCACAAATAATCTATTGCCAATCATTTCCATTCGGTTTGTTGAATCTCCATAATTACCATTAGGGGCTCCCCCTGGACCATAATTGAAAATTCCCGCTGTTGGAAAAGTTATTTTATCTAATTGTGTAAAGTTTGCTCCATCATCTTTTGAATAATAAACTTGACCTTTTGTAATATACATTTTATTTTTTGTAAATAAAATATCTTCAGGATACGAGATACCACTATTAGGAAGGCTCAAAGTATTTATTTGTGTAAAACTTGTTCCTTGATTGGTACTTACAAATAATGGATTATTTCCTCCTTCAGTTAAAAAAACTTTTCCATTACTGTCGGCTCTAATAATATGAACTCCATATAAACTAGAAATTTTTGACCAAGTTACACCTGCATCTGAAGATTTATATAATTCCTTCCCGCCAACACTATTGCCACCTGCATAAAGATTTCCATTTTTATCTTGTGTGACAGTATTTGGGTCAAAACCAGGTACTTTTTGTTGCCAACTAACAAGATCTCCACTAGAAGTCCAAATACCCCGGTTAAACCCTTTTACAGTTAGTATTGAATAGTTATTGCCAAATAAAATATCCATTGGGCCGCAACCCCCTTCAAAATCTTGCAATTCTGTCCAAGTAACGCCCTCGTCAATAGATTTATAAATTCCATTATTATTTGTTGAAGCATAAATTACATTGTTTTGGTCAACACCTATTGCCATGAAATGAAAGCCACCTAAATTTGGGAAACCCGTCATTTGATTCCAAGTTTCACCCCTATCAGTACTTTTATAAATTTTCTGATTATTTAAAGTAGGTAATGCATATAAATTACCACTTAAATCTTTTTTTATATTGTAAAATTCTATACCCGGTATTTTTGTCTGCCAATTTGCATATTTTGAAAATGAACTATCAATATATAATGTTTGAGTCGTATTATTACAAATACTTGCATCAGCATTTGTAATATTTATTTTCAACACTCTAATATCCACGGATGTATTACAAGTGGTAGTTTGATCGGTAACTTTTAATTGAAAAGTTGAAGTAGCAGTGGGTGTTACTGATATATTTTGATTAGTTTCCGATGTAGACCACAAATAGGATAATTCTTGAAAGGGCGTATATTTTATATTATCATACCTACTTACATCGAAGGCACCCACCCTAATAGCTCCTTTAGGATTAGTAATTGCAGATGGTAAAGAGCCATCAAAAATAACTGTACTATTCAACCATACTTTCAATGACGTTGGCGTAATGTATACTTTTATCTTGTACCATGTATTATTACTAACAGGACTAATATTTGATTCAGCAATTTTATTACCTTTAAAAAAAATATCCCATCCTTTGTTATCAGTTCCATCTGGTCTAGTTCCAATATACAAAATCCTATTTAACCAAGAACCTGATTGTTCCATGATGCCAAAGCTTTGATCGGCAATCCCAGATCCACTAAAGGCATCTACTTCATATGTTCCATAACCAAAATCTTCTCTAGTTGTTTTTAGTTCTGCGTCACTACAACAACCAGTTGCTCGTATTAGTTCAACGCCATTACCTTTTTGACCATTAGTAGTTATTGATACTGTTCCACTAAAGGTTGTTAAAGTAACAAAATTATTTAAAGCATTTGCATTTGAAAAATCATAAAGCACAGCACGATTCGCATTATTTAAAATACCATGTGCATTAAGATTAACAGTGCCTCCATTTAAGATTGTTGTATCGTTATTATATAGTTTAGCATCCACAATGCTTAAATAAGTAGAGTCTACACTTGAACAAGATGATGAATTTGTAACAGTAACAGAGTAATTCTGGGTAATATCAGTTGTTATATATCTTGTAGTTGCACCAGTGTTCCATAAATAACTTGAATAACCAGCACCAGCATCTAAAACAGTTTTTGTTCCACAAACCTTAGTAGTATCCATTAAACTATTGATTACTGGTAATGGATTAACTGTAACTGTTACTGCATTACTTGTCGCACTTGAACAACTACTTGTAGCTACAACATAATAATAATACGTACCTGATGTACTTACAGATGG
>Ga0315908_10003129_pt1 | contig 11982 bp, 5 predicted proteins | sample LakEriMetagenome_12_FD_203520 | JGI IMG/M metagenome (GOLD analysis project Ga0315908, IMG submission 203520) | Freshwater fungal communities from buoy surface, Lake Erie, Ohio, United States - Buoy 4 MA124 | ecosystem: Environmental > Aquatic > Freshwater > Lake > Lake biofilm | place: USA...
ATTAAAAATCTAGATTTATTAAATATTAATTGTTAGAAGATTATTCATATTAAAAATCTTAACTTCTATTAACTTATAGTTATAATTAATTATTGTTTTAATGATAAATTTAGCTGAATTAGAATTGATTAAAAGAAATATCTTATAATATCTACTAATTTTTTTATTCAGTTTAATTTTTATTTTCAGAATTTACTGTTTTCTCTTTATTTTCAATAATTTGATTTATCTATATATTTTTATAAGTTTTTTATTCAAAACTTTAATATTTTTTATCATTCTACTAGCTTAATTAACTTAAAAGTTATGTATTTTTATTTTTTTTATTATTAATAATTTTTTTTTACATGATATTATTTTCAATCATTAGATCTGACTTATTTTAATTTTGTATTTTTTCTGCCAAATTTAATTTTATTTATTTACATTAAAATTGTTAATCCATTTTTATATCTTTTAATAAAGTTGAAGAATTACTGAGATGTTAATTTTTTAATTCCTAATTCTCCTATTTTTCTTTTTAAAAATTATTTGAAAAACCAGTTTTAATTTTCAGATTTTTATTTAAATTAATTTAAATTTGATTATTTAAACTTTTTGACTGATTTATTTCTTTATTTTTAGGAGAAATCATTTAAATAACTATTTATCAGCTAAATATAATTATATTATCTAATAAATGTAAAATAACAGTTAATCAAAAAATAATATTTTGCCACAATAGAATTTTCATAAGAATTTAAAAATTGATTTAAAAATAGAGGAAAAACTTAGAGAGTACAAGCCAGGAAATCTTAAACCGAAAGTAAATATAATTTTATAATATAAGCTATTAGTAAAAATAAAACCTACAATTTTTGAGGAAAAAATATAGGAATAAAAAGAATCGATAACAATTTTAGATCATGAAAGTGTAATAATAAATGAGAAGAATTAAGTAAATACTATAAAATAAATAAGTAAATAAATATATAAGAATTAAAACCGTCTCAATATATCAGATTTGATAAGATATATGATGCTGATTAGTCTAATTTTAGTTTATATGTTAAAGAGATTGAATCCTAAATCAATTTACTAATTTAAGGCCAAAACTAGTGTTATATAATATTTGGAGGAGATAATTCTGGTAAAAAACATACGTATTTATTTACATTTAATAAGCAATTATTTTATTATAACTATTAATTAAAATAAATCTTTGTATAATATTAATAATTTAAATGTATTAAATAATTACTTAGGTTAATTGGAAACGTAAATGATTAAGGAATCGTCCTATTTTTTTTATGTAGTCTATTCAAATTGAAAGATTTATTGGAAGATAAGAATAAGATTGATGTATAAATTAGAAAAAATAGTGAGAGTTCTGAAGAAGAGTTGGAATAGAAAAACAAATTATAGATAAAAATGAGTATAATTGATTATAAAAATAAAGAGTTTTATGACTTGATAACAAATAACGAATAGAAATTGAACATTTAAATAAATAATAAAGGATAGTCAGAAATAATCGACAAAAGTAAGATATAATTAGAAAACAAATTAATGGGATTATAATTAATGAGAATGGGGTTGGTGAATAGTAAGAATAGAGACATAGAGAGTGGAAATAAATAATTAAAGAGATTAAAAAACGAAGAAAGTCATATAATAATAGAATTTGAAATAGAATATAAAGAAGATGACAAGTTGATAAAAAGTGAAGTAAAGTTTATTCAATTAAATAGTTATAACAATTAAATAAGCAACAAATCTTGTTGTTATGAAAGTCTATTACAGTTAAAGAAGTGTGTAAATTAAATGAGTCAATATGGAAATGGAACTTAGAATGTCAGTTTTAATGATAATAATTTCACTAAATATTTAGCTAACATTTTCATTGATTATTCCCTCACTCTTATTGCAAATATCAACTAGTTTTATCCTCTTAAAAGTTAGTAGATCAATGTTCTTCATTTTCTTGCTCTTTTCAAAAACATCAAAACCAAACCCACTTTTAATTCTCACTCTATCACATAAATTCATAAGGATTTACTTTATTTTTAGCTCAAATTTATTAAATACTTCTCTACAGTAGAATAAATTTTAGAAAGTAATTTTTAAAATTTATTATTTATTAAAATAGAAATTAAGCAAACGGATTTTAATCAGTATGATGATTATGTTAAAAAGCTTTATTAACTTTATCATACTCTAAGAGCGTTAATTAAAGCTTAAATGAAGTTTTAAAAGGTTTAATTATAAAAAAAATTTGTTGAGACTAATTATTGGATGAATTAATAAAGAGTCATTTAATCTGTATTCAGATAAGAAGATAATAGATAATTCTATTTATGTAAAATTTAAAATAAGGAAAAAAATATTATTGCTCACTTTTGTCAAAAATTCAAGCTTAACACTATAACAAATTAAGAACAAATTAATCAATAATATATTTTATTTAATTAAGCTATTTTTAATGTTACCAAAATATACAAATGGTTTTAAATTTATGAAGAAAAAAATTAACATTTTAGGTATAAAAATTAGTCTGGTTTTTTCATTCTAAACTTTTAAGTAATTAATTCATTTAATAATATATATATAAATTTAATCTTTATTATCCATAAATATTAGAAAAATATAGAATTAATTAATGAATTTAAAATTTTCACATTTTAAGAATAATTTTAATATTTATTGGATATTTTTAGTCAATTAAAATCTATTGATGTCTAATAAAATAAATAAAATTATAATTTGAAGAGAAATTTAATTGATAATCAACAAAATTGAGATTTCTAAAATAAATTAAAAATGACGATTCTTATAAAATAATAATAATTAGAATAATAAAAGATAATTTTAGATTAAGAAAATTAAAAAATTGGGAATCAAGTTTAAGATATATTAGAATAAAATATTTATCAAAATCAAAATTAAAAAAAGCAAATTTAAAATATTTATTTAAATACTAACTATGTATTAAAATTACCAAAAAAGTATATTTCGCAAACCTAAAGTTAATTTTAAGTTAGAAACATTATATAATTTAATTAAATTTAATAAAAATAAAATTAATTAATTTAATAAGAAAAAGAAAATAATGATAATTTGATAGAATCATTATTTAAAAATACAAATAGATTATAATATAAAATAAATGAAGATTACAATCCCTTATTTACTAAATTTATAGATAATTCCTAAGAATTATAACACTTAACATCCAAATCCTTGTATTAAACTTAAACTTAATTCAAAAAAAAAAGATAACATAGTTAATATATTTTAAATGATTTATGTTTACAAAATAACTTAGTTTAAAATTAAATTTTTGAAAATAATAATAATTAATTTAAAAAAATAATTTTATATAATCTTTTCAATCATGATAATAATAAAAGAAATTAGTATTTTAAATCCAATAAATAGAGAAATATTATTTAAATTTCAAAGTGAATAAATTTACAAAAGATAAAAAAATAAAAATATTTAATTATAGATATTATTAATTAAAAAATTAAAAAAAATAATTTTAATAATATTAACAATAATAATATTATTAATATTATAATAAAATTAATAACATGTATATTTATAATTATATAATAATTATTAATGATATTTCAATAAGAATAAGTTATATATATAAAATAATGCAGAATATCGTTATAGTTTAATAATAATAATAATAATAATATAGTGAAAAAAATGAAAATGCAGTTAGCCTAACACCACAATGTTGTATTAATAAAAAATGAAATAGGTCGCACAAAAGTACAAACATATGATCTTCCTTTAGAAGAACACTTTTATGGAAAGGCACTAACTCGAGACATAATTGGAGCTAAAGAAGCGTCAAGTGAATGGAAATATCCTTCATTATCTAGAAATAAAATTCCTCGTCAGAACTTTATTAAAGGAAACAAGAAAGCCATTTAAAATGGAGTTTTCAACCTTCAATCTCTAAACTAATTCAAAAATAGCAACGTGTTTGCATAGAAGGTTAGTACTGGTCAAAATAAGTTACATATTAGCATTCCCAGTGCAGATTTCTAATATGGAGTCAAAAATAGACCTTCAACTCCTATCCAATATGTTGTTGGAAATTTCTATGGAATTCAAGATGAAATCAATAATTAATAAATCTAAGAGGAAAGGTTGTAGAGATAAACCTTTCAAGTATTTTAAAATTTATTACTTTTATCTTCCATTATTTTTATTATTAAATATTATCATTCATATTTATTATTTATTTAGAAACAAAATAGGAGGACTAATTCATCCTTGTAGCCTATTAGGAATACTAACTCTTCTAGATTTTATAGAGAACATAATTAGTAATACATTTTGTAGAGGTAATAGTCAAAGTCCCCTTTATTTAAAATTAGCAAATTTGAAAAAACCTAACCTAGGACTAATACTCATAACCCAAATTCTAAATCTCTTATGAATTCTTTAGTTAACCCACAACTAATTAAATAAAGTATTAATTAAAAAAGAGCTCAATAAATAAATTAAAACTTTAATTGATTTATTTAAATATTTTAATCTTTATATATAATCTATTAATGAATAAATAAATCATTTAAAGTATGATATTAAATAATTTAAGGTATATAATATATATGTCATAATTTATTCATTGAGACTATATCGCATGATTAAACTTCATCTTCCCATGCTAAGATTTGGTCGAAGAGATCATCAGTTAAAACCTTATCATCTTCAATTACACAACCGACTTAAAGCTTCTTCATTCCATAAGCTACTTCAACCAATTTAGGGTTTTTATTCCAGACAAGTCCTGCCATTTCTATTTTATAAACTTTTTCAGCAAGAGCCATCAAATCTTATTCCATTTCATATACTTTCACATCGAATACTAATATAGATTTAGCAATTACCACTCCTTTTGCTGCCTTTTTAGCAGCTTATTCCTTTGCTATTTTCTCAATTCTTGCTTCTCTTTCTTTCTCAGCATCTTCATCATCATCTCCAAACAAATCAACTTCATCCTCTTCATTTTTTTCTTCTTTTTTTTCTTCCTTTATTTAAACCACTTCTGGTAAAACCCATCTGTTATCATATAAATACTTGTAAAGAGATAATTTACCATTTTCTTCTAAATCCAATGCTTACATCTTTAATTATATCTAATTAATATCTTTATAATATAATATTTATATTCTATAAATTTCATATTTTTATTCATTTTTAAATTTATATTTATCTATTTTTTGATAAAACTAGTTTAATATTTTTATTGAATATTTATTTTATTATTTATATTTTTTAAAATAAATATAATTAATCTAATTTTAAGTCATTGTGTTTATGATAATATTTTTTTATTATATTTAATATTTTAAAAAAAAATATTTTATTAATTTAAATTAAATAAATATATAAATATTTAAAAAATAATAAAAATAATATATTTCATTTTAATAATTAAAAATATAAATTATATATTTTAAATGTAATAAGAATAATCTGAATAATAGAAAATAAATGATGAATATCTAAAAAAACTTGAAAAAAAAAAAGAAGAAATTTAAAATCAAAAAGAGTAAATTGATTATTTAATATATTAGTCTAATTGAATAAATTAAATTATTTCTAAATGATATTCCATATAGAACTAGAGATGATGGCGTTTTAATTAAATATTCATAATTTTTACTTGAATTATTAAAGAAGTTTCCTTTACAATAATTAAATGAATTAGTAAATGGATTAAATGAATAACAAATAATTAATTTTTCTGAATATATCAATAAATTGATGGAGTATATCTCAAACGGTAAATTAAATTATATAAATTTATTAATTTAGGTTCAAAAGATGTAAGACCTAATTAAAATTAATTATTAAAAATTAATCAAATTATTTTTGAATAATGGGGATCAATTATATTATTGAATAGAATTTCATCTAAAAAAAGTCTTGTTAATAAAAAAAGATGATTCAGTTTATAATTTAATATAATAAAAAAACTGATATTTTATATATTAATTTTTAAAATAATTTAAATAAAATGAGAGAGTAATATAATTCAAAAATAAAATAATTGTATTTATCAATAATTTTTTTAATCTGAGTTATCATTATAATTTTATTCTTGATTCATATCAAAATATTAATTATCTTAATTATTATTGTCTTACTATTGTTTTTAATCTAATTAAACATCATTTTATAATTATTATTATTATTATAAAATCTATCTAATACTATTTTCATAAAATATTTTATATTAAAACTCTTCTAAATTTATCATAGTTTGATTATCAATTTATAATTTATTTTAAGCCATTAATTCTAAATCATTTTTAGATTTAGAATTTAAAGAATTTAGTAGAACAAAACATAAACCAATTATACCTAAATCAAAAAATTCAAATTTTTTTTATTATGTAAAAAATATACATTTACTCTTGAATTTTATAAATCTACGATAACTTAATAATGTAAGATATGGTATAAAAAATATTCCAATATTTGTATTTACTGAATAAGAACTACCTTTTAATATAATTTATTCTTATTATTTAGTAAATACTTTTAGATTATTTCTATAATTTTAAATTTTATATAATTTTACTAAAATATTAATATTATCTTAGATAGAATAATTATATTTATTAACTATCAAAAATGTTTCATAATCTTAAGGATATTTACTTTAAATCATATTTATAATAATTTATTAATAAAAATATTAAATTATATATTTATTTTAGAGACTAATTTATTACATAACATATTTTTTATATAATATATGTTTTAAAATCTTTATATCTATACAAATAATACATAACTTTTTAGTAAATGATATGATTTGAATAAAAAAATATTCAATTATATAAATATATGTTTTTATTTATCTAATATTAATCATATTAATTAAAATAAATTAATTATGAATATTTTTTTGTTTAGCAAAATAATATCATTCAAAAGTTTTTTGATTTTTTGATTTAAGTTTTTTCAAAAAAGAGATTTCATCTGAATGCATTCCACAACAAACTTATTAGAATTATCTTCCTTTAACTGGAGTTATGATATCCTATCTCATAACAGTGTTATCTTCCTATCTTATCCAAGAATCTAGAACTAATTGATTATCAAATGTTGAGTTATAAGTAAACTCTAATACCCTTGTTCCTCTCAACATGCCTTATGGAGGACCATATCCTCCGTAACCAGTTTTCCTACCGAAATAAAGACTAATGCCATAATAATCCCCATAAAAATCATTATTGTGATCATGACCGCAGAAAACTCCTCTGATATTATTCATTTACTTAAACGCTGAAAATAGTCCAGTGTTTACTGAAAAACAACAAACTTCTTCATTTTTAAAGCCGTATATATTTTTAGAATTCCATAAGTTCATATACTCTGGGATTGGAATATGCATAAAAGCATATCCAGGTATGACTTAATCCTGATCTTCTGCAATTAGTTATTTGGATTTGGATAAAAACCATTGAATTTGATTAGGATAAACACAACCCCATCCTTGAATTCCCAAACAATCATCACTCATGCTATCTAATGCCCATAAATACATTCTTTTATTTGTACCTGATTAGTCATACACAGGTATTACATAATTGCTTGTACCATTTACATCTGATGGCCCTTTTTCAGTAAGACTCATTTCTAAAGTCATATCTAAATCTGATATTTCATCTCGAGATAAATCAGCTTAAGAATCATGGTTTCCTTAAACGTACATGTATTTTTATCCTAATTATTTAAATACACTTGTCCATCTTTCCCATTATTTTTTATACCACCCTTATTCTTAACCGTTCCATGCATATCCACTCACCATATCTCCTGTAAGTATCACTAAATCTGGTTTTTCACTTAATATATATTTTCTCATTTTATCTGTTGTTAAAGCATCTAAAAAAATATTTTCGCCATAATGAATATCAGTAATTTGTAATACTTTAAATTTACCTTAATCATTAAACTTTAATTTGCTAAAAACGTTTAATAAAAAAAAATTTATTAATAATACATTAAAAATTTTTATAACTTTCATGAATTTTAATATCTAATTATTATAAATCTATATTTTATTTTAATTTAAAAATTTACTAATTATCAAATATAAAGAAAATAATTTTAATTTATTTTTTAATTAAAACTTATTATAGAAAAATATATTTTTAAATTACAATAATCGAAAATTATATTAAAGATTATTTTATTTATCAATAAAATAAAAATGCAAAGTATTTATAATCTTAAAAATTTAATTTTATTATATTATATCAAATATTTAATATATATTAAGAGAATATTTTTCCTAAATTTTTTAGATATTTTTTATAATTTATTTAATTTATTTACTGAGATATAATTGTTAAAAATTTTATAATAATTTTAAAATTTATTATGATTTAAGTAGATTAAATTTTCGAAGATTAATTTTTGAAATTTCCATATGAATTAGTAGTTTAAAGTAAAAATATTTTAAATAAATTAGAATTCAAAAATTATAAGAAATAATATGAAAAAGAAATAAGTCAAATATTAAATTAGTTAATATTAATAAAAGATTAATCTTTTGATGATAATTTAAATAAAAATTTAGAATAATATAAAAAAAAATTATAAGAAATTAAATATTAATTATAGAATGAATTTTATGAATAAGAATAAATATATGAACTTATAAAAAGGAGAATTTAAACTTTATAATAATTCTAATAAAATTAAGACGAAAGTAATTTGATAAAAGATTATCTTCATAGATTATGTGCTGATTATATGGTATGAAATTAATATAATAATTCAGCTAATCAAATAATTCAAAGTCTTAATTTGCAAGTATAAATATTAATTAATAAAAGAATTATTATGAAATTGAAATAGAATATTTGAAACAATATAATTAAATAATTAATGATCTTGAAAATAAAGAATTTAATTCGGCATTAATATGGTGCTAAAAAAATAAATCAAAACTTTAAAAAATAAATAGTGATTTTGAATAATAATTAATATTTCAAAAGTTTTTATTTATTTTAAAAAATAATGAAAAAAAATAAGCTCTAAATTTTATAAGAAGTTAATCCAATTATTTTTCTTAAACTAAATATTTGAAAGGTAATTTTATAAAATATAACATTTAGATTTATAAAAAGCATGTATGTGTTTGATTTTTTAAAATTTAGATATGGAAAATATTCCATAGGAATATTAAAATTATTTTAGTGAATAAAGAAATAATTAATTGATTAAATTATTTAAACAAGAAAATTTTTAGATTTATAAAATAAATACAGATTCAATATTGCTAACTTATTTAAGAGTAAAAATAAATATTTTAATAAATAGACTGGAATTTCATGTTTAAAAACTAATAAGTGTTAACAAACGAGTAATCCAAATTAATCAAAGTGTCCAGTTTGTAATGAAAAATTTTTCTAGGTAAATAATATAATTAAATTTAAGATTTCATAATAAATTCCTTAAATCTAAAAACAAGTCTCTACATTAATCTGCAGAATATCAGGAGAAATCATTGATGAAAATAATCCTCCAATTTTATTACCAAATGGATAAGTATTTGGTTATAATGTATTTTAAATATTTTTATACAAGGAAATATAAAAAATGATTTAGCAAAAAGGATATGTAATTTGTCCGATTACTTTTTAAAAATTTAATTCTAATTAAGTGCAAAAAATATATTTGTGAAATAATATATTTATTATATTTATCAATTATTGTATATTAATGAAGGTAAATAATATCTTATTAAAAAACCTATAAGACTTGTAAATGCTTAAAATATTAATAAAAATGAGCATAAATCCTTTTCAGTTGTAGGTCCTTTAATCCAAAGAGCCAAATTAATCAGTGTTAAATTAGATTTAATGCATTCTAATTTTCCTGTTTTTTAATTAAATCTATATTTAATAATAAAAAATGGATAGATTACTTGGGTAATCTGTGTCTTGGACACGGAATTATTTTAAATAATTGTGGTAAAGAATATAAAAAGTTGATAATCTAAGGAATAAAGAAAAGGAGTAAAGTTTTACTAAAATGACCTAAAATTCCAGCAATAGCAAAAGTTGTTCCAGACCAGTAACAAAAAGTATCTCCAACAAAAACAATACTTGGATATTTGTTATATTAAAATAGAGCCCAAGTAGTAGAAATGTAAGGAACAATAATTATAATGCTAAAAAAATGATGCTTGTAAATAGTAAGATCATCTGTAGTGACAATTTCCTAGAAAATAAATAATATTATATTAATTATGTATATATAATTATGTATAAATATATGTAGTTTACAATAACATTGTGAATGAGAATGGAGAGTGCTATAATAATAGACTATCCTGACTCGATTCCATTGATGCCTGCATAGATGTTGATAGAATTAGTAGCAAAGATAATAAGCATGGCCATATAGATATAATAGAGGATGCCAATATCAATGAGATGAGAAGGAAGTAAAATAGTGGTGGCTCCTGAATAAGAGACTAGAATGGGTAATGAACTAATTACGGGAAGGATAATTTTGTATCTCCATGGTAAATCAAAAACATCATCTGCAAATCCAAGAATAATGATGAAGGCAATACTAAGCAATGCAGAGGCATGTTCAAAGACTAGATCTTAGAAATATACCTTGTTAAAGGATAGTCCAATCATCATAAAAATTAAATATACTGTAGCTGGAATAAGACCTGCACATTCTGGAATCTTCACTTCTCCTCCTTTAGTGCCCTTCTTGTTAATATCCATGCCAAACATCTCTGCTCGTAAAAGGTATTATTTGAAACTACTAATTGTCAAATAAGTCACCACATAAGCCACTATTTGTAGTACAATATAGCTAAAGAACACGTTCACTTCCTTTTGGCTCATCTTACCTTGCATTAGATACATGCAACTGCTCAGGCTCACTATTACTAATGTCCCTATTATTTTACCTTATGTCATTCTTTAATATTATTTTATCTTGTATTTATTTATTATTATTATTATTATTTTGAATGTGGCTGCCTTTTCTTTTCTTATTCTTAATAAGATAATAATAATAATAGTGTGTTGGTTAACAATTGAGGAGCTTAAAGAATAGTGATAGGAAAGACTACGTATGGATGAATAACATAATAAGACAACAGTATGCATTTTAGATGAACAGTAGTTATATGAAAAGTGGGAACATGATGGAGTTACAGTATAGTTAGAATTTAGAGAATCTGATGGGAGTATATTTATAATAGAACTGTTAAGGGATATCTCAATTAACAAACAATTGGCAGATAAGTAACAACCAGATAAGTATGAATGGGGTTAGTGATAATTATGGGATAAATGTTTATAAATTCAAAGGATTGTATTACACGAGTATAGACATGACATGGGTAGCATATAGTTTTTCTTTGGATCAGTCGGGACTGAACAATAAGATCCTAAGTAGTTACATAGATAACTCTCAATACAATAGATTGACTCAATTGATATGGGCCTAAAGTGTCTATGTTGGATGTAATATGCTGAATTATACTGATCCTTCCTCATCCTCATTTTCCTAATTCCTTATTGCTTGTGCCTACTTCCCAGCTGGAAATAAACCATCTTAATCAGTATATTCCTCTTCCCCTTGTGCATCTCTTAGTGCTAACTTCACTCAACTCTGTTCACCGCCTACTCCTTCATCCGACAATACTCCTCTTATTAATTATTATTATAGAAGTGCCAGTCCTTTTCTAACTCCTACCATCAGGTAAGCTATTACTGGTCTCTCGTAGAATTTACCCACTACTTATCAAAATTTATATTATTAGGTCTCTTATCTTGTCTCATTTTCTATATTATTAATTATTCCTTTAATTATCCTTTCTTGATTATTTATTTATATTTTTAAATTTTTGTCATTTTTATCAAAAACAAATATATTATTATTTTATTTTTTAAAATTCTTCATTTTATATTTTTTATAATTCAT
>Ga0315908_10003130_pt1 | contig 11979 bp, 6 predicted proteins | sample LakEriMetagenome_12_FD_203520 | JGI IMG/M metagenome (GOLD analysis project Ga0315908, IMG submission 203520) | Freshwater fungal communities from buoy surface, Lake Erie, Ohio, United States - Buoy 4 MA124 | ecosystem: Environmental > Aquatic > Freshwater > Lake > Lake biofilm | place: USA...
GTATTAAAGTCTATTTATATAAATGCATAAAACATCAGGCAATTTACTTATTTTACAAGTTTTTACTATTTTTCTTTTCTAAATCTATAATTATAATAATTTTTCTAATTTTTCATCTAATAAATTAATATTATTATTTGTTAATATTTTTATTTAACTATTAAGTTAGTCCTCATCTTAAAATTATTAGTATTAATAACTTTTAAGTAAATTATAAAAGTTATTGATAAGTTTTGTATTTTTTTAATAAATTTTTTCATGATTATTTATAATTAGATTAATTTCTTGCAATTTATAATTAATTGTACAGTTCAAACAGTTTACATCTAAATTTATTAAAAATTAAATAATTACCATCTAAATATTTTTTGAAATTGTATTACGACTAAATTGCCTGATAAATATTTTAGTATTTATTGTTGCAAAGATCAATATTTAGTAAACTAAAACTTTCAATTTTAATATTAAACTACCATAATATAAAAAAATTACTTTTTTTTTACAGAATATACATTCAAAATAATTAGTTATAAATCCTTAGGTTTAAATAATATTAAAATTTTTCTCTATTTTTTCCTTTTGTCTCATAGAAACATTCTTTATAATTTAGATTTAAGAAATATCTTGCTCAATTTTGATTGAATTATCATTATTTTATACCAAACTTTTGATTTCACTTATATCTTAAATTGAAAATTAATAAACTTTTTATTAATTTTGAATTAAATTATTAATCCATTCAATCAATATTAAATAAAACTCTTGAGCATCCTTATATATAATATATTTATTACTTGTTGTTAATAAAAGTTCATGTTTTTTATTTGACTTTGCAAAAAGTAAATAAATTCTCTTATATCAATTTATCAATAATTATCACTATCATTTATTTCTATATTTATAAAATTAATTTACTTTAAATAATATCAATTAAAAAGTAAACAAATTAATTTTCATTGTTAATTATATTAATTTAATCATAAATCTAAACTAATAATTTTTTAAAACAATCCATAGATGCAATAGACTATAAGTTAATAATTCATAAATACTTATAAAATGCTATTTAAAAAACAAGTATTTCCAATATTAATAATTCCATTAGGTATTAAACATTTTTTATTATTGATTTGTAAACTAACTTTATTATCATTAGTAATGAATTTTTAGCTATTTTTAAAAACTTTGAGTAAAATTTTATAGATACGTTTATATAAGATTCCTAAAGAGAAAGTAGCTGCAAGGATGATTATAGTATTTTATTTATTAAAATAAAACTTGTTGAAATAGTCGTTCGAGAAATAAATGATCATAAAATAATTTATTATATAAAATATATATTTGAATAAAGAGAGAATCAGTGATTAGAAATAGTCTGAGTTTTAGTCACAGTCTAAATAATAAAAAAAGATATTAAATAATATAAATACTTTAGTGCTTCCATCTTTCATGGTATACTTGGTTGTAGTAGTGATAGTTTTGACTCCATTACTGATAGAGGTTTTAGTATTGGTCTCGGTTGAAACACATCCAGGAGGAACTGCATCATCATAATGATTGGATTATTGATTACAATTGGATGTTTAAACAGGAGCATAATGTTATTGATGATGATTGTTAATAGGATTATTACCTGTAGATAGTCCTCCTGCATAATCCAACACACAACAATGATCATACTCAGTATGCATACCAGAAGCAATACCAACAAGTTTTGCAGATGGATTGAAGATATTGGTTCTATGTCCTCTACTGCTAACTCCATCATCAATAGCTAGATTCATAATAATATCTAATCCAGTACAATTTCCATAATCACAATTCTCTGCTATCATCGATTACCACTTTCCATATCTCTCTATTCTGTCACTCAATTAACTTCCATCAGATCCGTTATGACCTGTCATTCCTTTTGGTCCTGTGTCATTTACATGGTCTTAACATGCTTAAGATAGTTCATCACTCCACTAAAGAGGTTACAGTGCTTATTAATGTTTTAAGAATTCAATCAGTTCCTTTACAGCAGCAGGACCTTCGTTTGTCTATAACCAAACTCCATCTGCTTATAATATGTTGTTCCCTTTGAAAGAGCTTAATTTCTTTTCTAAGTAAGGAATTAAGAATTAAGGATTCTATCTAACCTAATTGTGAACTTAGAATACTTCTTAATTTATTTAGCTATAGTTTACCATTTTTATTATTATTATTATTATTTATCTTAGATATTCAAATTAATATTTTATTTTATTTATCTTAGTAGAATTATTATAAATATTAAATATATATATAAAAATATATTTTAATAATTTATCACATATCTCTTTTAAAAAAATTATCAGATTAGAATTTAAAAATATTAATTAAATAGAAATCATTTAAAATTTAACTTATAAATATTTGAAAATAAAGTTTAGATATTCCTGCATTTTTTAAATAGTATTAAGAAAAGTAAAAGTTATCAAACAGAGTTTTAATTAAATACTGTTTATGAATCTGTTAAAATCATTATAAAATTTAGTAATAAAATTCTAGTCATAAACACTGCCTGAGGATCTATAGAAGATTCAGAAAAATATTTTTATCTAATTGATTAATTTAAATCTAATTTTTAGAATTTTATTTTTAAATAATCCATCATTATTTTTTATGAATTTAGTCTATTCTCTTAATCTTGTTTTTAATTTTTTGAATTTTCACATTAAAGAAATGATTTTTATCTAACTATAGAATAAAAATATATTAATATAATTTGAGCTTTTCTTTATGAAAATTTACATTAATAATATTAATAAAAAATAAAAATAGTAATAGAAAATAAATAACAATGATAATGATAATAATAAAAAGAATTGAATATAAATATATGAATATCATTATTTATATTAAATATATGATAAATAGGCACCCCAAAATATATTAGCTATGGCTAAAATAGTAGGCTATAAATGATATGGAATGTATAAAAAGACATAGAAATTAACAAAAGGCCAACAACAAAGATCAGCTTTATATATAGTTAGAAAATCGTTCTAGACCTTTATGATTGAGTAATTGTAGTTAAAAGTATGTAGATATGTGGAATAGAATGTGAAAGTGAAAATAGTGATGAAGCTGAAGATAGTTTCGTCATAAAATATCTTGAGAGCGAGTTGTTTAAGGAGATTGTTTCGGTTTTATTGAGGATGTAGAGGGGCTAGAAAGGGTAACAATTTATTGTACCATAGTCCACTCATAGGTCCTGACAGTAAAAATCCATATCCCGATATTATCATAAGTCTCTTCTTATCCAATTTGAACTTTTCTTCTCCCCTATACATTTTATGTTCCAAGTATTACATCATCAAGTCACCTAAACCCATTATTAATCCTGTACTTATTATCGAAGATTTCATTGGCTTTCTTCGAGACCATTCATCATACATCATCAAACCTTTCTTCACTCCAACTATTATTCACATAATACTCTATTATATACCTTTATTCTATTGTTTTATTTTCTCATAATATATTCTCAAATATTTAAACATATATATACAAATTTATTTTAAAATATATGTATTTATTCACATTTATATTTATTTTATCATTTTTATAACACATATATTCATTTATATGCAAATAAATACGCTCATAAATACTTATATAATCGTTTATTTATTTGATAATTAATATATATATCATTCTTATTCTAAAAATTATTAAATAAATTCTGTATCTTCTTTATCAAAACTCTTTTTTTTCCAATAATTATTTGAAGAATATTATAAATGACTTAAATAATAAAAAATACAATTAATTGAATGATATATTACATGATTTCTGGGTTATCTATGAGTTAATTCTATTCTTCTTCTTCTTATATATTTTGAATGTTATTTTATTTAATGATTTCTGGAATATCCTAGTTTTGATTATTTTCTTCTTCTTATATATTGTTAATATTGATTTAATCGAATTGCTACATAATTTAATCAAACTACTGCTCCATATTTTTTTCCTCCTCTTCTTATTAGTTATCATTGTCAAAATCCTATTATAAAAATTCTTAACTGGATTTTTAGTCCTGATTCTAGAAATAAAATAATAGTAATATTGATGATATTAATAGTAATAATAATATAAATAATGATTAGTTTATATAAATATACTGAAGAGAGAAGATAAGATGACTTTGAATTAGAATTTCTTGACTTATCAGAGTGATTGAGAATAGCTTTGAGAGTTTCCTTCTTGGCTTTGTCAGTGTAGAATGTATTGTTATATGATTAGTCTGGGTTAGTTTGAGTTTTAGTAAAGTCTAGATTCTAACGATCGTTTTCCAATTTGAGGATAGAGAGGAGAGTAGGTTCAAGAGTAATTGGGAGAGAGTTTTCATTAATGAAATTGAGAATCTTCTATCCTAGTTGAATTATGAAACCTAAATGTCCTAATCTAATAGAAGAGTGATCTTATTATTAATAGTTGTCTATTAAAACTCTATGCAATTAAGGATTATTAGTCAGTTGCATTATTAATATGAAACTATCTCCATTCAATATTGTGTTTATTAACTTATCTACTTGAATCTGAATCAAGTTGTTATTTTTGTTCTCTTCAACCAATCGAACCATATTCATTACAAGGTTTTACATCGCCAATCCTTAATTCATCTTTTTATCCTCCAACTTTATTATTTCTATTATCAATTAGATCACTCTATACTTCTAAATATTTTTCTTCCCTTCCTTAATATAATCCACCATGTTTATTAAATACTTACCAACTATATCTTTAATATTCAGTTACTAATTCAACATCAATTCCAGAATTTTAACTGACACTCTTTATTGATGTGGTCGACTGTCATCGCTAACCAATTCTAATAACTAATGCACTAATGACTTATTGTTCTGAATTTAATTTATTAACTCAGATCTATTAGTAAATTACTCTTTCATGAATATTTCTATCATTATATTTTCACAATTGTTCACTACTTCTGAACTCTCACTATTCATTAAAAGAGAAAACACTTACTCTAATACTTATTGTCTTTCATTCATCAAATCGCTTTACTCTTAATTCTCATAATTCTCAAATATTATTATACTCTATATCACTTCTCCAATAGCAAAGTAACTCATATTTTTAATTAAATTACTTATTATTGATTACGACTTCAAAATATACTCTAAAAGCTATTAAGACTAGTTTTTGTATAAGTTACTGAAAATCTTATTAAAGTATCCAGCTGAAGTTATATTCACTTCTTTTTCTAGATGGTTGAATAGACAATCCAACAAGAAGTATTGTTTATATTCTTATTGTTAACTTTATATCTCTTAAACTATATTATCTTCATTCGATATGTTCTCATTTATGTATTCTTCAGAACTGTTGTTATTCAAGTTATTCTTCTCCTCATCATTATTCACTTCTTCATTCTCTATATCAATATTTTCATCTCTATCCTCTTAGTTCTCATCTGCTTCTTATTTATTTTATTATTGCTAATATTAATATTATTTATTATATCAATATGTTTAATATTATCATTTTCATTATTTATATTATTTTTATTATTATGCATATTATTATTATTATTAATTATTATACTTACATAGTATTTTAAATTATTCTAATTTCTTTTAATGATAATAATTTAAATAAATTCAATAAAAATTATAAGATATTAATACTTTATTCTTCTTAACAGACTTTTCCCTGATGTCATGTAAGTCCAAACTAATTTCTTTAACGTCATCTGATTCTGGGAAAAACCAACTAATAAGTTAGTCATTTTCGAATTGAAGTATTTCAGCAGAAACAAAAGCGTATTTAGTATTATTAGTCAAATTATCTGTCATTACATAGTCTATTAAGTTTTGAATATTTTACTTCAGACTAAAATTTAAATAATTTAATCAATTTTATTATTTTACAAATCAACTAGTTTTCTATTTCTGTTTCTAAATTCCATTATTACTTGATCATTTTCTAACACTTTTTCTAATGTTAAATTTTCATCATCAAATATTTAGTCAAAATTATTTTGCATAAACCCTTACCAGAAATTCATTTTAAGATATTAATATTTATTTATATATTTGAATATATTTATAATATATTTCACCGAAATTCAATTCTAATATATTAAATCCCCCCATAATTAATTAAATTATATTAATAAAACAATTTTAATAAAATTTTTCAATTGAGTAATACAATTTAAATACTTATATTATATTTATAATATAAATATAGTATGAAATTATCTGGCTAATAATTTTCTTTTGCAAAAAAATAATTAAATAAAAATCACAAATCAAACACATAAAATGATTAGATTTTGTAAAAACATAACTATTAGTAAGTATCGTAAAGTTAGAATAAATGAGTTTAATCAATGAACATTTAAAGCAATATGGATTAAATAAAGAAATTATCAATATAAAGTGAGTTTTATTTTGATAAATGCAAGACTCATTAAACAAAAAAAGCAAAATATTATATTAATATAAATGATAGATTTTGTAAGAAATGTGCATTATTTAAAGCAATAAACGGGGAACTGATTAATAAATACAGTACAAAAGAAAGTTAAATGAGAAAGGAAAAAATAGAAAACTTTATGTTGAGATTATTCAAAGCAAAAAAGCATTGCAGTATATAGGCAGGAAAAATAATAGGAAAAATAAAAGAGATTCATTAATGTAATATTTAATAAATGGAAAAAGTTATATGTTATTTTACTTAAATTCAAAAACTGATTTTAACTGAAAAGAATAATTATCTAAACATAATAGAGTAAAAGACTTAAAAGCACATAAAGGATTAGGAAACATCTCATTAATTAATGACTAGATATAGTGGTGAAATTTAGAAATTCATTAATGATATTGATGATAACTTTGACAACATTGTTGACTAAATGGAAATGGAACCTTTTAAGGAAATTATCTCCACTTATGAAAATAGGCTTGATGTACTTAAATCTTATTTTTTATCATTAATTTTATTATTATAATTATAATATTAATATTTTAACATTAAATTAAGAATATTGAATCCTAACTGAACGAGATTCCAAAAAGACCTTTGAACTACAACTTGTTAGTTGAAAATGACTAGATTTACACAAAAATACGAGAGTTAGTTTAAGGAGGTTTGCAATATCAAGAGAACAATTCTAACTTTAATCTTATTCAAAGCATTGATAAATTTGTTTCTCCTTCTATAGGCAATAGTCCGTAGTTCAATTAACTTACCACTCAGGTAATTTATCATGCTCATTAAATAATAACATTCATAATTATTATTTTTTATAATAATAAATTTATAAATTAAATACGTAAGTATTATAATAAGTATGCTATATTTATTAAAGAAATCTTAAGAAAGTGAATACCTTCTAAAGACTATAAATATAAAACATTCATTAGAAAGTGATTTTACAAAAAACCTTAAAACTAGTAACGAAAGTGAATATTGTAAGTTCCAAAAGTATATTAAATAAAATGATGAGATAATTATAGACTAAATAGAGGAAAGTATGGAGAAATCCATTTAAAGCACCAAAAAGTTGTAAATGTAGTATAATTAGTTGGAAGAAAAAATTAACTTTAATTAGCCTAATCAATTTGAAGATTTAAATAACACAAGCAAAAATGCACCTAATAACAATATTAGCAATAATATTAATAATAATATTATCAATAACAATGTTAATAATAATATTAATAATAATATTAATAATAATAACATTAATAATAATAGTGATAAATATTAATCAGCTTATGAAAAATGTCTAAAAATAAATGGTGGTAAGTTGACAAATGAAAACACATAGGAATCGCCTTAAGGATTTAACAACTAATTTAAATCTAGATTACAATAATAATTGATAAAACATAGAGAAAGGGAGAGCAACAAGAAAGTAACGAGTCCATCTACTAATGCTACACCTCAAGTGACTTTGTAAATTAATTAAAATGTTAATAATAATAACTAAGTAATGAATAGTCTTAGTTCCAAAATTCTTGGAAATAAAATGCTATCAGCCACTCATTCTCCCTAGAATATTGATAATAACCTTAATAATATGAATAAACTAAAATTTTTCGTGAATAATAAAATTGATAATTGATATATATATTAAATGCTTAATTTTAATATGATAATGTAAATAAAAATAACAATAAATTGAGAATAATATCACAATAGAAAAGTAATATATAGAAAGGCGAAAAAGAAGAGGATAAGAAGGACTTTAATAATAAGAGTCCTGTTAGATGAAACCTGATTATAAGTCTTGGTGAGGTTTTCCTTGCCCTTCTAAACATTGAAGAGAGTATCATCAGTATTTCTGTCTATTCTTTAAAATAAATTACATAATAATAATAATAATAATAATAATTTTATATTGATGATTATATTAGTGTGATGAGAATGAGAATAATAATCATAAATAATTAATATAATGATGATATTTATTATTACCGGTCAATCATCACATCATGGTATTGCACAATACTTCCTAACTTCTAAAAAATCCCTCCTATCTCTGTTAACAGACCCTCCACATGCTTCATGCTTTGATTTCTCCTCTTTTAATCTCTTCTCTCAATCAAAACACTCTATTAATTATCATTCTCGTTTATCTCTATATTTATCTCATCCTAATTACTGTTATTATTCTCTAAAAATATATTCCGACGAGTATAATCTATCTTCTATCGCTTCTTTATTTAACATTCATTTTATTATATTTCCCCATTCATTTACTAGTTGTTTATACTTTTTTTCACACCATTACTATTATTATTGTTTATATTATTACTATGACTAATATTCTTTTAATTATATATTATTTGCTTTTTGTTTTCAAATCTTTTCAAATCTTCAGTCCTTAATTAAAGCTGCTTTTTGAAATTAGTACTTATTTCAATAATTCTCCCTTGCAAAATGTCATAAATAGATTTATATAATAATAAATTATTAGTCTAAACATCTTTTTAATACTATTATAGACTATCCTAACAATTATTTATATTTTGATTTATAAAATTAGATAATTCATTAATTAACTCATCTTATCTATTGAATAAATTAGATTTTTTTAGAACTATTTATTAATTAATTTAATATTAATACTTTCTTTTAATTTTGATACCTTTATTTGAAGAAGTCTTAATTGTTATCCAATTTGTTAACTGTGAATAAGAAAAGAATCTTGAATTGAATTATTTTAAAGTTATCTGGAAATTTTATATCCTTAATACTTTTAGACTTTTTGAAAAAACTAGTTTGTAATATCATGTATGTTTTAAAATGTGTTTTGATGATGGAGTACGGTGAATTCAGAATTATTCATTAAATTAATATTAGACGTATTCATTAGAATAATATAATATTACTATAATTTTGTTATAAAATGATGATAGATGTAGAAAGTGAAAAGATAAAGAGTGAGATAAAGAAGTAGTATAAGAGTATAAAAATGGATAAAAAATAGATAGAGGAGGCATATGAGTTGGAGAGGAAAATATTTGAATTGAATGGGTATGAGATGTCTGAATTGGAATTCTTAAACTATAGTTTGGATGAGGAGGGAGATGTGTATATTCATGCGATAGAGACCAAAGGGGATAAAGAGAAGCCATGGCTGTTCATAGGACATGGATATGGAGGGAGTCTGGTGACTTTCATTAATCTTATAAAGATATTCAATTAATAGTTCCACGTTGTGGCATTTGACTTCTTGGGAATGGGTCTCTCTTCCAGGACTGAGTTCTGCTCAGACTCAATGACAACTGAGGAGGTTGTGGAGTATTTCGTTTCATCAACTTATTAGATGATTAAGAGCATGATGACTCATAATAAACTATCCAAAGTTAACCTAATGGGTCATAGTTTAGGAGGTATTTCTATTCATATTTATTTAAGGCTACCTCCTCAGTTAATTAGCTTTATAACACTCATCCATAATCCGCAATCTCTACTTACTTTCTCCACTAGGAGTGTCTATACTCTCAGAAGAGAAAGTGATATAAATGCAATAATAATATTAATAATTGGGATTATTTAGGAGAACCTTTCTTTCCTTTATGTCGGGTTTAGCCAATAAATAACTCACTCCTGCATATCTATTCTAAAAGTTCGGCTGTCTTGCCAAATGGGCTATAGAACGAATTCTTACTAAAAGACTTGGACTTGACAAAAATTAAGCTGACTTCCAACTCTTCAAACAGTATATGATTATCTTATACTCTCTGCCTGTATCGAGTGAAAAGTGCCTTCATAAAATCGTAAAATTTGACAAAGTTACCAAGTTGTCTGCCTTCCATCCTCTTGAGAATCTCTTCTCCCAGTCATAACAAATTCAATAACTCAACATTCTCTTCTTCTTTGGAGATAGAGACTGGATGGACAGTAAAGGTATTTTATTAATTCTCATTATATTTAAGGAGCCTATCGTTTAGCTAATACACTCCCTAATGTCTCTATTTTCACCATTGATAATGCAACCCATCATCTCAATATGAACAATCCTCAATAAATATTCACCTATATTCTCAAATTCCACAAGAACAAAAAAAAAATATTTTTAAACTCTAATCATAATCAGTCAATTAATTAAAATTTAGTATAGCTTACTGATTAAATAATAATAAGATAATGAATTAAATTTGATAAATAATTATATAATTTAAATTGATAAATGTAAATTAAAAATCAACAACATTTTTTTTTTTTAGTTATTATTTTTTATTATTCAATTTAATTACTATTTACATTTTATAATCTAAAACTATGTGATATAACAGAAATATCAGATTATTAATTTTGTTTTAAAATTTTATCTAATATAGATTAAAATAATTCTTAAACTCCTCTAAATTATTTTACAGACACCATTTTAACTATTGCATCATATTTTTTTGCTAAATTTGTACAATCATCATAAAAAACTTATTATTCATCCTGTAAGTCGATTTTATTTCCTACAATGAAAAAGACTATTTTAAATTTAAATTTATTTTACTTAAATCTTCATAAGTATTCTCTTTAATCATTAATATCCATTTATTTAAATCTAAAAAACTTTATTCATCAGTTATATCATATAATAAAACTATAACATTTGCATTCTTAAAATAAAATGGAGCTAAAGAATGAAATTTTTCTTGTCCAGCTGTGTCGAATATCTTATTTAATTATTTTTTATTACTTATAATTTTATTTATTATCCTTTAGATTCCATTTTTTTATATCAAAATCCTGCTCCTGCAGTTGATTATGTATTTTCCTCACAGAATTTTCCAATCATAAAACTTTCAATTAAACTTGTTTTTCCAACTCCTTTTTATTAATATATTATTATAATTACCAGAATTACCTAATAAACACACTTATATTTATATTTCTTCAATCATTTATTTTCTTTGAATAATTTTTTTAAAATTTATAATTTTAATCTTATATTTTATTAATAATAAACTAATAATTATAAATTAAATAATTATAAATTTTTTTAAATAAAAATTATTCAACTATTATAATATTAATATCTTCTGATAATTTATTTTATGATACTAATATAAATAAAATTAAAATTAAATTATTAATATATGTTTATTTATTATTGTTAAAAAAATAAAATGATACTATATATAGTCAAACCACACCGTTATTTTGTTTTTTTTATATATTTATATTAAATATTAATAAAAAATAAAATTTTTATATTAATAAAATAAAAAATCAATTTAAATCTTAATTATTTATAGCTAATTAGATGTTTTTTAAATACCTTATGATTTCTTTTTAAAAATTCTCTTTTTTTATCTATTTTATTACTGTCAGAATATGCATTGGCTATATTCTAATTATTTTATATATATTAATATTTTATATTTTTAAATGTTTTAATATAATAAATTACTTGTTACAGTATTGGGTTTTTCTTAGCTTTAATTTTATTAAATTAAAGTAATATTA
>Ga0315908_10003131_pt1 | contig 11976 bp, 11 predicted proteins | sample LakEriMetagenome_12_FD_203520 | JGI IMG/M metagenome (GOLD analysis project Ga0315908, IMG submission 203520) | Freshwater fungal communities from buoy surface, Lake Erie, Ohio, United States - Buoy 4 MA124 | ecosystem: Environmental > Aquatic > Freshwater > Lake > Lake biofilm | place: USA...
CGCGTTCCAGTGCTTCTTCGAGCGCAGGACGCTGCTTCATCAGCCTGATTGCTTCACCCAAATCTTTTGAAACGCTGGATAATCCGTCGCCCCCCGAACCGAACTCCCCACGATTGAAGGCAAAGACTTTACCATTGCTGTGGAGGAGCGTCGATGCGACATTATACAACTTCTTGTCCAATATGGTAATTAGGCCGTCGGTATCAAGCGATTTTTTGGCAAAAGATTCATTCAGCATGATGTTGAGCAAAGCGGCGTGATTCGGGTCAGTCGGAACGAAGTCACTCAATGCTTCATGATGCTGGCGTATCATGGATGGATTACGCAGCAATGCGCCAAGCACGCCTTGCACTAAGAAATCCGATCCTTTTGCATTGAAACTTTTTGTCTCGGCGCCGGGCGGCAAAATCTGCGGCTTTCGCCAATCGCGTTTTGGCGTGTTGGTGACGCGCGTCGGCGGCGCGTTTCTGCGTGCTGCGAAAAGATTATCGAACCGTTCGCGAAACGCATCGGCATAATGTCGTTTGATTTCTCCGTCGGTAATGGTCGCCGTATGAACGCCAAGGCGCTGTTTAAGCCCCGCACGGTCCTCTGGCGTGTCCAATGGCGATGCAGACACCTCCGCCTTCCACAATCGCTCCACAAGTGGCTCAGACGCCTCCAGAAGCTCTGTGAGGGCCTTGGCACCCGATGCCTTCACAAGGTCGTCCGGATCCTGCCCATCGGGCAGCGTCACGAACTGAAGGCTGTGGCCAGGCTTTAACAAGGGCAGGGCACGTAATGCCGCACGCATGGCGGCTTTCTGCCCAGCCGAGTCCCCATCGAAGCACAGCAGCGGTTTTTCGGTCATGCGCCAGAGCATTTGGATTTGCTGCTCGGTCAGCGCGGTCCCCAATGGCGCAACCGCGTCACCAAAGCCGGCCTGCGCAATCGCAATCACGTCCATATAGCCTTCGACCACGATAACCCGGCCAGTCTGGCGCGATGCGGGCGAACATTTGTCTAGATTGTAGAGCGTTCGCCCCTTGTCGAACAAAGGCGTATCGGGGGAATTGAGATATTTGGGCTCACCATCGCCCAATATCCGGCCGCCAAAAGCAATCACGCGGCCGCGTGGGTCGCGAATGGGTATCATCAGCCGACCGCGAAACCGATCATAAGGATCCTTGCCCTCAACCGCGATCAGCAGGCCTGCCTCAATCAGCATGGCATCGCCATATTGCTTCAGTGCTGATTTTAGCGCTGTGCGATTATCGGGCGCTAGTCCGAAGCCGAAATCGCGGATGGTTTTTTCGCTGAACCCGCGCTTTTTCAAATATGCGCGCGCACCTGTGCCATCGGGGCTTTGTAACTGCGCAACAAACCAGTCCTGCGCGGACGCCATCACGTCATACAGGCTGTTTGCTTTTTCGGCGCGCTGGGCGGCTTTGGGGTCAGGGGCAGGTACTTCCATCCCGGCTTCGGCGGCCAATTCCTTAATCGCGTCCATAAAGGACAGGCCGCGTTGGTCGGTCATCCACCGAATGGCATCGCCATGCGCGGAGCAGCCGAAGCAATGGTAGAAGCCTTTTTCGTCGTTGATGGTGAAGCTTGGTGACTTCTCGTTATGGAACGGACAGCATGCCTTAAACTCGCGCCCCGCCTTGGTGACCTTTACGGTGCGGCCAATCAACGCGGAAAGCGTCGTCCGCGACCGCAGTTCATCAAGCCATTGCGGGGTGAGGGTCATATTGTCGCATTCCCCTCACGCAGGCGGGAAGGGAGCATGTTTACGACAACGCCGCCTTCACAAGGCCGCTTGCCTTGCTCATGTCGAGTTGCGGGCCGTGGCGTTCTTTTAACGTCGCCATGACACGGCCCATGTCTTTGAGAGATTCGGCGCCGAGTTCGGTTTTGATACCTTCAATGGCCGCGCTGGTTTCGGCGTCGCTCATTTGTGCGGGCAGGAAATCTTCGATGATCGCAAGCTCAGCAGCTTCAATCGCGGCTAGCTCAACGCGTCCGCCCTGTTCATATAGTGCGATAGATTCGCGGCGTTGCTTAATCATCTTCTGCATGACCTCAACCACCATTGCGTCATCGTCGGGCTGCTGCGATGCGGTGCGGAGTTCGATATCGCGGTCTTTGATTTTGGCAAGGATTAGGCGAACGGCGGCAAGCCGGTCTTTTTCGCCAGCCTTCATCGCGGTAATTTGGGCGGCCTTGATGGTATCACGAATCATTATAATCTCATTTCAAACAACGTTATGTGTATGGCCTTAAGCCGACACGCCTGTGCAAACAATGTCTGCGTACTCGGAGCCTCTGCGCAAATCCGTTTTTTGCACGCAAGGGCGCAGAGGACGCAAAGTTAAAATGACATATTCCACAGCTTTGTCGATTTCCAGATTGACGCACCCGCCCGCCGTCTCTAGGCGCAATCCCTTAGCGACATTGCTGTAATCCGTCTCACAGGAGCGACCCCATCATGGCCGACCCCATTTCTTCGCGCGCGCCTTCTGGAGCGACGGGGGTATTGGTTCTGGCGTCCGGGGAAGTCATCTGGGGAAAGGGCTTTGGCGCAGAGGGCCAAGCCGTTGGTGAAGTGTGCTTCAACACCGCGATGACCGGCTATCAGGAAGTGATGACTGACCCGTCTTATGCCGGGCAGATCATCAACTTCACCTTCCCGCATATTGGCAATGTCGGCACAAACCCCGAAGATGTCGAGGCGCTGAACCCGCATGCCTTGGGCGCTATCGTGCGTCAGGATGTGACAGACCCATCCAATTTCCGCAGCACACAGCACTTTGATGCATGGATGAAAGCCAATGGCCGCATTGGCATTTCGGGTGTGGATACCCGCGCGCTGACCCGGCTTATCCGTGTTGCCGGCGCGCCAAACGCCGTGATTGCACATTCGGCGAGCAGCGATTTTGACGTGCCTGCATTGTTGGCACGCGCAAAGGCATCGGCTGGCTTGGAAGGCATGGACCTCGCCAAGGATGTCACGACGTTGCAGACTTATGGTTGGGATCAGGGGCTTTGGAAGCTGGGTTCGGGCTATGCTGCGCCTGCCAAGGGTAGCAAAAAAGTCGTCGCCATCGACTATGGCATAAAGCACAATATCCTGCGCAATCTGGTCGATGTCGGTTGCGACGTCACGATCGTGAGCGCGACCGCAACGTTCGAAGAAATCATGGCGCACGCGCCCGACGGTCTGTTCCTGTCGAACGGCCCCGGCGACCCCGCCGCGACGGGCGTATATGCGGTGCCGGTTATCAAGCAGTGGTTGGACACCAAAAAGCCGTTGTTCGGCATCTGCCTTGGGCATCAGATGCTTGGTCTCGCGGTCGGCGCGAAGACCGAGAAGATGCATCAGGGCCACCGCGGCGCGAACCATCCCGTGAAGCGCCTGAGCGACGGCGCGGTCGAGATTACCAGCATGAACCATGGCTTTGCCGTGGATGCAGATACCTTGCCCGCCAACGCGAAGGCCACGCATATCAGCCTGTTCGACGGCAGCAATTGCGGCTTTGAACTCGCCGACCAACCCGCATTTTCGGTGCAATATCACCCAGAAGCCTCACCCGGACCGCAGGACAGCCATTATCTGTTCGAAAAATTCGCGGGGATGATGGGGTGAATAGCCTAATGCCGGCCCTCTATTCTTTGTGCTGCGCACTGACCTCCTCTTCACTCCGTCGTATTCATGAAAGTGCGGCTGGGGCCTTTGGAAATATGAATTAAATGCCCAAACGTACTGACATAAAATCGATCCTCATCATCGGCGCTGGCCCCATCATTATCGGGCAGGCGTGCGAGTTTGATTATTCGGGGACTCAGGCGTGCAAGGCGTTGCGCGAAGAGGGCTATCGCATCATCCTCGTCAATTCGAACCCGGCGACGATCATGACTGATCCGGATATGGCCGACGCGACTTATGTCGAGCCGATTACGCCCGAAATTGTCGCCAAGATCATCGAAAAAGAGCGCCCCGACGCGGTGTTGCCGACCATGGGCGGGCAGACCGCATTGAACGTGGCTTTGGCTTTGTTCAACGACGGCACGCTGGCGAAATATGGCGTTGAAATGATCGGCGCCGATGCCGAAGCCATCGACAAGGCCGAAGACCGGATCAAGTTCCGCGACGCCATGACCAAAATCGGTCTGGAATCGGCGCGGTCGGGCATCGCGCATTCGATGGAAGAAGCGCTCGAGGTGCTTGAACGTACTGGCCTGCCTTCCATCATTCGTCCAAGCTTTACCATGGGCGGCACCGGCGGCGGTATCGCGTATAACCGCGACGAATTTATCAAGATCGTCACGGGCGGTTTGGATGCGTCGCCAACCACCGAAGTGTTGATTGAAGAATCGCTGCTCGGTTGGAAAGAATATGAGATGGAAGTCGTGCGTGACCGCGCCGACAATGCCATCATCATTTGCTCGATTGAAAATATCGATCCGATGGGCGTGCATACCGGCGATTCCATCACGGTTGCGCCAGCGCTGACGCTGACCGACAAAGAATATCAGATTATGCGCAACGCGAGCATCGCGTGTTTGCGTGAAATCGGCGTAGAAACAGGTGGTTCGAACGTACAGTTCGCAGTCAATCCGAAGGATGGCCGCCTGATCGTGATTGAAATGAACCCGCGCGTATCGCGTTCATCAGCGCTTGCATCGAAAGCCACTGGCTTCCCGATTGCGAAGGTCGCGGCGAAGCTGGCGGTTGGTTTTACGCTCGACGAAATCACCAACGACATTACCGGTGCAACGCCAGCGTCGTTTGAACCGACGATCGATTATGTCGTCACCAAAATTCCGCGCTTTGCCTTTGAAAAGTTCAAGGGTGCGGAGCCATTGTTGCACACGGCGATGAAGTCTGTGGGCGAAGTGATGGCCATTGGCCGCAACATCCACGAAAGCCTGCAAAAAGCGCTTCGTGGATTGGAAACCGGACTGTCGGGTTTCAATTATGTCGACGCGCTGAAGGGGGCATCGAAAGACCAGCTTTCTGCCGAATTGAGCCGTGCGACGCCAGACCGGCTGTTGGTCGCAGCACAAGCGCTGCGCGAGGGCATGAGCGTTGCCGAAATTCACGCAATTGCGAAGTTCGATCCGTGGTTCCTTGAACGGTTGGAAGAGATCATTGCCGCCGAGAATGACGTCAAGACGAACGGTTTGCCCAATAGTGCCGAGGCGCTTCGTCGTCTGAAAGCCATGGGCTTTTCGGACAAGCGGCTGGCCTATCTGGCGCTGGAATCGGTCAATATCCGCCCCGGTATGGAAACCGCAGTCCGCCGTGGTTCCGGCATTGCGATGCAGGCCGCGCGCGCGATTGCTGGTGCAGTGACCGAAGATGAAGTGCGCGCGTTGCGCCACAAATTGGGCGTGCGCCCAGTGTTCAAACGCATCGATACCTGCGCTGCGGAGTTCGAAGCCAAAACGCCGTATATGTATTCGACTTATGAAGCGCCAAGCTTTGGCACGCCCGAATGCGAAAGCCAGCCCACGGGTCGTGAGAAGATCGTTATCCTTGGCGGTGGTCCGAACCGCATCGGGCAGGGGATTGAGTTCGATTATTGCTGCGTTCACGCGTGCTTTGCGTTGGCCGATGCTGGCTATGAAACGATCATGGTCAACTGCAATCCGGAAACCGTATCGACCGATTATGACACCAGCGACCGTTTATATTTCGAGCCGCTGACGGCTGAAGACGTGCTCGAAATCCTGCATGTTGAACAGCAGAATGGCACGCTGAAGGGCGTTATCGTCCAGTTCGGCGGACAGACCCCGCTGAACCTCGCAAAGGCGCTTGAGGCAGCTGGAATCCCGATTTTGGGCACATCGCCCGACGCCATCGATCTGGCCGAAGACCGCGAACGCTTTGCCGCGCTCATCAACAAGCTGAAGCTCAAGCAGCCCGAAAACGGTATTGCGCGCAGCCGTGATGAAGCCATTAAGGTTGCCGAGAATATTGGCTATCCCGTGCTGATGCGGCCCTCTTACGTCCTTGGCGGGCGTGCGATGGAGATCGTCGATACACAGGCGCAGCTGGAAAATTACATTCAAACGGCAGTGATCGTCTCGGGCGACTCGCCGGTATTGATCGACAGCTATTTGCGGGACGCCATTGAGGTGGACGTTGATGCCTTGTGCGATGGCGACGAAGTCGTCGTGGCCGGCATATTGCAGCATATTGAGGAAGCTGGCGTGCACAGCGGCGATTCCGCGTGCACCATCCCGCCGTACAGCCTGCCCGATGATATCATCGCGGAAATCCGCCGCCAGACCGAATTGCTTGCGGTCAACCTGCATGTCCGTGGCCTGATGAACATCCAGTTCGCGGTCAAGGATGGCGAGGTGTATCTGATCGAGGTCAATCCACGTGCCAGCCGGACCGTGCCTTTCGTCGCAAAGGCCATCGGCGCACCCATCGCCAAGATCGCCGCGCGCGTTATGGCGGGGGAAATGCTGAAGGACTTGCCGCCCATCAACCTCGACATCGATTATATTGCGGTCAAGGAAGCGGTATTCCCCTTTGATCGTTTCCCCGGTGTTGACCCCGTGCTGTCGCCTGAAATGAAATCAACGGGCGAAGTCATGGGTATCGATCGCGATTTTGCGACGGCCTTTGCCAAATCACAAATCGGCGCGCGGATGCCGCCACCGATGGGCGGGAAGCTGTTCGTTTCGGTCAAAGACACAGACAAGCCGGTCATCGTTCCTGCCGTCAAGCAAGCGATTGCGTGCGGCTTTACCGTATGCGCAACCGACGGCACTGCAAATTATCTGCTGGAGCAAGGGATAGAGGTCGAGCGCGTGAACAAGGTCGCGCAGGGCCGCCCGCATATCGTCGACAAGATTAAAGATGGCGAAATCCACCTGATCTTCAACACGACCGAAGGTTGGCAGAGCCTGAAAGACAGCGAAGAAATCCGCCGTTCCGCGTTGGTTGGCAAGGTTTCGCAATACACAACAGCCGCAGGAAGCATCGCGGTTGCACAGGCGATTGCGGCGCTGCAGCAACGGCAACTTGAAGTTCGGCCACTTCAAGACTATTATTAACACGAGCAGTATCGTTCCCCGACAATTGAACTGCATATCGGATTGATGGTTATCATTTCTCCGGTCGGGATGTTTTTGTGACGAAGGGTTTTGCCTGATGGCGAGTTTTGAGAAATATCCGATGTTGGCTGAAGGCTATGAAAAGCTGACAACCGACTTGAAACGCCTTCGTGATGAGCGGCCATTGATTGTCGAAGCAATTGAGGAAGCGCGTGCGCATGGCGATCTGTCGGAAAATGCCGAATATCACGCCGCCAAGGAACGTCAGGGTCAGGTTGAAGCCGCGATTTCAGAGATCGAGGACAAAATTGGCCGCGCACAAATTATCGATCCGACGACTTTGTCGGGCGACAAGATTGTTTTCGGCGCAACGGTGACGTTGTTGGACGAAGACGACAAGCCTGTGCGTTACCAGCTTGTGGGTGAAACCGAAGCCGATGCAAAGGCGGGCCGTATTTCTTACAATTCGCCACTGGGTCGCGCGCTTATAGGGCGTATTGCCGACGATGAAGTCGAAGTGACCGTACCATCGGGCGACAAATTTTATCTCGTATCCAAAATCGAGTTCATCTGAACGTGCGTTTCGTCATGAAGCGCCGTAATATTTGACATGCAGTTTCCCCGCGGACCTGTCACCAACGCACTGATCATCATCAATCTGGCGATTGCTGCCATTTTGCTGGTCCCGTCCTTGTGGCAATATGCAGTCGTTGCCGGCGGGCTTTTTCCGGCCCGTTTAAGCGGTGATAGTTCTGCGTTTGCGGACATAACATTTCTCGTGCCCGCGTTGCTTACGCCGCTTACGGCCGCATTCCTGCATGGCGGGATCGCGCATGTCATCATGAACATGCTGATGCTTTTGCTGATTGGCAAATTGGTTGAGCGCGTTTTGGGCGGCGGTCTCTTCTTGGCGCTGTATATTGTGTCGGCTTATGCTGCTGCGGGAACTGAGTGGCTCGCGGCAGACCTGCAATTACCGATGTCGCTGGATATGATGGCGCCTGCCATCGGCGCAAGCGGCGCGATATCGGGTGTCATTGGGGCGTATCTATTGCTGTTCCCGAACAAGCAGCCAAAGCGGTGGGGACCCGTTCCTGTAGCGATCGCGCGTCCGCTCCATCTGACCTTGGCGTGGATTGGCCTGAACCTTGCGATGGGCTTTGTTGGACCGGGATTAGGCATCGGCATTGCCATCTGGTCGCATATAGGCGGTTTTGTGATGGGATTAGCCCTAGCGCGGCCATTGCTGCAGTGGCGTTATCGTAACGCCTGAGGCTTTGACGTCACCCTGATAGGTTCAGGGTAACGTCCAATGCCCGATTTACGCGTCTGGTTGCAGCAACTTGTGCAAGTGAACGACGACATATTTCATTTCGGCATCGTCCACCGTGCGTTGGGCGGCGGCCCGCCATGCTTCTTCTGCGCTGGCATAGTCCGGAAACATGCCAACAATGTCCAGATTTTCTAAATCCGTAAACTTTAACGTCTGGGGGTTTTCCACTCGTCCACCAAAGACGAGATGCAATTTTGTATCGGTCACGCTGTTATCCAATTATTTTTCTTTGGCAGCATCCGTTGCCGCCTGACTCGCGGCCTTTACAGCGACAGCTGCTTTGCTGACAAGGTCCCTAAATTGTAAACGCAACGCGTCGCCGTTCAGGCCAAGGCTTTCGACCTGATCCTTCCCCGCGGCTTTCGCTGCTTCAGCCATTTTGCGGGCCTTTTTGTTCAGCTTTTTACCGGCCTTGCCCAAAACTTTTGTTTCACGCTCTGTGCGTGGCAAAAGCGCGCCGACAATTGCGCCGATTGCCAAGCCGCCGAAAACGATGGCTAACGGATTTTTGTCAATGCCGTCGCTTGTTGCACTCTTCGCGCTGTCAGCTGCGGTCTTAATGCTATCGCCAATCTTGCTCATGTTTCGTTCCTATATCAATCGCCAACGGGCGCGTTTGTTTTACTCTTTCGCAGGTTTGAAATCCAACGCGAAATCGGCCGACGGGCGGCCACCAATAACGTAGCGGCGCCGACTATGCCGATAAGCGGTGCTTTGTTCTTCACGGCTTGGATTGTCTCATCCGCAGCCTTTTTTGCCTGCGATTTTTTCAAAGCGACCAGCTTGCGAACCTGATTGCGGGGGCTGAGAATATCCTGAGCAACGTCGATGCTGCCCTTAAGCTTGCGCCGAAGATTACGACGTTCTGCATGCGACAATATGACGCTTTCGCGGTCAGAGACAACCGGGTCTTTAGGTAAGATCGTCGACATTCTCTTGCATTTCCGGAAAGTAAACTTTCCTCATCCATTTTCGTGCCAGCGATCCAAAAATGACCGCAACGACGATAAACGTGAAAGTGACAACCAATGTGGCCCCAAGCGGACCAATTAATGGGGCCAAAGTCAGCACCAGCCCCAATACAAAGGCTATTGCCGCGCCGATAAGCGCGAACGCCGCAATCGCGCCATAGAGGAACGCCGATCGGAACACATGTCGGGTGTAATCAAGACGCGAACGGTAATAGTGCATTTCGGCCGTCACCAGCGCGCGCAAGTCTTCCATCACCAACGAAACCTGTTCGCTTGCGGTCGCATCTTCTGGTTTTGGGCTATCCTCCACCACTTGGTCCTGACGCTGATCCATAATCATCGGTTTCACTTATCGGTCAAAATCGGCCTTTTGCAAAGCCGCTAATGGTGTCTAATTAGGCGTCTTTGCCGCCAGAGCGAATGAGGCGTGCGAGCACAAAGCCAATGGCTGCCGCAGCGCCAACCGCAACTGCCGGGCTTTTGCGGACAAACTGGCGGGCATCATCGGCCAAGGCGTCGACATCTTTTGCGTCCATCTTGCCAGCGAAGCCTTCAACCATGTCTGCTGCGCTTCGGGCGTAATCGCCATATTGCTTGCCGACATTGTCATCGATGGTCGCAGCGCTATCGCTAATAAGCTTACCAATGCTGCTAACGGCTTCTGTTGCCCGGTCCTTGCCTTTTTCAACCGCCGCGCGTGCGCTGTCCGTCGCTTTGGTTTTGAAATCATTCATTTCTGATTTGACCTTTGATGTAACACCGTCGGTTTTGCCTTTAGCAGGCTGCGCCTTTGACATGGCCTTTGGCGTTGAAGTCGACGCAGCGGGTTTTGATGCCTTGGTGGCGGCTGGCTTGACTGCTGCTGACTTCGCAGCCGCAGGCTTGGCGGTCGCTGTTTTCACGGGCGCTGGTTTCGCTGCCGCTTTTGGCTTTTCAGTTTCGGCCATGGGAATATGCTCCTATCGGTTAAGTGCGGGCACTCAGAAGGGCGCCGCTATATCTTATATTTGTAGGGACGGTGCCTTAGTCAACTATAGCACCATAAAATTACATTTAAAATCCATATGTCTTAGCGTCGTTGCCAAATCCTCAACACAACGATAGACGCGCTGACATTGTTCCCTTCACGACTTTACTGGAGCTTTCCATGACTGCGATCCTCGACATACATGCCCGCCAAATTTTGGATAGTCGGGGCAACCCGACAGTCGAAGTCGATGTGTTGTTGGAAGACGGCAGTTTTGGCCGCGCAGCCGTTCCATCGGGCGCTTCCACAGGCGCATATGAAGCCGTCGAAAAGCGTGATGGCGACATGTCCAAATATATGGGCAAGGGCGTATTACAGGCAATCGAAGCGGTTAATGGACCGATTTATGAAGCGCTGTTGGAACTCGACGCGGAAGATCAGGAAAATGTCGATGCCGTGATGATTGACTTGGACGGTACCGATAACAAGTCGAATCTTGGCGCCAACGCTATCTTGGGAGTTAGCTTGGCGGTCGCAAAGGCGGCTGCAGACGCGCGTGGGTTGCCTTTATATCGCTATGTTGGCGGCGTGAACGCGCATGTCCTGCCGGTCCCGATGATGAATATAATCAACGGCGGTGAACATGCCGATAACCCGATTGATTTTCAGGAATTCATGGTCATGCCCGTTGGAGCTGGGTCAATTTCAGAAGCCGTTCGCTGGGGCTCTGAAATTTTTCACACGCTTAAAAAAGGCCTGCATGAAAATGGTCTGGCGACGTCGGTTGGTGATGAAGGCGGGTTCGCGCCAAATCTGGCATCGACGCGTGACGCGCTTGATTTCATTATGACGTCAATCGACAAGGCTGGCTTTAAAGCTGGTGAAGACGTTGTGCTCGCCCTGGATTGCGCCGCGACCGAATTTTTCCGCAACGGTAAATATGAAATTTCGGGCGAAGGTCTCTCGCTTTCTCCGCATGAAATGGCGGATTACCTCGCTGCGCTTTGCAAGGACTATCCTATTCGTTCGATTGAAGATGGCATGAGCGAAGACGATTTTGAAGGTTGGAAAGCCATTACCGACAAGATCGGCCACGAGGTCCAGTTGGTTGGTGACGACTTGTTCGTTACCAACCCAGAGCGTCTTGCCATGGGTATCGGCAAAGGTCTTGCCAACTCTTTGTTGGTGAAGGTCAATCAGATTGGTACGCTGACGGAAACGCTGGCTGCTGTGTCGATGGCGCACCGTGCTTCGTACACTGCTGTTATGTCACATCGCTCGGGCGAGACGGAAGATGCAACCATCGCCGATTTGGCAGTGGCAACAAATTGCGGTCAGATTAAAACCGGAAGCCTTGCACGGTCCGACCGGTTGGCGAAGTACAACCAGCTCATTCGCATTGAAGAGGAACTGGGTGTATCGGCGCAATATGCAGGGCAGGGTATTTTCCGCTGACCCCTCCTTTCTTGCCATTTTTGCGAAAATATGATTCTGTCGAAACATGATGCGTTCAAACCGAAAGCCTGATTATGTGAAGTCGGTGATTGGTCCAGCGTTGGCGCTTGTCGCCTTGCTGGGTATCGCGTCTTATGCGCTACTTGGGCCAACCGGCATAATCGCATGGACCGATTATCGGGCGGCGCTGAGTGAGCGTA
>Ga0315908_10003132_pt1 | contig 11974 bp, 6 predicted proteins | sample LakEriMetagenome_12_FD_203520 | JGI IMG/M metagenome (GOLD analysis project Ga0315908, IMG submission 203520) | Freshwater fungal communities from buoy surface, Lake Erie, Ohio, United States - Buoy 4 MA124 | ecosystem: Environmental > Aquatic > Freshwater > Lake > Lake biofilm | place: USA...
GATCCTTCTTGTGGTATTCCACTTACAACTGCAGATGGCATAGATACCATGTCTGTAACGCCAGTTAATTGGTTCGAAACTGGAGTGGTAGAATTTGGCACTGGAAACGATTCTACTATATTTGGTCCTCTTGTACCCAAAAAAGAATTCATTAGCACTGCATTTACCTTAAGTAACTCAGGGGTAACAGGCGTTAATTTAGATAGTAATCAAATTATCATTGCACAATTAACCACCAAAGGAGATTTAAGTTTTAAAATAAATTTGGAACTGGAACAAATGGTAAATGGAGTGCCTACTATCGTTAAATATGTTTCCAAAGATACCTTGTTGGTAGCTGGAGAGATTTTTAGCCCTTACCTCACCTACCCACAATCTTGTGGTTGTGATGATCCTGATTTTTTAGAATATAGTACAAGTTTTGTTTGTTATTTGGAAGGTTCTTGCCAAACTCCTATTAAAATTGGCTGCATGGACTCAATGGCCTGCAATTACGACCCAGCTGTAAATATTAATGTAGAGGCTTTGTGTTGCTATCCGGGATTTTGTGCAGATAGAAACATTGAAGAGGTATGTCCGTCGTTAATGGGCAACAATTTCGATGTGAATTTATATCCGAATCCAACCAGTGGTGACATCACAATGAATCTTATTTCTGGAAATGCATGCAATTGGAACTACGAGATATATAACAACTATGGTTCTGTAAAATTATCCGGATCATTAACTACCACCCAGAGTGAATTGAACGTTGTTTTGCCATTAGATCTTTCTAATATAGATCCTGGAATGTATAGGTTGAAAGTTTCAAATGGAGACCTAAGTAAATATAAATTATTTATTAAGTTATGAGAGCGAATTTGAATTTACTGAGTATAAGTACTGCCATAGTTATTTGTGTATGTTTTACCAGCTGTAAGAAGGAAGAAACCCCAGCTCGCGTTATTGAGACTAGTACAGTTACCGATATTGAAGGTCGTGAATATAAGACTGTAAAAATTGGCAATCAGTGGTGGATGGCAGAAAATTTAGCTGTAACTCGTTTTAACGATAGTACGGCTTTAAATTTTATAGACATTAGCGCTCCTGACTCTGTATGGGCAAATACATCAGACGTAGCCTACACTTCGCTGAACAATGGTCAGTATGGCAATCTTTACAATTACGCTGCATTGGAGAATATTAAGCATATTGCTCCTGTGGGTTGGCACATTCCCACAGACGAGGAGTGGAAAATATTGGAGCATGAAATAGGAATGGCTCATGAAGAAGTAGAAGCGTTAGGTTGGCGTGGCGTGAACGAAGCAAATAAATTGGCTGCCCTGAATGCAGTAGGATGGCCTGAAGGAGCCCCTCTTTTTGGATCAGATGAGTATGGATTCAACGCAAAGCCAGGGGGCTGTAGGTCTTTTTCTGGAGAAACAAATTTACAGGGAAATATTGCTTTTTGGTGGTCGGCTTCAACCGATGGAAACGAAGCTTGGTACCGTTACATTGACGCCAATCAAACACGTATTTTTAGACAACATACCTACAAGGGGTACGGAATGAGTATTCGATGCATCAAAGATTAAATTAGAAAGTATGAAATGGAATCAAATCTTATTATTAGTTAGTATATTATTTATAACTCTAAGTGGTAACGCCCAAACACTTGTTCAAGAAGTTCCATCGAAAATAAGCATTGGTTTAACACAATCTTTTGACTTAGGATATAGAATTTCTAGTGCTGATCAGGCCAGTACTTGGATTAAAAATAGTAGTGATTCAATAGAAACACCAACACTTACCTATTCAAGTGCTGTAAAATTGCAATTTGAGCTGAATGATAAAATCACCTTAAGAACGGGTATTGTTTATGCCCAAAAAGGTATTAACTACAGAAGTGTTACCCTACTTGGTTTTGATCGTTACCATGAGAATTTTACCCTCCTTGAAGTTCCCATTCAGGTATTGTACAAATTGGGTGAAAAGAAAAATAAACCTTATATTTCTTTAGGTACCAGTGCTGGATATTTAATTAAAAGCCAAGCTTTTTACACGCTTGAAAACAGTACCAAAGAAGTAAAAATGCCCTTAAGTTCCGATTTGTCAAAGTTTCAAGTGAACGGTATTTTAGGATTGGGTATGTCTTTTAGTTTAGATCAAAAATGGACCTTAATTACTGAGTTAGCGTATACCCAAGCGCTCTTTTCCATTTCCAATGGGCCTCTCAAAAAACAACTTTTCACAACAGGAATTAACCTAGGATTGCTTCGATCGTTATGAATCAATAGTGGATTTCCTTTACTTTTTTTTAGCTCAAAAAAAATACCGAGGCGTCGGTAACAAAAAAAGGAGCTGACTGAGCAATGCGCTTTACTTCGACGCACCTTAATTCTTCTCATTTCTGAATAGATTCGAAGTATTTTTAATCCCCGCCAAATTTGGATGCTAGCAATTGATCTTTCAGATAATCTTAGCATATACCAAATTCAATGGGTTTGAAAAACCTCCTATTGCAAGGTCTAAACTAGAATGTTTTTACTTACAAAAAATATGATTTCCCCCTTTGGAGGGGGATGAAGGGGGAGGGCTTTCAAGCTCAAAAAATCACCAAGGCGTCATGAACAAAACAAGAATCAATAACAGGATTTAATATTGAATTATTCCGAAATTTTTGAATTTTACATCCCAAAAAAATCATCTTTCACGCCCCATCTTAGTTTAAAGATTTGAACTTGAACCAACTTAATCTTATGGTAATATTAACTTGTTAAATACAAAATAATTATTTGAAATATTAATAATATATTCTTAAAAGCAAAGCGAAATTCTCAAGCGATATTTGTATCGTATACTTAATTATAAACTTTAAAAAAGAGAAAAAATGAAAAAAACGTTTAACTTTTCAAAACTTTTTGCGACAGCTTCTTTGTCGCTGGTCGCTGCAAGTCCAATTTTGGCGCAGTCTAATTTAGGGGCTTCTTGCGGTTGTCCTGCTGTTGCATCAAGACCAACAGTCAATGTAAGTTCACTTCCAGGTTATGTTGCCATTAGCGGAACATTCGGCGGAGAGTTAACACAAGGTGCCACATTCACTTGTGATAAGACGTACATCTTAGATAAGAAAATTTACATTTCATCTGGCCAGACTTTGAACATTGCGCCAGGAACTGTTATTAAGGGAGCAGCAAACACAATTCCTTCAGAGGCCACTGCTTTAACAATCATGAGAGGCGGTAAAATAAACGCAATGGGAACAGAGTCTTGTCCAATTGTATTTACTGCTGCTGCAGATCCAATGAACGGATCCTATGCAATATCAAACGTTGGTAAGTGGGGTGGTGTTGTTGTTTTAGGAAAGGCATCAAATAACTTGACTTTAGCAGCGAATGGACCATTCGTACCGGGTGGTGCAGGTAAATTAGCGGTTGCTGATGGTTTAGGAACTGTTGAAGGTTTCGCTTCTTCGAATCCTCAAGATCAATATGGTGTAGCTACTTCAATTCCAGTATCTTATGTTTCAGCAACTTCACCATCTTCAACTACATACACTTTTGATCAAGCTACTTCTGCAGGTGCGAGCGGAGCATCAACTATAACACTTACAGGAAATGGAGCATATGTTCTTAACGGAATGTCAGTTTCGGGAACTGGAATAGCAGTTGGCGCGACAGTAGCATCAGTGAGCGGTAACGTTGTCACTTTATCTGCAGTAAATACTTCTGCCGTTACAGGAAATGCTTCATTCATTGGAACATTCCCAGTAGCTGCAAGTACAACGGCTTATTTCTATGCAGGCGCTACTGGAACAGGAGTTACAACGTCTTTTACAGCTGGAACAGGTCCTGTAGTAGGAGGTACTAACTTCGCAATTCCATTCATCGGAACTGCTGGTGGATCATTCGACGATAATGACAATTCTGGTATCATGAAGTATGTTTCTATTCGTCACTCTGGTGCAATCTTAGCAGTAGGTGCTGAAATTAATGGTTTAACATTGGCTTCTGTTGGTCGTGGAACAACTATCGATCACATCGAAATTGTATCTTGCGCAGATGACAACATCGAAATTTTCGGAGGAACTGTTAACTTAAAGTACATTACCACTCTTTTCGGTAACGATGATATGTTTGACTATGATTTAGGTTGGAAAGGTAAGTGTCAGTTCTTTTTCGGAATGAAGAATACTGCAACCGGTGCTAGCCCAGATAATGACAATGGAATTGAAGCGGATTCAGATGACAATGCTTCAAACGTTGCTTTTAGATCTCATCCGGTTTTATACAACTTCACAATCATTGGAAATGGTAAAAATGCAACAACTGCTGACAATCGTGGATTAGCGGGAGCGAATTTTAAAGATGGAGCTGAAGGTGAATTATACAACTCTATTTTTGCAAATTTCAAAAACGGAATTAATCTTGCTAAATCACTTTCTGGTACACCAGCAAGAACTTACAACGCATGGCACAACTGGAGAAATCTTAGTACCACTGAGTCTCCAAATACCAATGCTACTACAGCTAACGCAGTAAATGGTGGAGTGGCTGTAGCAAACAGCTTGAAAATAAAGTGTAACACCATTTTAATGAATACTGCAACTACTCAAGCAAATGGTCTAGGAATTGATGCGGCTAGCTCTGGTGCTGTGGCAACTGCAGCTAGTACTACAGGTACTGATGGTGAAATGGTTCAGTTTTTAGCTGATGGTAATATAGTTACAACTACTGCTATACCAGGATTCAGTTATGCGTTTACTGTTGATGCAACAACAAATGTAGTTACCGTTAAGAATGATGTGACCCCAACTACAGCTTTATCGGTTGCAGGTTGTCCTACAGTACCTGTAGATGGTTTCTTTGAGCCAGCTAATTACAGAGGTGCATTTTCTTCAGTTGCTGGTGAAAACTGGTTAAGTGACTGGACTTATTCTCAAGTTATGGGTGCAACAGAAGGTGTTGCAGCTTGTCCTACAGATTTAAATTTAGATGGAATAACAGATGTGAATGATTTCTTGATCTTCGCTCCTGCTTTTGGAACATCTTGTAACTAAAAATTAAATTCTTATATCCATGCATGTTCGCATGCATGGATTCATTAAAAAAAAACGTAAAAGTTATGAAAACAAAAAGTTTAATACTAGGCCTTGGAATGTTATGCCTTAATGCGGCATCTTACGCTCAAGGTTTAACAGGAATCGTAGTTGAAAAATACTACTTAACAAATGCTGCTGACGGAGCAAATGCTTTAGCGAATTCAGCATCAACTACTCTTAATACAGGGACAACTGTTTATAGAGTTTATGTAGACATGGCTGCAGGTTACAAATTTTCTCAAATTTATGGTAATGCTGCACACAATTTAAAAGTAAATACTACTACCAACTTCTACAATGATCCTAACTATGGTGTTTCACTTAATCCTGGTACAATTTCACTCGTGAATGTTAAGAAAAACACCGCAATGATTGACTCCTATTTCACCACTGGTGGAACCGCAACAGGTAAAGTAGGTGTGCCAAAAACAGAGGATACAGACGGAACATTGGGTAACACTCAAAATATTTTAGCGAACAACGCTGGTGGATGTTTTGGTTTACCTATCATGGGTACAAGTGGCCAAGATGGAATGGTTGCAAGTTCTGGGTCTACTTATGTAGTTCCAAATGCACTTGGTTTAGGTACAACATTAGACGTATTAGACCAAACTGTTGGAAATTCAATTACTATAACAAACGGTTCAATTGCTGCTTTAGGCGGTATTATTGGAGCAACAACTTCTAACATGGTTCTTGTTGGTCAATTTACAACCAATGGAAGTTTTAGTTTTGAATTGAATGTTCAGTTAGTTAATATTGCTACTGGATTGGCTGAAAATTATGTTGCTTCTAACCCTACAGGTTCAGAACAAACGCATGCTAGTTTAATATTGGGCGCTAATGCTGCACCTACAGTATCTATTACAGCGCCAGCAAATAACGCTGCTATTATTACAGGAACAGTTGTAAGTGTTACAGCTACTGCAGCTGATGCAAACGGTACAGTTTCTCAAGTTGAGTTTTTTGTTGATGGTACTTCAATCGGTGTTGATGCTACTTCACCTTATGCAGCTTCTTATACAGCAGTACTTGGTTCTCATAACATTACTGCTCAAGCTAAAGATAATGATTGTGCTGTTACAACATCGTCTACTGTTGCTATTACAGTAGCCAACAACCAAGCGCCTACAGTTTCAGTTTCTGCTCCAAGTTCAACACCAGCTGGAACAAGCATTACTTTCACTGCAACCGCAAATGATGTTGACGGAACTGTTGCTCAAGTTGAATTTTTTGTAAACAATACATCAGTTGGTGTAGACAACTCTTCACCGTTTACAATGGCTTATACTCCATCAATCGGAGCAGGTCAATTGGTGAAAGCAGTTGCAACAGATAACTTAGGTTTAACAGGAGTATCTACCAATGCTACAATGAATGTTGTTGGTAACAACCCTCCTTCAGTATCTATTACTGCTCCTTTAAGTTCTGCAGCTTATATCGCTCCTGCAGTGGTAACGATCAATGCTACAGCAGCTGATAATGATGGTACAGTATCTCAAGTTGAATTTTTTGTAAATAACGTTTCTGTTGGTGTTGACAATGCAGCTCCTTATACAGTAAACTGGACAAGTACTCCAGGAAATAAAACAATTGTTGCAAAAGCTACGGATAACAATTCAGCTATTACTACTTCAGCTACCCTTAGCTTAGTAATTGCAGATCCAAATGCATTGCCATATGCAATCCAAAGCAACACTCAAAATTGTGATGTTCCAACATTCTGTATTCCTTTAGCTGTTGCTCTTGCTAGTCCAATTGACAATGTTAAGGGTTATGATGTTGTATTGAACTATGACAACACAAAATTAATCCCTACTGGAAACATTACTGTGTATAACGATTTAACAACTGCTAGTTATGTAGAAACTGCATATGCAATCAATGCGCCAGTAAATAACGTAGGAAGCATGAATATTTCAGCTTACTTTAATGGTACAGCACCAAGTTCAGCTGAATTCCAAGGTACAGGAAAGATATTCTGTGTTGAATTTGCGAAATCAAGTAATTTTAATGCTACTGATTCAGCAGCAGTTTCTGTTAGTTTTTTACAAGAAAGTTATATCACTGGTGTAGTTTCTAAATCTGCATCATCTGGAAAAGCGTATTCTGTTAAAAACGAAAACTATACTGGAAATTTAAAGTTCTGGTTAGACAACAGTCCAATTATTTATGACAATTCACAACCTAACAACTATTTGGTAACAAATATCTATGGTATGACAGGAACAACTGTGAATAACCCAAGTGCTCCAGTTAAACCAAATTTAAGTGGTTCTTTCACACACAACTTAACCAATGGATTAAATTTAAAAATTGACAGAAACATCATCAATACCAATTCTGTTCAAATTTTAATTAATGCAGCGGATGCAGTTTTAGGAAAAACTTTATTAATCAATGGTTCATCTTTTGTTCCTACGGTATATCAAGTTCTTGCACTTGACGTAAATTTAGATGGTGTTGTTAGTGCTGGAGATGTATCTCAAATCAAGCAACGTGCAACATTAAGTATTCCTGAATTTCAACAAGCATGGAATTATACAGCTGCTGGTGTTTCAAACGGTCAACCTTCAAGAGACTGGATCTTTGTTGATCAAACATCAGTTACTTCAGGAGCTGCTTACCAAATTTCAGCAACATTCCCTGCGAATGATAACGTTGGATACTCTAAAGGTAAAGTGCCAATGGTTGCAGCTTCTCTTGCAGCAACTGTAACGAACTACTCTACTTGTCCTGTTATCACTGAAGAGACTTTCAAAGGAATCTTATTAGGAGATGTTAATGGTAGTTATGCTGCATATACTGCAGATGGTATCTTAAAATCTGAAGATGGTGAAATCATTTTAGACATAGAAAATGCTATCGTTGACGGTTCAACCGTAAATGTACCAGTTTCTTTAAGTTCAAAATCACCAGTAAATGCACTTGACTTAGCGTTTATGTTTAATGAAGATAAATTATCTTTCCAAACTATTGAAGCGTTAGATAACGGAACAGATGCTGAGAATTTCTTAAATCCTAACGACAGAACGTTTAGACTTTCTGCCAACAACATGGATAATTTTGATCTAAACAGCAATGTTGCAATGGTAACTTTCGAAAGTACTGACGGTACTATCAACAAGAAAGATTTCAATTCTACTTTAGGATTACTTAACGGTAAGCCAGTTCAAGTAACATTTGCGAAATCTACTTCTATTGCTAATTATACAGATGTACTTACTATTTTCCCTAACCCATCAAATGGAACCTTTAATATTGTTTTGAAAGAAACTGCAAATGTTCAAATAATGGATATCAATGGTAAAATATTAAAAGAAGTTGGTACAGTTAATGCAAATACAAAACAAGCAATAAACCTGGAGAATGTTAGCGCAGGGGTTTATTTAATGCGTGTTTCTAATGAGCATTTTAGTTCAACACAACGAATTGTTATTGAGAAATAATAATTTACTTTTTTAGTTCTGAAAGTCGTGGTCTTTGGCCACGGCTTTCTTTGTTTATATAAAATTTAAGCTATGAAAACTATTTTTACGACCATTTCAATTTTATTTCTAGTCTTGACTAACCTCCACAGTCAAACGAATAAGCCTAATACTGGACAAAATAAAGATCTAACGGACACGATGTTTTTTGACCTAAGTCAAGCAGTTTATTCGACTGTAGGAAGTGTTAATTACATTGAATTTCCCGTTTGGATTAAATCTTCAAGTACACAAATCAGTTCTTTTGATTTTTGGCATCAATTTGATTTGAATAAATTAACTTATGTATCCACCACATCATTGATCGTAGGACTGGATGCTTTTTCAAATTTCAATATAAACAATTCTTATTTAAGCAATACCACTTCAGGTTCATCTGTTACGTTTATTGTTCCTACCAATACGAATTTAATAAAAGTAAAATATAGCATCAATGGTAACTGTACTACCATATTACCAACAGACTTCTTCAATATTACAGCATTAATTGATGGTAATGTTTCCACATCAAAGTTTATTGAAGGACAAAGTGCTGGAATAGAAATAACCTCACCCAATCCACATTGTACTGATGCTACAATTGGATTTAGTTTTGGTACAAGTATTTACGGAAAAGAAATTGAAAGCTACGCTTGGGATTTTGGAAATAATCAATCTTCAACTTTTGCATCAGATAGTACAACTTATCTAACGGATAGTACCTATCAAGTGGCATTAACGCTTACAACAGTAGATGGATGTACATATAATTTATTGGATACAATTATAATAAACCCCTCTCCTATTACAAGTTTCACTTACCTATGGTCGCCCAACTTAACTTCTGTTGAATTTACCAATACCAGTACTATTAATAATGGCACAATAAGTTCTAATTATTGGGATTTCGGTGATGGTTCTAATTCAACTGGTTTTGAAGAAACACATCCTTACAATTCAGTTGGAATTTTTACGGTAAGTTTAACAGAAACATCAGATTTAGGTTGTTCATCAACTTACACAGTAAATATTTCGAATACAGATGACTTACTTGAAAATAATATGCCCAACATAATACTTTTCCCTAACCCTGCCGATGAGAGTTTACAATTATCAATAGATATAGCAGATCGCATAGAAATAATTGATGCGTTTGGTCGTGTTGTATATAATGTTAGCCAATTAAATGCTCTTAATGGTATAAACATTAATACCAAACAACTCAGTGCGGGAAAATATTTAGTTAAAATTGAAAAAGATAATTTATTAGGGACTTTCCCATTAATGATTTATCATGATTGATTTAAAAAAATAAATTTTCTTACGTTGAAATACTGAAGCACCAAAATTAATTTTTTGGTGCTTTTTTAGTTAAATAGTTCACCGAATAAACATAAAAAAACCTTTTGAATAGAAAAAACAAACTTGAATTTCAAATAATTAGCAAACTCAATTCAAATACTTTAAATTTAACCTAGAGTTCTAATTAATTTTTGAAAAATGATTTGTTGCCGAAGAAAAAGTACACTAATGCTTTATCTTATGTTGCTTTTGACTTTTTACAGCTGTAAGAATGAAAAGAAAAAATCAGTCCATTTAAATCATACAACGGAACAATATCAATTAGATATAATCGGAAAAGATAATTTTAAAATCTCCTTAATTCAAGATATAAAAGCGAATAAGAAGCTAAATGAAAATTGGAAAATAATTGTTTCGCATAAAAACAACAAAACCATCAAAGTCATCAGTAAGACAGCCTTGTTTAGAGAACTTAACAAGGTAATATCGACGGATTATATCGCGCCTAAAAATGCTAAATACATATATCAAAATTCAAAATTTGAGGGTATTGAAGCCATAGAAGGGAACAAGTTAGATACAGTAAAATTTTCCATCGGATTGGATAAGGTACTAAGGCAAAAGAAAGATAAATTAAATCTTTTAAATACCAATTGTTATATCAAACCCAACTATTATTTAAAAGATCAAGCTTCAATCGATGCTTTAAAATTGATCAATAAAATAATGAAAGTAAAAGTTTCCTATAATTTTGATAATGAAATTATAAAAATACCAGCCACTATTTTTGCTAAATGGATCAAAACTGATGATCAAATGAAGGTTAAAATTGATGCTTCATACAGTTATAATTTTCTAGCGAAACTTGCCAAGCAGCACGATAAAATCATTCCTTCTGTACATTTTATTTCAAAAGATGGTAATCCTGTCCACCTAAACAATTCAGAATTAGGGGACAGAATGGATGTTTTTTACGAAAACAAAATACTAAGCAGCAACTTGCTTAATTTAAAGGATGAAGAAAGGAAACCAAAATACATTATAAAAAATATCTCCTTGAGTGCTTTGACGAGCAATCGAAATTATGTTGAAATTGACCTAAAAAAACAAGAACTCTATCTATTTAAAAATGACAGTTTAATTTTTCAAAGTGATCTCGTGAGTGGCAATGAATCTGCTGGAATGAGCACGACAAAAGGAGCGTTTTTTGTGAAATATAAAGAAACCAATGCTTGTCTTGAAGGACCGGGTTATAAAACCTATGTGACCTATTGGATGCCTTTTATCAATGGTATCGGAATGCATGACGCTGGTTGGAGAAATTCTTTCGGTAAAGAGATTTATAAAACTTCTGGTTCTCATGGATGCATCAATTTACCTAGAGCAAGTGCGCAATATATTTTTCAAAATGTTTCTCCTGGAACGATTGTATTGTGTCATTAAATGTTGATTTCCAATATTGATTTTATTATTTAGGCTAATAAATTCTGAACATTTTGACCACAAAGGTGTATTCTTAAATAACATAAAGACTACCTTCATACCATGAATTTATTGTCAATTCTCTTTCTTTTTATTTCAAGTTTCACATTTGCTCAAGCAGATTGTGACTTCAAATACCAAAATAAAAAAGGAGGTAATTACATTTTCTCCATTTATTATGAATCAGATTTAAAAACTCCTTTAAATGGAACATGTGAAAGAAGATACAACGACAATAAAATCTTTGAAAAACGCACTTTTAAAGATGGTAAATTAACTGAAGAAGAATTGAATTTTGAAAGTGGGGCAACAAAAATAAAAGTGCATCCAGCCTGGAACATTCATGATACAATTATAGCCACCATGGAAACCTATTGGGAAAATGGAAATCGAAAACAAAGCAGTATTTATTATTGGGATAAGTCCAAGCGGCGTTGTGAAAAATATATCGATTATCACATCAATGGTAAACAAAGATTTGTGAACTATTACGCCTATGCTAGATTGTCAGAAATTAATGAATATGACATCAAGGATTATCCACCCCACACGATTGATTACGATGGGTTCACCACTTTAAGAGTTCCTTTTGGTAATGCACTGGAATATGATGACAATGGTGTTTTGAAATCAAGGACATCGC
>Ga0315908_10003134_pt1 | contig 11971 bp, 13 predicted proteins | sample LakEriMetagenome_12_FD_203520 | JGI IMG/M metagenome (GOLD analysis project Ga0315908, IMG submission 203520) | Freshwater fungal communities from buoy surface, Lake Erie, Ohio, United States - Buoy 4 MA124 | ecosystem: Environmental > Aquatic > Freshwater > Lake > Lake biofilm | place: USA...
GTTCTGCACGAGATGGCCCGCGAGGTGGACGACGCGTCGCAGGAGCCCGACATCGAAGCCGGCATCGCGACCATCGCCGACGCTTTGAGCGTTCTGGAGATGCGCAGCCTCTTCATCGGCGAACACGACGAGGCGGACTGCATCGTGCAGATCAACGCCAAGGACGGGGGAGTCGACGCCCAGGACTGGAGCGAGATCCTGTTGCGCATGTACCAGCGTTGGGCCGAACGCCGAGGTTTCTCGGTCGAGATCGACGACATCTCGCCGGCGACCGAGGCCGGGATCATGTCGGCGGAGTTCACGTTGAAGGGTCGCTACGCGTACGGGCTGATGACATCGGAACGGGGCACCCATCGTTTGGTCCGCATCAGCCCGTTCGACAATCAGGGACGGCGTCAAACGAGCTTCGCCGCGGTGCAGGTGTGGCCGGCAATGGACGATCCGAACGTCGAGATCAACGAGACCGACGTTCGCATGGAAGTGTTCCGTGCCTCCGGCGCCGGTGGTCAGCACGTGAACAAGACGTCGTCGGCGGTTCGTCTGATCCATGAACCCACCGGACTCGTGTCGTCGTCTCAGGAAGAGCGAAGTCAGTTGCAGAACCGCGAGAAGGCGATGAATCGCTTGAAGGCCATGGTGGCCGCCCGCATCGAGGAAGAGCATCAAGCCGAGCTGGATCGAATCGCGGGCAAGCAGGCCACCGTCGGATGGGGAAGTCAGATCCGAAGTTACGTTCTGCAGCCGTATCAGATGGTCAAGGACCTGCGTACGAACGTCGAATCGAGCAACGTCGAAGGAGTTCTCGATGGCGCGATCGACGAATTCATGGAGGGCTACCTGCGCTGGCGACGTTCGGGTGACGATTCCTGAACGCGACGCGCTGGTAACCTGACGGCGCATTCATGAGATCGACCTTCCGGTCGCCGACTGCCCGAGGAGCAGCATGATCCGTCTCGAGAGCGTGACGAAGTCCTACAGCACCGAGGTGACTGCTCTTCGTGACGCTTCGTTCGAAGTCGCCAAAGGCGAGTTCGTGTTCCTCGTCGGCCCCTCGGGATCGGGGAAGTCGACCATCCTGCGCCTCATGAATCGCCAGGAGCAGCCCGAAAGGGGCGAGGTTTGGGTGGCCGGCAAGGACATCAACGCGATGCCCGACTCCAAGGTTCCGTTCCTTCGTCGCAACATCGGCAACATCTTCCAGGACTACAAGTTGCTCTTGAACAAGACGGTTTTCGAGAACGTGGCCTTCGCCCTCGAGGTGATCGGTCGTCCCAAGCACGTGATCAAGCAGCAGGTCCCCGCGGTCCTCGATCTCGTCGGCCTGTCCGACAAGGAGGACCGCTTCCCCCATCAGCTGTCGGGTGGCGAGCAGCAGCGCGTTTCCATCGCCCGCGCGTTCGTCAATCGACCGCTGATTCTTCTGGCCGACGAGCCCACGGGAAACCTGGATCCCGCCACGGGCGAGGGCATCATGCGCCTGCTGGATCGCATCAACGGCACGGGCACGACCGTCGTGATGGCCACCCACGATCAGCGCATCGTCAATCAGATGCGCAAGAGAGTGGTGCAGCTCGACCGCGGCGTCATCGTCCGCGACCAGGAACGCGGGGTGTACGACTGATGTTGGCACGTATCAGTTACGCCTTTCGCGAGACGTGGGCCAGTTTCAAGAGGAACGTCACCCTCACCGCCGCCGCGGTCGTCACCTCGGCGGTGTCGCTTCTGCTGGTGGGCTCCACCTTCCTCATCCAGCGGGCCTTCGACAATCTGCTCACTCGTTGGAAGGGTGACGTCGAACTGATCGTGTACGTGCGTTCGGACGCCTCGCCCGAACAGATCGCTTTCATTCAGGAAGCCATCGAATCCCAGCCCACGATCATCGACGTCTCCAAGCTGCGGTACCTGGATCAGGCCGAGAGCTACGCCGAGGCTCAGAAGTTGTTCGCCGGTGATCCGGGCACGCTCCGTTTGTTGACCCCCGAGAACATCCCGTCGCAGTTCAAGGTGGTGCCCACCACCGATGACTCCAACCTGATTCGCGAGCTCGGTGAATCGTTCCGTGGCGTGGAGGGCGTGCGCGAAGTGGCCTACGCCCAGGACGTGTTCGACGTGGTGTCCCGGGTGTCGCAGTTCATCCGGGTGGCGACCACCGTGATGTCGATCGTCCTGCTCATGGTGGCCATCGGATTGATCTGGAACACCATCCGAACCGCGATGTTCGCACGGCGGCGTGAGATCGAGGTCATGAAGTTGGTGGGTGCCACGAATTGGTTCATCCGCATTCCGTTCATGCTCGAGGGGCTGTTGCAAGGCCTCATCGGTGGTGTGTTGAGTTGCGCGGGCTTGTGGGGTCTGAACACGGCCTGGTCGAACGCGGTCACCGACTTCAACGACACGGAATTGGCCGCTCTGGTGGTCTCCGACGGCTACGTGCGCTGGGTCATGGTGATGCTCCTGGTCATCGGAGCGGCTGCCGGCGCCATCGGATCGGGCATCGCCGCGTCGCGCTTCCTCGACGTCTGATCCCGCCGGCTGACTACTGTCGGGACATGAGTTTCGACGAGATCATCTACGACGTTTCCGATCGGGTGGCGACGATCACGCTTCATCGTCCCGACAAGATGAACGCTTTCACCAATCGCATGTTGAAAGAGATCATCGCCGCGATGGATCTGGCCGATGCCGATGACGAGGTGCGGGCGATCATCTTCACCGGCTCGGGGAAGGCCTATTGCGCGGGTGCCGATCTGTCGGGCGGAGGTGACACGTTCGCCAAGGGCGGAAGCGACGTGGCCGCGCGAACCGGTGTGGTGCGTGACGGAGGTGGCTTGGTGGCCCTGCGCATCTTCGAGAGCACCAAGCCGGTGATCGGGGCGATCAACGGAGCCGCCGTGGGCGTCGGCGTGACCATGACCCTGCCGATGGACATTCGACTGGCGAGCGAGTCGGCCAAATTCGGATTCGTCTTCGCTCGTCGAGGCATCGTGCCCGAGGCGGCCAGTAGCTGGTTCCTTCCGCGATTGGTCGGAATCTCGCAGGCGGCCGAGTGGTGTTACACCGGGCGCATGGTCTCGGCGACCGAAGCCCGAGAGGCCCGACTGGTGCGCAGTGTTCACGCCCCCGACGAACTGTTGCCCGCGGCCCGAGCGATCGCGACCGAGATCGCCGACAACACGGCACCGGTGTCGGTGGCTCTGTCGCGACGAATGCTGTGGCGCATGTTGGGTGCGGACCATCCGATGCAGGCCCACCGGGTGGACTCGAGGGCCATCAACTCGCGCGGAGCGAGCGACGATGCGCGGGAGGGCGTGACGAGTTTCCTCGAGAAGCGTCCCGCCCGGTTCCCGGTGAAGGTCAGCGACGGCTTGCCCGACGTTTTCCCCGATTGGTCGGACCCCGAATTCTCGTGAACGACGAGCCGATGCTCTTCGACCGCGTCGGCGGCATGGACTTCTTCGTGCGTCTGGTGGACGAGTTCTACGACGGAGTGGTCACCGACGAGGTGTTGTGGCCGTTGTATCCCGATCAGAGCGATCTGGTGGGAGCGAAACATCGCCTGACCCTCTTTCTCGCTCAGTATTGGGGCGGTCCGACGACCTACATGGAGGAGCGGGGGCACCCGAAGTTGCGCCTGCGTCACATGCCGTTCCATGTGGGGCCGTTGGAGCGCGATCGGTGGTTGGTGCACATGGTGGCCGCGGTCGAAGCGGTGACCGAGGACGCCGATGTGCGAGCCGAATTGACGAACTACTTCGTGCCGGCGGCCGAGCACCTGCGCAACGACACCGGACTACCCATCAGTTCGCGCAAACCCTGAGTGACGCTTCAGCCGAAGACGACCGTCTTGCGGCCGTACACGAGCACCCGATGCTCGAGGTGGGCTCGGACGGCTCGAGCCAGGACGATGGTCTCCAGATCGCGACCCTTGCGGGTGAGGTCCGCGACCGAGTCGCGATGCGAGACGCGGGTGACCTCTTGGTCGAGGATGGGCCCTTCGTCGAGTTCCTCGGTGACGTAATGCGCGGTGGCACCGATGATCTTCACACCACGATCGTGCGCTTGCCGATAGGGATTCGCACCGATGAACGCGGGGAGGAACGAATGGTGGATGTTGATGATGCGGGATCGATAGGCGTCGACCACGAGTGGTGACAGGATCTGCATGTAGCGCGCCAGCACGACCAGGTCGACCGAATGTTCGTGGAGCTGGTCCAACACCGCGCGCTCCTGGGTCGCCTTCGACTGGGGTGTGACGGGTAGGTGCACGTACGGCACGCCCATGTGTCGCACCAAATCGGCATGATCCGGATGGTTGTCGATGACCACCGCGACGTGGGCGGGCAATTCACCACTACGCCAACGGGTGAGCAGATCGAACAGGCAATGGGACTGTTTCGAGGCCAGGATGCCCACACGAGGAAGAGTGTCGGTGAACTTCAGGTCGACGGACATGTCGAAACGCGACGAGACGGCCGAGAAGGCGTTCAGGATCTCGTCGCGACCGAGTCCGAAACCCTCCAGCTCGAACTCGACGCGCTGGAAGAAGACCCTCTCCACGTCGTCGGTGTGTTGCTCGGCGTGGACGATGTTGCCTCCGTGCTGGGCGATGAAATCGGCGACCGCGGCCACCACGCCGCGTTGATCGGGGCAGGAGAGCAGGAGGACGGCGGTGGCGCTCACGCCGAAAGTGTACGGGCGAGCAGCGAATGACAGGCCACGGCGGCGGCCGCGGCCACGTTCAGTGAGTCGATGCCGGGGGCCATGGGGATACGAACCGAGTGGTCGAGAGCGGCGAGGGTGCGCTCGCTCAAGCCGTCGCGCTCGGCTCCGAGCACGATCGCCACCCGGGCCGAAGCGGGAAGTCGTCGACCGACCTCGGCGATGTCCTCGGCGGTGGAGCGAGGAGTGAGTCCGCACACGACGAAGCCGTGCGTGCGCAACAGCGGAACGATCGACGGGATGTCGTCGACCCGCGCGTGTCGCATGTGCAGTGCGGTCCCCATCGAAACGCGCAGGGCCCGGCGCGCCAACGGGTCCGCACTGTTGCGGTCGAGGATCAGGCCGTCGACCCCGAACGCGGCGGCACTGCGAGCGATGGCACCGATGTTCGTGGGGTTGTCCACGTCCTCGGCGAGCAACAAGTGGCGAGAAGTCGGGACCATGTCGTCGACCGCTCGGGTGGGCGGACGTTCGAACAGACCGATGACGTCGAGAGCCACGCCCAGTCCGGTGAGCATGCGCCGGGCCTCGGCGCGTGCGGCGAAAACCGGCACGTGCGACGGCATCCTGGAGGCCACGGTCGCGGGGGCCTCGGCGTCGGTCAAGAGGGCCACCGGTTCGCATCCTGCAGCCAGAGCACGTTCGACGACGAGGTCGCCCTCGGCGACGAAGTGACCGGCGCTGACGCGCTCGAGATCGGCGGGGGTCATTCCCTTGGCCATGCGGGCCGGGATGCGTCGCGGACGAAGTTCTCGTTCCCGCAGTCTGAATTGATCGAGACGAGGGTCGTCGACCGAGTCGATCAGTAGTACCACGGATACGACGACCAGTCGGGATCGCGCTTCTCGAGGAACGACATGCGACCCTCTTGGGCCTCGTCGGTCATGTACGCGAGACGAGTGGCTTCGCCGGCGAAGACTTGTTGGCCGACGAGACCATCATCGATGAGATTGAACGAGAACTTCAACATGCGTTGGGCCGTCGGGCTCTTGCCGTTGATCTCGTGAGCCCATTGCAACGCGGTCGCTTCCAACTCGGCGTGGTCGACGACGGCGTTCACCATTCCCATGCGGTGGGCGTCGTCGGCGGTGTACTCGCGCCCGAGGAAGAAGATCTCGCGGGCGAACTTCTGTCCCACTTGGCGCGCGAGGTAGGCGGATCCGAAACCGCCGTCGAAACTGGCGACGTCGGCGTCGGTCTGCTTGAAGCGGGCGTGTTCACGGCTGGCCAGAGTGAGGTCGGCGACCACGTGCAGGCTGTGACCGCCACCGGCGGCCCATCCCGGGACCACGCAGATGACGATCTTGGGCATGAAGCGGATCAGTCGCTGGACCTCGAGGATGTGGAGACGACCACTCTTGCCGGGGTCGATGGACGCGGCGGTGTCGCCCTCGGCGTACTTGTAGCCGTCGCGTCCGCGGATGCGCTGGTCGCCACCACTGCAGAACGCCCATCCGCCGTCCTTCGGGGACGGGCCGTTGCCGGTGAGGATCACGCAGCCGACGTCGGTGGACTGTCGGGCGTGTTCGAGGGCGGTGTACAACTCGTCGACGGTGTGCGGCCGGAACGCGTTGCGCACCTCGGGACGGTCGAAGGCGATGCGGACCGTGCCTTGGTCCGTGGCGCGGTGATAGGTGATGTCGGTGAAGTCGAATCCCGGGACGACCGTCCAGGCCGTGGGGTCGAAGATCTCGGAAACGGTGTCCACGGTGGCAGTCTCGCAGGGGAAGCGGGGATTTGCGTCGTCGATCGAACCTGCCAACACAACGAGGGAGGTGGTCGGTACCTTGGCAAGGTGAGGTTTTCGGGTCGAATCAGGGGCGGGTCGGTGATCGCCGTGTGCGCGAGCCTGCTCGGGGCGTGCGGTGGCAACGTCGCCGAGGGCTCCACCGTGCCGGCTGTTTCGTCCTCGCCATCGACCGTGGCGACCACGACGTCCACGACCTCGACGACCACGACGACCACGACGACGACCACGACGACGGTGGTGCCGACGACATCGACCACGATCACCGCGACCGTCACGACGGCGCCGGAGGTGTCGGTGCTCGTGGCCCCGCTACCCGCGGTGGGAAGCCGCGACGGAATGGGGACGGCGCTGATCCAGCAGCGCCTCTTGGAACTGGGGTTCTGGTTGTACGGCGTCGATGGTGAGTACGGATCGACGACGAAGCAGGCAGTGATGGCTTTTCAGAAGTGGACCGGCCTCGATCCGACGGGCTCGGTGAATCAGGCGACCGCGGACGCATTGACAGCGGCGACGGCGCGCCCGGTGGGTCAGAGCACGTCGTCGAACGTGGTGGTGGAGATCGACAAGACCAAGCAAGTGATGCTCATCACGGCGGGCGGGAAGTTGGTGTGGGCGATCAACATCTCGACGGGTAGCGGCCAGTACTACCTCGAGAAGAATCAGAAGGACCCGACGAAGTGGGAGACGGGTCGGTCGCTCACCCATTCGGGCAAGTTCAAGGTTCAACGTGAGCGAGCGGATGGCTGGTGGGACGGCGACCTGGGCAAGATCTACCGGCCGAAGTACTTCAACGGCGGTATCGCGATCCACGGATCGAAGTCGATCCCGAACTATCCGGCGTCCCACGGATGCGTGCGCGTGAGTGTCGCGGCGATGGACATGATCTGGGCGTCGGGATTGATTCCGCTGAAGACGGCGGTGTGGGTGTACGGCGAAGATGTGGAGGCCGAGGGTGAACCGCCGGTGATTCCGACGACGACCACGACGGTGGTGCCTGAGTCGACGGTGGTGCCTGAGTCGACGGTGGTGCTTGGGTCGACGGTTCCGCTGGTGACGCCGTCACCCACCCCACCCCCAACCACCTAAATGCGACAATTTGTCGCTTTGTGTACATTGCTCGTGTACACAAAGCGACAAATTGTCGCATTTTTGTCATGGGGTGGGGGATGGGCGGACACATTCGGTACGAACGGATTTCCGGCGACACATCGTCGATCGGAATCATCACGATCGACCGCCCCGAGAAACGCAATGCCATGACCTTCGCCGTCCTCTTCGACTTCATCGAAGCCGTCCGCGAAGCCTCGATGGATGACGCCATTTCCGTCCTGATCGTCACCGGCGTACCGGGCTCGTTCTGCGCCGGAACCGACCTCGCCGACCTCTCGACCATTCCCGGGGAGCAGCGAGGTCTGCGGGGCTCGGCCGAAGAGACCGACAAGTGGTGGCCTCTCGTCCAGTGCTCCAAGCCCACCATCTGTGCGATCGACGGTCCCGCGGTCGGTATGGGCGCCGAATTCACGTCGCAATGCGACCTTCGTATCGCCTCCTCCAACGCCCGTTTCGCGTGGAACTTCGTTCATCGTGGCCTGGTCCCGGACACGGGTGCCGGAACCTGGTTGCTCCCTCGCATCATCGGACTGCAGAACGCCCTACGTCTGACCTACACCGGCGACATGATCGACGCCGACGAAGCGCTTCGTTTGGGCTACGTCCTCGAAGTCGTCGAACCCGAGGACCTGATGGAGAGGGCCGTCACCCTGGCCCGCCGCATCGCACAGGGGTCTCCGCACAGCCATCGTCTCATCAAGAGCCTCACCTACGAGGGTCTCACCTCCAGCGTTCCGGAACACATGGAGCGTCACACCACTGCCATGTCCGCCAGTTTCAAGAGCGCGGATCACCGAGAAGGCGTCGCCGCGTTCCTGGAACGTCGTCCGGCGCGTTTCACCGGACGTTAGGCGTCCGTTCACCTCTTGATGCCAGCCCGACGTTCGCCATCGGCAACGATGGAATCATGCGCATCCTTCTGACCAACGACGACGGCATCGACTCGGTGGGACTGCACGTTCTCGCCCGGGCCATGAAGCCGTTCGGCCACGTCGTGATCGCGGCACCGGACCGTGAGTTCTCGGGTGCCGGAGCCGCACTCGGCGCGTTGCATCTGATGCAGCCCGAGGTTCATCGGGTCCACGTCGACGGGATCGACGAGGCGTGGTCGGTCACCGGACCGCCGGCTCTGTGCGTGATGTTCTCTCGTCTCGGCGCCTTCGGTGAGCCGTTCGACCTTGTCGTGTCGGGCATCAACCCCGGGGCCAACGTCGGGCGGTCGGTGTATCACTCGGGCACGGTGGGCGCTGCTCTGACCGCGCGCAACGGACGCGTCTCGGGCATCGCCGTGAGTCAAGCGGTCACGGGTTTCGGTGTCGAGGGTCAAGGTTGGGACGAGATGCTGGTGGGTCAGAAGTGGGAGAGTGCGGCCTCGGTCGCCGCGGCCTTCGTCGATGGTTTCGTGCACGACATTCCGAGTGAGCCGGTGGTCGTGAACATCAACGTTCCCAACAAGGACGTCGCCGACATCAAGGGATGGAAGTCGGCTCGGTTGGGCCATGAGCCTCCGCGTCGGATGAGCACCGCCCGACTCGAACCCAAGGTCGGTCACGACGGGACGTTTCACGTGCGCATGACGTGGGGAGAGGCCGCCGAACTGCCCACGGACACGGACGGCGGCATGGTCGAGAACGATTACGTCTCGGTGAGTTACCTCAGTCCACTCGTGAACGTCGAGCGTCCCGACGTGGTGTCCGCCGAGGCCAGCTTGTCCAAGATCGTCGCCGACGCACGCTGATCAGAGAACGACGACCGGAGTTCCGACCTGCGCGAATTCCCAGGTGAATTCGGCGTCGAGGTTCGCCTGACGTTGGCAACCACCCGACAGACGCTGTCCGAGTTCGGCCTCGGTCTGATAGAGCGAGTTGTCCGCCACCTTGATCGGTAGGGCGTGGAAGCCGATCGCATCATCGCTCGTCTTCAACCAACGAACCATCAGGTTGAAGTAGGCCTTGCCATCCCAGGCGATGCTCGTCTCGGACCGGCTGTACACCTCGTGGACACCGGGCAACTCGTTGTCGTACTTGCTTCCCGACACCAGCCACGAACGGATGACGATCTCGTTCTCGTCGACCGCCCACACGCGTTGGCCGGCTCGTTGATAGACCAGCCGGCGACCCGAGCCGGAATTTTCCGGAAGCGGAGGCGCCTCGGGTCCACTCGTGGCCACCGAGGACAAGGGAAATCCGAGGAGGTCCACCGCACCCGGTACGGGCGGAGGTGTCCGCACGACCAAGTCGGGTTCTTCGGGCCAAATTCCGAGGGAGATCGCGGTCTCGCGGCCGGTGACACCATCGACGAACAATTCACGATCGGTCTGCAGTTTCGTGACCGCGGCGGCGGTGGCGTTGTCGTACACGCCGCCGGGCGTTCCACTCAGGTAACCGGCTTCGATCAGGGCCTTCTGCAGACAGATCACGTCGTCGCCGCTCGACCCGCCATTGAGGGTCTTGGCGCGCAAGCTGCACGGCTCGTCCGTTCCTTGCTCGGGCGCAACCACGACCGACGCTTCGGTGGACGGGGAGATCGTCTCGGCGGGCACGGTGGTCACCGGGGCGACCGGAATCGTGGAATCGGCGACCTGCGTGCCGCCCCCGCTCGACGTCGACAGCGCGATGACCACGCAGATCAGAGCGATCCCCGAAACCGCGGTCGCGGCGACGGTTCGCTGTCGGGACGAATTCATGGACGACGGTGCATCAGGACGGATCGGGCGACGCCCGCAGGGCCTTGACCACTCGTTCCATCAGGTAGATCCAGTTGTCGTCCCGAGGCAGGAGGTCGGGAGCCAGGTCGACGGACGCGAGACCGACCGTCGTCGATTGAATCATCACCGCAACGCTGTACGCGTCGACGTCCGAACGAATGATTCTCTTCTCCTGGGCGATTCTGACAACGTTGGTCAGTTGTGCCAGCAGGGTTCGTTGGACGTCGGCCACCTGTTTGGCCAGGATCGGGTCGTCGAGAGCGGCCGCCAGGACCTGCACGCGCTCGCGACGGGCCATCACTCGATCCGGATCGCTGACCCGCACCGTGATTTCGGCCATTAAGTCCAGAGGATCACCGATCACCAGCCCCTTCGCGATGATCTCCTCGGCGGCGTCAGTCAGTTGGCGCATCTTGCGGACGTAGCGCTCGGCCAAGGCCGCGTTGACGAGGGCCCGCCGATTCTTGAAGAACCAGTAGAGCGACCCGGTGGTCATGTCGGCGTGCTCGACGATGTCGCGCAGGCGCGCCCCATCGATGCCGTCGCGGTCGATGAACACCAATGCACTGTCGATCAGACGACCACGAATCTGGCTGTCGGTGTTCTCGAGACCTCGCGTCATCAGCAATCTCCGATTTCGGACTACCGGGAACAATAGTCTGCGGATCGCCGACGCGAGCAAGGTGAGGTACGCGGAATGATGAGTGTCAACGGGGATTCTTGGGCCGTCGATGACATACCCGACCTTCGTGGCAGGCACATCGTGGTCACGGGAGCGAATTCGGGTATCGGTCGTGAAGCGACGCGGAACCTTCATCGGCGGGGGGCGAACGTCGTCATGGCCTGTCGGAACATGGAAAAGGCCCGTGCGGCCGCCGACGAGATCGAGCGCGATGGCGGGTCCGGAACGTTGGAAGTGGGCCGACTCGATCTGGCCGATCTCGGGTCGGTCAGGGCTTTCGCCGAATCGATGCTCGAACGCGGCCGGGTCATCGACGTGTTGATGAACAACGCGGGCGTCATGGCCCTGGACCGGAGTCGAACCGTCGACGGATTCGAGTCCCAGTTCGGAACCAATCATCTGGGACATTTCGCTCTGACGGGTCTGCTGTTGCCGATCGTCGGTGGAGCGGATGGTGGCCGAATCGTGACCGTGTCGAGCATCGCGCATCGACCGGGACGAGTTCGCCTCGACGACCCGCACTTCGAACGACGCCGTTACAGTCGTTGGGGCGCGTACTTCCAGAGCAAATTGGCCAACGTGCACTTCGGATTGGAGCTCGATCGTCGACTTCGAGCGTCGCGCTCGCCGGTGCTGTCGGTGCTCGCACATCCGGGAACGGCGCGGACCGAGTTGGGGAAGAACGGCACGGCGGCGACGAACTTCGTGATGCGCAGGCTCACCCCGGTTCTGGTGCGCACCGGTGTGCAGGGGTGCGAAGCACAGTTGCGGGCGGCGGTCGATCCGGCGGTGTCGGGTGGAGAGATGTACGGCCCACGATGGATGGCATTCGGCGCTCCGCGGGTGGAAGTGCCCAGTCGTCGCGGCCGCGACTCCGAGGCGGCACGTCGACTCTGGGAACTGAGCGAACGCGCCACCGGAGTCGCCTACGACTTCGGGTGATTCGATCCGAGTGCGCGCAAGGTCGGCGGGAATCCCGCCGGCACTTCTTCGGTTGCACCGT
>Ga0315908_10003135_pt1 | contig 11971 bp, 9 predicted proteins | sample LakEriMetagenome_12_FD_203520 | JGI IMG/M metagenome (GOLD analysis project Ga0315908, IMG submission 203520) | Freshwater fungal communities from buoy surface, Lake Erie, Ohio, United States - Buoy 4 MA124 | ecosystem: Environmental > Aquatic > Freshwater > Lake > Lake biofilm | place: USA...
AAAGTTTTCTAGCTCTTTCGCGCCAACCTGGACCTATCGTTTTGCCTCAACAGGTCCAACTTTGACCGCAGCTTCAACACAAGCCTTGTTTATCTCAACTGCTGCAATCGCACAGTTGAATTGGAGCCCTAAGGCACCGACACCTCTTGTGATCACCTTTGACGCAAAAGGTGTAATAACCACCGCACATAGCGGCCCTGTGGGCCACAAAGAGGTGATGAGCCTGCTGGTTACAAAGGAGTTAGGCGTTCTAGCTGTTATATCAAGTGCAGAAACTGTTTCGATTTTTACCCTGAATCCGCGGTAACCTAAACCCCCGCACACTCAGTGCGAACATGAGAGATGAGAGCGTGACATATGGGTTCCGTAATTAAAAAGCGACGCAAGCGCATGGCGAAGAAGAAGCACAAGAAGCTTCTTAAGAAGACTCGCATTCAGCGCCGTAACGCTAAGTAATAATTACGGCTTTAAAAGTGCAAGCTTGCCATTTATGTTGGCAAGAACAAATTTAACTTTGTTGACAGTTACCCAAGCGCTCTGAGTTGGTTCAGAGCCTTGGGTACTGCTTACTAAACGTATTGCAGCTTGGCCAAGATCTTTCTTGCTGGTATCTAGCGCACACAATCTTTCCTGACAGTTAAAGATAATTGTTTTTCCATCTGTGGCTAAGTATTGGCCAGGTGTTCCAAAATTTTCCGTGGTGATCTTTGAAATCTTGGTTGAATCACTCAGCAATGTCCATCGAATTTGATTTGGCTTGGGCGCACTGTTAATTGATGCTGCCAACCAGGTCACGAATACATCTCTACCAACCTTAGATAAGGCCACATCAAAGCCAAATATTGAAGCATCATCTGTTGAAATATCTAGCGTTTGATAGCTCCAGCCAGTTGGTTCGACTCCAGTACGTGTTGCAATACGAACCGCACCAGAGGTAATTTCCTTTTTCTGGTTCATTGTAACTACTGAATCGTATGCAACAAATGTCTTTGCGCCATCAAATGTTGCCTGCAGGTGAAAGCCGACATCTCCTGTTGTGCGGCCATCGGTTTTGCGATCACCATCTACTAGTTCATAGCTCCACGGCGCACTCTTTAACTTAACCGCACCGAGTAGCACGCCTTGGCTCTCGTCACGATAGAACACTTGCACTGAAGTTGCTGTTGCTATGCAGGCATTTGCAACACTGACATCACTTGAGGTCCGTACGCGCACAGGATCTGAGTATTCATTGACCGCTGGGCCGTTGCCATCTACAACTTCAATTGCAAAGCTCTTGCCGTTATACGAGGCATAGCGAAGATCTTTATCGGTCAGATCGCTATAGAAAATATGCAGGGTTTGTTTTACGCCACTGCCATTGACGCACATAGAAATTGCCCCAGAGATGGTGTGGGTTGTGCGCCCGCTACTGCCACCTGAACCATCAACAGTGATCTTTTTCCAAGCTTTGCCGTCATATGTAGCAAGCTTTAAGTCACCGGTTTTTGTATTGGTATATGCAATTGCAGGTTGACCATTAAATGTTGTGCTGACAACACTTTTTCCATCTGCAGTTGAATCTAAAATGGTGCTCTTCCAACCAGCTTGTGGCGTGATCGACTTAGTTGTAACTGCCTCCGAAGCGCCCAAGGCATTTTTAGCTACGACAGAAAAACTGTAGGAAGTTCCATTTTTTAATCCGCTGATCAATACTGGGCTAGAAAGTGACTTCTTTTCTATGCCGGTCTTTATATTTTTAACTACATATTCACTAATTTGTGCGGTACGTAAATTAGCTGGCGGATCAAAGGAAACCAGTGCTGAAGAATCACCTGTAAATGCCTGAACATTGCGCGGTGCAAGCGGAAGATCGGTTGCAACTCCAGCTGGCGGTTTATTGCGCATATCTTCCATCATCGCCAACACCAGCGGACCCGGCTGGCGGAAAATCTCACCTGGATCAAGACTTGGCGTCATTACAGAATCAAGGCCAGACTTTGAAAAAGTTGCTTCATCTAGGTGTGAAGTTGATGAACCAGATTCATAGCGCAACGGCGTATACATCTTTGGTTTGATGCCACCGTTAGCCTTAATTCCAAGAGGCCCGCTCCAGACAAGTGAAGAAGTTAGTGCGGTTCCAAGTTCTCTAGATGGTGTTGGTAAATCGGCAAGCCGGCGACCATCAGCGGTTTGTAAATAGGCATCAAATGGTGTCGGCTCATCCAAACTTCCAATTCCATAAAAGGGATCGTAGGAATCATTGGATAGAAAACCTAGACCATGTCCAAGTTCGTGAATAAAGACAGATTCCAGATCATATTCAGTAGCTGTTGGCGTTGCATCACCGCGAACATTCCATGTAGCTGCAGAGTTAACTTGCACAACTATCTCGGGATTCGCCTTATCTAAATCTTTTCCAGCCAAAGCGTTAGCAAAAGCTGATGAGTACCACAGTGATGGATCGGGTGCTCCGGCAAATGCTGAGAAGAAACTGCCGGGACGGGCGCTTCCCAAAACGCCCCACGAGCTTGATCGGCCCCATGATGCATCAACAGAGATTGGAACCGCTGATTTAAAGTTTGCAGACCACACATCGACAGCGGCCTGAACCTCTTTCTTGGCCCAGTCCGGAAAGTTGTTGTACTTAACGACAAACTTTGAAGTTGCTTCAAGATTTTTTGCAACCGGTTGAGCGGTCTTAGTTGTGAGTGAACTTGTTCCGGCGTAAACATGACCCCAGTTAGTTGCAGGTGCCTGCTTAAAGGACAGGGCCGGGGCGGATGGGGCGGCAAGAATCGAGGCGACAAGTGCGGCAGAAAAAGCTATCGCCCATACTCTTTTGATCCGCAGCATGGGCTAAACGGTAGCAGGGCTTTGAATCTGGTTTAAGGTCAGGGGTGAGAATTACGATTTTTCTAAGGGTATTAACAGGCTAGAAAGGGCCAATAAATGACTCTCATAACTATTTATGGCCGAACCGGCTGCCACCTTTGCGAAGATGCTTTAGCGACGCTGCAATCTATGCAACAGGAACTGAACTTTGAAATAAATGAGATTTTGATCGATGGTGACGAAGAGTTAGAAAAAATGTATGGCGAAAAGATTCCTGTTACACAAATAGATGGCGAGCACCACGATTTTTGGAGGGTAGATCCTGAACGTTTTAGATCTTGCCTTGAAAAACATCGTCAGCATCAATAATTCTGTATGAATAACCTTGCTCTGCCAAGAAACGTTGACGGTTCTGTGCAAAATCCTGATCGATAGTGTCTCTAGAAATTACTGAATAAAATATTGCCCCGCGGCCATCAGATTTTGGACGCAAGATTCGACCTAATCGTTGTGCTTCTTCTTGACGGCTGCCAAATGCACCAGATACCTGAATCGCAATAGTTGCATCAGGTAGGTCAATTGAAAAGTTTGCAACCTTAGAGACGACCAAACATTTGATCTCACCGGTTCTAAACTGATTAAACAAAATTTCGCGCTCTTTTATCGGCGTTTCACCCTTGATCAAAGGCGCTCCTAAAGTCTCTGACAGATCATCTAGTTGATCGATGTACTGACCAATGACTAATACCTGATCTTCTGCATGCTTTTCAACGAGGGCTTGAACAACATCGCGCTTTGTGCGAGTTGTTGCGCAGTTGCGGTATCTGTTTTCTGGTTCAGCGGTTGCATATGCCAACCGTTCTGTTTCAGTCAGGTTTACTCGAACCTCAATACATTCAGCAGGTGCGATATAGCCCTGTGCTTCGATCTCTTTCCACGGTACATCAAAGCGCTTTGGGCCAATCAGCGAGAAAACTTCGCCTTCCATGCCATCTTCGCGTACCAAGGTGGCAGTCAATCCCAAGCGACGCTTGGATTGAATATCTGCAGTAAAGCGAAAAATTGGCGCAGGCAACAGGTGAACTTCATCGTAAATTATTAAGCCCCAGTCATGTGAATCAAAGAGATCCAGGTGGGCGTACACACCGTTTTTCTTCTTTGTCATGACTTGATAGGTAGCAATTGTTACAGGGCGAATCTCTTTTTTGGCACCTGAATACTCACCGATTTCATCGGCGTTTAAGGTCGTACGCTTTAACAACTCATCTCGCCACTGGCGAGCTGCAACTGTGTTGGTGACCAAGATCAAAGTTGTGGATTTTGCAAGCGCCATAGCTGCCGCGCCAACAATTGTTTTTCCAGCACCACACGGAAGAACTACAACACCTGAACCACCATGCCAAAATCCTTCAGCGGCTAACTCTTGGTAGGGACGAATTTGCCAATCCTTTTGGACCAAGGAAATCTCATGTGCTTGTCCATCAACGTAGCCGGCAAAATCTTCTGCGGGCCAACCAAGGCGCAGCAGTGACTGCTTAATGTGACCGCGTTGGCTAGGCAAGACAGTAATTGTTTCAGCATCAATTCGCGCACCAAATAGCGGTGCGATCTTCTTTGCTCTAATTACCTCTTCAAGAACTGCCGTATCTGTTGTTACAAGAATCAAACCGTGAACCGGATCCATCTCAAGTCGCAAACGTCCGTAACGAGACATTGTTTCGGCAACATCGATCAGGATTGAATGCGGAACTGCGTAGCGCGAGTATTTGATTAAGGTATCGATTACCTGTTCAGCATCATGTCCAGCAGCGCGGGCATTCCACAAACCAAGTGAAGTTAATCGGTAGGTGTGAATATGTTCTGGTGCGCGTTCAAGTTCGGCAAAGGGTGCGATTGCGCGTCTGCACTCTGTTGATAAAGGATGATCAATATCTAGAAGAAGGGTTTTATCGCTCTGAACAATTAGCGGACCATCAGTCATTCAATAAGTCCTTTATTAGCGCATGTAATAGCTTGCTGCGATCTTCAAGGGTACTGATGTCTACCCATTCGTGCGCGGCGTGGGCCCCGCCGCCGACTGCGCCTAGTCCATCTAGAACTTGGGCACCTGCTGCTGCTGCAAAATTGCCATCACTTGCCCCACCTACTGATGCGTGGCCCAAAGGCGCCATTCCTAACTCTTTGGCTACTTTTTCTGCTCGCTCATAAAGGGCCATAGTGGATGTTGTTTCTAATGGCGGACGATTCAAACCACCTGTAATTTCATAGCGAGCTGCTGTATTGACCGGCTTTAAACCCTTGATTGCGGCATCGACTCTAAGTAGCTCTTCTGTTGAGAAAGAACGGATGTCAATATCTACAATGGCTAAATCTGGAACAGTGTTTGTTGTGTTACCTGCGTGCAAAGTTGTTGGAACAACAGTTGTGCCGTGTTGTGGATTTTCTAAGGCTGCAATTGCTAACACAGCATGAGCTACTTCGGTTGTTGCGTTAACTCCCTTTTCTGGTTCTAGACCAGCATGAGATGCCTTGCCATGAATTTTTACTTGGTACATCGCTGTGCCTTTGCGGCCAGTTTTTACTTTGCCATCAAGAGTCGACTCTAAAACCAAAACCGCCTTAGCTTTTGCAGAGATCTCTTTAATAAACTCTTTGCTGGTGGCACTTCCAGTTTCTTCATCGGTGGTGGCAATCAGTGCCACACTTCCTGTGATGCCCTTCATTGCATATAAGGCTTGAACAAACCCTGCTTTCATATCAAAGACGCCAGGACCACGGGCAACATTTTCTTCTACATTCCATAACGGTTGAAAAGATCCTTTAGGCCAAACAGTGTCTAAGTGGGCAAGAACTATTACTTCCGGATTGGGAGAGCCCCACCAGAAAACAGGACGGCCATTTACCTCGCGAATTTCGGCAGGAGTTCCCAAAATTCTGGTTGCAATCTCACTTGCTAACTGAACAACATCGCGGCAGGCAGCTAGATCATCAGTTGGAGATTCCAACTTAACTAAGGCTTCAAGGGCTGCCAACATGGGGTAAGTCTATAGCGGTGCCACGCCTGTGATGCGTGGGATTCGGAAGGATTGAACCTCGCCCGTTGCATGATCTCGCGCAATTAATGCACCAGCGCTAATGCGAATCGGGTCAATGATTCGATGGGTAACTCCGCCATTGTTATCGGCATAACCAATTGAAAGGGTTTTTTCATCAACAATAAATTGATTCAAAATCTCCATAGTTTCATTTGCAGTTGTTCGAGGCAGTTGACCTAAAGCCTCACTTGCAACTTGGCGCAAACGAGTTTGGCGATAGGTTGATTTTTCACCAGTCCGCAATGCGCGAATTGCTGCGGTTAAGTTTTCAGTAGTTGGAACTTCAACTTCACCAATCACACGCGGTGGACGTGGCTTCGTTAGCGCACGATTTGTTTTGGGCCCAGTCAAAATCATTCCGTTTGCAGATTCTGCGGCTGGCAAATATTCGCATTCACGCAAGAGGCGCATGGCATCTGTTGCATCTACATCGCAGATTACAACTTCTGGTGCAATCCGGCGAAGTGCCAAGATTTCAAGTTTCTTGTCATTCATGATTTGTGAAATTAGGGTCGTATCTTCACAACGAATAAATGAAGAAGTATTTCCAACGCGCAATTTGCCGTGCTTTTTTGCAACATCTGCAATCAAGTACTCCAAGGGTTGTGGCATTGGGGTTTTTGAGGTTTTAGTCAGGAAAGATTTGATTTCATCGCCAGTCTTACCGTGATCTAGTGCGCGGCGAATTGTGCTTTCTGTGAAGCGATAGACAGTTGCACCACCACGGCTTTCAATTTCAGCCATCATTGCTAGGGCTTGTGAAATTTCATGTTCTAAAGGACCGGGCGCAATTGCGGTGTTATCACCCTGAATCAAGATGTGATCTACGGTTTTTGGAAGATCCTCGTTAATGGAATTAAGGTCATCCCCATTTAAAAATTGAAGACCAAATTTAGAGATTGCGCCTTGTCCAGTTATGCCAAGCCATTCAGCCTCTCGCAGAGTCCATTCGGCAAGCTCTTCTTGCAATGAAGAGTTTCGGCGCACCGGAGCGCGCCAGGCAAGAACATCTTTAAAGTTGTTCCAATCAGGTGCGATCCCTGGGTTTTCAGCCAGTATTTCTAAACTCAAAGCACGCACACGCGCTGCATTTACTCGATCTAATTCTGGGCCTAGAGCAGCAACATTTTTAGCTTCGGCGCGACCAACTAAACCGCTAACACGTGAGGTAATTAGCCACTGAGATGCTAACTGCTGCCAACGATCAGATGGTGTTTGCATCAACCAGATATCAAATCTACTACTTGGCATGATTCGATCATCGGCATCGATACTGATCAGTGATGAAAGATAGGCAAGCTCTGCAATAAATGCGGCGCATGATTCATCAACGCCTAAATGTGTTGCAACAATTTTTAAATCACGAACACCTAAACCACCGGCGCGCAGCGCATCTGCTGGTTCATCTGCCCAAAAGTTTAGTAATTCTTCGACCCAGCGCAACACAGTTGATACGTTGGCAATTGCCGCCAGATTTACCTGACTTTCAATGCGTTTGGCACCATTTAAAACTGGTTGCTTAACATTTCGCTCTTTATGAATTTTTCCCCCGCGCAATTCAATGGCAACTTCGCGCGGCAAAATAACAGTGCGCTGATCAAGTGGCACTAAGAATTTCTTTTCAAGTAACCAAGTAACACCTGGTCCAGGATTTTTTATATCTCCAACACTTCCGCGCGGAGGCCCCCATGCCAATCGATCTAATACCTTCTTGGCATCTGCAGGTGCATCCTCTAGCTCACTTAACTTCAATTTAGCCAAGGATGCTGGTCCTAACCCTGCAGGCTCAGTTCCAATGACATCTCGCAGCTGGGTTGGCAAACGCATTCCATCATCAGATGGATAAATAAGGCCAATGGTGACTAAATGTTCTAGCGCAGCCTTTGCTTCTTTTTCTGTCAGTGCCACAACGCTTTTTTCTTGGAAAGGTTCATTTAATGAAATCGCGGCTTCTAAAACTTGGAACTGCCATTGATTCAGTGAATCAATTGCTCGTGCCAAACTTGGCGCAGAACAAGCGCGAACTGCAAGAGATGCGATATCTGGCGGCACAGGTGTTACTAAATCTGGACGAGCGATAAACAAACTTAAAAGGGCAGCATCATCAACACTACGTAGGTAGTCAGAGAATGAACGCATTTCCATAACTTGCTTACATTACTGGCTTATTGGGCGTTCTTGTTAATTGCCCCTACCGTTTACGCGGGGTCAGCCAGGTCAATAGTGCAGCAAACCTAACCACGATTGGGGAAATCATACGGCCGATAAAACGAGCTCGGCGGAAATCATGTATCGGCCAACCCTCGGCCATGGCGCGCAAACCCAACAATGCATCTGGGTTGATCGCAGATGGATGCCCAACGCATTGCAATAGTGGTAAATCATTATTGCTATCTGAATAGGCAAAACAATCTTCTAATACAAAACCCTTTGCTTCTGCCAATTCGCGAACAGCGATGGCTTTTTCTTTTCCATGCAAAAGCGCGCCATTCATTCGTCCGGTGTAATGGCCATCTTCAATCTCAGCTTTACTGCCTAACGCACCTGTTAGTCCCAATCGCTTAGCGATCAATGTCGCCATATCCTCGGGGGCGGCGGTCACCAAATAAACTTCAACTCCATTGGCAATATGTGTTTGAGCGATATCAATTGTTCCCTGCCACATTGCGGGGGAAACAAACTCGTCATAAATTTGTTGTGCAATCGCTTCGATATCTTTGACATTATGTCCGCCAATAAAGTCTGTGGCTGCATCTTGAAAGCGCTGAATCTCTTCCTTGTTTTCCTTGCCAGTTAAGCGAAATCTCAGGTTGGCTAATACAAAACGCGAAATATCCTTCTTGGTGAAGTACCCACGCTGATACATGCCGCGGCCCAAGAAATAAAGGGATGAACCACGAATCAGCGTGTTGTCTACATCAAAGAAGGCCGCTCTATTGCCCGTGAGTGCCATGTCACTACCTTACCGATAGACGGGGTTTCGAGACGCTTTATGCTTAACCCATGAGTTCAACAGTGCATGTAATCCGACACGGTGAAGTCCATAATCCTGACAAGATTTTGTATGGACGCCAACCTGGTTGGAGATTGTCAGATACTGGACAAGAGATGGCACGAACTATTGGCCAATGGTCTAAGAGCATTGATCTAGGAGCTCTTCATGTATCTCCACTTCAGCGCGCTCAAGAAACAGCGGCTCCTATTGCTGCAGCCCACAGCATTGCAATCACAACAGATGAACGATTAATTGAAGCGGCAAATGTTTTTGAAGGAAAACCATTTGCAGTTGGCGATGGCGTATTGCGTCACCCCGCCGCATGGAAGCACCTCTGGAATCCTTGGAAACCTTCGTGGGGTGAACCATACGATGAGCAAATAAATAGAATGCTGGCTGCAATCTTTGCTGCTCGCGCCGCTGCTAATGGCAAAGATGCAATCTGCGTCTCACACCAGTTACCTATTTGGATTTTGCGTAGCGCGATAGAAAATCGTCGACTGTTACATGACCCAAGAAAGCGTGAATGCTCCCTTGCATCTGTGACCAGTGTGCATTTTGATGATGAAGGAATTATTTCTGGGTTAACTTATTCCGAACCTGCACGACACCTATTGCCAGAAAAAAAGTAATGAAAAAGATTGCACTCATTGTTGTTATGGCTTTTGCATTGACCGGGTGCGGTGGAGGTGGCACATCATCTGCCGAAGAAAGTTTTGTTTCAGGTGATGGTGCGACAACATTTATTAAAATTGCAGATAGAAAAATTGCACCGGCCATTAGCGGTTTAACTTTAGACGGAACGTATTACACCTACCCGAAAGATAAAATGGCTGTGGTAAATGTTTGGGCTTCTTGGTGTGCACCATGCCGGGCAGAAGCACCAACTCTTGTTGCCTTAGCTAATAAATATGAAGATGTTGCATTTATCGGAATTTTGACCCGTGATAACCCTGCAAATGCCGAGGCATTTGAACGTAGATTTAAGATTACTTATCCAACAGTTATTGATGATTCAATTTTGATTGGCTTTAAAGGTTCATTGCCCGCAAATGCCATTCCTTCAACGGTAATTCTGGATAAAAATGGCTTAGTGGCAGCACGCATCTCGGGGGTTGTCACTGTGGCATCTTTGACCGGACTTATTGAAAAGATCAGCGCAGAATGAGCGATTTCTTTGTAGATCAGATTTTTTCCGGGGTTTTGATAGCGGCCCTTCCATTTGCATTTATTGCAGGCCTTATCTCTTTCTTATCCCCGTGTGTTTTGCCCTTGGTGCCTGGCTATCTTTCTTTTGCAGCGGGATTTTCAGTCAGCCGAGGCAAAGTATTTCTTGGCTCTTTTCTATTTGTTCTGGGATTTAGTCTTGTCTTTGTTTCCTACGGCGCGATCTTCGGGGGACTAGGAAATACCTTGTCTGCACAAGGAGAGATCATTTCAAGAGTTCTTGGTGTGGTGACGATATTTTTAGGATTTATCTTTTACGGTCGTTTTCCATTTTCCCCAACGATTAGACCAAAGATGCGAACAACAGGTGGCTTGGTCGGTGCGCCATTACTTGGAGTGTTATTTGGAATTGGCTGGACCCCATGTATCGGACCAGCGCTAGCTGCGGTACAAACTTTGGCCTTTCAAGAGTCCAGTGCCCTTCGTGGAGCAATCCTGTCATTTGGTTACTGTTTAGGACTAGGCCTTCCCTTTATTGTTTCGGGATTGTTTTTAGATAAATCCACAAAATTGCGTTCAATCATTTATCGCAAGGGCTATTTGATTTCAAAAATCGGTGGGATCTTCTTAATTGCAATTGGAATCCTGCAAGTCCTTGGAATTTGGAGTCAGATGATGATTTCGATTCGATCCCTTATCTCTGATTTCATTCCGGTGATTTGATGAGTCAACAAACAGAGCTTCCAGAGCTAGATAGCGTTGGCGTTTTGCGCTTTGCTTGGCGTCAACTAACAAGCATGCGTACTGCGCTGATCCTTTTGTTAATGCTCGGCGTTGCCTCTATTCCAGGTTCATTAGTTCCACAGCGAACCCAAAACCCGATCCAGGTAGGCCAATACTTCAAGGATTCACCGGATTTGGCTGTTTGGATGGATCGTTTCTACCTATTTGATGTCTACGGCTCGCCTTGGTTTAGCGCGATTTATATTCTTTTATTCATATCTTTAATTGGTTGTGTACTTCCTCGAACCATCGAACACTTCCGTGCAGCCCGCGCTTTACCGCCGGCCACACCTAAAAATCTTTCTCGCATGGAACATCACACGGTGTGGCCCGCAACTGGAACAGAGCTAGCTGATGCTCGCGCCTGGTTTAAATCCAAGCGTTTTAGAGTTTTAGAAAAAGATGGTTCGATTTCTGCTGAAAAAGGATTCGCCCGCGAAACAGGTAATCTGTTTTTCCACCTTGCGCTGATATTGGTATTACTAGGAATCAGTTTTAGTTCCTTGTTTGGTATGCGTGGTGAGGCGATTATCAATGTGGGCGAAAGGTTTGTAAATAATCCAACAAGTTATGACACCTTGACGTATGGAAAAATGTATAAGGATGCAAGGCTACCTGCTTTTATGTTAACGGCAGATAAATTTGTTGCTCAATACAATGTTCAAACAAGTGCACCGGAAGATTACACATTAGATGTTTCGCTATTGCGCGAGGGTTCTTCAACAGTTGAAAAACAGGTCATAAAGGTTAATGATCCTTTAACTATTGGTAGTACCCGCATTTACTTACAGGCAAACGGATATTCACCAGTTGTAACTGTGAGGGATTCAAAAGGTGATGTTGCCTTTCAGGGTCCTGTGCCATTCTTGCCGCAAGATTTAAATCTGCGATCGATTGGTGCCATTAAAGTTCCAGATGCAGATCCACAGATTGGATTTGTTGGCTCATTTGTCCCGACCTATGTGCGCGCACCCAATGGCGGCGGAGCAACGAGCGCGTTTCCTAAAGCACTAGATCCGCGTTTGCTTTTGGCGGCCTGGACCGGGGATCTAGGACTGGATTCAGGTGTTCCTCAATCGGTATACAGAATTGATACCTCAAAAATGCAACAGGTCGG
>Ga0315908_10003136_pt1 | contig 11971 bp, 10 predicted proteins | sample LakEriMetagenome_12_FD_203520 | JGI IMG/M metagenome (GOLD analysis project Ga0315908, IMG submission 203520) | Freshwater fungal communities from buoy surface, Lake Erie, Ohio, United States - Buoy 4 MA124 | ecosystem: Environmental > Aquatic > Freshwater > Lake > Lake biofilm | place: USA...
CTCGCACGCACGCACACACGCACACACACACACACACACACACACACACACACACACCAGAACATAAGTCAAAACACCCGCCTGCAGCATGGTCACGTGTACGAGCGCGCGGCACATGATTTAGGGTGCGGCAGGCGGTACGGGTATTTTCGCCCACCGGCGACTTCTCGCGGCTGCTCATCGCTCCTCCGGGCGCCCACAGGGGTGGTCACGAACCGGGCAACGGCAATGAATTTCCCGGAGTGCGCATTGACTCCGCAGGGATCGGAAAGAAAAGGACAGAATATTTCACAACTGTTCGGACCCGCTGCGCCTGATCTTGTACCACGATTTCAGTGGAGCAGGTGGCCAAAGTGTCTGAACTCCGAATGCTGCGGAACGCCGCGCCGCCGGGCCCGCCACCCGAGACGGGTACACGAGCGAATGACATTGCAGTCGTGTGGGTGGGAATCGGCGACGGCGGCGGCTCACGAGCTGCAGAGTGCTACGGGGCCGGCGCCCCGGCCCATGCGAGCCGCAACACGGAGCCGTATCCGGAACGGGATGGCCTCGACACGGACGTCGCCAACTACATCAGCAACAACTACACCATGCTGCCCAGCAGATGCGGCAGTGCCCATGTGTCCGTAAAGAGCTCTCCGGGATCTCCGTCGCGGTCTCCAAAGTCGCCAAAGTCGCCACTAAGATCGCCGGGCAGGGCCAAGGGCGTGCGATCCAACCTCCCGGTCATTGCCGAGAGCAGCGTGATGAGCACCGAAGGCGATGTGCAGGCCAAGACTTGGACGACGCCTCACGCCTCCCCTGATATGGAAATTGTGTATCCGCCGGAGCCGCCAAACATGTCGAGCTCCCTCCCCGACGCAAGTGTTCAAGGGTCCCCGAAGAGCAAGCGTGGCGAGGTGGCAGAGCTGGTGGTGAGGCTGCGGGAGGAGCGGCGTGGCAATATGCTCCTGGCGGAGCGCATCAGGAGCCTTGAAAATGTTGTACGCGAGCAGGAGACGCTGCTTAGAGAAGCCGATAGCAGGACACCGAAAACCCCGTTTGAATGGGGGCAAGCGGCTCTGAGGGCCCTCGACCAAGCCAGCGGACCCCTGTCACTGCAAGAACCGATGCAAACATGCGACAGTGGCATGCTGAAAGAGTCAGCAGCCGTGGCTAGAGTTCAGGCTGCTGGCGGCGCCTCCTTGGTTCGCACACGTCGTTACACAGAATGCGGATCGCAAACAGCCGAGTCAGACGACCAGGAGGCTGGGATGCAGGGCGGGGGCTTCGTTAGCGGTGAGTCACAAGCAGTGCTCAAAGCCCAGTTGCTTGCGGCGTCTGAGCGAGAGCAAACCCAGACAGCTAAGATCTCCGCGCTTCTATACAAAGTGTCATCAATGAGCCAGGAGATGGAATTGCTGCACCTGGCCTTCGACGAGCGCGAGCGTAAGCGCACGCTGGAGCTGAAAGACGCCACAGACCAGGTCAAGACGCAGGACAATCTGGTCACCACTCTGAGGGAGTCTCTCGAACAACAGGAAGCCAAGTTCACAGACCTGGTGCTGTGCACCGAATCTGCAAAAGCTGAGCATCGAGAACAAATGGAATACCTGCGCGCCGCGATGGAGGATACAAAAGAGCTATTGACCAAGCAGCTTCAAAATGAGCGAGAGACATCACAGACGATTATCCAGGCTCTCAATATGGAAGCGGAAAGCCTGCGGGCGCAGTTAATATGCCAGGAGGCGCCTGGCCGAAAGGATTTCGTCAACACTTGCGACGTGGGCGTCGGAGGTGAGTAAGCCGAATTGTGCGCATGATGGGGGTAAAGTGGCGTGGATAACATGCGCTTGTCAACGTATGTGTGTAGGCGCGCAGGGGATGTCAGACATTGAACCTGTCCGCCGTGTGTGTGTATGTGCAGATGATGAGGTGAGCCCAATGCTGCTGCCGGTCGACAAAGATGCTCGGGAGACAGTCGATCTGCGGTGTGTGAGCGACCCGCACCGTACAGCCAGGAGAATATGTCATGGTCCAGTACACACCAACTTCTGCGCGCCCTCTCTCGTGCCTTCACTTTCCCCCTCGTCCCGGCTTGACCTGGACATCATGGACAAGGCTGACCAGGCCCTAGAACGCTTGCTCGACAGTCTGGAAACAAACGCGTCTGGAAATACGCCAGACAGCGCGCTCTCTGATGGTGACACTCTTCACGGCACCATGCGAAATAACCCTGTCGAATTCTCGGGCGACTCTGAGGAGGAAGGGGAGGGGGCAAATTTAGCAGAGGGAGAGAAGCTGTCGAAGGAGGCAGCACGGACGAAGGCCAAGGAGGAGGAGGCTGCGCGGGCGAAGGTAGAATCCGCGAAGAAGAAAGCGGCCGATCCACAGCCTGTGATCGTAAGGAAACAGACTGAAAAGGCCACCTGCAGGGCACCAGCTGTTGCGGGCAACGCCATGATGGGGGACAAGGAGAGCACCATGACGCCAGCCGCGTCCAAGGCGGGTGTTATCGCTCATCTCCAACCCCTCTTGCAGCCCCGTCTCCATGTAGATGACCTGACCTTGGACGAGGCCGCGCCGCTCCTCGCCAAGATGGAAATAGATTTCCTGCGAACGACCCTTACCACCGGCAACGTGCAGCCGGTGCTGACAAAGCTCAAGGCTGCGGCTTACCAAGAGCCTGAGATGAGGAAGCTGGGCTCCTCTTCTGCGGGCGAGAACCAGCTACAGAGCTTGCTGCGAGCTGGGGAGGAGTTTGCTGCCCACATGCACCACTCGGCGTTGCCAATGCCCGGAACCCCTGAAAAAGAGTATTTGTGCAACCTTGCGGGTGATTCAAGGAAGGTGACTCGAAAAGCAAGGCTGCCAGGGAAGACATGCGCTGAAGAGGCAGCGCAAAGGAGGAAGGAGGGTGTCGGGGATGAAGAGGGAGAGACAATTGATGTCGAACTGTATAACAAGGCGAGGGAAGAGCTGATGCTGGCGCGGAAGACGGCAGAGGACAATGCTACGGAAATTGAGAATCTTAAATTGCAATTGGAACATATGAAGGGGTTCCTGACTAACCTGACAGTCATAGGATAAGAGAGAGAGAGTAAGAGGATTCCCGCCAACATTCTTTGGAAGACTAGGCATCAAGACCTGGAGACATAAGGATGGGCAGAGATGGTGGGGGGGAAGCTCTCCATAAGGGTGACACTGTATTCGGATTTGAAAGAGGTGGTGGCCTGTGGTGATGACGGTAGGCGCTGTTCAGTAGTCCGTCGACAGATAGTGAAACCAAATGAAGTTCTTAGACTGGCTCGGACCTAGATTGGGTCTTTCACACAGGTCACTTTCACGGGAAACCACCCATTTTCAACCCCTAAAAATCGATTTCATCTCCCGGAGTCTCTGAATTATGTATCCGCAGATTTTATTGGTGTACCCAACAATATAAAAAATATGAAGTAAGTTTTAAAAGCGAACGTTCCTAAGAACGGGAGATAGACGAAGCGCTGCGTGCTAAAAAAAGCGATAGTGTGCAACAGGCGGCTCCCCGGGCCCGGCAGCAGGGCCAGCGCTCGGCTGTTTGCTTGGAGGTAGAGGAGGTGGCCTGCTATCTGGTCCACCATTAAGCTCTGTGGCTGGGGCTGTGGGCGCCACGGGCGCACACACGGCCGCCGGGGGCGGGCGGGGGCTAGTCGACGCTAATTCCCGGGGCTGCCTGATGCCGCGGACGCTGTCTTCGATTCCCTTTCGTTCGCCAACCACCTTACTCCGTCTTTCAAACATTTCGGCATACGACTTCTGTACCCCCCAATTTCGCTTCCTGTCCTTCCCTTTGCCCGCCACTCCAGCGACAACCACATCACTGTGCAAAGCCACCGGCCCACTGGCCTGAGACCCCGATCTATCAAAAATGGTGCTTCCAGCAGCAATATAAAGATCTGAAACTGCAGTGGCATTTGCTACTGGCGCTTCGGCCCATTCGCATGACAGTGCACATAAGTCTGAAGATACCGAGCTGCTTCGATGGACAGATTGCGATGCAGGAAGAAGCAGGACATGATCTCGGCCAAAGTTGTCGTCCTTTCCTCGCGTGCGCAGCGCATCTCGAAGCCAAGCATTCTGGAGCAGTAGGGAAGCCTTCTCATCGCCCCACTGATGACTGCTGGAGCACGAATCTGCCTCTGACTGCGTTCGTAGGAAGGGCCCACCATTAGCATCCCACCCGTCGCCACCAAAGTTCGTGGATCGCTGGAGCTCCTTATCTAATTTCTCGCTGAGCCCGCGTGTCTGAATCTCACGGACAAGACTCTCCTTTTCGTCTCTTTCTTTAGCAAGGGATTCCTGAAGCCTGTTTATTTCGAGAGCGCAAACTTCCAAATCTGTGTGCGCAGCAGTTGCTTCAGACTGCATGCTCTCTACCTCGAGCTTTGCACTGTGAACCTGGGCAGCCATTTCATCGTATTGCATTTGCAGATCGGCTAGTTGATGATGCAGCATCCTTTTTTCCTTCCGCAAGATTGCAATTTCTGCATGCAAATTCTGTGCGTTCCGTTTCTTTTCACAGTTATGTCCCAGGCTGATTGCAAGTGCCAGCGGAGCACCGTGTGCGCCAATTGCACCTCCTTTGTTTTTGAAGCCCAACGTACAATCAGATCGAGTGATGTGATCTGAAGCAGCTATGACTTGGATGATTCCCTCTGCATCGCCCTTTGTCTGATCGAGGGCCACAACCTGACCCGTGCACGTGCTCGTAGCCTGTGCCTCACCACTCTTTTGGGACCGTTGACTGTCTAGATCTGCCTGCAGCTGCTTGCATGTGTTCCGCAACGTTGTGTTGCATTCGAGCAGTGATGTGTGGCTGGTTTGTACAGTGACAAGCGCGTTGTGCATCCGAGCCCTTTCGCGTTCACCTTCAGCTGCCGCGACCAACTGCGAACGCAACATATTTTCCTTGGCCCTTTGAAGCTGAACAATTTCTTCGACCTTGGCCTGCAAGAGTTTACGCAGGTCTAAGTTTTCGTGACCTATTTCCACAAGCCGGGTTTTTGCCTTGCTTTCAACACACCTCGCAGCACGGGCGCGGTCTACGGCTCTTGCAGTCTCTACTTGTATCGTCTGCATGCATTGCTCAAGATGGTTTATCCTGTGGCCAACGTCGTTGCAGACAACCCCTAGGGCATGCGCGAGATTATGCTCCCGTCCTTCTAAAAGTAAGTAGGTAGTTTTCATGGTTTCTGCCAATGTTTGCGATGCAGCCAACTCGTTTTGGACTTGCTCAGCTGCGGCCTGACTTGCCTTGCATGCCTGTTGACTTCGCAAGCACGCTCCTTTGGCCTGGTCCCTCTCCTCAACAAGGGCACGGACTTCGTCTTCGCGCTCTGAGAGCTGGCCAAGTAACCTCTGGCCCTCGCGCCGCTGCTCCAACACCTGGTTTTCGAGCTCAGCCACCGACTTCCATAACTGCTCCGAGCGACCGGCAAGAGCTGTCTCCTGTGCAGCAGAGGTTCTGGCCTCTGAAAGGTGGTCTTCCAGTGTGTTGCAGAGTTTTTCACTTGACGTTAACCTCTCGCCAAGGTCTGACACCTTTTGTTCGAGAGCAGACGCACGCTGATTCAGAATTCTATTTTCCTGTTCAAAAGATGTTCTCTCTGACTCCAACTTCCTTAGTTGCTCTTGCAGCGCGGCAATCGCTGCACGTAAATCGCCCTCAATCTGCCGAGCGAGTCCTGACTGCTGTCTGCACGTTTCCACCTCCCGTTTGCACGCATGCAGCTCATGCTGGCGTGTCAGGAGCTCCTCTTCCATCTGCTGACCCCGCTCCATCTCGACCTGAATTTTTCCTTCGAGTCCAGCTACAGAGTTCATCAACTCTTCTATCTGGTCTCTCAGGATCTCTTCATCCCCACCCTCCCCGCCACCTCGGCCATGCTTGCGAACAGTAGCGAGGGGGTTCCCGCACTTCTTCGTTGGCGTGGTCGTATCCCCCGTTCCAGTCGCAGCTGCGGCACCCAATGCTAGATTATTTTCAGCAGCGCGGAGGACTTTTGAGAGTTTTATAATTTCGTCGTTCCTGGTCTTGAGCGTGGCCGACTGCTGCTTGTTTTTTCCTTCTTGCAGCGCTAACTTTTCCGCCGTTGCTTTCAGTTCGGCTACCAGCCGCTTGTTCTCAGATCGCAGCACTTTTTGAATCTCCTTTTCCTTTTCTCTTGCTGCTAACTGTTGCGCAAATTGGCTGACCTGCAGCAGGGCCGCCTCACGCTCTTGCAAAATCTTTGCACACTTCTCTTTCAACACAGTCGTTTCCTCCGTCCGCAGGATAACTTCGCGATCTTTCTCCTTTAGGGTCGTGTTGCGTTCCTGGTTTATACTCTCCAGAGCTTGTGCGCCTGAATCACGCTCTTTGTTCGCCTTGTCTAGAGCTGCGGTAATGGAGCAAACTTGATTTTTGGTCTTCTCCAGTTCTTCTTTTGTCATGCCAAATTCGCAATGTACCACGCTCAGTTTCGTTTTTAACACCTCGTCCTGGGCCATCAGCGTTTGCAATTCCGTCTTCAAGTCAGCTAACTGCGTCTCTTTGGCACCCAACCTTTCCTGTGCATCTTCCCGTTCTTTCTCCAGCGCTTCGGTGGCATTTGACAATTCCATGGCAAGCTCTGACATCTCCGCACGCACCACAAACAACTCTTCATTCCTTGAGCTGGCTTCTGCCTCCATTTCATCAATTTTGGCAGCCTTGCCTCTCAGTTCGGCTTCCAGTTGAACCAGAGCTTGCTTCGTAGCCACCATAGTGCTTTCCCGCTCCGCAAGAGCAGCATCTCTCTCTCGATCCCTCGTTGCAATCTGAGTCGAATACGTCTCTACTAGGGTATTCAACTGACCGATGTCCTCGTCTCTGGATGAGATGGTCTGATTCAAGTGAGCGATGTCACTGACTTTCTCCTCGATGGCGGCCGTCAGTCTATTCGCTAGTGCAAGGTGCTGTGATTTCTCCTCTTGAAGCTGGGCAATTCGCTGCTCTTGATCTGCAATCTTCTGGCCCAAAGCCTCTTGGTTTCGTTCCATCTCTGCAGAAAGCTCGGCAATGTGGCGTTCTAAGTGCGTGGCGTGCCTACACCGATCCTCGATCTGGTGTTCCCTCTGGGATATGGCCTCCTTCATGCCCCTTTGTACCTCTTCCACCTCATCCTTGTACTTGGACTGGTCATGTGTATACTGAGCATTTGCGTCCAGAGCCTCTTTGAGCCTTCTCTCTAACTCCATGATTTCCGTTTCGTACAAACCCAATTGCTCTTTCAAAGTCGCAAGTTCTTTCTCACGTCGTGCTGCGTCTTTCTGTGCTTGTTTTTCAAGCTTTTGCATCGCTGATGCATTCAGTTCCAGCTGCCCCTTTAGGTCAAGGCTGTCTTTAACGTGCCCCTCGAGCGCCCGCTGCATCTCGTCTGCCTCCCTATGTGCTTCACGATGCTCGCAGAGTGCCTCCTCCTTCGCCATTATTGTCTGATCCTTTTCAGCAATCAGGGCATCTTTTTCTGCCAGCAGAGCATGCTTCAAAACGACCTCCTCATCTTTGACGCAGATCTCCCGCTCCATCGTGCAGATTTTCTCCTTACTCAATTGAAGCTCCTGATCTTTTTCGCTAACGACGGCATCCCTTTCTTCAAGCTCCTTCGCGTGTGCATCGGCTTTCTGAATTTTCTGGTGTTCTAGCGTCCGAATTGTCTCGTCCCGCGTTTCGAGCAAATCTAGAAGCTCGTTCTCCCTGTCTTTCAAGCTCAATATATGATTGTGCAACCGCTGCAACTCTGCCACTGTCTTATTTTGTTCCTTTTCAAGACCAGCACAATGGTCTTTCAGTTTTGCAAGGGATTCGTCGCGCTCTTTTAATTGCTCGCCATGCGCAAGCTCCCGCTCACGTGCGCGCCTCTCCTGCTCCTGCATTATTTCTCTCTCCCGCTGTTCCTGCTTCGCCAGTGCAGTTACCTCATCCTGCGTCTGTTTCGCTTTCATCTCTTCGAATTCTCGTACTCGATCATGCTCTTGTTCCCTCTCCCGCTTCAGCATTCGTCCCTTTTCCTTTTCGAGTTCTTGCACCGCGTGTTCAACCTCTTTCAGCGCGTGTTCTTCCACGTCTCGTAGCTCTTGCTGATGTTGCTCAATCAGGGCAGCCCGAAGTTCCCGAATCTGTTTTTCAGAAAATTCCATCGCCATGTCTCGCTGCCCTTCGATGTCTTGCAGCAGACTCCTGTTCATTGATGTTTAGGGTTGACAGCCAGAGTGAAAACACCGCGATTCGGAGTTCATTCATGCGCACACGCAAGCGTGCGCATTGAGAGTACAAGCATGCGCGCGCGCACAAACACCGGCTCGCGGCAAGCTCTGCACGAAGACGGTCTGCCTCCACCTCGCGCTCCCGGAGCAGCCCTACGACGCTACCTACTTGCTGGTTCAGCAAGCGCTGATGCCCCTCAATCGCCTGAATGTATGCGTATGTGTGGTATGCATTTATGAGCACGTGCATTGCAGTCAGCGAACATGAATAAGTAAATGTGCGGCAAATGTCTTACCTCCAGCTCTGTCAGCATGTCGGGCAGCTCCTCGTCTTCCTCTATGCACTCTGTCTTCAACCAAGATCGAATTACAGCCTGAGCTGCCTCGCGGTTACTGGCGGTGAGCGACACCGCCGACTTCTCACTCTGCGTAAGCGCTGCGTGCGCTTCATCTCCGCACGTGTCCTCTCTTTCCTTGCCGCCCTCGGACAAGAATTTGCGAATTTGCGTCATTGCGGGGGATTTCAAAAAATGCAGCTCCGTGCTCAATGCCGTCAATTTGTCTCTGTTTTTGTGTGCTTGTGTCAGTCCTTTGGGTGTCCAACAGGAAACTTATTTCGCAGGCATGCACGTCTAGGTTGACGGACGCGTACCCGCCTTTCCAATCACTGTCCTCGGGTGCACGTCATGCTGTCAAGTCTACAGGTCCTTGCTCATAACACGCCAAATGCGTTTTCAATTTTCAAGTATACAAACTTTGCCCAGATGTTCACGACATTTCATGTCCTCTCCCACCCCACTCACTCTTCCTTATTTTTCTCACCTCAGCATCAGCGGCGACAAGTCTTCCCCCTCCCTTTCTGCCAGTCGCGCCGGAGACACCGACCGCCCACGCAGATCCCCACTAATCCCAGCCCCCGCATCCTCTACGCCAATGCCGGCAACAGATGAGGCGCCGGGTGAACAGGACAGAACTGTGTTCGATAGGGCCACGGATTCCGAGCAAAGGGAGTAGGCATCGACAGCACGCGAGATTTCTGCTGCAAGCTGCACAGCTTTTGATTTTGCCGTTCTGAGCATCTGTTTTTTCCCCTCAAAGTTTGAGTCATGACGGGCTAGCGCTCAGTGGCACTTTCAAGAACTATAGAAGGAGCGGGGGAGTTTAGGAAGACACAGAGCCCTCGAAAAAAGAAGCAAAGGAAAAATGGAGTTGGAAAGAGGGATTACAGAGTCATTCACACCTCTCGCTCGTTTCCAAAAGTGCTTTGCAACGGGGACCCCAAGCGAGTCTGGCCAAAAGTTTGAAAGCTGCTGTCGGGCGTGCAAAAATGCCCGTTGTCTTCGAAAAATCCCGCCGCTAGACGCCGAACGTCATGAGAGTGTTTCAGCAAGGCTTGAGCCTGCATTCCACACACACACACACACACCCACACACAAACACAAACGCAAACACAGTCACGCTCGCACACAAGCACAAATCACACAAACTCAGCGTGAAGTTGATGTATGAGTGACACCGTGGGGGCAAGTCATGGAAAGGGGAGACAGATAAGGGGGTATGTTAGAGGGATATGTGTTTATGCGCGTGCCAGTGCGCATGCCGTTCGCTCACTTGTTTTTCAATCCTGGATGGTTTTCCGAAAGGGGTTTTCTCAGGTGATGCTGTCGCTGAATGAATGGGCGATTGACCGGGAGTATGCGCCGCCGCTCCAACATCGCGATGGGCTGCCGCAATTGTCTGTTGCGACACCGCGATGAGTTGAGGTGTATCACTGAACAAACTTCTTTTCGGCGCCGCAGGCGCAGGCACAATCTGCTGCTTTGTTGCCGAGAGCGAGTGCTCCCGCATCGTTTGGGGTAGCTGGGGTGGGCCCTTGTCCAGGGTATCGCCATGGCAGTGTTGCTGTTCTGCATCAAAACCGAACGCTGCCGCTGCCGCCACCACGCCCGCTTCAGTGGTTTCCCGGTGGTTGGCGGTCTGTATCTTTTCGGGGGTGTAATCCTGCAGTGCACATCGCAGCACGTGGAAGCAAGGTGGTCAATTAACATTCGTGTGTGACTAGTAGTGGACAAATTCGGGGGGTGTATGTGTGTGCAGATGGTCGAACGCAGACGTACTTTGAGAAGCGGGCTTGAAGACTCAAACGCCCGCAGCTGCTCGCGCAGGCGCTGTGGCGAAAGCAGCGGCTGCGATTGAGGAAGGGGCATCTGCGGCGGCGGCTGCGGCGGTAGATGCGTCTCCGAACCGGGCTGCACTTCCTCGACTTTCAATTTCGTCGGTTCTAGTTCCTGCTTCTTGTCCGCCCGAAACCTAACGGCATGCACAGCAACCATCAGTCATAGCAGGCAGATACGAGCAAGAAGCGACTGCGCTTTGGGCGCAAGCGGCGCTGGTACTGTGCAAATAGGGTGTGGGACGGGAGACCGCTGGAGGATACGCCTCCCTCGCTCGATTTTTGCAGCTCGTTTCCCGGGCGTTTGATCCATGCTGTTGTGCGCAGCCTCAGCGGGATACGTGTGATGTACGATGCGAGCTGGAGCGTGCAGCGCGCCTCATCGTGCCGCTGCGATCGAGCGCCACGACTCCGCTCCACACAGGGAACTGTAAACCGGTGGATTTTTTTTTTATTTACTTGGACTAATCCGGGCGGTCGTCCGGCTCATAGAGGGATGACAGCAGAGGAAAGATCAGTCGGTGGCCGACGGGCTGTCTCAGCTTGCAGAGAGATGCGCCGACAAAGCATTCCGTCGCCATTGGTGCGCCGCCATCGCGGCTGCACAGCCCTCACAGTCGGTCGCCGCCACCCTGGCCGCAACATCAGCCACCTTCTTGTCGCGTGCGCCGTGCTAAGTCGGTTCGAGGGCGGCAGCAGCGAGGGCGGGGGCAGAGGTGGGGTTTGGAGGGCTGGGGGCGAGGCCGAAGCCAACGGCCACAGGCTGCCAACGAAGCTGGCGACGATGGGGATGGGTAACGGCAACGCGCCCGGCGATCACCGACAGCGCGACCCCGACCACAAGGCAGATATGCGCTTTGTGCGCGCGGGCCTCGAGACCCACCAGGTTTCTCGTAGTTGTGGAAAATGTAATACAGAATCTGGGGTGATCTCAAGAGTTGGAGTGTGTGATGGCGCAGGCGCGAGTCGGTAAAAGAAAGTGCTGCTGTACAGTTGATGCGCTGTCGCGTTCCACAGCTGATGCGCTGCCGTGTTCCGTGCGCAGAGTGCGGAGCAAAGCGCGGCCAACATCGTCAGTCGCCTCATCCACAAGGAGGAAGCCATCATTGCTGCCGCAAAGAAGGCGCACGCTCCAGGTCAACGCAGTGCGAGTGATATGTGCGCACGCCCGTGAGTTCGCGGCGTTTGCTCTTCTGCTGTCTGTGTGGCCACGCTGCGCTTAACAATAAAAAGAAAGGAAAAAAATTATGCTGAGATGCTGTACACACACACACACACACACACAAACACACACACACACACGACCAGCTACCGGTGCAGCCGCCCCTTCTCGAGCACACACACCCGCAGTCCCAGGAGCGCGCCACGGACCAACGCCGGGACTTCATACCGTTGCAACGACTATCATGGGCGATGCGCGCGCGCGAGGGGGGGGGAGCGGGGGATTAGTAGGAGGGGGGGGGGGCAATGATTTTGTCATCGCCCCCCACTCGAGGACAGACGGTAATGGAAAGGCCAGTGTGACTGGGGGGGGTGGGGGGGAGAAGGGGCGGG
>Ga0315908_10003137_pt1 | contig 11971 bp, 7 predicted proteins | sample LakEriMetagenome_12_FD_203520 | JGI IMG/M metagenome (GOLD analysis project Ga0315908, IMG submission 203520) | Freshwater fungal communities from buoy surface, Lake Erie, Ohio, United States - Buoy 4 MA124 | ecosystem: Environmental > Aquatic > Freshwater > Lake > Lake biofilm | place: USA...
CAAATGAAGGGTTGATGCTTGGTGCAGTTACATTCACGTTCAAGGTTTGAGAAGTCGCACATTGTCCTGCATCTGGCGTAAATACATACGACCCAGAGTTAGCATTGTCAATTGTTGCTGGTGACCATGATCCTGTAATTCCCGTTGGTGAAGTAGTTGCTAAACTTGGCGCAACAGTACCTGAACATACATCTGGGATAACCGCAAATGAAGGGTTGATGCTTGGTGCAGTTACATTCACGTTCAAGGTTTGAGAAGTCGCACATTGTCCTGCATCTGGCGTAAATACATACGACCCAGAGTTAGCATTGTCAATTGTTGCTGGTGACCAAGATCCTGTAATTCCAGTTGGTGAGGTAGTTGCTAAACTTGGCGCAACAGTACCTGAACATACGTCTGGGATAGATGGGAAACTAGGTAATAATGGGTTATTTATAGTTACAACCAAGGTTGAAGGAATTGCGCAAGGCAAGGCTCCGTCAGGGGTAAATGTATAGGTTGTTGGGCCTACAATAGAAGTATCAATTGTAGTTGGCAACCAAGTCCCAGAAACTCCATTAATAGATGTAGGGGCTAAAGTTGGTGCTGGCCCATTGAAACAAATTGGCGCTATCTCATTGAATGTAGGGATAATTTGATTGTCAACATTTACAATAAAGCTCTCTTCGTCTGAACAAACCGCAGTTGCAGTGGTTAACTGAGCATACACATAAATAGTTTGTGTACTTGTGATTTGAGTTCCGGCAGGAATTTGTACTCCGCCCCCAGCTGGACCGCCAGGAAGAGAATAATAATTACCAATAGACAAAGCAGGTAAAGTGTATGAAGTACAAACAGATACCGGAGCAATAGGTGGAATATCAACAGTAGTAATGTTTAATAAAATATTCTCTGTTTTAGTAGTCACTGTTCCGCCACAACCAGTATACACCGCTTGCGCAGTCATGTTGGTGTCTTGATTGAAACATACATTTACAGTTGGACTGTTACTCACTACTACACCATCTCTTAACCAAGTAAATTCAACTGTTGAGTTTCCGTCTGGAGTAAAACGCCACGCTTCATTTTGCGCACTCCAAGGACCTGTGTTTCTTCCTGGAGGAACGTGAGCTATAGTTCCTAAATCATTTTGAAGACCAATTAAACCACTTCCACTATTCCAAGTAGTACAAGCCGTTCTGTCTTGAACATATACTTCAATAATATTTGAAGTTTCATATAATACAATTTGACTGGTTTGTAAACCAACATTCACGCCGCAGCTAAACTGAGCAATGTTGTCATAGTTTACTACAAAGCTTCTACATGGCGCAGTTCCCAATACTTGGTAATTAATGGTATGCACAATTGGCGCAGTTGATACCGCAGGATTAATATCCTGATACACGCCATAAATTGCATTTCGTATCGGGAAATTGGTTGCTGGTATTTGAGCAGTAAATGCCCATGGACAGTTTCCAGGAGCAGTTTGAGGTGTAAAGGTCAATACCCCATTTGATCCTACTTGTACAGAAGGGTAATTTACCCCATAGAAACAAAAATCAAATGGCAATTGAAATGAAGGTCCCCAAATATCATCCGTAGCAATATTTAATTGTGTACCACCTGTAAAAGGGAATGGCGGTGCAAACGGAATGCCTAAAATAGAGTAATCGGTCGTGTCTTTTGAATCAGTATAGGTAGCAGACAAATCGATACACTGATCGCCTGGGCAAAAATCAATCTGACCCGGAGAAGTGGTAACCACATCAATTTCAATATCCGCACATGCAGGAAGTGGTGCAGAAATATAAAAGTTAATTGGTCCTGACCATGTACTTAAATCAGTACCGGTACAATTAGCACGCACATAAAACTCATAGAAACCGGGTGTCAATGCACCAAAACAAGCTAAGGTGTTGTAAGGGGCTGCATCTGTTGGCAAGGTTGTAACCACACAGCCAGATGTTGGTCCAGGCGCTGCGCCACCCGAAGGCTGAACCATGATGTTCCAACTCGTTGCAGGGCCAATTTCGTTCCAGGCTAAATCAGCTGAGTTTCCATTGGTGTTGATGTAACGCAAGTTGGTCGGTTGAGGACAAGTAGGTAAAGTTGTAAAAGTAAATGGTCCTACCCAGTCACCTGGAGTACCCGCTCCACACAAAGAGCGTACATAATAATCATAGGTGGTATTAGGTGATAAAGTGCTAGGTGTTGTATATGGATGAGCACCCACAGCAGGGTAAGTTGGTGTTGTTCCAATAACTGGAGCCGCACCACCCGTAGGCACTACATACACATCCCAAGCTGTATTGTTGTTTGCTTGTACCCAGTCTAAATTAGCGTTAAAGATACTTGGAACTGCAGAAAGGTTTGTAGGTGGTAAACATTTCGGGAAGAAGCAATCTGCACGTGAATCGGTGTATACAACCGTTCCTACAAGACCTGCGCTAGCCACATTCATGTTGTACAAAACTTGACCAAAAATATTCGTGATCGATACACGAACCTCTCCAGGGAATGTCCCTCCGTTATTCCAGTTTAAATCAAATGGCACACCTGAACAAAGGGGCACATTGACAACTACTGGCCCAGCGCCTGCAGCAAAAGTTGGCCCTATTGTAGCCACTAAGATACCGTTTTGACGCACTTGCATAGTAGCTCCGTTCCAACCATCACCAAATGAATCGGTCATCGTGAAAGTATACGGACATTGATTGGTTGGGTTACAAATAGTGGTACAAAAATTTCGCGGTCCTGACCAGGTACTCAATCCATTCACCGCACCACAATCGGTACGCACATAGTAATCATAACAAGTAGCGGCTGATAAACCAGTTAAAGCAAATCCTGTATTCGTGTTTGCTACAACCCATCCTGTAGAGGCAGCTGTTGGAGCCGCAGAACCAGCTGGCAAAACCAAAACTTGCCAAGTCGTTCCGGTAGGGTTTGTCCATCCTGCCACAGCAGACACATCAGTAATTGAACCAATTGTCAAAGCGGTTGGTTTAGGACATGTAGGCAATGTAGTTGCAGTAACAGGCAAAGACCAGGTACTAATTCCATTCACGGCGCCACAATCTGAACGTACATAAAAGTCATAAGCAGTATCAGGAGTTAATCCGGGTACGTCAAATGGATTTCCAGTTGCCACAACCCAGCCTGTAGATCCAGCTGTAGGCGCAGGTGATCCCGCAGGTAAAGCCAATACTTGCCAAGCAGTACCAGTTGGATTGGTCCAACCTACTCTCACTGAGTTAGTCGTAATGTTAGTAGCAGTTAAAGCGGTTGGTCTAGGACATGTAGGTAAAGTCGTAAATGTTCTAGGTGTGGTAGTCCAAACGCTCGGTGAGTTTACAGAACAAATGGTTTGTAAGTACACATCATAAGTTGTGTCTGCCAATAACCCACCTGTAATGGTGTAATTGTTTGGTGGAATGGTAGTCGTATAGGTAGGAGGTGTTCCAGCCGTTGGCGGAGGTGACCCAGCTAATACTACATAAATTCCCATACTTGTACTTGGAGCTCCTGGATTTGTCCACGTAATACGTGCGCCATTGGTTGTGATTTGAGCCGCTGGTACATTAATATTAGTTGGAGGCAAACACAACGGATTCAAACAATCCACCAAGCTTCCATAGAGTGAAGTTCCCACACCAGCAGCGCCGCCACCAGCATAGGTAAATAAGGTTTGTCCAAAACTATTTTGGATGGTAACCGCTATCTCATCAGGAAAAGTACCTCCTGTGTTCCAAAATAAATCAAAAGGAATTCCATTACACATAGGTATTTGAACGTTAGTTGGTCCGCCACCCACGATTTGAGTGCCTAAAGTACCAACCACGATTCCATTTTGTCTAACCTGCATGGTACCTCCATTCCAACCATCTCCGAATGTATCGGTCATAATAAAGGTATAGTTACAGCCTACCACATCACAAATGGTGGTGTTGAATAAAAATGGACCTGACCAAGCGCTAAATGTTCCGTTACCGCAATCGGCTCTAACCCAATATTGATAAGGCGTAGCTGCTGTTAATCCAGTAACAGGGAAATTGGTGTTGGTATTGGTTTGTGTTCCTGCGCCTGTTGGAATCGAAGAACCTGCTGGTTGAACCGCAACTTCCCAAGAAGTTGATGTGCCAAAGGTACCATTCGTCCAAGAAAGCGTTCCGCTAGATGTGCTGAATGCACCCGCTGATAAATTGGTAGGAGCAACGCAGTTTACTTGTTGAATAATTAAATTGTAGTTGTAGCTAGCTGTTGCAGCAGTAGATGACAATACAATATATATAGGTTGATTTATGGTTACGTTTAAGGCTGGAATATTTCGTACATCTGAGGTAGCATTAGCCACCCCTCCAATACAAGAAACCCCAATATTTGCACAGCTACTATACACAAAAACACCCGTATTTGTAGATCCTTGTGGATTCATCGAAATACTAATTAATCCAGTAGCTGTAGGAGTATAGGAATACACTACATCATTGCCGGCCATAAAAGCCCCTGTGGTCCCACAACCGGTAGCTCCCGGCGAGGCAGGGTTAATGTTGTTTCCGTATACTGAGGTATTGCTATTTGCCGAATAGGGCAAGGCAGTTACCGGGATTGGTGCTGCACATGTTGCCCCTAAAGGGGTGGTTGGAAACAAAAATGGACCAACAAGTTCCGACGTAGAAGCGGGACATATGGCACGCACATAAAATTGATAATCCGTAGAAGGAGATAAGGTTCCCGCAGGAATTGTATAGCTTCTTGGAGTAGTGGTACTTGTAATATTTGTGATCAATGTTCCTGTGCCAGGAGTAAATCCAGACACGCCATATTCAACTTCGTACGTAGTGGTAGCTGTATTTGTCCAAGTTAGGGTTGCGCCTGTTGCACTGATGCTGTTCACTCCTAATACGGTTGGATCTGTACATCTCAAAACCAATTTTACATCGTCTACTAACCAGCGGTCGCCAAATTGACCGGCAACCGTTTGTGTGTATACTTTCACAAAAGCAAAATACCGCGCGCCTGTGATAGACAAGTTGATTACTTTCTCTTCGTAATCCAATTGGTCAGCAGTCAAGGTACTTAAATCCGTTTCTGTATATTCTATTAATTGGGTGTATGCCGTTAAATCAGCCTGATCAGCCGAGCTAGAAACCATCACTCTATATTTAGTTCCGGTATCTCCCGATAAGGTTTGACGGGTAAAGAAGCGCAACTGATTATTTGCCGCTACCGTTTGTTGCGGTGTAATCAACCATTCTTCGGTTAATACGCCTACACCAGCAGAAGTAGCATTGGTTGCTCTCGCCATATACGCACATCGTGTTCCGCTGTAGGCAGCATACAAGGCATTTGGATTGACGTCCCAATTGGGAGCGGCATTGGTTAAATTATCTTTAACTAACCAGCCCGTTGGAGGAAAAGTCGCGCCTTCAAAATCTTCAAGTGCAGGCAACTGAGAGTACCCAGCAAATGATACTAAAGAAAGTAAAACGATTAAAATAAATTTTTTCATAAAATGAAAATTTAGTTGGTTTAATATAGTTCTAGAATTATTTTTTGAGTTCCAAATTTAACAAAATTTATGAAATGTCTATTTAAAATTTACTTTTTAACGATTTACCCGCAATTAGCCTCGACGAACTACACTTTTTTTTGATGATTATTCTAATAATTTATAGCTAATTTAGCCCTTCAATTTAGCCCATGTTAGAAACAGAAAAAATCACTTTCGAAAAAACCGTTTTGGTTGGAATTATCACCCAAAATCAACCGGAAGAAAAATTACTAGAGTACTTAGACGAGCTCGAATTTCTCACTTTTACAGCGGGCGGCTCAGTCATGAAGCGGTTTTTTCAAAAAATGGAGCGCCCCAATCCCAAGACTTTTTTGGGCACGGGAAAAATGGAAGAAATACATCATTATGTAAAAGAACACCAAATTTCTACCGTAATTTTTGACGACGAATTAAGCCCGTCGCAACAAAAAAACATTACCCGTATTTTAGATTGTAAAGTGCTGGATCGCACCAATCTAATTTTGGACATTTTTGCCCAACGCGCCGAAACTTCCTATGCAAGAACGCAAGTTGAGCTGGCGCAATGCCAATATTTGCTTCCTCGACTATCCGGAATGTGGACCCACTTGGAGCGTCAAAAAGGAGGGATTGGAATGCGAGGTCCTGGAGAAACCGAAATTGAAACCGACCGCCGAATTGTGCGCGATCGCATTGCCTTATTAAAGGACAAAATAAAAATCATCGACAAGCAAATGTCAGTGCAACGCAGCAACCGAGGCGCGATGGTACGAGTAGCCTTGGTGGGCTATACCAACGTAGGCAAATCCACCTTGATGAATGTAATCAGCAAAAGTGAAGTATTTGTCGAAAACAAATTATTTGCCACTCTAGATACAACAGTACGCAAAGTCGTGATTCGAAATTTACCCTTCTTGCTTTCTGATACGGTAGGATTTATTCGGAAACTCCCCACCCAATTGGTTGACTCGTTCAAAAGTACCCTCGACGAAGTGCGAGAAGCCGATTTGCTCTTGCATGTAGTTGATATTTCTCATCCCGATTTTGAAGATCACATTGCCTCGGTGAATCAAATTTTGATGGACATCAAAAGCAACGACAAACCCACGATTATGGTGTTTAATAAAATTGACGCCTACCGCCACCTCACGATTGATGAAGACGATTTAATCACCGAACGCACCCGCAAACACTACACTTTAGAAGAGTGGAAGCGCACTTGGATGGCTGATGTGGGCGAGAAAAATGCGTTGTTTATTTCGGCTACGCAAAAAGAGAATTTTGAAGAGTTTCGGGAATGTGTGTACGAAGCGGTGCGCAGCATACACATTACGCGCTTTCCCTACAATAAATTCTTGTACCCGGACTACAACGAGGCCGTCGAAAAAGAAGACTAATTATTTTTTCTTGTACAAAGGCACAGCTGAGCAGGCTTCGCCATACATGATGCTTTTGGCCAAGGGCTGCAGATACTGCAAAGCCAAAATATAGGCGCTTTGTGGCACCGGTTTTTTGGAACAGCCTTTTAGGATTACTGGTTTGTCTTGGTACACGCTGTAATCTAGTGTAGCCAACAGTTCGGGATAAAGTAATTCGTCCAGTTGGTCAATTGTACCCAACACCACTTTCTTGGCAAACGGCAATACCTGAACCGCTATGAGCTGTTCGGCCCAAGCAGGCAAAATGGCATCCGTACTACAATAAATAGCCACATACTGATTTTTGTATTGGGACCAATCGTGCTGCGCCAAAGCTTGTCGAAACTCTTTTTCTTTGAGTAAAAATCCATCGGTAAGCCAAACCGCAAGATCAATTTGTGTTTTGATTCCTTCGGGATAGTAATCCTCTAAATCAAACACCATCAAGGCCGAACTGGCTACTCTATTTTGAATTTCGTCCATACTAAATTTGATGCTTTACAGCATACCTAATTCTAATTTGGCTTCTTCGCTCATCAAATCTTTGCTCCAAGGCGGATCAAAGGTAATTTCGACTTCGGCGCTTTTTACGTTGTCTATCGAGCGCACTTTGTCTTCTACTTCGCGCGGCAAACTCTCGGCCACCGGACAGTTGGGAGAAGTTAATGTCATCAAGATTTTTACTTCGTAGTCTTCATTCACCATCACGTCATAAATGAGTCCCAATTCATAAATATCAACCGGGATTTCGGGGTCGTAAATGGTCTTGAGTTTTTTTACAATGTCTTCGCCCAATTGGGTGGTATCAATTTCGTGTTCCATAATCGGTTAGTTATTTTTGGCTTGATGCGCCAAGGCATAGAGTTTTATTTGTTTGATCATTGAAACCAATCCATTGGCGCGCGTGGGCGAAAGCTGTGCTTTGAGTCCAATCGTATCAATAAAATCGGTAGAGGCATCCAAGATCGCTTGGGGTGTTTGATGCGAAAAGGTGCGCAACAACAACGCAATGATGCCTTTGGTAATTATGGCGTCACTGTCGGCGGTAAAGACCAAGGTTCCTTGCTCGTTTTCGGCGTGCAGCCACACATTGGATTGACAACCTTTGATGGTGTTTTCAGGCAGTTTATATTGCTCGTCAATGAGCGGCAAGGTTTTCCCTAAATCAATCAGGTATTGAAACCGTTCGTCCCAGTCGTCAAACAGGGAAAAATCATCTACAATTTCGGCTTGAATTTCAGCGATTGTCATTGGTGTTATTCTGATTTATCAAAGGCATTCATAAAGGCAACCAGTTGTTCAATTTCAACGGGCGGATTGCCGTGGTCAAATCCTGTCGTTCCATAGGTTTCCCCGTTGTGCGTTACGCTCAAATTGCCGATAGCCGCACCGTCATAAAAGCGTTTTTCGGTGGGTGCTTTCAGTTGAGACAAATTGGGCACATCGATGGCTTTTACCATCGCCAGCACCTTTTTTTGATCGGCTGCCGTAAGCGGAATTCGCACCGATGGCAATCGCGTTTCTCGGTCTTTGCTGATGCGCAACTCCTTGTCTTCTATAGTTATTTGCATATAATAACCGCGGGTTTCAGCCGTATAGGTAAGGATAGATTTAGAAAAATCTTGTTTGGGCTGGTTCACACAGCCTTTGCTTAAAAAGAGGGTGAATAGGATATAACTAATTAGTTTCATAATTCTGAATTTTAAAATTAACGCAGCATCGTTGCTGCTTTATTTAGTGCCGATACAAAAAGATCAATTTCGGCAGTGGTATTGTAAAATGCAAACGAAGCCCGAATGGTGCCTGGTATACCAAAAAAATCCATAATGGGTTGGGTACAATGGTGTCCGGTGCGCACCGCGATGCCTTTTTTATCGATGATGGTGCCTAAATCATAGGGATGAATATCGCCTACATTAAACGAAATCACCGAAGTTTTATGGGCAGCCGTTCCGTAAATTTTAAGGCCTTCTATTTGGAGCAATTGAGCAGTAGCGTAATCGAGTAATTTTTTTTCATGCGCCGCGATGGCTTCAAATCCAATGTTTTGCATGTATTGTACAGCCACGCCCAACGCAATTCCTCCGCCGATATTTGGTGTTCCGGCTTCAAATTTATGAGGTAAATCGGCGTACGTTGTTTTCTCAAAGGTGACGGTTTTGATCATCTCGCCGCCGCCTTGGTAAGGTGGCAGTTTGTGGAGCCACTCTTCTTTGCCGTATAAAATTCCGGTGCCGGTTGGCCCACACATTTTGTGTCCAGAAAAAGCATAAAAATCGCAATCCAGGGCTTGCACATCGGGTTGCAAATGCGGAACCGCTTGAGCGCCGTCTACCAAAAAGGCTGCGCCAACTTGGTGTGCTTGGGCCACCATTTCTTGAATGGGATTGATGGTGCCTAAGGCATTTGAAATATGGGTAACCGCAACCAGTTTGGTGTTGGGATTCAATAATTGTAAGTAGGCTTCTTGAATCAATTCGCCGTTTTCGTTCATGGGAATCACGCGCAATCTGGCGCCTGTTTTTTCGCACAAAAGTTGCCAAGGCACGATATTGCTGTGGTGTTCCATGGTCGAGATCAGCACCTCATCGCCTGCTTGTAAAAAGGAAGCAAATCCATTGGCCACCATATTGATGCCGTGCGTGGTTCCAGCAGTAAACAACACTTCGTGCGCATAGGCTGCATTGAGGTGTTGCCTCATGATTTCGCGAGAAGCTTCGTAGGCATCCGTTGCGCGTTGGCTTAAAGTGTGCACCCCGCGGTGAATGTTGGCGTTGGTTTCTTGATAATAGTTGCTAATCGCATCAATCACGACCTGCGGTTTTTGCGAGGTAGCGCCATTGTCAAAGTAAACCAATGGATGTCCATTAATTTCTTGTTGTAAAATGGGGAAATCGGCGCGAACCTTGGTGATGTCTAACATAGTTATTTAGAAAAATTCTATCCACAAAAGTAATAAAATAGCGTGTCTAAAAACGGCAATTGCATGAATATTTACGTCGAGCACGAATTAAATCCTTGGGGAAAAAGAAGTTTGATTTTCTTTCAAAAAAAGTACCTTGCATCAAATTTTTTGACATGAAAAAAAGCTTCAAATTTTTAGGATTTATTGTTCTCGCTTTTGTACTTTATTTGGGATATACCAATTACCCTAAACTCGATTTAATCTCTGGCTTTTCGGCCAAAAGCATGGCCTCGGTGCACTTTATAGATGGGCGGTCGCAAGCAAGCATCGAACAAGGCGACAACGACATTCCGTTGGTGAAATTGGCCAGCAATCAAATTGACGACAAAGCAAGTTTTGCCATAGCCTCGGTGTTTGGACTCAAAACGCGCAAAGCCATATACCGCAACGGATTGGGTGCAACACTCATTGACGATTCCTTTGACGTGCACAAACCCTATGACGTACCTAAAAGAACGCCAAACCCTTCAAAGCTGCCTTATCCCTATGGAACGAGCGAAGCCAAAGACAGCCTGTTTGCCAACATCGACTATACTTTATTGCAAAAAACGGTGGCCAATGCCTTTGACGTGGGTACCAAAATAGACAAACGCAGCCGCGCTGTTTTGGTAATTTACAAAGACCACATCATTGCCGAACAGTATGGCCAGGGCTTTACCAAAAACAGCAAATTATTGGGCTGGTCCATGACCAAAAGCCTTACCGCTACTTACTTTGGGATTTTACAAAAACAAAGAAAAATCAACCTCAACGCGCCCGTGGCTATTCCCGAATGGAAAAACGACTCACGCGCCAAAATTACACTCAACGACTTGCTACACATGAATTCGGGTTTGGCATGGGAGGAACAATACGACAAAATTTGTGACGCTACCCAAATGCTATTTCAATCCTCAAATATGGGCCAGGTGCAACTCGAAAAACAAGCCGCATTTGCGCCCAACACGCACTGGAATTATTCGTCGGGGACGACCAATTTGTTGTCTTTGATTTTGCGCAAGCAATTTAAATCCCACCAAGACTATTTGGATTTTTGGTACAGCAGTTTGATTGATAAAATTGGGATGGAATCGATGCTGGTAGAAACCGATATGGCGGGGAATTACGTGGGCTCTTCCTACGGTTGGGCCACGGCAAGAGATTGGGCAAAATTAGGCCTCTTATATTTGCATCGTGGAAACTGGAATGGAGAACAACTCTTTGATCCAAGCTGGGCAAGCTATGTGTCTTCGCCAACCGCCACTTCGCAAGGCAATTACGGCGCGCACTTTTGGCTCAATGCCGGAGGAAAATTCCCCGATGCGCCCAAAAACATGTATTACGCCAGCGGGTTTCAGGGGCAAATGGTAGCGATATTTCCGAGCCAAAATCTAGTAGTAGTGCGTCTAGGTCTGCGCGAAGACGATGTGTTTGACTTTAATGGCTTGTTGAGTGGGATTGTGAGAAGCATACGGTAATACTCGTTTTAACCCTCTAACCCCTATTCTCCCTACAAATCAAACCCCAAACTCACGCCCAATTTGGTGGCGATGATCTTGGTGATACGTTGTTTCAATTCGGGAATTTTAATGCTCTCAATCACGTCGTTTGAGAAGGCATACATCAACAAGGCTTTGGCTTCTTTTTTGGGAATTCCGCGTTGCTGCATGTAAAACAAAGCGGTTTCGTCAAGCTGACCAATGGTGCAGCCGTGCGAGCACTTCACGTCATCGGCAAAAATCTCCAACTGCGGCTTAGCGTTTATCGTGGCTTTGTCGCCAATGAGGATGTTGTTGTTTTGCTGAAAGGCATCGGTTTTTTGCGCCTCTTTTTCCACGTAAATTTTTCCGTTAAACACGCCTGTCGCGTTATCGGCTATGATGGTTTTGTAGTTCTGGTGGCTTTCGCAATTGGGTGTGGCGTGATTCACTAAGGTAAAATGATCCACGTGTTGTTTGTCACCAATGATGGTAATGCCTTTCAAGGTGGAATCGATGCGTTCGCCAAAGTGGTAAAAGTTCAAATTGTTGCGCGTGAGGTTTCCGCCAAACGAGAAGGTATGAACCGAGACGTGGCTTTCTTGCTTTTGGGAAA
>Ga0315908_10003138_pt1 | contig 11965 bp, 10 predicted proteins | sample LakEriMetagenome_12_FD_203520 | JGI IMG/M metagenome (GOLD analysis project Ga0315908, IMG submission 203520) | Freshwater fungal communities from buoy surface, Lake Erie, Ohio, United States - Buoy 4 MA124 | ecosystem: Environmental > Aquatic > Freshwater > Lake > Lake biofilm | place: USA...
TGAAGATGACGCCTTTTCCGCCGCTCTCGCCCGATGGCAGCCGCAGTTTCCCGCGCAAGCACCTCGCCAAAGGCCACGGCGAGTGGAACCACTACTACATCCGCGCCATCAACGGCGAAGTCCGTCTCTGGGTGAATGGCGAGGAAGTCAGCGGCGGCACTGGCTGCACCCCCGCCCAAGGCTACCTCTGTCTCGAAAGCGAGGGCTCGCCCATCCTCTTCCGCAAACTCCGCATCCGCGAGCTTCCCTGAACCGCGCCTCCGTGAAAACCGCCGACGCCGCCACCGAGCTTGCCAAGCGCGCCTGGCAGACCATACTTTTTCCCCATGATCACCGACCCGGACCAAATGCGAGCCTTGCGACTGGCGCAGCCATGCGTCTCCTTGGAAGAAGCCAAATCACAGGTGCAAGCAGGTCTGGAGGCGACGCGGATCGCGAAGCAGAAGTGGCTGAACTCCGCGAAGCCCAAGTCGATCTCCAGCTCTCACGCACGTTCGAAGCGGCGGGTGGCGGTGGCGAGCATCTGACCTTTCTCACGCGGAAGCGTGATGGCTTCATCTACAAGGCCACTTGGCGTGAGCAGTTTGGATTTGTGCCTGGCCTTGATGCCCGTGGACGCTGGCGACTGCTCAAGGCCACGCCTTCGCAGTATCTGCTGCGCTGCGGCCTGGCCAACGCGGTGTTTGGCGATGACATTCAGCTATACGCCATCGCCCAAGATCAAGCAGGCGATTCGGGCGTGCCGAGCATCATCACCTCCCAGCCTTTTATTGTTGGCACTCCTGCTGCGGAAAAAGAAATCGCTGCCAACCTCAAAAAGCTCGGCTTTGAGGCTCTGCCAGCCGCAGCACACCGCCCGTCCGGCCTTCACGATGTCTGGTGCTGTCGTCGCGATTCGCTTGTCATCTGCGATGCCGTCGCGGGTAACTTTGTCCGCACGCCAACAGGGGAAATCCTGCCGATTGACCTCCCTGCAGCCGTCATCCCTGGACTTTGAGCTTTAGAAATTCATCTCTCACCTCGTTATCCATTTCATGAATCCATTGCTTCACCAAACTCGTCGTCATTTCTTCAGCCGCTGCGGTGTTGGAGTCGGCTCCATGGCGCTCGGATCGCTCATGGCGCGGGATGCGGCGCTCGCGCCGAAGAAGACACACTTCCCGGCCAAGGCAAAGAACGTCATCTTCCTCTTCATGGCGGGCGGACCGTCACAGTTGGAGCTGTTCGATCACAAGCCGCTGCTTACCAAGCTCAACGGCAAACCGATTCCTGAGAGCTACACGAAGGGCAAGCGCTTCGCCTTCATGGACAGCAGCCACCGCAGCGACCTGCTCGGCCCCAAGATCGGCTTCAAGCAGCACGGCCAGTGTGGTGCTTGGGTCAGCGATTACCTGCCGCACACGGCAAAAATCGTCGATGACCTCAGCATCGTCACCACCTGCAAAACCGATCTCTTCAATCACGCACCCGCCAAGTTCTACATGAACACTGGCAGCGGCCTCTTTGGACGGCCCAGCATGGGCGCGTGGGTCACTTACGGCCTCGGCAGCGAGTGCGACGACCTGCCCGGCTTCGTGGTGCTGCAAAGCGGGCCGCGTGGGCCGCGTGGTGGCGCTGTGTTGTGGGGCAGCGGTGTTTTGCCCACGACTTATCAAGGCGTGCCGCTGCGCAACACGGGAGATCCCATCGTGAATCTCTCCACCCCGAAAGAAATCAGCGCCAAGCAGCAGAGGCAGGTGGTGGATGCCGTGCGTGAGCTGAACATGAAGCGCCTCATCGAAACGGGCGACGACGAAATCAACACGCGCATCAATGCCTACGAGATGGCTTACCGCATGCAAACCAGCGCCCCGGAGTTGATGGACACCAGTGGTGAATCGCAGGCCACACTGGACCTTTACGGCATCAAAGACCCGAAGGAGACGAGCTTTGCCCGCAACTGCCTGCTCGCCCGCCGCCTCGTCGAACGCGGCGTGCGCTTCGTGCAGCTCTACGACACGAACTGGGACCACCACGGCGGCCCGACAGAGAACTTGGAAAAACACATGCCGCTCAAGAGTAAGGACATCGACCAGGCCAGCGCCGCGCTGGTGAAGGATCTCAAACAACGCGGCTTGCTCGACGACACCATCGTCATCTGGGGCGGCGAATTCGGCCGCACACCGATGGGCGAGGTGCGCGAATCGACAGGTCGCAACCATCACATCGACGCCTTCACCATGTGGTTTGCCGGTGGTGGCTTCAAAGGTGGCGTCACTTACGGTCAGACCGATGAGTTTGGCTTTGGTGCGGTCGAGAATCCCGTCCACGTCCACGACATCCACGCCACCATCCTGAACCAGCTCGGCCTGGATCATGAACGCCTCAGCTTCCGCTCCCAAGGTCTCGATTTCCGCCTGACCGGCGTCGATCCGGCGCATGTGATCAAAGGCATTCTGGCGTGAGCAGGAGGTGATTCTGCTGATGAACACGATTTGGATTCGCGATCAGGCCGCCTTGGCTCTAAACCTGGAACAGTGATTTCTGTGTCACTCTTCTCACCCAATGGCCCCTGTCTTCATCCCGCCCGATCACTTTCGTGAACTTCGTCATGACGAAATCTTTCCCGATTCTTCGCGTCCGCTTGAGATCGATCTAGGCTGCGGTGACGGCACCTTCATCACCGGCATGGCGGTGCAGCATCCAGAACGTGGTTTTCTCGGCGTGGAACGCATGCTGGGACGTGTGGACAAAACAGCGCGGAAAATCCAGCGCATGCAGCTTCCAAACGCCCGCGTCATGCGTCTGGAAAGCGCCTACAGCGTCGCGTGGCTGCTGCCAAAGGCGAGCGTGAGCCGCCTGCACCTGCTCTGCCCCGATCCGTGGCCGAAGAAGAAGCACGCCGCGCGTCGTCTCGTGAATCAAGCCGAGTTCCTCGACGGCCTGACACGCATCCTAGCCCCTGGCGGCGAGTTCCTGCTCAAAACCGACGATCAGCCCTACTTCGAGGACGCACTCGTCAGCTTCGACTCACGCACACATCAGTTCGAGCGCCTCGACTGGACAGACGATGCCTTTTTTTATCCTACGACCGACTTTGAACAAAGCTGGCTCGACATCGGCCGCGTGATTCATCGCGCACGATGGCGGCTCATTGCCGGGTGATCACTGCTGAAGCTCTTCCTGCGTCCAGAGTGTGGATCGGGTCGCGTTGGCCGCGCGCACGGCCTTCACCTCCGCCGGAGTGACTGCGGAGGCATGGTTGCCAAACCCGGCGCGGACATAGGTCAAAACGTCCGCCATCTGCTGATCATCGAGGCCCATCGGCGGCATGGGCAGCGGGGCGAGCTGCTGAAAATCACTGCCATTGACCTTGATCGGCCCGCTCAGGCCGTGAAGCACGATTTTGATGAGTTTTGCCGTGTCTCCTTTGACCCAGTCACTCTGCGCGATGCTCGGATACACGCCTGGGAGGCCTTTGCCTTCGGGCTGGTGGCAGTTCAGACAGAGGGCCTCATAAACCATCTTGCCGGGATGCGCGACCACAGGCGCGGCACTGGCCATTTTCTTCACAAAATCAGCGTGAGCAGGCTTGGCGAAGGAGATCTTTGCCACATCCGGTTTCAGTGCCTTCACGGCCTGTTTTAACGCGTAGTCGATGAACTTGTCCGTCGGATGATCGAGAACCTGTGCGGCGATGGCGATGGCTTCAGGCTGCTTCATGCGCGCACTGGCGACAACGGCCTCCAGGCGCACGCGGGGATGTTCATCATTCGCGGCTTTGGCGAGCCGTGCGGCATCCTGCCACAGGCCGAGAACCCGTGCGCCATAAGCACGGACGCGGGCGTCTTTGGCAGTGAGCAGACGTGCAAGCAACTCGGGCTTCGTGGTCTGCCAGGCTTCGTACAGGCCGCAGACATCCATGAGCACTCGTTCGTCGGTTTCTTTCTCGATGAAGGCATCCGCAGCGGCGATGCCGCGTGGATTTGCCCATTGGAACAGCAGCTTCTTCGCCTGATAGCGCGTCCAACGTTCCGGCGAGCGAAGTTGCTCCAGCAGGGCAGGAGGCTCCATCATTCGCAGATCAGGCTGATTCACCGTGGGGCGGCCTTTCGCCGTGATGCGCCAGATGCGGCCGTGGCTGCGGTCACGACGCGGATCGGCATAACTGGCCTGGTAATGGCCGATGACGGGGTTGAACCAGTCACAGAGATACATCGCGCCATCCGGACCGACGCTGACATCGACGGGGCGGAAGGAAGTATCGCTGCTCTTCACGAGCTTCGGGAGCTGCGTGGATTTAAAACCGCTGCCGTCGTCCTCGAAGCGATGCAGCTCAACCACACTGCCAAAGTAGCCGCCGATGAGCGCACAGCCCTGGATGTCATCCGGCAGTGCCTTCGTGCCGATGATTTCGAGAGAGGTCGTCTTCGGACTGGTGTCGAAAAGAGCACCGGTGGGATGATACTCGTCGGGGTCTTTGATGGAGAAGAGCCCGGGCGTGCTGAAGTAGCCTACGGGGCGGTCGCCGCTCTTGTGGAAGACCTGGTTGTAGTCATCAAAGGCCACGCCCCAGCAGTTGTGCCCGGCTTTGCCACCGTTGAAGAAGCCTTCCATTTTCTGCGTGTGCTTGTTGTAGCGCCACAGGCCGGCTTTTTCGAGGATGGCGAGCCCGTGCGGTGTCTCGACGCGGGAGAAGGCATGCAAACCCTGGCTGAACCAAAGGGTGCCATCGGGACCATGGCAGATGGAGTTGATGAGCTGATGCGTATCACCAATGCCGAAGCCGGAGAAGAGGACTTGTTTAAAGTCCGCCCGGCCATCGCCATCGTTGTCTTTGAGGAGCAGGAGCTGGTCGAAGTCGCAGACATAGGCACCGCCATCGACGGGCTCGACACCCTGGACCATGGTGAGGCCTTCAGCGAAGCGGGTGTGCTTGTCAGCCTTGCCATCGTGGTCCGTGTCCTCGAGCACGAGGATGTAGTCGCTCGGCTTCAGGCCGGGCAAAGTTTGCGGATAAGTGGGCGAGCAGGCCACCCACAGACGCCCGCGCTCATCCCACGAGAACTGCGTGGGCTTGGCGACGTCTTGCAGTTCGGAGGCGAAGAGATTCATCTCATATCCCTCAGCCACGGTGAAGGCAGCCATCTGCTGCTCTGGCGTGAGCACGGGCTCGGTTTTCGGCTTGGCGGCTGGTTCGATGGCGGGCACCGCTTTGCCAAGTGAGATGTCATGAATGCGCGCGTCCATCTTGGCGATCAGCGGCTTGTGGGATTCGAAACCTTCGCGCAGCGATGGTGCATCCGTGCTGGGCTTGCCAAACATCTGCGTCACGCGGTCGCCGTAAACGAAGGACCAGTTCGCGGGGCGCCAGCAGTCGAACCAAAGGCGGTTCTTTTCCACGATGGCCACCTTCAGTGCCGCGAGATCGTCCGAGTCACTCGATGACACACCGAGCTGCTGGGCGATGAGCCTCCCGACATAGCGCAGACCACCTTCATTGAGGTGCATGCCGTTGTCGGTGAAGGCCGCCATGCAGCCACGCTCACGGGTGATCGGCGTGATGAGATCGACAAAGATCGCGCCGCGCTGCCGGGCGATTTCCTTCACTGCATCGGCATAGGCCTTCACGTCCTCATTCAGCTTCGTGAGGTCCGGGGCATGAGGCAGGCCGGTGGCTTGAAAAGGCATGGGCGAGATCAGCACAAGGCGCGGCGTGCGTGCCCTGAACTGATCCAGCAGGCGATGATAGGCGGAGGTGAATTCGGCGATGCGGGCCTTGCCATCAAAGGCCTCCACCTGCCCGAACTGGCAGATCACGATGCCCGCGCCCACAGCGTCGAGCTGGGATTTCCAGTCGCCAAAGTTCAGGTCGCGCCACTGCTCGTACACCGTATCGCCTTCCCAGGCCATGCTGCGGAAACGCGGCGCTTGTTTGGCGAGTTCGTGAGTCAGGATGGCCTCCATCGAGCCTGTTTTTTGTTCGCGGACGAAATTCGTCTGGCCTGCCATGACGATGACCTCACCGTCCGAGATCTCGAACTTGCCATCCTTGAAAGGCGCGAGCGCAGTGGGGACGCTGTCGGGATTGCCGAAGCGATTCATGATGTCCTTCGGGCCGGGGACGAGAGCGTCGGGAAGTTCGTCGATCTGAATGTTGCGGAAGGCGATCACGGCCTTGCAGTTGCCATGGATTTGCAGAGCGATGTTGCCTTTGAGCGCGATGTCCGGGGCGCGCTCCGTGTAGTCCACCGTGCGCACGCCATTGACGAAGAGCTGGATTCGCTGGTCCTCGGCAAGGATCTCGTAAGTGTTCCATTCGCCCGGTTTCTCAGCCTTGGTGATCAACTCTTCGGTAGGTTTCGAGAGCATCGTCTTGCGGCGTGACTCGTCGTAAAGGCAGCCGCTGTAGCCCGCGCCGATATCTGCCTGATAACCAAACATCTCATTCGGCGGCTCCTTGATCCGCACGCTGCGGAACTGCACGCCGCCATTCACGAAACCTTCGGTGCCGTTGAGTTTGTATTCGAGCGTGAGACGGAAGTTTCGATACGGCTTCTTCGTGGCGAGGAACTCGTTCTGCGGATTGCCCTCCATCGAGCCGCCGAGGATCACGCCATCCTCGATGCGCCAGACCTTGGTGGTTTCGCCCTCCCAGCCGTTGAATGTCTTGCCATCGAACAACGGCACTGGCGCGGCGTTTGCGAGCACGGAAGCCAACAACAGCGTCGAGAAGAATAAGGTCGGGGTTTTCACGGGATCAGGGGTCGGTTGGGAGGGCAGGACAATACGCCGCTTCATCGCCTCATCTCGACCTGCTTCAAGAAATCTGCAAGATGTGCGCGGGTGGAAATGTTCGCCCTGTCCTCATGATCGCCCGACTTGTCTTTAGCGCCCTGTTTCTAGCCTCACTGCTCCACGCCGCAGCCCCCAAGACGCGTGTCTCGCTCGCGGGTGATTCCACCGTCACGGACAAGGCAGGCTGGGGCGCAGCCTTTGCCAAACTGCTCAAGCCCGAGGCGGAATGCCTCAACTTCGCCGGTGGCGGCCAGAGCAGCAAAAGTTTCCGTGACACCGGCAACTGGAGGAAGGTCATCGACTCGAAACCGGCCTTCATCCTCATTCAGTTCGGCCACAACGACATGCCCGGTAAAGGTCCGAAGCGTGAAACCGATCCTGAAACCACCTACCGCCAGAATTTGATCCGCTACATCGAGGAAGCCCGCGCCATCGGTGCCAAACCCATCCTCGTCACCTCCCTGGCCCGCCGCACCTTCGACAGCGGCAAAATTCGCGGCGAACTCAAGCCCTGGGCCGATGCCGCCCGCAAAGTCGCCACCGAGCAGCAAGTGCCGCTCGTCGATCTTTTTGTCCGCAGCGTCGATCTGCACAATCAGCTCGGTGTCACCACCTCCGACGCCTTCAATCCGCCCGGCAAGGATGGCAAAGCCGACCATACCCACCTCAACACCCACGGCGCGGAGGTCATCGCCAAAATCATCGCCGAGGAGCTGGGCAAGGTGGCTCCCGATTTGGCGAAGCTGATGAAGTGATCTCGCGTAGAACGAACTTTCCAGTTCGTTCCTAAGGTGCGTGGCCAAGCCAGAGACCGAACTTGGAAGCTCGATCTACTTTTTGCGCCCGAGTCAACTCAGGCTTCTATCATTTTGCCAAACCTCATTCGCGGCGCACTATCCACCGAAACTCATGCGCCCCGATCGTCCTTCCCAACCACCCGTCGCCCGTCAAAACCGTCACGCCCGCTCCGACAACAAGGTGCGCATCTATGAGGAGGGAGACATCGCCACGGTGCTCGAAGGCATAGAGAACCCGCTCGTGCTGATCCTCGACTGCGTGCAGGACCCGCACAATCTCGGCGCCTGTCTGCGCACCGCCGATGCGGCAGGTGTCTGCGCCGTGATCATGCCGAAGGACAAAACTGCACCCATCACGGAGACCGTGGTGCGAGTGGCCTGCGGCGGTGCGGAGAACATCCCGCTCATCCGTGTGACCAATCTCGTGCGCGCCATGGCCAAGCTCAAAGAACTCGGCATCTGGCTCGTCGGCACAGGCGATGAGGCCACACAGAGCCTTTACGACATCGACCTCAAAGGCGGCATCGGCATCGTCATGGGCGCGGAAGGCCCCGGCATGCGCCGCCTCACCGGCGAGCACTGCGATTTCCTCGTCAAGATCCCCATGGGCGGCAAGGTCGAATGCCTCAACGTCTCCGTCGCCACCGGCGTGTGCTTGTTTGAGTGCGTGCGGCAGCGGCAGCCGAAAAAGTAACCGCAAGCAGCCGTTATCTTGGCCGTGGTCCTTTTCGACGTTGCTCGGGATCTTCCGGCGTCATGCCGATGACGATGTCCCAGGTCGCGTGCAAGTCCTGGCTGCCCGTGCTCATTGGTTTGAACTCACGAATCACGGAAAGCCGCTGCGCTTCATCGCGAATGCCGCGCAGGATGCCGTCTCGCTCATTTTGCGGCTCACCGGCAAAGTAGAGCTGCGTGGTGAGCATGCGCTTGCCGCTTTGCGCCACGGCGAAGTGATAATGCCGCGTGCGGCCGGTGTAGAGCGCCGGCTGGATCGTGCGGAAGCGATATTCGCCCTTCGCATTCGTGGTGATCTTGCCAAAACCTTGAAACTGCGGGTCACGCTCCCTGCCCTTCTGCACGCCCTTGCTGTGGAGGTAGCAGCCGTTGTTGTCTGCCTGCCATAGCTCGATCACTGCATCGTTGATCGGCTTGCCATCCACGTTGAGCAGTCGCCCGCCGATTTCCGTCACCACGCCGCCCGCGGGAGCCTTGCCGCCGATGATCTGCGTCAAATCGTTGTCCTGATCCAGCGGCAGATGATCGGGGTAATACGGTCCTTCGGTGGATCGTGGGGTGAGCGTCAGCGCCTCAGCATAAAGATCTCCGGTGAGGATGCCGCCGGTGGTGAGAAGCAGGCGGTGCAACAGCTTGCGGCGGTTGAGGGGAATGTGGAAGAAAGTCGTGTTCATGAGGTTCCGTGCTTCAACTTTGGTTATCGCCTATGGTTTCGTCCTTTCCTGATCCAGAGGACGAGTGCGCCTGCAAGGACGCCTCGCCACGCACATCCGAGCCACCCGGCGGAATCTCGACGGCCGAAAGCTGGCAACATGCCGCGGAACAGAGGAGAAAAAGAAGACCGGGGTGTGACATGGCTGCCGCCCCATCTTCCCGCCTGTCCTCCGAGTTACCAGCCCCGGCGGCCATCGAATCGTTCAGGGCACTATGATTTTTTCCTCTGAACCGACACGACCCCTTCTTTACCTTCAGGCCACTTCGCCCCTTCCTTGATCCATTGCCGGATGAGGCTCACCTCATCCTTGGGGATGCGATGACCCGTGGCGGGCATGGCCTTCTTGTCCTTCGGCGGCAGCGTGAGCGCTAGGTAGAGCATGCTTTTCTCGGGCTCACCAGGCACGATGGCCGGGGCCAGCTTCCGTTTGCGGAAGGCCAGCTCACGGCTTTGCAGATTCAGCTCGCCGAAGATCGTCTCCGAGTTGTGACACTCCACGCAGCGGTCGGCCAGGATGGGTTTGATCTGCTTCACGAAGTCCACTGGCGGGTCTTCGGCGGCATGCACGGCTGCAGTGAGGAAAAGGCAGGCAACGAGGGCGGCGATGTGTTTCATCTTCATGACCGAGCATCCTTGGTTCGTGTCTGGACGTCAATACCTCACTTGGCAGACACTGTGCGCATCTTGTCGCCTTCCCGGTTGCTCCTGCGAGTGTGCGCCGCATCATGCGCCATGAGCATCGAACAAATCACCGCGCGCATCTGCGCATTTCGCGACGCCCGAGACTGGATGCAGTTTCACAGCCCCAAGGAGCTCGCCATCGCCATCACTGCCGAGGCCGGAGAGCTGCTGCAGCACTTCGTCTGGCAGCAGCCGGGCCAGATCGAGCAGCGCGTAAAAGACAAAATGCCCGAGCTGAAGGACGAGATGGCCGACGTGGGCATCCTGCTCTTTGAACTGGCCCACAACCTCGGTGTCGATCTCGGCCAGGCGATGCTGGACAAGATCGAGCGCAATGAATCACGCTATCCCGTGGCGAAGGCACGCGGATCGAACGCCAAATACAACGAGCTGTGAGCGAATCGGAAGCCCCAACGCCGCATCGCCGTCGTCCGCGCTACTCGGGCAAAAATCCGCGTCGCTTCGAGGACAAATACAAGGAGCTGAATCCCGAGCGCTATGCCGAGACCATCGCCAAAGTGCGCGCCTCCGGCAAAACGCCCGCCGGCCAGCATGTGCCGATTCTCTTGGATGAAATCATGCATATTCTGGCCCCGCAGCCCGGTGAACGCGCCGTGGACTGCACGCTCGGCTACGGCGGACACGCCAGCGCACTGCTGAAAGCCGTGCAACCCGGCGGAACGCTGCTCGCGCTCGATCAAGACCCGATTGAGATCGTGCGCACCGAGGCGCGGCTGCGCGCCAGTGGCTGCGAGGATTCTGCGCTCGTCGTGAAACGCATGAACTTCGCCGGATTGCCCCGCGCCCTCGCCGAACTCGACTGGAATGATGGCGCTGACGTGCTGCTGGCCGATCTCGGCTGCTCCTCAATGCAGTTCGACAATCCCGCTCGCGGTTTCAGCTTCAAGCACGACGGCCCGCTCGACATGCGCATGAACCCGCAGCGCGGCGTCGCCGCCCGCGATCTGCTGCAAAAGCTCTCCACTGAGAAGCTGAAAACAATCCTCGAAGAAAACGCCGACGAACGTCACGCCGACCTGCTGGCCGCTGAACTCGCCGGAACCGATCACACCACCACACGCTCGCTGGCCGAGGCTGTGCGCCGTGCCTTGCCACGTCGGGTCGATGAAGAAGAGCGCGAGACCACGGTGCGCCGCGTCTTCCAGGCCCTGCGCATCGCCGTGAACGAAGAATTCACCGCGCTCGACACCTTTCTGCATCAGTTGCCCAATTGCCTGCGCCCCGGCGGTCGCGTGGCCATTCTGACCTTCCATTCCGGCGAAGACCGCCGCGTGAAACACCTTTTCCGTGATGGATTGCGCAGCGGTATCTTCCGTGAAGCCACCGACGATGTGATCCGCCCATCTGCGCAGGAAATGCGCGACAATCCGCGTGCGGCTCCGGCGAAGCTGAGGTGGGCGATCAAAGGGTGATCGGGGCTGTGTTCGCTGTGCGAAGGCAGCGTTCTGTTTCGTATGAGTGTGCCATGTTCCAGCCGGCCCGTTTCTTTCTTCTGTGTGCTCTGTGTGTTCCGTGGTCGTCCCATGCCCTGCAAGAAACCTGGGAGACCGGTTACACGAAGGAAGATGCCACTGGTGCTCACATCCTCGGGCATTGGTCGTTTGAGAAAGCGGACGGACTGAAGCTCAACGGAGCCGTTTTGAACCCGAAAGGCCGCTTTGGTGGCGGATTGGAGTCGTTTCCAGGATTTCCAGTGCAGGATAAGCGGCATGCGGCGCTGGTGGAGGTGAAGCCGATCAAAGGCGCGTTCACGCTGGAGATGTGGATCAAACCGAAGGCGGAGTTCAAACCGGAGCTGCGCTGCTTCCTGCTCGACAAGAAGTATGTCGATCACACCGACTACCAGTGGCAGATCGGCGAGGCGGACAAAAGCGGCCTGCGGCGGATGTTTGTGACGCTGGGCTTTGGCGCGGAGTCGAAAACAATCTACTCACCACCGTTCAAGATGGGCGAGGAGTGGCAGCATGTGGCCTTCACGTATGATGGTGCGGGCGAGGGGAAGTTTTATCGCAACGGCACGGCGCTCGGCGGATTGCGGCTGGCGGGCTTTGGCCCGGTGGTTGCTGGTAAAAAGGAGCTGAGCCTCGGTGATCGACTGGGCAGCAATTACGGCGGCTTTCCCGGTTTGATCGACGAAGTGCGCATCTGCGACGGCGTGCTGAGTTTTGAGCGGGTGCAGATGCAGATCACCGCATCGCGGCAGGTGTGGCGGCGCATGGAGACGGCGCGGCCCATCGAC
>Ga0315908_10003140_pt1 | contig 11964 bp, 7 predicted proteins | sample LakEriMetagenome_12_FD_203520 | JGI IMG/M metagenome (GOLD analysis project Ga0315908, IMG submission 203520) | Freshwater fungal communities from buoy surface, Lake Erie, Ohio, United States - Buoy 4 MA124 | ecosystem: Environmental > Aquatic > Freshwater > Lake > Lake biofilm | place: USA...
ATGAATCCTGCGCTCTAACCAACTGAGCTACCTCGCCATTGTATTGAAGGGTGCAAATATAAATAGAATTTTAAAATTGACTATGCTTCTGCTAAAGTTTTCCTAATTCTTCCTGCACAAAATCAACTAATTCCTTTAAGTAATTGGAGGAAAAGTCAAACTTTATTTTTGCTGTAGCATATATTTTAGGTATGGAAGTAGTATAACCGAGGCTTAAAGCATCTTTATAATTAGTAATTGTTTCCTGGTAATTGGCTTGACTATTTTTCCAAATACCTAAGGCGCCTAACTGTGCAATACCATATTCAATATAGTAGAATGGCACCTCGAATAAGTGTAATTGTCGCTGCCAAGAGTACGTAACTTGGTCTTCATATCCTGTCCAATCTGTTAATCCAGTTCCGTAGTCTGACGAAAGTTTTAACCAATAAGCTTTTCTTTCTTCTTTCGTATGATTTATATTTTCATAAACCCAATGCTGAAAGGCATCAATCTGTGCAATCCATGGTAGAATTTTTAATATTCCTTCTAACTGCTCTCTTTTCGCTCGATTAAATTCTTCAGGATTACTATAAAAAGCATCCCAATACTTCATAGAAAGTAATTCCATAGACATAGAGGCCAATTCAGCAACTTCGGAAGGAACATTTTTGAAACTTGTAAGTTTTAAATCTCTACTTAAAAAGGAGTGAACAGCATGTCCGCCTTCATGAACCATGGTTACTAAGTCTCTTTGAGCTCCTACGGCATTCATGAAAATAAACGGAACCCCGATTTCATATAAGGGATAATTATATCCTCCTGGAGCTTTTCCTTCTTTGGACTCTAAATCCAAATGACCCATCGCTTCCATTGTTCTTAGGCAAGAGCCAAAATAGGGATCTATTTTATCAAAAACTGCAATAGTTCCATCTAGCATTTCTTTTCCACTTTTAAAAGGACTTAATGCTGCTTTCCCAAGCGGGTCAACTTCTAAATCCCAAGGCTTGAATTTATCTTTTTTAAACAGTTCAAGTTTCTTTTTTTGAATTTGTTTTACTATTGGAACAATTAATGTTTTAATAGCTTCGTGAAAATCCAAACAGTCTTTTTTTGTATAATCAAATCTTCCTAATTCGCTGAATTTATAAGTGCTGTAATTTTCAAAGCCAGCATTAAGCGCTAATTGATGTCTTTTTTGAATTAAAGAGGTGAATAAATCATCTAATGCTTCTTGATCTAAATTTCTTCTTTCCGCCATGGAAACAAAAATTGTTTTTCTCAATTCTTGGTCTTGATCTTTGAGGAATTGTGCTGCTTGTTGCATGGTTAAGGTTTTTTCACCATGTTGAATTGTTTGTGCTGCAGCAATGGCACCGTATTTTTGAGCTTCTTCACTTAGTTCAGCTTCCAAGGCAATATTTTCTTCTTTGAATAGTCGAAGTTGCACGTCTATTGCTCTGAAGTAAATTTTATAAGCTTCTTCATTTTCTAGATTTTTTTTAAAAGCACTTTCACTTAATTTATTATTTAACAGATCGTCAAAAGGAGCAAGTTTTGGTTGTATTTCTGTTACGAAGAAATTATAGGAATCAGCATGATCTTTATTTTTTGTATCAATCGACATTTTTATATACCGCCAAGCTTGATCTTCTTCCAACACTGCATCTAATTCACTTTTATCGGACAACCAAGTTAAAAATGCTTCCTTAGAATTTATTTCTCTTGAAGAAAGTTCATTTAAATAAGGAAGTAGTTCTTCAAATGATTTAATATTTAATTCTGGTGAAATATAAGTTCTAGGATTTTTTTGAATCTTCATTGAATATCTTTTTACGAAAGTACAATTTATGCTATGTGTAGAGCAAAAAAAAAGCACCCTAAGGTGCTTTTAGTGTTAATGAAAAATATTATTCTTTTATAAATTTAACAACACAAGCTCTTTTATCATTGTATACTCCCAAATAATAGGCGCCTGCAGCCAATTTTTTACTCATTTCAATAGTGTTTTTTGTAGATCCATTTTGAGCACCTAATTTAAAATTGGAAACAAGTTGTCCCTGCATATTGAATAATTTACATTCAATTTCATCTCCAATGATTCCATTTACTTCTAAATTGAAAGTGCCATTGTTAGGATTTGGATACAAAACACTTACTTGTATTCCATTTCCTTCATTTTCTTCTAATCCTTGAATGGCTTCAATGACAACAACAATTGAGGTAATACAACCATTATTGTCTTTTACATAACAAGTATAACTACCGGCAAATAAATTAGAAAATAACGAACCCGAATAATAATTAATTCCATCAATACTATAAGTGTAAGGACTTAATCCTCCGGCACCTGTAAATGTTATCGATCCATTGTTCCAAGAAGCAGGAGTAGAGATACCTGTTACACTAACTTGAGAAGGCTCAGTAATGGTTGTTGCGTAGGTTGTTGTGCAACCATTAGCATCTTTAACTGTAACTGTATAGGTACCTGAAGCAAGGTTTTGAATTACATTTCCTGGAGTAAATACTGTTCCATCTATGCTATAAGTATAGGTAGGAGTTCCTCCATTTGCAAGTACAGTAATCAAACCATTGTTTGCTCCGAAACAAGTAATTGCAGTAGGGGATGCGTTTGCCGTTAAAACACTTGGTTGCAAGATGGTATAATTTGTTGTACCAATACATCCATTCGCATCCTTAGCATAAATGGTATAGGTTCCAGCACCTAATCCTGTAAAGCCATTAGTAGCTTGATAATTAGTACCGTCTAGTGAGTAAGTGTAGCTACTTTGCCCACCTGTTGCACTGAGAATGATTGCTCCATTTTGTTGCCCATTACAAAGTACTTCAGCAGTTTGATTGCTTGTAACTGAAATACTTGTTGCTGGATTTAATTGAATGACTCCTGTTCCTGCACAACCTGTATTGTCTGTTACTGAATAGTTGTAAGTTCCTGCTGACAATGCTGTAAATATTCCAGAAGATTGATTAGCGCCACCATTTAAACTATATGTGTAGGGAGATGAACCTCCTGTAACAGTTAAATTAATTTGCCCATTATTTCCAGTACAACTTGGTGCTGTTAAGGTGTTATTGACTGTGATTAATCCTGCACCAGCGGTTACTGTAATGGTCTTGAAATCATTACATATATTTTCGTCTGGGCTTGATCCGTTAACACTTGTAGAAGTAAAGTTAACGGTATTACTTCCTGTAAGTATTCCAGAAACAGTGACTAAGATAGTATCTGTAGTTCCTACGCCATTCATTTGACTTGAAGTATAATTGACTGATGTGCTTGCTCCAGTTCCAACTTGCCAAGTGAAACTCCCTGAAGTAATGGCATTACTACCACGATTTTCGATAATTACGCCTACTTGCAAAGTAGAACCACAAATTGTTCCAGGGTTTACTTGGAATACATTCGCTATAGAAGCATCGGTTGCATCAGGATTCATTTTAATTGCTGCAACGCAAGTTTTTGTTGCGGAACTGTGATAAACACCAGTATAGTAGAAAGTTTCGCCATCAAAATCATCGATGGACATGTGGTGGTAATCTCCCCATCTTGTATCTGAGGTCTTGACAGTGGTTCCCGCTTTAACAACAGTTTCTGTCATGGTCATTTGGCCAAGTGGATCACAAGGTTTTCTGCCTGTCATCATAATAGATGGAAATTCACCAGTTGTTCCACTTGAAGTAGAATATGCCATGATTATATTTCCATGCTTATCAATGTTAATGGCAGGCATCCATCGATTTAATGTTGCACCTGGAGCATAGGTTCCTTCTTGGTATAAAGACCAAGTCCCTAAACTTCCACTAGCTCTTCTAATCTCTACCCATCTAACGCCAGCTCGGTTAGACCCACTAACATCAGTTGAAAGACTTAACACCATTGCCTGGTGATCCGAAAAAACGCGCATAGGCGCCTTATACATTACAGTCTCTCTTAGTGGATCTAATTTTACAGTTGTTCCTGGTTGAGGAATACAAGTGAAACTTGTTAAACCGCATAAATCTGAGTCTATTTCTCCAATAGCAATGTCTTGAGTTTTTGCAACCGTTGCAGTACTGTTGGTCCAATTTATGGTCATTTCCCACAATTCAATCCAGTCATTAGTTCCACTGTCAGGAGTTCCATTAGAATGTCTCTCGTCATCACGGTGTCTAACAAACAATGGTTTCATACCTGCTGGTGCAGCGAGATCTCCTTCAAGATCAACTGGAGTAATAGATTGAAAACCAAAACCATTTAAGGAATATCCAATTGGAATACCAATAAAAGGTGAAGTGGCTCCAGTTAATAAGCTACTTAATTTCATAGCGTAAACCCTTGGAGGTCCGCCTTCATTGGTGGACACTAAGAAGGCGTCTGAACTCTGTGAGAAACTCCATTTTGGGTAATCAGGAAAAGCAGGACAGGTAAATTGATACGTGTTATATGCCCCTTGTGGATTGTTGGTTTGAGAAACATGCACTATTAGTTTATTACCAGAACTTGAGAATTCCATCAAAAACCATCTTCGTGCTGGTTTGTAATACAAAACTATTGGATCTCCTGCTCCTGCTGGTCCACCAAGCGTTTGCATGGATAAAGAACTGGCCACGGTTGCGCCTGTAGTTTTATTAAATATTCTATAAACACTACCGCCGTTACCATTTGCAGACATGATAACTATAGAACTATCTGCATCAACAGTTGGGTCTGGAGGAGAGACATTCTGACCTAAACCGGTTGAATTCCATAGGATTGTCGCACTTGTCGATTTTTCCATATTTTGGTGTTGCTGCCACAACCAATCAATATTGTGATTTGGGCTTTGAACCACTGAATTATCATCTCTCCCTTTAAAATTAGGCTTAATCACAACTGTTTTGGGGAATGCTTCTGATTCTTTAGCGGGTACTAAATGACTCACCGTAGGCGCGAAGTTCCCGTAAAAAGTGGAAGTCTGTGCAAAAGTCGTCTTTGAAGCTAATAGGAGCACAAAGAAAATAAGTAGTTTTTTATTCATAGTTTAAGTTTAATTTTACAGCTTAAATATAGATAATTAATTTATTCATTTATTATCTTTTTTTTAACATTTTTTTAAAGAACTAAATTAAAACGATCACAATCTAAATATGTTCACTTGTATGAAAATCATTTTATCTCCTGCCAAAAGTTTGACGATTAATTCAAATGATGACTTAAAAGGTTCAAATCCAATTTTTTACAAAGAAGCAATGTCTTTAAATAGTCAAATTAAAAAGTTGAGTGTTTTGGAATTACAGTCTCTTATGGGTATTTCAGAAAATTTAGCGAAAGAGGGTTTTTTATGGAACAAAAGTTTTAAGAAAAATCATTTAGGAACAGGTTCTATCCAATTGCAAAAGGCACACACTTTGTTTGCAGGTGAAGTATACCGTGGATTAGAATTTAGTTCTTTATCGCAAGAGGAACTTGAGCGCGCGAATGATCAAATTTTGATCTTATCTGGATTATATGGATTAATAAAACCAATGGATTTGATAGCTCCCTATAGATTAGAGATGAAAACAAAGTTTCAATGTAGTAAAACAGCGACAAATTTGTATGATTTTTGGGGTAAAAAGCTTAATAAAGTAATCGATAAGGTACCCGGAACAGTTATTAATTTAGCTTCAACTGAATATGCAAAAGCGCTTCAAATTAAGTCCTTGAAATCAAGAGTTATCACACCAGTTTTTAAAGAAAAAACTAATAATGGCTTAAAGGTTGTAATGATGTATGCAAAAAACGCAAGAGGTAAAATGGCGCGCTATATTGTCCAAAATAATCTTCTAAATGCGGAAGAACTTTTTGATTACCATTTAGATAATTATTCCTACAGCGCTAAGGATTCTACAAGAGACGAATGGGTATTTGTGCGTTAATTAGAAGATTGCAGACCAATTTGAAATTACAAAATACAGAAATACAATAAGCATTACAAGAGCAATTCCTGTATTAAGAACTACGGAAACCAAAAATCCGATTAATGTTCCAATTGCAGCGGAAAGCGCGCGTTTAAAATCTTTGTGATCATAAAGGAGCTCACCAGCTAATGCGCCTAAAAAGGAAAATATTAGAAATCCAAATGGAACTGGTGTAAACAAACCAATGATTAATCCTATATAATTACCCCAAATTCCATATTTAGTGCCTTTTAAATATTTGGCCCCTATTGCTGGGATTAAATATTCCAGAATTAGACTGATTAAAGCAAGCGCTAATGTGTAAAACAGCAGGAAATAACCTATAAAGTCTAAAGAAATCGCATCGGTCCAAAAAAGCATCCAAACTCCAAGCCAGGATAATGGTGGTCCCGGAAGCACTGGGATAAATACTCCTACCAAACCTATTAGTACCAGAATAAATCCAATGATGATGATTACAATATCCATAATTTAAAAATTATATAAGTTAGTCTATTATGTGACTTAACTTCTTTCCAACTAATGTGCCAATGGCAACTCCCATTCCGCCCATTCGCACACCAATTGCAATTCTATTTGAATAGCGTTTTATTATAGGTTCTTTACTTTTTCCGACTCCCATGATTCCTGCCCAACTCATCTCAATTTCGTGCGGAGTATTTGGAAGTATTTGTTCAGCAAGTATCTTTCTTAACGCACTTTGTATCGTTTCATTGATTTCCAATTTATTACTGGTTTCTTGAGTGAAGTTAATGTTTCTTCCTCCGCCAAGTAAAATTCTGTTTCCGACATTTCGAAAATAATAATATCCTTTATCAAAATGGAAGGTTCCATTGATCTGAAGGTTTGGAATTTCATTGGTAATTAATACTTGACCTCTTGCAGGTATAACATCTTCATTTACAAGTTCTTTAGCGAATCCATTTGAACAAATAATTAATTGCTCTGTTTTTATTTTTCCGATATTCAATTGGAGCTCAATGGCATCGTTTTGTTCGAAAAATGAATTGCATTTCACTCCAAATAATACTTTAATATTCTTCTTTATGGCATACTTGTAAAGTTCATCAACGAGTTTTCCGGTATTCAAGCTGCCTTCTAGACGATTGTAATAGGAGGTGCGGAATCCACTGAATCCGAACCTATTATTTGCTTGTTTGTCTTCGGAATAAATTGAATCCTCTCCAGTTATTTCTTTTGCTTTCTGGTTTAAATAGTCAATAAATCCGCTTTCAATTTCGGTGGCCTCATTTTGTATTAAATCCCAAGAACCACATGGATTATAGTCTATAGCAGTACTATCTAATAAATTAAAAAGAGCCTTAAGGCCTTCATATCTTAATTGAAAGGTTTCCCATACAGCAGATTCACTTATTGTTTTTAGATCATCCTCCAATTCACTGGGACTTCCAAAACAGGCAAATCCGGCATTTTTTGTACTTGCACCACTCGGTAGGTAACCCTGTTCTACTATTAATATGCGTCTTTTTGGATAGCGCTCTGAAATAAAAATAGCCGTACTCAATCCAACTATTCCAGCGCCAATAATAACGATGTCACTATCTGTGAAATAAGTATCTCTTTCCCAATAACTTAGCTGATCAATTTGAAGCATTTTTTTTACTCGTGATTTTTTCTCAAATTTGTGTTCTATACAAAGGTAAAAATAGAATCGATTTTCATCTTTGTTATTGACTTATTTGTTGTTTATGCGCTTGTTTATATTCTTATTATCGGTTTTTGTTTCTCTGAATGCTATTCAGGCTCAAACTTTTGATCTTATCCTTCCTGGTTATGTGAATAATTATGAAACAAAATCAAAATTATTAGGTGTTTCCTTGTATGTTGTTCAAGATGGAAAAACAATATCCAAGGCCATTACAAATAGTGTAGGAGTTTATTCCATTAGTGCCAGGGTTAATAAAAACATTCCATTTGAGATTATAGCTTCCAAGCCTAATTATTTGTCAAAACGGATTTATTTTGACTTCAAAGCTTTAAAGGTTAGAGGAAATAGTGCTGTAATTCAAGCCGCAGAGGAGTTGTTAATTCAATTATTTGAAGTTAGACAAGGCGTTACTATTCCGGTTGGACCTAATGATTATGCTGAAAAGTTCTTGTGGGATGATAACCAAAATATCATGATTCCAGATTTAGCATATAACAAATTGGCAGATGAAAAAATCATTAAAGCTTTTAAAGATTTTGAACTTCAAGCTCTTGTTTCAAAGTTTATGACAAAATCTGAAAGTTTTGCTCAGGTAAAAAATTATGAAAAAGCAATTTCCTATTGTGATTCAGCTTTAGTGCTAAACAATAAGGATTCAATTGTAATTAAAAAGAAAGTAGCCTTTAAAAATAGTCTTGATGCGGTTATTGCAGATGAAAAAAAGCAAGAGGAATTAAAATTGATGGCTGCTGCAGGTGATGCTTTGATAATTCAAGGTAATCTTGTTGGTGCAGAAGCTAAATTTATTGAAATTGGTAAAAAAGATATTGGTAATGCTTATGCATTGAAGCAACTGGGCGTAATTAAACAGCTTAAATTAGATAAAGCGGTTGAAGATGCTGACGTGAAAAAATTAGTAGCAATTAAATCAAATGCTGTAAAATTTCAAACTGCCAAAAAATATAAAGAGGCAATTTCAGAATATGAAAAAGGTTTAAAACTGAAAGTTTCTCAAGGGGAAAAGGATAAATTAAATATAGAAATTGCTTCACTGAATACCAATTTAAAAAGTGCTGCATTAGAACTTGAAATTGCAATTGAATTAAAAGCAACAAAAATTCTAAATTCTACTGGGGCTTATGATAAATCCAAATTGGGCTATGTTAAAATAGATAATTTGATTACTCAACTGTTAACGGAAGAATCAAAAAAGATTCAGCGCGATTTAGTCAATAAACAGATAGATGAAAGTATAGGGAAGGAATTGAAAACTGCCTATGATTTTAATTCTAAAAATCAATACGATAAAGCAATTGAAACCTACAAAAAAGCCGAAGTGTTGGTTGATTATTTGACGGATGAAAAGCTTAAAAATTCAAAACTGGTTGAAGTTAAAGGTCGTGTTCAGGAGGTGCTAAAGAAAAAAGAGGAAGAGGAGAAAAAATACAAAAATGCCCTTGATCAAGTTGCTTTAGCGATTGATAATGCGCCTGTAAAATTAGCTGAAGCAAGCTCCTTGTTGGCTAAAGAGCCACTTAAAAGTAAAGCTACTACTCCTGAAGTTATTGCCTTAAAAGTGAGATTGGGTGATGTAACTAAATATTATAAAGATAAGCCAGCAAAAATTAAAGTAGTTGCCTCAAAAGATTCCGCTAAAGCATTGGCTGCGGTTAAGGAATTATTCGTACTTGCTCAATCGGCTAAAGTATCCAATGCGGAACTACTAAGAGTTACGATTTCATTAGATTCTTTGCAAAAAATTGTTTCTCCAATCAAAATAACTAAACCGAATACCGCTGGAACAAAATTGAGCACTCCTGGTGAACAAGTTATTGGAAATACAACAGATGTTTTTCAACAATTGGATTTTACGCGCAATGAATCTGAAAGAGCAAAAGCTACTTATCTGCAGGATTTAAAAAATGATATCGATAAAGAAAATGAATTCCGTACCTTAACTGAGGCCTCTCGTCAGGCTGATGCCGCTAAAGACATTCAAGATCAGAAGACTCAAATAGAATTAATTGGTGTTAATAATCAAATTGAAGCTATTGAAAGACAAAAGGAAATGGCCAAAATTGTAAATGCAACAAATCTTTCTATTCAGCAAAGAGAAGAAATGGTTGTTAAAGAAGGGGAGAGGAGAGCCAAAGAAATACAACTGATGAAAAATGACATGGATGCTCAAGCGCTTTTAAAACAAAACGAATTAGCGCAAATTCATGCGCTTCAAGAATTGGAAGTAATTAAAGCAAAGACTGAAATTGAATTGATCAATATTCAAAAAGCGAAAGAAAATGTAGCACTAGCAGCACAGCTTCAGAAAAATAAGACAATGTTAGAATACAGTCAATTTCAAAAAGATTCCATTTCGAAGAAGCAACAAGAAGCTTCCGCAAAAGATATTCAAAAAATGAAGAATTATGTTCCTGTAAATATTACGAGTCCAAATTATTTACGTGATGAAAAAAACACTTGCTTTCCTTGGAATGCTGTTACTGAGCGTGTTTATGAAATAAAAAATACTGATGGCTATGTGGTTACAGTTATCGTTAGAAGGGTAGTGGTAGATCCAAATGGTTTTGGAGTCGTGTATGAACACACAAGAAATGAAAGAGGTATTTCTTCATTTACTTGTAATGGATCCACTATATCTGAATTTATGTGGACCAATGAATCAAAAGGGGCTAATGTTATTCATCCTGAATTATCCATAATTACTGCGTGTGAGTAAGTGTAAAAGCTTTCAAAAGTAAGGTGTCAGTAACTATTTATGCTATTTCTTAATTCACTCCTTTTCTGAATTACTTTTAGGTTTTAATATTAATTATGCAAGTACATTTTATTGCTATTGGAGGAAGTGCTATGCACAACTTAGCTATTGCCTTAAGTAGAAAAGGAATCGTTGTGACAGGATCTGACGATGAAATATTTGAACCTTCAAAATCAAGACTCTTAAATCAAGGAATTCTTCCATTGAATTTAGGATGGGACATCGCTAATATACATGCTGAATTAGATGCTGTAATATTAGGCATGCATGCAAGAGAGGATAATCCAGAATTGTTGAAGGCTAAAGAATTGAATGTCCCCATTTATTCTTATCCTGAATATTTATACCAACAAAGTAAAGATAAAATTCGTCTTGTTATTGGAGGTAGCCATGGTAAAACTACTATCACTTCAATGTTACTCCATGTAACAAAGGCTTTAGGTCTCCAAGTTGATTATATGGTTGGTGCGCAATTAGAAGGCTACGACTGTATGGTAAAATTAACAGAGGATGCAAAATATATGATTCTAGAAGGTGATGAATATCTGAGTTCACCCATTGATCGAAGACCCAAATTTCATTTGTATAAACCTAACATTGCGCTGCTTAGTGGAATTGCATGGGATCACATTAACGTTTTTCCCACTTTTGAGAATTATTTGGAGCAGTTTGATACTTTTTGTACTCTCATTTCTGATTCAGGTACTCTCATTTATAATGAGGAAGATCTTGAAGTAAATAAATTAGGCCTTAAATATCAAATTAAACTAAAGGTTCAAGCGTATCACACACCAGATTTTTCTCCGATGGAAGAAGGGACGGTTTTGCGATATGAAGGAAACGAATATCCATTGCAAATTTTTGGACCTCATAATCTACAAAATTTAATGGGGGCAATGAAATTGGCGAAATGTTTGGGAATTCATCCTTCGGATTTCTTCTCTGCTATGGCTGACTTCAAAGGTGCTGGTAAAAGGTTGCAAAAGGTAATTGAGAAAGATGATTTTGTGATGTATAAAGATTTCGCTCATTCACCTTCTAAATTAAAAGCTACAACAAGCGCTGTCAAACACCAATATCCCAATAGAAAAGTAATCGCTTGTATGGAGCTGCATACCTTTTCTTCTCTGCAAAAAGAATTTCTACCTCATTATTTAGGAGCAATGGATAGTGCAGATGAGGCGATTGTTTATTTTAGTCCAGAGGTTGTCGCTCACAAAAAACTACCGGAAATCTCAATTGACTTGGTAAAAACTGGATTTGGTGGTAAGGTTACGGTAGTTAATCACACCAATGATGTCCTGAAATTTATTGCGCAACAAGATTGGCATAATTCAGTGCTACTGATGATGTCATCTGGTAATTTTGATGGGATTGATTATGAAGATTTAGGAGAACAACTCTGCGAAACTTTATAGAAAACAAGAGTTTAATAAAGAGAATTATTCCTTAATTTCTTCTAATAACGGCTCATCTTTTTGATTTCTAAAGATTAAGCTTCGGTAGATTAAGGAGATCACTAATGAATTCATAGTGCCATAAACCAATAAGCCTAATAAGGAAACTAACATAGTAAATTGCGGACTGATAATTTGTCTCGTTT
>Ga0315908_10003141_pt1 | contig 11961 bp, 11 predicted proteins | sample LakEriMetagenome_12_FD_203520 | JGI IMG/M metagenome (GOLD analysis project Ga0315908, IMG submission 203520) | Freshwater fungal communities from buoy surface, Lake Erie, Ohio, United States - Buoy 4 MA124 | ecosystem: Environmental > Aquatic > Freshwater > Lake > Lake biofilm | place: USA...
AACTCAGCTGCTTCAATATCGGAGAGGCCGATCCCGTAACGTCCCACCTGCGAGGCAAACTGGCGACCGTTTTGGAAACCGAATCCATACGAAGAGTTTTTCTTGACCACCTCGGGCGCAAGCGCCGGAGCAGCCGGAGCAGCCGGAGCAGCCGGAGCAGCCGGAGCAGCCGGAGCAGCCGGAGCAGCCGGAGCAGCCGGAGCAGGTTTCTTAGCCTCATCCTGCTTCTTGGCAGCTGGCTTGGCTGTTTCTTCGGCGCAGATGGCCATAGTCGTTGCGAGCATCAGCACGCCTGGAATGAGAGATAATTTCATATTTCGATTATTTGTTGGGGAACGAAGATAGTCTAATTTCCCGGCTTGTCGAGCCCAAAAGAAGGTTTTTTTATCACAATATTGCCATAAATGCTTATCGAATCAACTATGCTTAGAGCTTTGTAGCAGTGCAATCAAAGACACTTGATTCGCTTCACTATCTCCCGCAGTTGGCTTTTCGCTCTTGCGCATGGGTCAGTTAGCTGCTTGCTTCGCCTGTTATGAAAATCGTCGTCGCCTATTCCGGAGGACTAGATACCTCCGTTCTTTTGAAATGGTTAAAGGAAAAATATTCGGCTGAAATCATCGCCTACTGCGCCGATGTCGGACAAGCAGAGGAGCTGGACGGGCTGGAACAAAAAGCTCTCACCACTGGTGCGAGCAAATGTTACATCGGCGACCTAAAGGAGGAATTTGCCCGCGATTATATCTTTCCGATGTTGCAGGCCGGAGCCATTTATGAAGGACGATACATGCTTGGCACATCGATCGCCCGCCCCTGCATTGCCAAGGGAATGATCGATGCCGCTATCGCAGAGGGTGCGGATGCCATCGCCCACGGAGCAACCGGCAAGGGTAACGACCAGGTGCGCTTCGAACTCTCGATGGCGGCTCTCTCGCCCGACATCAAATGTATTGCTCCATGGCGCGACGCATCATTTCGCAAAGATTTCCCTGGTCGCGCCGAGATGATCGCCTATGCAGAAGCCAATGACATTCCGATTAAGGCATCGATGAAAAAACCCTATTCGATGGATCGCAATCTGCTGCACATTTCATTCGAAGCCGGCATGTTGGAAGACCCTTGGTACGATGCGACCACCGAAGCGGACCGCGAGATGTATGTGCTTTCCTGTTCCCCGGAGGACGCGCCCGACCAGGCTGAATACGTGGAAATCCTTTTTGAAAAAGGCAATGCGGTCGGCATCCGCAGCGCCGACCTAACAAACACACTCATTTTGCTAGGCGATGTAAAATCCACAGGCGAATGCGATGGCTACAGCCTGTTCACTCCCTACGGCATCATGCGGATTCTCAACAGCATCGGTGGCAGACATGGCGTAGGGCGTATTGACATCGTCGAGAACCGCTTCGTCGGCATGAAATCACGCGGCGTTTATGAAACCCCGGGCGGTGCCATTCTGCTGGCAGCCCATCGCGATCTGGAGGCTCTTACGATGGATCGCGAAGCTATGTTCACCCGCGACTCACTTATTCCCAAGTACGCGCAGCTCGTTTACAACGGATTTTGGTTCGCTCCTGAACGCGAGGCCATCCAGGCTCTCGTTACCCACACCCAGCAAAAGGTATCAGGCGAAGTGCGCGTGAAACTTTACAAGGGCAACATCATGAATGCGGGTCGTCGCTCCCCTTACTCACTTTATTCCGAGGCCGTCGCCACCATGGAAGGCGGACAAGAACAAGCCTATAACCAGGATGACGCGACGGGATTCATCGCCCTCAACGCACTGCGACTCAGAGCATCAGCCAAGCAGAAAAAATAATTCATCTGATCATCAATCATCTATTTTGAAAACCTTTTCCGAACTGGGAGTCGCCAGCGATTTTTGCCAAGCACTGGGCGAGATGGGCATCATTACACCCACAACAATCCAGACGAATGCGATTCCTTTCCTCTTGGAAAAAGATACCGACTTGATCGCCCAGGCGCAAACCGGCACGGGAAAAACAGCGGCGTTCGGCCTGCCGTTGCTGGCGAAAGTCGACCCGACGAAAAAAGAAATCCAAGGATTGATCGTGGCACCAACCCGCGAACTCGCGAAACAGATCGGCAAGCAACTTTTCCGCTTTACTAAATTTTCCGCAAAAATCTTCATCGAAGTTCTTTGCGGAGGTGATAACATCGATAAGCAGGTTCAATCCCTGCAGCGTCCCACCCACATCATTGTTGTTACTCCGGGACGCCTGATCGACCTGCTGAAACGGCGCGCCTTGAGCTTATCATCGGTCCGGTATCTGGTACTCGACGAGGCTGATGAGATCCTCAGCATGGGCTTCAAAAAAGAACTGCAGGAGATATTTCAACAAGTCAGGCAACGCCGCAGCACCTGGTTGTTCTCGGCAACCATCCCACCGGGCATCGAGCAACTGACCCGCGAACACATGGCCACCAATGCGCCATTGCTCAAAGTCGACCGCGTTCACGTGGTCAATCGCAACATCAAACATGAGTTTCTTGTTTGCGGCAAAGATGAGAAACTTGAACGCCTGGTGGATTTCCTGAAAAATCAAGGCTCCAACCGTGGCATGATCTTCTGCCGAACCCGCGAGACTGCCAACAAAATCGCCCAGCAACTGATTACCCGAGGTTTCAAGGTTGACCTTCTGCACGGCGACATCATGCAAAAAGACCGCGATAAGGTAATGCGCTCGTTCAAAAAGGAACGCGTGCAATTTCTCGTCGCCACGGACGTCGCGGCCCGCGGCATTGATGTCGAGGACCTGGCATTCGTCGTTCACCACCAATTGCCGCAACAAATCGAGTATTACACCCACCGCAGCGGTCGAACCGCTCGTGCGGGAAAAACCGGAGTTTCGCTGGTATTGCTGGACCCGCGGGAAAGAAACAAAATCCGGGAACTAGAGGATTCACTGGGCATCCATTTTACAGAAACCCGCTGAGTTGCTCGAAATTCATTGATTTCGCGATCAAGTGGGCGCTCCTTGGTATTTCAAGCCGAGAGAATGGTGCTCTCGCTTCATGATCACGCTGCGCTTGGCGACATGAATATTTTGCCAATGTTCGCGCCGTGTGGCGGCAAAGCGGACTCAACCAAGGCCGCAGCCCTCCATCACCTGGTGACCCGCCGCTCCGATGCGCGCATGGCACGATAACGTCCGATAAGAAATTGTTTGGCCGCCACAGCCGTGAAAACCAAGAGCAGAACAAACAGCAGCAATTGGGTGGGCAGGGATCAGGGACTTCGTGGTTATCTTGTAATTTTACTTCGTAATACATTCAACCGGATCGATTAACAAAAGTATCTCCAAGTCATACTTAAATGAATCCCACACGAAGTTGAAAAAAATCATTCATGCATTTATTGCCAAGCGCGCTCAACTTCTTCAGCAATGATTTGAATCCCCTCATGCACAACATTTTCCGGCATGGTGAAGGTCATCCGCAGGCATTCGTGGCGGTGCCGCCAGTCGAAATTCTCATCCAGTCCAAAGAAAAAATAATCGCCGGATATGATCAAAACACCGCGATTTTTCAATCGCACATAGAGCTCGCGTGAAGTGATCGGCAATCCGGGAAACCACAACCACAAGAACAGGGCGCCCTCGCTGCGATGCACATGATAGTCAAAACGGCTCGAAAAAACCTCCCGAACCCACTGCCGGGCCAACCGGGATTTTTCGATGTAAAAGGGCCGCACGACTTCATTCGAAAGGCGGAGTATTTCCCCCGATTGCAGCATTGGCAGCACGATGGCTTGGCCGATGCTCGGGTTGGCGAGACCAACGATCGCTGACATGTTGGCGATGGCCGCCGTCACTTGTGGATGCGCTACGACAATGCCCGTCCTCGTGCCGGGCAATCCTAGTTTCGAAAGACTGAGGGTAAGAATCATGTTTTGATTCCACACCGGTTTTGTTTCCGTGAAAATTATGTTGGGAAACGGCGCCCCGTAGGCATTGTCGATGATCAACGGGATACCCTTCTCTGCAGCCAGCTCGGTAAGACGAAAAATCTCATCGTCGGTCAGCACGTTACCGGTTGGATTGGTGGGACGCGACACACAAATCGCCGCGATGTCGTCGCCGACCACTAGTGTATCAAAATCGATCCTGTATTTGAATTCGTTAGGTCCGGTGTGTTCGATTCTCGGAAGATGAGCTTGGAATAAATCCCCGCGCACCGATTGATTGGCGTAGCCGATGTATTCAGGCACCAGCGGCAGCAGGATTTTTTTGCGACGACCGTCCGCCATTTCACCCGCGAGTAGGTGAAACAAAAAGAAAAAAGCGGTCTGGCCACCAGCGGTCACTGCGCAATTATCCGCAGTGACCTGCCAGCCAAGTTCGCGCCGCAACATGTCCGCCAGAGCTTCCAGAAAAGCCGCATTGCCGCGCGGCGGATCATAATTGCCGAGAACTTTTTCCATGTCATCGCCATGGGCCATCATCTCATGCATTCGCAGACGCCAGCGGGCGTCGATCTCAGGAATGTGCGCCGGTTGTCCGCCTCCCAGCATCTTGATGTGACCACCACCTGCGGCCAGCGCATGACCGAGGTCGTCCATCAATTCCGAAATCCCGCTCGGTCCGCCGAGTCGCTGTCCCATTTGTGAAAATTCAAACATATTGTCCGCTCGGGGTTGACCGGCTGCAGGATTACGGTAGCATTGCGGCTCCCTTGAACAACCAAACAACATCTATGTCAATCAAAGTAGGAGATAAAGCAGCTGATTTCACACTCGTCACCAAAACAGCCGAAGGCCCGAAATTGTTCACGCTGTCTGAGCACATCGGCAAATCCAACATCTTGCTGCTGTTCGTGCCCATGGCATTCACTGGCACCTGCACGACGGAATTTTGTGACATTTCGAACGGCATTGCCGAATACGAAGCCCTCAATGCAAAAGTGATCGGCATCAGTGGCGACAACCCATTTGCTCAGGCTGCATGGGCCGAAAAAGAGGGCATCACGCTTCCCTTATTGAGCGACTACGAACACCATGTCGCCAAGGCCTACGGTGTAGCCTATGAGCAGTTTCTTCCCGAAGCCAATTTGATCATGGGTGGAGTCGCCAAGCGGTCGGCTTTCCTGATCGACAAATCGGGAACGATTATCTACGCAGAGGTGCAAGAGCATCCGAAAGATCTGCCCGATTTTGATGCGATCAAAACAATACTCACGTCGTTGTGATCCATACAGGGTCCCGGAGAAACCTCCCTGTTGAGGTTCTCTGGTTCCCTGCCAGCGCCAGCAGAAGCAAAAAAGCATCACTTGACCGGTGATGGTAGAATTTTTTTGGGGTTGACCAGGCTCTTGAATTGGTTGATCCACTCGACAGCCTTACGGTGGGCCACATTGGCCTTGATATAATTCAACATCCGAAGAGCCGCGGCCCGCTGATCACCAGCCTGATACAAGTCTATCTCCTTTTTCCACTTCAAATCAGGCAGAGTCTGTTCGCTGAATTCAATCATTTCCGGTGTGCGCAATTCTTTGGCACTGGCAGGCGATGATGACGCAGGTTTGGAAAGATATTCCAAGCGGGACGTCTCGTATCTCATGCGCTCGTCCCAAGCTGCGGCAAGCTCGGTAATCTTATCCGGTCTACGCAAGCCGGGCATGACACAACTGTCGTAGATTTCACCGATTTGCAACGGTGAGGTCGGCCAAGTTTTCAGTGGCAACTCGCCAATCTCGTATGCCTTGAAAAACACCGACTCGGTCACCGGGGAAGTGAGTAGACGGCCTTGACCAGCCAGCTGATGCACATTGGCAAAAAGCGAATTCATTGCCGCTAGAACCTCAGGAGACAATTTGCCGGACTCTTCGGGCCTGGCTGCGGCGCGCAGAGTCAGGGAAAGCCAGCTCAATTGATGGCGCAGAGCCTGGCGAAACGCCGGATTTTTCATACGATCATCGTTGTTACGCCTCCAATCGCGGAACTCCTGGCCCTTTTTTTGCAGATCAGTAAAGTCGATTTTTTCGACGCACTTCAAATACAAGGTGATGGCGGCATCGTCGCTCTGCATGGCAGCTTGAAAGTCATCCAGTGCCGATTTATAGCGCTTGTCCATCTGTTGATGGGCTCCATCCTGCACTGTTTCCAGTTCCTTCAGCAATCCTTCGATTTCCGCCTTGCCGAGTGGATCGGCCTGCAATGATAACATGAACGACAGGAATATAATCGACGACACTATCTTCATACTCGGATTCTCAACCAACGCTTCCACATAGGGGGTGCCAATGCAAGTGTAGAAAAACAAATCCGCGCAATCGGTATTTCGAGAAGTCCAAGTTACCGGGGAGACGCATAGCGCCTCTCCGACTTCTCCGCCGGCTGCAATACGATCAACAGGCTGAATCCTGGCGCCTGGTTGCGCCGTGGATTCAATCGATCAAATTGTCGATCCGCTGCGCAAGTTCGATGTCCGCGTCGGTTACTCCGCCGGCATCGTGGGTGGTAAGCTTGAGAATCACCCTGACGTGCCGGATGATGATCTCCGGATGGTGCTGCGCTTCCTCAACAATCTCGGCAACGCCATTGACAAAGTCGATCGCGTCATTGAACTCTTCGAACTCGACAATCCGAGTGATTGCTTTTTTTTCGTATTCCCACTCCGGGCACTTTTTCAAAGCGGATTTCAAATTGTCTTGTTCTAACAGGTCTGACATAGTATGTGATAAAATGGCTGCGCGCAGACATTGCAGGTGACGGTCTACATAATGCAAGCGGATATCGTTAAATTTTTTCGTTTTTTTTCAATTGCACGTTTGCTTACTCGGCCTCGGTCTGTTAAAGCATTCTCAATGAATACATTCCTGCTTATTAGCGTGGCAACTTTTCTGTTGTTAAATTCCTGCGCTCCGGTCACGCCACAGCAGCGAATCGAGAACAACGTCGGTGCCTACAATTCGCTGCCGCCGGGCCATCAGGAACTCGTCAAAAGGGGTGAACTGGCGCGCGGCATGTCTCCCGATGCCGTCTTCTTAGCTTGGGGCCCGCCCTCCCGACGCTATCAAGGTCTTCAGGACAACGCAGCTACCGAGCGCTGGGATTATGAGGGGTTTAAACCAATTTACACCAACAGTTTCGGCATGGGCTACGGCTTCGGCACCGGCTATAACGGCCGCAGGGCCCGCTACAGTAGCCTTTTCGTTTCTCCCGAAGTCGCCTACGTACCTTATCGCAATGCCACTGTTTTATTCAAAAACAATCGGGCTGACTCCTGGGAGCGCGCTCAATAACAACATAAAACAGAATCCTGCATAGACACATGAAAACATTCATCACGTTGATCGGAGCTGGCCTAGCTGCCTGCACGCTACCTTCATGCAGCAATTTGTTCGTGGGCGGCGGTATAGGAGCCTACCAGTCCTACGAACGTCCTGCGAAACTGCCCTGCAAACCTTCGGCGGTCCGCGTCAAGGTATCCCTCAGCAAACAGATGATCTATGTGATGGAGGGCGCCAACCCGTTGCTGGTCACTCCCTGCAATGTCGGCACCCGCAACGCGCCTACACCATCAGGAAATTTCCAGATTCACAACAAGGTCCAATACAAACGCGCCAACAGCCACGGTTGGGCCTACCGCGGCAGTAACGCCAAAAAAGCGACCACCAGCAGCATACCTTCGGGCTGGGCATTCAAGGGCACGCCGATGCCATATTGGTGTGAGTTTAAGACCAACTATGGTTTTCACACCGGCTGGGTGAAACACCACCCTTCCAGCCACGGTTGCATCCGCATCCATGAAAACGTGACCCCGAAATTCTTCCGTCTGGTCAGAGTGGGCACCCCGGTGAATATCTCCCACTCACAGGTAGAGGATGCCACACTCGGCAAGAACATCCCTCTCGCTCCCGATGCCGGACCCTTGACCGATTACAATCCCTCCATGTATACTGGAAACGGTTATTACTCCCGTCACAAGACGCCTGCCTACGAGTAACTCGATTTCATCGATACGTTCCGGCCTTTTGGCGAAGGCAGTACATTGATGCATCAGAACTGTGAGTCAATCGACGGGCTTGAGCACACCAACGAAAGGCAGATTGCGATAACGCCCTTTGTAATCGAGACCATAACCGACAACAAACTCATCGCCAATTTCAAACCCAACATAATCGGCCTGCACTTGCGCAGCACGTTGCTTGTCCTTGGCCAATAATACTCCGGTACGCAACGCCACGCAGCCCTCCTCAAACAACCGGTCCGCCACCGCTTTAAGAGTGCGCCCTGTATCCAGGATATCATCCAATAACAACACATGCCGACCTCTCACGTCGGGCAGGGTGTGATCGAGAAATTTCACTGAACCGCTGCTTTCGATGCCGCCGTGATAACTGGAGACATTCAGGCACTCAATTTCCAGTGGACGGGGAATGCGCCGCAACAGATCGGCAGCAAAAACAAAGGCGCCTTTCAACAGCACGATGACGAGAATCGGACCGGCGGGAAATTGCTGGTCGATTTCGACCGCCATAGCATCAAGCCTTTTTTCAATGATCTTCTCATCAATCAACACACGCTCAACATCGTCACGCCAACCTAATTCCTGTTCCTTCATCTCTCGATCTGGAATATGGTTTCACCAGGTCGAGAGAAAGGCAATCTGTCACGCGCCTGGATTTCCAGAAACGCCGGGTCGACCTTCAGAGCATTCAGTTTGATTTTCAAATAATCAAGGCGACCTTCGGCATCTGCCTCGCGGTTTTTGGCCATTTCCAGATCATGCAGCAACTTGTCCAATTTATGCTTTTCCGGCAGGTAGGTAGCGAAAAAAACCAAAGCAACGGCAATGAAAATCGCAGCAATGATCATCTTATTCGTGGTCTTCAGAACCCGAGTCTGCGCTGCCATGCGATGTACATTTCGCCGGGTATTCTTATTCTTGCCAGCCATCTTGCTGAAATCTCCTTACTGTAGTTTGGATTGCTTGCCAATCAAAGAATCGGAAAAACATCGTTTTTTGTCGCTTCACTTCAGCTATTCTGCCAGTATTGCGAGCATGTTCACGCTTGAATTTCCTAAAAAATCGACAAAGAGAATATCGAACATCCGATGCGCAAGACACGTTAGATTGCATGACTGACAAATCCCGCATAATTCTTGTAACCGGAGGAGCAGGATTTATCGGCTCCAATCTGATCATTCACCTGCTGGAGCATAGCAGTTGCAGGGTGATCAACCTCGACAAGCTTACCTATGCGGGAAATTCCGCATCGCTGGGACCTCACTTTCACCATCCGCGCCATCATTTCATTCACGGGGATATTAACGACCCCACCATGCTGTCGGATGTCTTCCAGCGCTTTCATCCCGATGCGGTGATTCATCTCGCCGCCGAAACCCACGTCGATCGCTCCATCGATAGTCCAGCAGCCTTCGTGCATGCCAATGTCTGCGGCACGTTCTCACTGCTTCATGCGGCGCATCACTACTGGCAGAGCCTTTCCCAGATAGACCAGAATATTTTTCGATTCCTGCACGTTTCCACTGATGAAGTTCACGGCTCGCTGTCGGCACATGACCCGCCGTTCACCGAATCCACGAGCTATGCCCCTCGCTCTCCTTACTCGGCGACCAAAGCATCCGCCGATCACCTGGTCCGATCCTGGCTTCACACCTACGGATTTCCCACCATCGTCACCAACTGCTCCAACAACTACGGTCCCCGTCAATTCCCGGAAAAACTCATTCCCCTCGCCATCCTGAAAATGATTCACGGGCAGGACATTCCCCTCTATGGCGGCGGTCAACAAATTCGCGACTGGCTGCATGTAACCGATCATTGCCGCGCGCTGCGATTGATCCTGGAAATTGGCGACATCGGGGGAACATATCTGGTCGGCAGTGGTCACGAGATCAGCAACTACGAATTGCTGCTGAAACTCTGCGAGGCCATGGATGAAATTCAGCCGCGCGAGGACAAACAAAAGCATGCCGTTGCTATCACCCACGTCGTGGACCGTCCCGGGCACGACCAGCGATATGCGATCGATTCATCCCACATCCGCCAATCACTGGGATGGTGCCCGCAAAACAGTATTGATGTCGGCTTTCGCGACACGATCGATTGGTATCTCAACAACCCTGATTGGTGGCAAAACATTCTTTCAGGAAATTATTCAATGCAGCGTCTAGGATGTATTCCCTAGGCCTAACAACAGATAAATTTCGTGACAATTATGTCACACCCAATATCTTATCCATCGGGTTAATTCTTGTAATAATTAACAGAACTTAAACAATAACATCATGAGAGTGGACATTATTACCGATACGTTTGCACCGGACATCAACGGAGTGGCCATGACTCTGGGAAGATTGAGCGACGGACTTATTAACAGCGGCCATCGTGTGAGCATCATTTGTTCTGGCGACAAGAAAGCCAAGGGAACCAGCATCGGCGCCATCACGCTTCCGGGATACAAGGAAGTACGCATTGGTTTGCCAGGACCGTTCAAACTTCGCAAACGCTGGATCAAGAAACGTCCGGATGTCATTTACGTCGCGACCGAAAGTCCGCTGGGAATTTCCGCCGTGAGTGTCGCAAACGGTTTGGGAATCCCAGTTACCACCGGATTTCACACCAACTTCCATCAATACATGGAGCAGTACAAACTCAAGAGCCTTCAGCCGGCGGCGATGAGTTATCTGCGCCACATCCACAGCCGCGCCAGTGCGACGATGGCACCAAGCATGGAGGTGATCAAAATGCTGGAAAACGAAGGCATCAAGCATGCCCATCTGCTGGGTCGCGGGGTGGACACCGAACTTTTTCATCCGGATCGCCGCGACGACAGCCTGCGGGCGGAATGGGACGCTGCTGCCAACACACCCGTGTTCATCCTTGTCGGCCGCATCGCGGCAGAAAAAAACATACCGTTGGCGATCCGCGCATTTGTGGCGATCCGCGAAAAAATGCCCGAGGCCCGTTTCGTGATCGTCGGCGATGGCCCATTGCGCAACGCACTCGAAAAACAATATCCTTGGATTCACTTCGCCGGCATGCGTCGCGATGATGACCTGGCGCGCCATTATGCATCGGCCGATGTCTTTCTCTTTCCCAGCGAAACCGAAACATTTGGCAATGTAGTGCTCGAAGCCATGGCCAGCGGACTCATCATAGTGGCCTACGATTACGCGGCCGCCGCTCAACACATCCAACAAGATATCAACGGCATCAAGGCCAGTAAAGGCAATGAACAGGAGTGGCTGGCCCAGGCTCTGCGTGCTGCGGAAATCAGTGCCTTGGCAGACATGCGCGAGACCGCACGCCGTTCGATCCTCGATCTCTCCTGGAGCCATATCATCAAACGCTTCGAGGGCATACTGGCCGATTCAGCGCGGCTTAGACAACCGATGCTCGATGCCCAAGGCAAAAAAATCAAACCGAAGAAATATGAATGCCGCACAGTTTTCCTGTCGGACATCCATCTCGGCACTCCCGAAAGTAAGGCCGAAGAAGTCATCTGCTTTTTGAAACACGTCAGTTGCAAAAAACTTGTGCTTAATGGCGACATCATCGACGGATGGGCTCTGAAGCGCGGCACCAAATGGCAAACCATTCACAGCCGGGTGATCCGCACGATCCTGAAAAAAATGGAGAAAGAAAACACCGAGGTGGTTTACTTGCGCGGGAATCACGACGATATCCTCGAACGCTTTTTGCCGCTGACCTTTGGTTCCATCCGCCTCGAAAAGGAACACATCCACACGACCGCACAGAATAAACGTTATCTCGTCATCCATGGCGACGGCTTTGACAGCGTCGCCACCAACCACCGCTGGCTCGCCATGCTCGGTGCCTTTGGCTACGACACCCTGTTGTCGCTAAACCGGGTCTACAACAAATGGCGCTCATTCATGGGCAAGGAGCATTATTCCGTCAGTAAAGCTATAAAGGGCAAGGTGAAGTCGGCGGTGTCGTTCATTGACAA
>Ga0315908_10003142_pt1 | contig 11961 bp, 13 predicted proteins | sample LakEriMetagenome_12_FD_203520 | JGI IMG/M metagenome (GOLD analysis project Ga0315908, IMG submission 203520) | Freshwater fungal communities from buoy surface, Lake Erie, Ohio, United States - Buoy 4 MA124 | ecosystem: Environmental > Aquatic > Freshwater > Lake > Lake biofilm | place: USA...
CTGTCTGATATATTGCTCATTACTGCTTTGGGAGCAGGTTTGGGTATATCTGCATCCATATATCCGGCATGGAATTCATCTCCAAAAGACTAATTTTGCAAGCACTATGAGGTATTTTTTGGTAATTTTATTGCTCAGTTTGGGCGTGGAAGTATCGGCTCAAACATTTGCCGAGCAGCAATTGGCCTTTGAAAGGGTGCGAGTGGCAAAGAGCAGGTCAGATGCGGCAGTGAAGAAGCTATTTAAAGACAGTGGACTGGCCGAACCAAGGTACATATATTGGAGATCATTTAAACTGGAAGACGAGCTAGAATTGTGGGGTTCTGACAGTTCTAATGGCACATACCGCCTTATCAAAACCTATAAAATTTGCAAAGGCAGTGGTGATTTAGGACCAAAGCGCAAGTTCGGTGATATGCAGGTGCCCGAGGGCTTGTATTTCATTGAAAGATTTAATCCCAATTCCAATTATCATTTAAGCATGAAAATCGCCTATCCGAATGAGAGTGATTTGATACTTGCAGACAAAGAAAACCCGGGAAATGAGATATATATGCATGGGGGTTGTGCAAGTGTGGGATGTTTGCCCATGACGGATAGCACGATAGATGAAATTTATTGGATTAACGTATTGGCGCAGAGCTACCAAGGTAAAAATGCCAAAATTCCGATTGATATTTTTCCTTGCCGTTTTAATAAAACGAATTGGAATTATTTAAAAATGAATTACAGCCACAAGCCAGCCTTAATTAAGTTTTGGCAAAATATAGAAGAGGCGTATAATTTTTTTGAAGAGAAGCGCATAGCTCCTGGTTACTGGGTAGATCAGAAAGGCAGATACAATATTGTGTTGCCACAGAACTACCATCTCAACGATCCGAACCATTAATGAAATACCTGATTGTGGGATTGGGAAATCCTGGTGCGGAGTTCGAGCATACCCGCCACAATGTGGGTTTTCAAGTATTGGACTCCTTGCTTAATGAATTGGGTGGAACATGGTCTAGCGACAAACATGTTCAAATTGCCCGAAGCAGTTGGAAAGGGAGAAACCTTATTTTATTAAAACCACAGACCTATATGAACTTGAGTGGTAAAGCGGTTTCGTATTGGATGCAGCAAGAAAAAATCAAGCCTGAACAGTTGTTGATTATTACGGATGACATTGCCTTGCCCCCAGGAAAATTGCGTTTAAAATTAAAGGGGAGTGATGGCGGCCATAATGGCTTAAAAAGCATTAATGCATCTTTAAACATGCCTAATTATCCAAGGCTCAGATTTGGGGTAGGCAATAATTTTTTTCCTGGAAAACAAGTAGAATATGTTTTGGGTGTATATGATAGCGAGGAAAAGCCTATTATTGAGGAAGGAATTCAAAAAGCTTCTGAGGCGGTAAAGATGTTTGTAACACAGCCTTCAGGGCTTGTGATGACCCAAATAAACGCAAAATAGGAATGCCTGTTGTAGAAACATTACTCACCCCGGCGCTGTTTGACCTATACAGCCAACAGTTAGAAGAGAAGAATATTGTAATCATCGATATTTTGCGTGCCACCACCACCATTTGTGTGGCTTTTGAAAATGGGGTAAACAGCATGGTGCCTGTTGGAAGTCCGGAGGAGGCTCTGGTACTTCAATCGCAGGGAATGATTGCTGCTGCTGAACGAAATGGTGAAACGGTAGCAGGATTTGAATTGGGGAATTCTCCCCAAGAGTACAGAGCAGATGTAGTAGGCGGCAGGAATATTGCATTTACTACTACAAACGGCACACGTGCTATGCGCCTCTGCAGCCATGCGGCAAATGTGTACATTGGATCATTTTTAAACATTGATGCCTTGGCAAAGAGGCTGATTGAAGAAGGTCGTGATACAATACTTTTTTGTGCAGGGTGGAAGGACAAAGTGAACCTAGAGGATACCTTGTTTGCTGGTGCTTTGGCGGATAGAATAAAGCATGTTTTTGATGCGGGTGGAGATGCTGTAATGTTGGCACGCGACCTATATGAGTATGCTTCACAAGACATGATAGGGTATTTGCAAAAGGCGTCGCATGTGCAGCGGTTTAAAACACTTCACGTGGAAAGCGATTTGGACGTATGCATGCAATTGAACATTTCAACAAAAATCCCTGTATTTGAGAACGGCGTAATTAATTTACCTCTGAATGAAAGCGCACATCACTGAGCCATTTTACACCTTTTTTAAGAAGCTGGCTGCAAACAACCATAAAGACTGGTTTGATGAGAATAGGGAGCTGTATGAACAACAAGTGAAAAAGCCTTTTGAATTGCTTTGTAGCGCGTTATTGGAAGAAATGGCTAAAACGGATGTCGCGTATAGCAGACTATTGCCTAAGGATGTTATTTTCAGAATCAACAAGGACGTGCGATTTTCAAAAGACAAATCACCGTACAAGTTAAATCGCAGTGCGCTTATCTCCCCAGGCGGCAGGAAGGACATGAGTTCAGGGGGATTTTACTTTGAGCTGGGTCCAGAAGCCAATATTTTTTATGCAGGAATATACATGCCGGATAAAGAGCAGTTGCTCAAAATCAGGCACTATATTGCGGGCAATGTAAAGGCATTTGAGAGGATAATTGCAGCGCCAGCATTCACGGATACATTTGGCGAAATACATGGGAGCAAGAACAAGCGTTTGGATGCTGTCTTCAAGGAGGCTTCAGTAAAACAGCCCTTGCTATTCAACACACAGTTTTATATTAAACATGAGCTAGATGATGCGATTTGCATGTCAGACACCTTGGTGGCAGAGCTCATGAAACTCTATGCGGTGGCGCTTCCACTAAATACATTTTTAAATCGCGCCTTGGCTGTTTAGTATGGCTATTTTAACACAGAGGAACGACTTGCGTTACAAATTCACAAATAAGTACGAACTTTGCCTCCAATGAGCAACCCAGCAGGTAAAAGACCCATACGTGTAGTTGTGGCCAAAGTAGGATTGGACGGACATGACCGCGGTGCAAAGGTAATTGCTGCAGCCTTGCGCGATGCAGGCATGGAAGTGATTTATACTGGACTTAGACAAACACCCGAGATGGTGGTACAAACTGCGTTGCAGGAAGATGCTGATGCCATTGGTGTGAGCATATTGTCAGGCGCACACAACACTGTTTTTCCAAGAATATTGTCACTGATGCAAGAAGCAGGTATGAATGATGTGCTGCTCACAGGTGGCGGCATTATTCCCGATGAAGATGCAGAGGCATTAAATCAGCAAGGGGTAGCGCGATTATTTCCACCAGGCACAGCTACAAGCGATATTGCTTCCTACATTACAGATTGGGTTCATAAGAATAGAGATTTTTAAAAAAGACACATGAGTCATACATCCAAATACGAGAATATTGTTACCGAGAACCGCGATGGCATCTATGTCATTACTATCAATCGGGAGAGTAAACTTAATGCACTTACACTAGGCACATTAAGCGAGATAAGAGCAGCAGTTGAACATGCGCACAACATGCAAGGATTGAAGGGGATTGTGATTACGGGTTCTGGGCAAAAAGCATTCGCAGCGGGTGCAGATATCAGCGAATTTGCGCACTTCAGTGTGGACCATGCTACCAGAATGAGTGCAGATGGACACGAAGTCATGAACACCATCGAAAATGGAGCACTTCCTGTTATTGCAGCCGTGAATGGATTTGCATTGGGTGGTGGCTGCGAATTGGCCATGGCCTGCCATATTCGCGTGGCATCTGACAATGCGAAATTCGGGCAACCTGAGGTTAACTTAGGTGTGCCTCCAGGCTATGGAGGAACCCAGCGTTTGGTGCAGTTGGTAGGAAAAGGGGTGGCACTAGAAATGCTGCTTACAGGTGATGCTATAGATGCACAGCGCGCATTGCAATTGGGCCTTGTAAACCATGTAGTTCCTCAAGAGGAACTGTGGAACAAGTGCAAAGAATTGATAGAGAAAATCGCAACGAAGAGTCCTGTAGCGGTGAGCAAGGTTATCAACTGTGTGAACGATTTTTACCGTCCAAATGTAAATGGAATGCAGCGTGAAATTTACGAATTCGGTGATGCATTTGGTACGCCAGACTTCAAAGAAGGTACGGACGCATTTTTGAACAAGCGCAAGCCGGATTTTAAAAGACCTTAAAGCTCTAGGGGCTTTCTAAATACTGGATCTTCTCCAGATTGAATGCGCTTCATAATCGCAAGATGAAGCTTAGACACTTGCTTAATTAAGCTCTCAACCCCATCATTTACAATGGTATAGTCACACAATGACACAAGTCGGTCTTGTGGCATTTGGTTGTTTATTCTTGCCATTACTTCCTCTTTACTTACCCCATCTCTTTGCATAACACGTTGCACACGCAGCTCTAAGGGAGCAACAACTCCGGCGATGGCATGTAAATGGGTGTAGCTGCTACTTTCAAACATAATGGCAGCCTCTTTGACCGTATAGGGAAAATGGGAGTGCAAATCGCACCATTGCTCATAATGTGCAAACACCCTAGGGTGGACCAGAGAATTGAGCAGTTTTAATGCTTCTGGGTTGGAGAACACGCGGGCAGCGAGTGCCTTGCGGTTGAGCTCATTACCCTCATACATGTTTTCCCCAAAATGGTGTACAATTTGAGTCCGCAAGTCTTGGGTATAGTATAGTTCTCTAGATTCTATATCTGCGTGGTATACAGGAATTCCAAGGGTTTCAAAAACCCCGCAAACAGTGCTTTTTCCGCTGCCTATACCACCGGTAACGCCCAAGCGCCACATAAGAAAAGGGAACTTATTTAGAAGCCTCTTCAGCCTTTGGCTTATAGGCTGCCATAGTCATTTCCATAGAGATGGCAGTCTTCTCGATTTTCGCTTTGCCTTCTTCCATTTCAACAACCAAATAGGTATCGCCTATAGAGCTTATCTTGCCGTGAATACCGCCAGTAGTAACGATATAATCTCCTTTTTTAATCTCTGCCAAGTAGGCTTTCGCCTTCTTCTGTTTACGCATTTGAGGCCAAATGATAAAGAAGAAGAAAACCACGAAAATGAGGAGTAGGGGTAGAAAGTCAAATCCTTTACCAGGAGCTGCTGTTTCTAGGAGTGTATTGTAATGCTGCATATGTTTTTATTTGGTATATACCATAGAGATTAGGGAAAGCTCAACTGAAGGAACGGTAGAGGTAGCGAACTCAACGGTTACGCCTTTTTCATTTTTAATGCCCTCTTTACCGCCTTTACCTCCAGAATCGAAGGTAGCAAGGATGAATCCTTCACCACCTGGAGGAATTACGTCGCGGGTCCATTCGTTAGAAGTGCATCCACAGTGCGCTTGTACTTTAGCGATGACGAGGTCACCTTTCCCAGTATTTTTAAAGCTATATCTATGTTGAACTTTTTCTCCGTCGATCACCTTCCCAAAATCGTGAGAGGTAGATTCGAAAGAAGGTGTTCCCAAGGGACCATTTGCGGGTGCTGGGTTCTCTGGAGTACTTTCATTGTTATCGATATCTGCAGTATCCATTTTCTTGTTGCTTTGTGAGCAAGCTGCAAATGCCAAAATCGGCAGAATCAGAAAAAGTGTTTTCAGTTTCATGTTACAAAAATAGGAAACAGACTTAACGTTCGCGCAGCCCGCGACCTGTTTTTTGAATATGGCCTTGTTCTTCTAGTTTTTTCCTCAATTTGTCGAGCACTCCATTTAAGAATCTAGAGCTACCTGGGGTGGAATAGTCCTTGATAATATCCAAATACTCATTGATGGTTACTTTCACGGGGATTTCTGGGAAGGAAGTGTATTCTGCCACGGCCATTTTAATGGCAAATAGGTCGAGAATAGCGATACGTGAGGGGTCCCAGTTGTCGGTTACATCTTCTACAAGTTTCTCAAAATCCGCACCTTTTTCTGCAACCATTTCAAACAATTTTTGGCCAAAGACTACATCTTCATGCACAAGGGTGAGTTTCTGCGCAAGCTTAACTTGTGCATCTTTGGTGGCGGAAGTAACGGTTTTTTGGATTTCCTTCAGAATAAGCACTTCATCTTCATTCCAATAGGAATATGCCTCCTCTATGATGCCATAAAACAATTCACAGGCATTGATGAGGTAATGGTATAGTTCTTCTAGAAAGAGTTTGTCTTGCTCAACATCTGGGTGATCAAACACCAAATAGTCGCGCACAAAATCTTGATCGCGCAATTCTGCGAAAAGGTCTTCAAATTGATCGGCAGCATTGGCCCATTCAAATTTGAAATATTTCCTAGGATGGTTTAGGGCAGCGTTATACAGGCTGGTGACCAATTCGCTATGTTGCATGAGGCCGCAATCGCGAATTTTAATTTTGTCCGGATAGTATTTACTTTTTTCAGCTGCCTTTTCACTGTCGAGAAACTGCCTAAAATGCAGTGGAAACTCAAGTATAAAGAGGTATACATCAAATGTAATTAATAAGTTGTTTGTTAATTCTGTCTTTCCTTTTTGAACAGAAGCTTCTCCCATTTGTTGCCAAGCATAAAGCCCTTGCAACGTTTTTATTCTAACCAGGCGCCGCGAAATCATAGAACGATGCTGCAAAGATAAGGCAAAGTGTAGCTTCAACGCTATCCCTTAATGGAATAAGCGGATTTTTTGGTTGTTTTGAGGATTACAATAGGGCCAAAGTCCATTCAATGCACAAGTACCTATAGCATGGCCAAATAGGGTGTATGCAGAAACAGGCCTGTTGCCTTGAATAAATAAAAAACAGGGTCGGAATACAGGACAAGTCCTTGTTAGGTACTGTGCAATTTGTTATTGGTTGTCGCGCCACTCATAGACCCATTGGGCCTGTATCATTTCGAGGTGGCCTTCATTGCTTTCTTCGCGTTTGCCGTCAAAGCCTGGCAATTCCAGCACCCATTCCAGCAAATCGGTAAAGCGTATTCTGTATATTTTACTTTCATCGAAATCATCGCCAAAACGTTCATACAGTTTCATGGCAATATCTTCGTAATCGGTCCAGTGTATTGGGGGTTCAAACATAGTTTTGCGGATTAGTGACCAATAATTACGGATTGGTCAGGAACGGTAACAATTACATCTCCCTCTTCTTGAAGTTTACATTGGCAGGCAAGTCGGCTGTTGTATTTGGGATTGCGCGCGCGGTCTACATATTCTTCTTCGCGGTCACTCATTTCGGGGAAGAGGTCTTCACCGGTTTCAACGTATACCTGACATGTGCTGCAACCGCAAACTGCACCGCAGTTATGGTGCAAATGCACATTGCTATCCAAGGCTACATCTAGAATAGATTCACCTTCAAAAATCTCAGCCTCAATCGGGGATTTGTCTTTCTCTTCAAATCGGAAAATTATCTTACCCATATAATTCTGCGCAAAGGTAACACATCTCTCGCGCAATGGTTTGATTGCTATGCATAGAAAAAAGATAAAGCCCCTCTCGGGGCTCTTTCAAATGAATCAGATTTTTAGAACATAGGCACGAGTATAAAACGGAGCTAAAAAATGAGTGTTTAAACTCAGGAGATTTCAGTTAATTTTGCAACCCATGAATTTCGAATTTACCGAAGAACATTTAGCCGTGCAGCAAGCTGCGCGCGAGTTTGCTCAAACAGAGCTATTGCCTGGCGTAATAGAACGCGATGAACACCAAAAGTTCCCTTCTGAACAAATTAAGAAGCTGGGTGAACTGGGCTTTATGGGCATGATGGTGGATCCAAAGTATGGCGGAAGCGGAATGGATACCATCAGCTACGTGCTAGCTATGGAAGAGATTTCTAAGATAGATGCATCCGCTTCAGTAGTAATGAGTGTAAATAATAGCTTGGTTTGCTGGGGTTTGGAAACCTTTGGTAACGAAGAACAAAAGCAGAAGTATTTGGTGCCCTTGGCTAAAGGTGAAATCATCGGCGCTTTCCTATTGTCGGAGCCTGAAGCTGGCAGTGACGCCACCAGCCAGAGAACATTGGCTGAAGATAAAGGCGATCATTATCTTGTAAATGGAACGAAGAACTGGATTACCAACGGAAATAGTGCCAGTGTATATTTGGTAATGGCACAAACTGATGTTGCCAAAGGACACAAAGGCATCAATGCATTAATCATAGAGAAGAGCAGTCCTGGAGTAACGGTTGGGAAGAAAGAAGATAAATTGGGAATTCGTGGATCAGATACCCACTCTATCATGTTCCAAGACGTGAAAGTACCAAAAGAAAACAGAATAGGCGAGGACGGATTTGGATTTACATTCGCAATGAAGACCTTGGGTGGTGGAAGAATAGGTATTGCATCTCAAGCCTTGGGCATAGCCAGTGGTGCTTATGAGTTGGCACTGAAATATTCTAAAGAGAGAAAAGCGTTCGGAACTGAAATCATGAATCACCAGGCCATAGCGTTCAAACTGGCGGATATGGCTACTGAAATTGAAGCAGCACGTTTGTTGTGCTTGAAGGCTGCATGGCTCAAAGACCAGCACCTCGACTATGCAAGGGCAAGCAGCATGGCAAAACTATTTGCAAGTGAAGTAGCCATGAAGACTACCGTTGAAGCGGTGCAGGTGCATGGTGGATATGGCTTTGTGAAAGAGTACCATGTAGAACGACTCATGCGTGATGCAAAAATCACTCAGATATATGAAGGAACGAGTGAGGTTCAGCGGGTTGTAATTAGCCGCGACATCTTGAAAGGATAAAAAACAATTCTTTTATAGCAGACACCCGCCAAGTGCGGGTGTTTTTTTGCCCATTAAAATAATTCATGTAAGTCATAAATTATTTTATGATTAAATATGTTTATTGTATAAATTAATTTTTTTAAAGTCACGTAAGATAGCACTTAGTGCATAACTCTACAAACTTTTTAACGGAAATAATTGGAATTGGTCGAAAAAATCAATAAAGTTGCTGATTACAAAAGTAAACACTCCAAATATGAAGTATGTACAATTACCAAAACAAATGCTGATGCTCGGCATGCTGTTGGCTGCAACAAGCAGTCTTATGGCACAGTCGAGAATCATCCGTGGTAAGGTTACCGGCAGCGATGGATCTGCTGTGGAATCTGTGACGGTAAAAGTGGTAGAAACCTCAACGAGTTCTGCTACAAAATCGGATGGTACGTATGCAGTAGCTGCTGATGCTACGGCAAAGACCATTCAGTTTTCTCTATCGGGTTACAAAACCAAAACGCTGGAAATTCCTGCAGGAAGTGACAACCTTGACGTCACCTTAGAGGAAGACCCATTGGGTATTGATGCGGTGAGTATTACTGCGGTGGCGATTAAACGTGAAAAGCGCGGTTTGGGTTATGCCACCACGCAGGTTTCAGGTGCTGAAGCGGCTCAAGGCCGTGACCGAAGTGTATTTAACGGTCTGCAAGGTAAAGTTGCAGGTTTGTACATCACCAGCGGTGGTGGTACTCCAGGTTCTTCTACCCGCATACAGTTGCGTGGTGCAACGTCATTGAATGGGGATAACCAGCCTTTGATTGTTGTGGATGGTATTCCGATTGACAACTCAAGCATTCAAAACGGCGACAACTTAAACCGCCAAGTGGATGCTGGTAACCGTGCAAATGATATTAACCCTGATGACATTGAAAGCATTGAAGTATTGAAAGGCCCAGCAGCTTCTGTACTCTATGGTTCACGTGCATCTAACGGTGCCATTATCATTACCACCAAGAGTGGTAAAGGCAGCATTGGTGCCAACAACAAAATGAGCATGACCTTCAGCAGCTCATATAGTTTTGAAAACATTCTTCGCTATCCTACCTTCCAAAATGAGTTTGGTCAGGGTGGTTATGGTGAGCCAGACTCAAGAGAAAACTGGAGCTGGGGACCTAAGTTCGACGGCAGCCTTCGTCCATGGGGACAAATGGTAGACGGCGAGCAGCGCGTGAAGCCATATTCTGCCGTACCAAATAACGTAAAGAACTTTTTTGATGTGGGACACACCCTTCAAAATAATATTTCTGTCAATGGTGGTGGTGAAAAAATGGGATACTTCTTCTCATTTAACGATTTGCGTAACAACAGCATCATACCTGGTTCAGATTACAGAAGAAACACAATTAAAGGCAATGCCTTTACGCAGTTGGCAAACAACTTTTACAGCAACGTTTCTGTAACCTATAGCCACACTTCTTCAAATATTTCTACTCAAGGTCAGGGCTATTCTTTCTATGACCAAGTTCTGCAAACACCACGCGATATTTCGTTGTCCGAGATGCGTGATTTGGACAACAAGTTCAACTCATTGTCTAACTACTATGGTGCATACACCTTGAACCCATATTACATTTTGGCTACTTCAAACACGCGCAACATCGTAGACAACGTGTTGGGTGTGGGAACATTAGGCTACAAATACAAGAGCTGGTTGGATTTGACCTACCGCGTAGGTACCAACTTCTACACTGATTCTCGTTATGCATATGAGCCAAAAATTGAAGGCATCACAGGTCAGAACGCATCACAGGCAAGTCGTTTGGGCTTGTACACTGAGGATGTATTCCGTATTTCTGAAATTACTTCAGACTTCATTGTAAACGCGAAGCGCAATATCAACCGAGACATTAAAGTGAATGTTATTGCGGGTCACAACGCACGCCAGCGCACTGTAAACTCTACTAACGCGCAAACGGCTGGTTTGGTTATCGCAGGTTATTACAATTTGTCGAACTCAGATGGACGTCCTATCGTTGACAATGCATACTCACGCCGCAGACTTGTGGGTGTTTATGGTGATGTAGGATTTAGCTATAAAGATTGGTTGTACTTGAACTTGACAGGTCGTAACGACTGGTCATCTACCTTGCCACAAAGCAAGCGTTCTTATTTCTACCCTGGTGCTTCATTGGCTTGGATATTCTCAAGCGCATTGAAAACTCCAAAATGGTTGTCATATGGTAAGTTGCGCGTAGCATCAGCTACTGTAGGTAAAGATGCGGATCCTTATTTGTTGAATAGCGTATTTACAACCGGATCTATTGGTGATGGTTATGCAAACTCTTTGATTCGCAGCCCTTATGGAACTGTAACAGGTTACGAACGTGGCAACCGCATAGGAAATCCAAATTTGAAACCTGAATTTACGAGCAGTAATGAAATAGGTATTGAATTGGCTTTCTTTAAAAATGACCGTTTGGGTATTGACGCTGCTTATTATAATAGCAAAACAACCGACATTATTCTTAACGTACCAATTGCTCCATCTACCGGCTTTACTTCACAAACCATCAACGCCGCATCTTTCACCAACAAAGGTTTTGAGATGTTGTTGAAGACTACCCCTGTGATGACTAAGAATTTCCGTTGGAACTTGAACTTTGTATATTCTCAGAACCGCAACAATGTTACTGAGTTGTATTCTGGTATTGAGCAAGTTTCTTTGGGTGGTTTGAGTTCTGCTTCAGTGGTAGCGGCTGTAGGTCGTCAATTTGGAGAATTCTACGCTATCGGTCAGAAATTAACTCCTGATGGCAAAGTAGTGGTAGACTCAGCAACTGGATTGCCAGTTACTGAAACTACACCTCAATACTATGGTTCTTTCTATCCAAAGAACACCTTCTCTATCACGAACTCATTCCGTTATAAAAACTGGAATTTGTATGTACAAATCGACCGCAAGAACGGTGGTGTAATGTATAGTCGTACCAAAGATATTATGGAATTCGTAGGTGCAACTGAGAACACCTTGAATATCAATGGATCCGGCACAAACCGCGACTTTGAAGTGATCGATAATTCAGTGTACGAGACTTGGGATGGACAATATGCAACCAACAATGTTGCAGTAGATCCTACTGATTATTGGATTGATCAAAAAGATGCTGCGCGCAACATTATTGATGCGAGCTATACCAAATTAAGAGAAGTTACCTTGGGTTATACTTTACCAAACAAGTGGTTGGGTAAATCTCCATTCGGTAGCGTAATGCTCGGTGTAAGCGGCAGAAACTTGATGCTTTGGACTCCTAAGTCAA
>Ga0315908_10003143_pt1 | contig 11960 bp, 7 predicted proteins | sample LakEriMetagenome_12_FD_203520 | JGI IMG/M metagenome (GOLD analysis project Ga0315908, IMG submission 203520) | Freshwater fungal communities from buoy surface, Lake Erie, Ohio, United States - Buoy 4 MA124 | ecosystem: Environmental > Aquatic > Freshwater > Lake > Lake biofilm | place: USA...
TTCTCTAGGCGCATTCCGCCGAAGCCTTGAACCACAGACATCCATGTGCCGGCCATTGAAGTGATGTGAAGCCCTTCGTGTGCTTCATGGTTATAGTCGTCGATATCAAGTCTTGCAGTTCTTAGATACATCTCATATGCCTTCTCCTCGTATCCCAATTTCGCTGCGAGAATAGAGTGAACACATGGAGAGAGAGAACTTTCATGAACCGTCATCGGCTCATAGAAATCAAAATTCTCTTTAATGACATCTGAAGTGAAATGATCTTCGAATAAATACAATCCTTGAAGAACATCCGCCTGTTTGATAAAGCATGATCTCAAGATTCGATCCCACGACCAATGCTGGTTAATCGGGCGCTCTTTCGGGTCAAGCGACGATGCATTTCTCAACTCTTTATCTAAGAATCCATCTTGTTGAAGGAAGGTGTTGGAGCCTGCCTTTTTAGGATAGTACATCTTAGCAATGATTTCTTTCCAACGGGTGGTTTCGTTTTCGTCGAACTGGTATTTTTTGGTCTTTGCTGCTAATGCTTCAGCATCATTTTTCTTCAACCATTCAAGTCCTTCCATACAATATGATAAGCACCAAGTAGCAATATAACTTGTGTACCAATTGTTATTGACGTTGTTTTCGTATTCATTAGGACCAGTGACACCAAGCATTACGTACTGCTGTTTCTCTTCACTCCAAGTGATACGTTGTGACCAGAATCGAGCGATGCCAAGCAAAACATCCCAACCACTATCCGCCATATAGGCTTCATCTGTAGTGTATTTTATATAGTTGAAAATTGCAAATGCAATTGCTCCATTTCGGTGAATTTCTTCGAAAGTAATTTCCCACTCATTGTGACACTCTTCTCCATTCATTGTTACCATTGGATAAAGTGCAGCACCATTTGTGAAGCCTAGTTTCTCTGCATTCTCAATTGCTTTACCAAGCTGATTATATCGATACACTAAAAGCTGACGAGCAACTTTTTGATCTTTCGTAGCCATGTAGAATGGAATACAATATGCTTCAGTATCCCAATAAGTTGAGCCGCCGTATTTCTCTCCGGTAAAGCCTTTCGGACCGATATTCAATCGTGCATCTTCTCCTGTATATGTTTGATTCAGGTGGAAAATATTAAAGCGAATACCCTGCTGCGCCTCAGCATCCCCATCAATTCGAATGTCAGCGAGCTCCCAAATTCTTTCCCATTTCTCAATGTGTGCAGCTAGCATTGCATCAAACCCTTTAGCTTTTGCGCGCTTCGCTGCAATCATTGCTGCTTCTGCACATTTCGCAGCATCGTAGTTCAAAGAACTAACGATGCCCACATATTTATGAAATACAATTGTGGTATTTCTATCCACTTTAACTGTTGCACTTGTAGAAACCTTCGAATATTCAGAAGTTTTTGTCCAATGAGCATTGCTCAATGAACACTGCATAGCCACTGCCAATTCGAACTCAGTTTTCTTTGTGCGCGTGACTAGAACACCTTCCCCTTCACCCGCAGACTTAGAAACTTCTGTCCAGAATTTTTCATCATAATTCGAGTCATGATTTTTCACATCACCATCGAGGTATGGAGTAAATGAAATGTCGCCTGAGAAGTTGAGTGGAGTAATCGAGTAATTAATTGCTGCTGTTTCATAATCGTCCATCGAACAAAAACGCACCACCTCGACCTTAATCATTTTAGCTTCACCACCATCTCTATTCCCCAAAAGTGGTTGATTGAGTTGAGCTATAAAAGTTCGTGTGAGCGTACCTTCCTTCATGTTTAGAACACGACGGAAATCACTTACTTCCACTTTAGCTAGATCTAACTCTTCACCATCTATGGTGATATCTATCCCTATCCAATTGGTGCTGTTGAGCACTTTAGCAAAATATTCAGGGTATCCATTTTTCCACCAACCTACTCTTGTCTTATCGGGATAATAAACTCCCGCGACGTATGAACCCTGCAGTGTGGGGCCACTATATTTTTCTTCATGATTCGCTCGTTGCCCGAAGGTACCGTTACCAAGACTGAAAATACTTTCAGAGCTACGATGATGTTTTGGTTCGAACCCTTCTTCAATGATGAGCCAAGGTTCAGTTTTTAAATATTTGATCATAATATTACTTATCTCATCCGCAAATAAAGGAAAGTGTACAAATTACACCAACATAATTATCATATTTATTTCAACTAAATTAGATAATAACTCCCAAAGAGAATTTCATCACAATTTGTGGGTAACTTTTTGCTAGGTCGAAGTCATTGATTCACGGCACACTATAACATTGTGAATGTCGTTGATCAAGTTTTAACGGAAGGAAAAAATCATGAATAAATACTTACGTAATTTATTGTTATTGTTCATTTTAGGGCTATCTACTCAAAGTTTTGCTCAAAGAATAGATAAGTTCACTCATGAACCCGAAAAGTTTCTTGAAGAGCTAACAGAACTCTTTAATGATGTTAAGAAAGGTGCAGGAAAAGAGTTTATTGAAAAAGAATTTGCTCCAATTTGGGTGGATGTCCCCGCATTTTCTGCTCAACAACAAGAAATGATCTACGAGACATTTGATACTTTCTTGAAAAACAAAAACAAAGTTTATCCCGACATGGAAACATATGTAATCGCTTTGATTGCATTTCCAAAGTCAGGAAAAACGGATGCCGATTTTATTCAATGGCAAACGGTTCTTGGTAAAATGATGGCGGAAAAGAAGGTTAAAAAATTCGTTCCTGAATTCATCGAAACTTCAGCTGGGCTTTTTACCGAAAGAACTTTCTACAAAAGCGAAGCAGTAAAATGGCAATCCAGCAGTCCAGGATACCAATTTGTATTTGACTCTATTCCCCATATTGATTTCCCTGCGCTCGATTTGAAATGCTATTCAAAAGGTGACAGTAGCGTTATTTATAGTACAAAAGGCTCCTACTATCCTACTCTAGAGCGCTTCATCGGTAATGATGGCAAAGTAACTTGGCAGCGCGCGGGGTTTGATCCAAATAAGACCTACGCTCAAGTAAATGATTATAACATTCGTATCAAAGGCGCCACATTCGTAATTGATTCAGTCACCTTCTATAATGAGTTTTTCGATAAGCCTTTGATCGGACAGATTACTGAAAAAATTCTTGCAGATAAATCAGCGGATAACGCCACCTATCCAAAATTTGAATCCTATTACAAGCGACTGCAAATTCAAAACATCGTTGACAAAGTTGACTTCGACGGAGGTTTTACTTTGGCAGGAACAAAGCTCGCTGGCTCTGGAACAGTTGATGAACCAGCACTTCTAACCTTTTACAAAGACTCTAAAAAATTCCTTGTCGTTCGAGCACTCGAATTTGACATTAAGCCGGATCGAATCGTGAGTGGTCACGTGGCTGTAACATTTTATATCAAAGAGGACAGCATCACACACCCCGACTTAAATCTTTCATTCGATAAAAAAACCAGACAACTTGTACTACTTCGTTCAGAGGAAGGTGTTTCTAAATCTCCATTCCAAAATACCTATCATAACGTTGATATGTACTTTGAAGCGATTTATTGGAACATCGATGATCCGCAAATTAAAATGGGATCACTGCAAGGAAGTTCTCAGCACTATGCGGCATTTGAATCCAATGCCTATTTCAAGAAGAAACGATATGATACCATGATGGGTATTTCTTATAATCACCCGTTGTCGCAAATTAAAGATTACACCAAGACAAATAAAGTTGAAGAATTTTCCTCTTATAATCTTGCGAAGTTTCACAACATGTCAGAGGAACAATGGCACATCACTTTGATCGACTTGAACAACAAAGGATTTGTTCAATACGACCTCAACACACGAACTGTTAAGGTTCGCCCCAAGCTTTATTACTACATCGAAAATAACATCGGTAAAAAAGACTATGATGTTATTCAATTCAACAGTGAAGTGCCTGATGGTAGTAATGCAAATTTGAGTCTCTTAAATTATGATTTGCTACTAAAAGGAATTGAAACATTCCAATTATCAGATTCACAGCGTGTAAATATTTATCCTAGAAATGGTGAAGTGCTTTTGCGCAAAGACAGAAACTTCACATTTGGAGGACGCGTGTTTGCGGGAAATTTTGAATTCATTGGCTCGGAGTATGAATTCACATATGAAAACTTTAAACTTGATTTGATTAAGGTAGATAGCTGTAGAATCTATGTAGAGGATGAAACAAGTGGTCAGGATATATATGGCAACTATAACAAGCGAAGATTGAAGTCAGTGCTTCGCGATATTGCAGGTGAAATTCGCGTGGATAGCCCCACCAACAAAGGAGGCTATCATAGCTATGCTTATCCGCAGTATCCTATTTTTACTTGTACGAAATTGTCATATGTCTATTGGGATGACAAGGCCGTACAGAAAGGAGTTTATACTCGAGAAAAATTCTACTATCAAGTTCAACCATTCACTATCGACTCGCTCGACAACTTTACCAAAAAAGATTTGAAGTTTAATGGGACACTCGTCTCCAGTGGAATATTCCCTGATATCGAAGAACCATTAGTATTAATGGACGACTATTCACTTGGATTTAAAAAAGGAACGGGAGATAGCGGCCTTCCAGCCTATGGAGGTAAAGCCAAAGTAGTTGCCGATTTGAAATTGGATTACTCAGGATTAAAAGGTGGTGGTGACTTGAATTACCTCACCTCTACTTCTTCCTCTGATGAATTTACTTTCCTTCCTGACTCCACATTGGGACGAACACTAAGGTTCTCCAATCGGGAGCAGATATCCAAGGTGGAAGTGCCGAAAGCTGCTTGCGACACCACGCAGCTAGCATTCTATCCCACTAAAGATCGACTGGATATTTCTAGCTTAAAAACCCCTATTGATTTCTTCGAAAATGAAGCAACACTCGAAGGTACACTTCACCTAAAACCAGCAGGTATGCGCGGTGAAGGTGAAATGAAATTCAGTGGTGCAAAGTTGAGTTCAGAAGACTTTTCTTATGCTCGACGAAAAATCCTAGCTGATACAAGTTCCTTTCAGTTAAAAGGAATGAGTGAGGATGTCGGTGGACTTGCGTTTAAAACAGACAATGTAAATGCTAATGTAGACTTTGATAAACGACAAGGTTTATTCAAGAGTAATAGTGGCGAGACAAAAATTGAATTCCCAACTAACCAATACGTTTGCTTCATGGACCAGTTCACATGGTTTATGGATAAGGACGAAATGGATTTGAGTTCTTCACGTAAAGCACAAGAAGATCTTGTAATTGATACATCAGAAGAAAAACAAAGAAGTAATTTTTTCAGTGTCGCAGCAGGTCAAGACTCGCTGAACTTCTTGTCTACCCGTGCAAAATATGATTTAAAAAAGAGCATGATTACTTGCTCTAAGATTCAATACATCATTGTAGCAGACTCAAAAGTTACACCGGACAGCGGTAAAGTGGTGATTGAAAAGTATGCAAATATGCAGGAGTTGACTCGAGCGCAAATCCTTTCAAATTACGTTACACAGTACCATAAAATCTTCAGTGCAGATTTGAAAATTGAAGGTCGAAATAAATACTATGGAAAAGGAAGCATCAAGTACATTGATGAAAATAAAAAAGAACAGACCATTGTATTAAATGATATCAAGGTAGATACCAGCAGGCAAACCATTGGGCGTGGAGAAATAAAACTCGAAGATCAATTCTTCCTTTCTCCCGCTTATGAATTCTATGGCAAATTCTCATTAGCCGCGAATAATCAATTTTTGACCTTTGATGGAGGTGTAAAAATTTTACACAATTGCACTGCACTTGAACGTACCTATTTCAAGTTTAATTCGGAGATCAATCCAAATGACATCTATATCCCAGTTGATACATCAATGCGAGATATGGACTACTCTAAACTAGGAGTTGGTCTTATGGTAACAGATGATACGCCGATGGATGTATATCCTACCTTCTTGAGCAATCGAATCGACCAAGATGATTTGGGACTTATTGAGTCCAGAGGATTTTTGTACTTCGATAAAGTTTCCCGCAAGTACCTAATTGGCTCGAAGGAAAAAATTAAACAATCAAAGCTGCCAGGCAACCTTGTCGCTCTAAATACCAATACTTGTGAACTCGAAGGCAACGGGCAAATTTCATTCAATGTGGACTACGGCATGGTGAAGTTTAAAAACGCGGGCGAAATGAAATACAAAATTGATAAAGGGGAATTGGATGTTCAGGGAACTAGTTTAATTAATTTCCCATTCGAAGAAGCTGCGCTGAAAAGAATGTATGAGCAGATTGAACAATGGCCAAACCTATTGCCTGTAGATGTGGCAAAGACTAAATATGAAAAAGGACTTATCGAATTCTTGGGAACCGAGAAATCAGATAAATTGATTTCAGAACTCAATTTGAGTGGTCAGTTGAAGAGAGTGCCAGAAGAATTGCAAAGCACATTCTATTTCGCCGATTTGAAGTGGGCTTGGAATGCGGTCGATGAGACATTCAGTACAGTTGGTCCAATTGGTATTGCTAGTATGGACAAAAAGCAGCTTTTCAGATATGTTAAAGGCAAAATTGAAATCGAGCGAAGAAGAAATGCTGATGTAATGCGTATCTATGTAGAATTAGATGCCGGCAATTGGTACTACTTCGAATACAAGTTAGGTATTATGAATGTCATGAGTGGTGACAAGGAATTCCTGAATATCATCACTGCGGTTAAAGATGACAAGCGTAAGTTTGAAGAGAACAATGTGAAGTTTACCTTCCAACATATTGCTTCTAAAAAGAAGAGAGATGATTTCGTAGCTCGATTTGCAGATTTGAATTAAAAGAGGTGTAACCTCATGGAGTTTTACTCGTAGAAAGTGTCAAATAGCCTGATAACACACTAATATGAGCAATATACAACTCGAGCAAATGAAGTCATTAGTTAATGCGCTTCATAACATTCAAGAGCTTATGGCACGCAGCAAAAGCATGTTTCCATCGTACCACGCGCATCTAGAAGAACGGTATACTGAACTTCTGAATGATGCGAAATCGAATAAGATTACACCGCCTTGGATGGCGGCCTAAAACTAAAAATCCTCTAGTTAATCACTAGAGGATTTTTTTATATCCATTTTTTTTCGTTGAGCATCCAACCGGTGATGCTATTCCTTACCCGTTTTGTTTCAAGCACTTCGTGTAACTTATCACTGAGAAAAACGGCCAGCCTACCATTTTCCGGAAGGATATCAATATAAGTTTCATCTTCTTGATAGATTCTCAGGTGTCCGCCATCTGATTCTTTCCAATCTTCATTCAGATATAGAACAAATGACAGCACTCTACTCGATCCCGCTTTGTGTTTATCAATATGCTTCATGTATCGGGTTCCCTCTGGGTACTGTGTAAAATGACTCTCGAAATCACGAATACCTAAATAGAAGTTTCGATTGAGTTCTTGAATAAGTTCATCCAATTTTTCCAAGAAAACTCCAGTTCCTTCGGATACATCCTGCGGCTCAATCCAGTGGATGAAGTCTCCGCGCTTAGTATTATCCACTTCGTAAGAACCCTCTTTCCCGATACCCGCTTTTTTCATTTGCTCAGTCTCAATCAGAACAGCAATATGTTCTCGAATTCGCTCAGCTTCTGCAGGTTGGATGAAGGTGTCGATTGCGACAAAACCATTTTTCTCGAAAAAATCTAAATCAAACATTATCAATATTTAGTACCACAAAGATGTTACAGATTTCAATGAAATGATCCATATGAATCATAAATCAAAGCAATGCTAAATGCGTTCTAATTTTCTATGCGAACAGCGAAATTGTTAGAATGACCTTCAGAGTCTCTAAGTCAGGAAGTACGCAATGTGATTTTACAAAGAGAAGTAAGACTAGTTATTCTTCCAGTCCGCAATAAACACATTGGTGTCTCTTGTGCGACCATTGTGTCTGTTACTGCACCAAACGAATTTCTTACCATCAGGAGAGAACATCGGGAATGAATCAAATTGATCATCGTATGTCAATTGCTCCAAGCCTGTTCCATCTAAATTGATAAGATATAAGTTGAATGGGAAGCCTCTTTCACTTTTATAATTACTGCAGAAAATAATCTTCTTACCATCTGGAGTGAATGTTGGTGCCCAATTCGCTTTTCCAAGATTGGTAACTTGGTGAGCATCTGTTCCATCTGCGTTTGCCACCCAAATCTCAAGATTGTTTGGTTCAACCATATCTTGATTTAGCAAATCCACATAAGCTTGTGATTCTTCGTCTGTAGCGGGTCTTGATGCTCTCCAAACGATTTTTGTTCCATCAGGACTGAAGCACGCTCCCCCATCGTATCCGAGTTCTGATGTAATTTGTTTTACATCTGTCCCATCCAGATTCATCGTGTACAATTCCAAATCCCCAGAGCGAAGCGATGTGAATATGATTTTATCGCCCTTTGGGCTAACTGTTGCTTCAGCATCATAGCGAGACTCAGAAGTCAACTGCTTCTTAATATTTCCCTTCAAATCAGCAGTGAAGATGTCGTATGACGGATAGAGTTGCCAAACATAACGGCGGCCCATGTCTGGAACTGGAGGACAAGAATCGCCTCCAAGGTGAGTACTTGCGTACAAAATAGACTTGTTGTCTGGCATGAACCAGCTGCAAGTCGTGCGGCCTTTTCCCGTAGAAATCATTTGAAGCTTATTGCTATCAGGCTTTGCCGAGATATCAAGCATGAAGATCTGATCACAACCTAAATTCCAATTTCTATTATCACTTTGGAAAATGAGTTTTTTACCATCAAAACTCCAATAAGCTTCCGCATTATTACCGCCATAGGTTAATTGCTTCACATTGGTGAAGTACTTTTCATTAGGATAATGAATAGGCTCATCGGATGAACCCATTGAAGAAGCTCCCTTTGCAGTCTCTTGAGCCTTCATTTGACAAGATGCCAGTGCAATGATGCAAGAGGTAGTAATTGCGAAAATTTTCATTTATTCTGAAATATTGGACGGCAAAAGTAATATTAGGCACAGTTCAATCTTCATACAATTGTAAATTGCACCACATTTATAAAGATTTGACATGCAATCATCATATTCAATTGCCGCATTAGCAGTATTTTCTGTATTCGTATTTTCTCAAGCATTTCAATGCAGCCCTGTAAGAAGATTTGCTTATGAAGAGATCGCTCAATACAAAGAAGTTGATACTCCGGAAAGAATGTTAGCTATTTTGGCTTCCGACTCTTTAGAAGGTAGAGGTACAGGAACAATTGGTGAGCAAAAGGCTGCAAGCTATATCGTTTCTCAATTCACTAAAATGGGATTGGCACCAAAGGGCGAGAATGGATCATGGTTCCAAACTTTTACATTCACTCCTCACCCTCCTATCCAGAAGCATCAGGTGGGAGACAGCGTGAAATTGGGAATGGGATTGGTGAAAGAAATTTCGGGGAAAAATGTCATTGCATTTTTAGATAATGGAGCCTCGAATACTGTAGTGATTGGTGCCCATTATGATCACCTTGGATGGGGAGATGAAAACTCTCTTCATAGCGGAGAAAGAGCTATTCACAATGGCGCAGATGACAATGCAAGTGGAGTAACCGTCATGCTTCAAGTAGCAGATCGTTTAAAAAAGTCTAATTTGAAAAATAACAACTACCTCTTTATTGCTTTCAGCGGCGAAGAGAAAGGACTCTGGGGAAGTAATTTTTTCACTAAAAACCCAACGATTACCAACATGAACTATATGATCAATATGGACATGGTAGGTCGTTTGAACAAAGAGAAATCATTAGCTATTAGTGGTATTGGAACAGCCCCAGTTTGGAAAGCAATTCTTGAAAGTGAGAATACATCAGGGTTGAGTTTAGTGTTGACTGAGAGCGGCGTTGGCCCAAGCGATCACACTTCGTTTTACAATATTGGTATTCCTGCTATTCACCTATTTACAGGACAGCACGAAGATTATCACAAGCCAGCAGATGATGCGGATAAAATCAATTATGCAGGAGTAAAAGAAATCATTGATTACACCTATCGTGTGGTAGCCAAGCTTGACAATGAGAGCAAGCTTACTTTCCAAAAAACAAAAGATGAGAGCACGGCATCGGCCGCCGACTTCAAAGTCACTCTAGGCGTTATTCCCGATTATTTATACAGTGGTGAAGGAATGAGAATTGACGGTGTAAAGGAAGGCAGACCAGCAGCCAAAGCAGGCATGAAGCAGGGAGATGTAGTTATTTCAATCGGGGAAAATAAAATCTCCGACATGTACAGTTACATGGATGCTTTAAGTAAGTACGAAAAAGGTCAGACCACAGATGTAGTGATTGAGCGCGCGGGAGTAAGAGAAACTGTTAAAGTAACTTGGGAATAATTACGATACCAATGCTGCCAGGGCAATACCGACGAGAATTGACCCGAATTTCATCCAATTAAACTTGTGTCCTTCTTCACTCTCAAAGATGATGGTCGTGGAGACGTGGAGCAGGATTCCTATTAATACCCCTGTCACCTTTGGTGTCAGAGTGGCAACACCTTCAATATTCAAGTCAATCAGATAATGGTGTACAAACGCTCCGGCTGGGGCTACCATTGCAAATACGATGACCCAAAAAAGCGCACGTGATGTTTTTACTCCACTATTGATTAGGAGAGCAGCGAACACCAATGATTCTGTGATTTTATGAAGCGAGATACCAATCAATAGCGAGCCGCGGTGATCATCTCCTACAGGTCCGTGGCTATGTCCGTGATGGCTATGATCATGAACATGTCCAGCCATTTCTCCTCCAAAAGGCATTCCCTCTATGAAAGCATGCACCCACAGAGAAGCCATTACTGTAAACAAGAACCTTGTGCCTGCTTGGGCATGTGAATGAGCGTGTCCGTGTTCGACTCCATGGGAGAAAAAATCCAAAATTACTTGAAGTAAAAAGCCTGCCATGACATACCAACCCGCATATTCGATACCGCTCTCAAACAATTCTGGAAAGAGGTGAAGCAACGTTAATCCTAATAAATATGCAGCACTAAAGCTTAATAGCAATTTGATGCTATTGGTAGATTGTTTCTTGGTCAGAAAGAATATTCCTCCCCCTAGCATTGCTGCTAGGAAAAGAATTAGCATGTAGAAATATGGGGAATCGTTCATTTCAATTTTGCAATAACAATGTATCTATCAGATGTTTTTGTGTCAAATGAATCTAATTGATAATTGCCAAAGGTATGCAGTATTTCAAATCCTGAGCTAGCTAGCATTTCATTGATTGCTTGAGAATATAACAATTGTACTTTTTCTTGGAAAGAAAAAGATTGTCCTTCTGCATCAAAGGCAATTGTCTTTATTATTTGACCATTACTTATTTCTTTAGAAATATCAAACTTATAACCATCAAGCTCTTTTAACTCATGAGGAATCAGTGCTTCTTCGACTTTATAAGCATTAAAATAGTCCATTACAAAAAAACCGTCTTTCAGCAAGTGTCCTTTGATGTTCGAAAGAACCTTGAGATTATCATCTAATGATTCGAAATAGCCGAAACTCGTGAATAGATTTAAAATAGCATCGAACTTTAGAGATAGATCAAAATATCGCATGTCACCTGTTTCAAAGTGCAAAGATTCGGTTTCATACTTTTTTGCATGAGCAATGCTATTATTTGAAAGATCTATTCCTACAACTCTAAACTGTTTTTTGTTGAGGTAAATACTGTGTCTGCCTTTTCCGCAGGCAAGGTCTAAAACGCGAGCTCGGTCAGGCAAGGAAAGCTTTGTTGTGAGATTATCTAGAAATGACGCAGCCTCTTCATCACTTCTACTTTTATAGAGAATAGAATAATAAGGGGAATCAAACCATGTTTTGAACCATTCATTCTTATTATCTGTCTTTTGCATTACCGCGATTTTGAGGTTGCGAAGATATAAACGAGTTGATTGTTAATACTTATATACTTTTTTTAGCAGATTTGCCCACAGATTGTGCAA
>Ga0315908_10003144_pt1 | contig 11957 bp, 7 predicted proteins | sample LakEriMetagenome_12_FD_203520 | JGI IMG/M metagenome (GOLD analysis project Ga0315908, IMG submission 203520) | Freshwater fungal communities from buoy surface, Lake Erie, Ohio, United States - Buoy 4 MA124 | ecosystem: Environmental > Aquatic > Freshwater > Lake > Lake biofilm | place: USA...
GCATTTTGTTTGACAAGATCAGACAACTTCCCCCGCAGCGGCTGGCTGAGGTCGAGGACTTCGTTGACTTTCTGCAGACTCGGGAGAACGAACGGCGGCTTGTGCTCGGCGCGGCCAAGGCCAGCGAAGCGAGCCTTGCGCAGGTCTGGGACAACGACGACGATGCGGCTTACGACCAGCTGTAACTGATATGACCATCGCCTCGAGATTTGACTTCGGCGACGTGGTGCTCGTGCCGTTTCCGTTCACCGACCAATCTGGCACAAAGAGGCGGCCGGCCGTAGTCATCTCACTCGCCGGCTACAATATAAGCCGAAGGGACATCGTGATCATGGCGATCAAGAGCCAGGTCCGACCGTCGCTCGGCTACGGTGAGGCTCTGGTCGTTGACTGGAGAAATGCTGGACTCATCAAAGAGTCGGTGCTCAAGCCGGTCTTCAGCACCATCGAGCAAGGGCTCGTGATTCGCGTGTTAGGCCACCTCTCGGCCACCGACCTGCAGTCGCTGCAAGGGCTGCTCGGAAATGTCATTGGGTGAGCAAATGAAAGCCCGGAAAAGGCGGAAAAACCCAGGGACAGTCCCCGCGTTTTTTCATCGGCGACTGACCCGGTGGGCGCTTTGGCCCCTTTTGAAGCTATCGCGTCCGAAGCACTAGAGCCGGTGGGCGCTTTGCCATCGATGGTCCCTTTTGCCCCAGAGCGTCGCAGTTCCCTAGCGACGGATTTTCTGTCGATTCCAAGCGCTCGAGCGATCTGGCGCTGGCTCATCCCAGAGTCGAAAAGCTGCGTAATTCCCTGTGTTTTGTCCATTGAGAGCCTGTTTGACATCGGCGATTCCTCAAAGAAGGTAGCAAAATACCTCCTATGGAAATCAACCAACTCAACCTTGTCCAACTGGCCCCTTTTGAAAGCGCCCTCGACTGGCCCCTTTTAGGCGCCCGCTGACATGTGTGGAGGTCGCGAATCCTTTGGTAGGAGCGCTGCTCACTGGCATGGATGTCCCTGAAGTCGGCTCGTTGCCCAACGACGGAACGAGACTCCCCGTTGGGAGCGGACCCGATAGCCCACTGACAGGGTCGCTAACCGATAAGGGTCCACCAACCTAGAAACGTGTCGATTCTCCTCGGTTTGAACTATTCGGAATTTCCGAATAGTTGCCTCGGAAGAGAGTTCCTCGTCGTCGTAAGGCGTTATTAGGTTATCATTTACAGTTTTGAAAACCCGGGTACTGTCCCCGAGTTCTGTCAGGAATTGAAAAGGGTTTATCTAAATATCCTACTGAACGCGCCCTACAATTGCACGATTAACGACTTACGTGGATTCTCTTACGCTAGTGGACGCTTAATCTTCCTGCTCGGTAAGCGATTTTAATCTTGTCGCACGACAGCGACGCGCGATGCGATTGATTGCCCCTTTGTGTTTTTCAATTATTTGATCCCATGCGAGAATTTCGGTACGGTACCGATCCTCCATTGTGTCGAAGTCTGTGTTGCACCCTATGCCAGACGACTTTGCAATCTTGTCTTCGGAGACTCCCGCACTAACCGCAGCTTGGGCCAAGCGAACCCAAGTCTCATCTGGCATACGATGTAACGGAGACAGTGAATAGTCAGCAAGAGAGTCTTGTTCAAGCAATAGTCGAAACGCATCGGGATCGTTAGAAACAAGGTTACGAATAAGCGAATCTCGAATAGGTGATTCACGATGTAGATCCGCCAAAAACGCTTTTCTCAACTCACTTGAGAGTTCAGCACACGCTGCAGCAACGGTCTCTTCATCGAAGTCGACGCGTTCAGTTTGCGACATTCCCTGTGACCAATATTGAATCCATTGCTCACAAACCTCTTTATCCGCGGAAAAAATTTCCGCAACGCAATGTTCCTGCCGGCAGTCTTGGACAATCGCATTGCACCATTTGTCACGAACTTCTGGGTCTGTCGGTGCTGTTTTTCGCTGTCCCCACAATCCCTCTGCAACCTTTGCTCGCAACTTACCGTCGCTATGCGACAGAAGCGGGCTGTAGTGTTTCGAAGCGATTTCGTCGCACAATGCAGCAACATAAATCCTATCGGCGTACGAACCGCTTGCGAGAATAGCCTTTTCGACCAAGCCTTCAGGCATCTGCTCAACGTACAAGAGATTTAAAATCGCTACTAGCCGATATTGATCGTTTTTAAAGCACTCATCCAGAATCTCCTCAAATCCACTCTCCTGCTGCATGCACACGGTTTGCAGAAAAGGCTGCAAAAGTGTGCAAGGGACTTTGAGCCTGATTGCTTCAGTGATCCATTTAGCTTGGCGTTCCAACTTTTGAGAGATCGTCCTGCACACAACATCGCTGTAGTTCGGATACGCGGAGCCGCTCCGAATTGCGTCTTCATTGAATGACCTAAGCCGTGAAAGTACATCCGACGCAGGCTTCAATGCCCATCGGTTGCCCAATTTTACCGCATTTTGGTGACACTGTTCCTCGAATTTCAAGTGGGTTACTCTTGTCCTACCACGAACCGATTCCTTTGGAAAAAGAGTTGCGTATTCTACTGGAACAGGCCGAGATAGCTTAATGCGGTGATACTCACCTAAGCGACGAAGCCCAGATATGGCAGCGGGAATATTTGCAAAAATCTCACAGAGTGGTTCAAGCGTTTCAGAGGCCGCGAGTCGGAGTTGTTCTCGCTGCTCAACGTTCACAGCGCCACGAGTATATGGCCAAAGCCATTGACCTATCGCGTCAACAACCAACGACCAGTCGATTGGAGTGTAGCTTTGGAGCAAGTCATGAGCTTCGTGCCAAAGCTCTCTCATTTGTTCAAGATCATCCGATGCCAATAGGCCATCACGCAAAATAAATGTGTCGAAATCCTCAGGAGACTGATCGACTGACTTGTATTCAGGTGCGAACACACACCCCAGAAAACGATAGGCTTGATCTGCTGAAACCCCCGCCGAAAGTCGATCTGCGATTGCATCCAATACGATCCGTCGTCTTGGAATCGCATCCTTGGCCGGATATCCCCGCTTCACCCAGTCCTCGACAGTCCGAACGTCGCGGTCAGGCTGGCGATTGAGGCGATCCCGGATTTCCGGTACTGTCTCGATCAGGCGGCATATTGTTCTTTCTGGTGTGCATCGAATAAAAACATGTTCCAGGCCATCAAACAGCTCAGGCTTTTCGTCCAACACCTGATCGGCAATTTTGCCTTCTGCGGCAGCAAGTCGTTCCCAGGCTTCACGACTGTCAGCTACGTGCGTCATTCGGAAGAGTTCGCTAATTGGTATTTTCGCTCCAACGCAGTACGCATCGACAGCTGCCATCGCAACTTGGCCAGCCAACCGCCAATCTGATGCAAACGGACCCAGATCTCGTCGGACGTTACCGAAGAAAAAGTCTCGAATCAACGCTGGGCGAATCGCTTCGGGGAAAACAACTAATAAACCTAATCTGTTTTCTTCTACTAAACCGCCAATCGCAAACTCAGTAACGATACATTGAACTTTGGAAAGCGGAAGTTCGAGATAGGTCGCAATTCGAGAAAGCTCAATTCCCCTATCTCTTCCAAGAGCGAGGCATGACAACACATCCATCGCTTCTGCATAGGGCGTTTGCTCGACGAGCTTTCTTGTCCAGCGTGCGATGGAGTCTCCCGTAAAGAACTCTTTAATGTCATCCTGGTCGCCCTCGCGACAACATCGCAACAACATTGCTGCTCTGCCAGGATAACCCATTGATTGCCGCACCAAGAGGTGAAAGAAACGATCGGGGCCGCCAATCCCTACTTCCTTCGCCATCGCAATAATCAATCGATTCGAAATCGGCTTTAACTCGATTACAGAGGATACCGGCAATTCCATCAAAACTACCAACTTGTCTTGATGGGTTGGCCAGCAATCAGCAATAATACGAAACTTTAGCGAGTGCTCTTGGCGAATAGCCTGAAGTGTAGTCAAGCTTTTCAAATGTAGATGCGCATCCTCTACCGCAATCAGACTAGGATTCTCTCCACATAATTGCGATGTAAGAGCTCGCTCGTCGAAATTTTTCAAGAAGTATCCACCAGTCTTATTGACCACGGTCGAAAGAACCGATGTTTTTCCTACGCCAGGCTGACCAACCACGAGCCGATCGCCCTCGGTCGCAATGAGTTCGGCGACGACATCATCTCGACCGAATATTGTTTTGCATATCGCTCTACGAACCGATCGAGGCGTTCGTGTAAGGCCGGAATCCGAACTGGACGTCGACTGAATAAGTATCCCAGGAATGGTAGGTGTAGATTCTCTTAAGAAGCGAACTACTTGCTTCAGTTGATCTAGCGACAGCGACCGTGCTTTCAACAAGATTTTCTGGAAGTCGTAGCGGTCACGCTTGGAGTCGAAGTCGAACTGACCTCGAACGCGAACAATGCTCTTGCGGTATGTGGGTGCTTGAGTTACCGGGTAGACAAAAATTAAACGATCAAACCTTGAGTCGTGGGTCCCTTCAAATTTTTGTAATGTGCAATTAATCTTGTCGGGGGTCATTGTATTCGTCACTTGGACCGCTATGCGAGCTGATTTGTCTGATAGGTCGAATGAATCCTGTTGCGTGCTTTTCAGGTTATCGTTTTCCAATGACCAACCATAAACCTTGTTTAGCAACTCACAAAAGAACGACTCCATTCCTATCAGGACATCCTGGTGCTTGATAGCGACCTGCGCCTCTACATGGAGTGCAATTGCAGTAAGGTAGCCTTCTGCTTCGTCAATTAGATCAGTTTGCTTAAGACCCAATTCTTGTACTCCAATTTTTTAGGGCGTCTTCAACTGGCGATAATTACTGGTGTCTTCTTACGAAATTGAATTGTTTCGTTGCAGGCAATTCCGCAATCGCCTCCATGAGGCGGGATTAAGGAAGAGTTGTCATCGTATCTAATTTTGCTGGCCTCCAGTTCGTGAAGGACGTCTGCTTCCACTTCAAGCCAGGGATATCGCACGTCTTCCCTAAGCAGTCTAATTATTGCATAAGTGCTTGAAAAAACAATCCTCCCAATTGGGGGGGAAAGACATTCAAACCATTTTCGCGATGGAGCTCGATTCCGGCTACCTTTTTCGTCTGTATAACGTACAACCACTTTCAAGAAATCACCGATCCGTGTGTAAATCGAGGAGCAAACCCTCCGCTGATCGCGACGATCGTCCTAGCGCTTTGTGCCTGCGTCTCAAATGCAGACGGCTGGGTGGGTGGCGAACGCTATGGAAACGCGAAACTCGATCGGCTACGAACCTTCTTCTCGTTCAAAAACGAAATCGATTCGCCGTAGCGGCTTTCGAAGTTGACGTGCCTCGGCCTCGAGTTGTTCGACTCGTGTTTTGTCGCTGGTCCGGGAGCCCAGCGCAGATTCTTTGGCCGATTGTTTTTGGCACCATTGACGAAGAGTCGTATAGGGAACATCAACGGCCTTGGCCGCAAGCCAAGCTGTACCCCTCCTGGGTGACTAGCTTGACTGCACCATCGATGAAATCTTGATCAAAGGTCCGACGGGATTTCTTTTCATTGGTTGACACTGGACTTCCTCCGGCTTGAGTTTAGGGTTCGCCGCCGGTGTCCGCCAGTCCTGGGCTTTCGCACACCTGCGCGAGACGCTATTTCACGCAGCGAGAGCCTCTTTGCTTTTCGAAACTCCCGAAAACGCTGTCCAAGACTCGTTTTGTTTGCCCCTTGTTTGCAGAGCCAAAAGACAGTAAATTGTCTCATTTGTGAGCCAACATATCACACGGAAGACGCCCCCGCTAGAGTCTGCGACGACTGGTTGGCGGTCGCTAAAACGATCAGCGCACGGAGGAAGGTAAGGAAATGAAGTCGATCGAATTGTTCGCCGGTGCTGGCGGACTCGCGCTTGCAACGTCAAACGCAGGCTTTCACCACCACGCTGTGTATGAATGGAACCGAAACGCCTGTGCCACGTTACGACGGAACCAATCTGATGGCCTTACCCAACTCACAGGCGCGGAAATCGTTGAAGGTGACGTTAGCGAAGTGTGCTTTAGCGACCTTGCAGGTAAAGTGGATGTTGTCTGCGGGGGCCCGCCTTGTCAACCGTTCTCTATTGGTGGCAAGCATGTCGGGATGGATGACAGTCGAAACATGTTTCCACATGCGATACGCGCGGTTCGGGAGATAGCTCCTCGGGCGTTTATCTTTGAGAACGTCAAGGGGTTGTTGCGTGAGAGCTTTTCGAATTATTACCAGTATATCATCCATCAACTCTCCTTCCCCGAAATCGTTGCCAAGGGCGATGAAGAGTGGACCGACCATCTTGCGAGGCTAGAGCGTGCATCTACGAGCCGACATAAAACTGGACTCACGTACAACGTGATCTATCAGTTGATGAATGCGGCAGATTTTGGTGTTCCGCAGCACCGACACCGTGTTCTCATTGTTGGAATTAGATCTGATCTCGAATTTGATTTTTGCTTTCCACAGCAGACGCATGAACAAGATTCGCTACTGTATGATAAGTGGATTTCGGGCGAATATTGGGATCGACATAAAATTGCAAAGAACAAGCGTCCACAAGCACCAGGAGAGATTAGAGGACGGGTTGAACGTCTTAGGTGCTTATTTCCTGGGATGCTATTTGAGCCATGGCGCACCGTAAGAGATGCCATTTCTGACCTCCCCGAGATTGCACCAGGCGAGTCGTGCACTAAGTTCGCAAATCATTTCCTAAATCCAGGCGCACGCTCGTATCCCGGGCATACTGGCAGTCCGTTCGACGAGCCGGCAAAAGCACTGAAAGCTGGCGACCACGGCGTCCCTGGCGGTGAGAATACGCTAAGATTTGATGATGGTACAGTCCGTTACTTTAGCGTGCGTGAATGTGCTCGACTCCAGACCTTTCCCGACGATTGGACGTTTGAGGGATCGTGGACAGAGTCGATGCGTCAATTGGGCAATGCGGTGCCCGTTAAGATGTGCGAAGTAGTCGCTAGCCAACTTGCAAGTCTTCTGAGCAAAAAGAAAGCATACGCAAATGGCTAAAAAGGCTATTCGAAGTCGGCAAATCCCCTTTGACCGAGAGAAGCATGTTTACAAAAACAACGCATTCGTTGAGTTGATCAAAGATGCTGTTCGATTCTTTAATGGCACTCCAGTGCACCCGCTGCCCCCCGAGGATCGTTTTGTTGGAACGGGGATTTATGCAATCTATTACACCGGTGAAGCAGACCCTTATTGCAAGTTTGCCAAGTTGAATCGATTAGCGTACGATTACCCGATTTACGTCGGTAAAGCTGTACCGAAGGGTTGGCGTCAGTCTCGAGCCTCACACAATCTCGAACTCAAATCCTCTGAGCTTCACGCTCGTCTTGGGCAGCATGCAAGTAGCATCAGCTGTGTTGCTGGTATGTCTTTGGAAGACTTCTGGTGCCGATTCATGATATTTGAAGGTGCCAGTTCCGACATGATTGGTACGCTTGAAGCCGCAGTAATCAAATGGAAAAGGCCGCTGTGGAATAGTTATCTTGATGGCTTCGGCAATCACGATCCAGGTAAGGGGCGTTATGAGCAAGCAAGGTCGGAGTGGGATGTAGTTCATCCTGGTCGGCCTTGGGCTGACAAGTGCAAGGGGAAAACCCGCAGTAAAGAGTCAATTCTTTCTGGCATAAAAGAGTTTCTAGAAAAGGTGGGAGGTTCAACTGACGTTGGCGCAGACCCTGCCGGCGGAAACGCGTTCACTGATTTATGAATATTAAGCCATATCCGAGGGTCGCATTCGATGAAGGCAGAGAGTAATCCTGGTGATGCCGACGGCGATTGGCCTGGAAAGAATATTGACTGGGGTTCCGAAGTCAGTGACGCAAAGTTGCATGTCGAGTTGCCGTTCTGGATAGCGGCTCCAGACGGTAAGGTTCAGAGAAAAGTCGGAGCTTGCGCTTTGGATATAAACTTCCGCAACGACATCGTTGGGATCTACAGAAACGGCCTTTTCTACCGAGACGAAAGTGAACTCATGCAGATAACTGCTGAGGGGTTTCCGTTTGCCTCTGCGCAGAGAGAGGACCTAGAGAAGCAGCCGTTTGGACAGAGGCATTTCAGAACCCTCATTACGCTCCCAGTGTGTTGTCATAAGTCCGTTTTTAGATTGCTACAGTCGAATAATCCCAAGGAGATTCGTGACGCGCATATCTACGTGCAGTCACTTGCACATGCGTCTATCAGATTCATCAATGACTTTATTGGGGCTTATCGACGTGCGTCGTTCGATCCATTCGTATCGCATGTATCGCATTGGGATCTTCCTTTATGGCATATCTCTGATTCCATCAATCGCATATGGCATATTCCCATGGCACGATATCCTGTTGCCGATTACCTACCGTCAGCAGACCCCAGCGGTAGATACCGATTCCGTACCACTGAAGGTCGTATACGCGAGGCGGCATTAGCACCGCAATCGACGAGCATGGAGGAATTGCTTGACGCCTGGACATGCTTCTACCGCGGTCAGTTTGCTGAAGCAATTCGAAAAGTAGTGACGGCGATTGAAGTCACGATATCCGATTTACTTTCGTCTGTACCTTCATTTCGGAAAAACAGAACTGCCGACGAAGTGAACGCTCATTTGGTGAAGCTGAAATTTAGTGAGCAGTTGGTTATCTACCTGCGAGAAACAAAACGGAAACTCCCAGGACCGCTGACTCATATAGCTCCGGAAGTCAATGGAGTTTATTTGGAGCGTGAGTTGGAACATGCTCGATCCCGTCGGCACAAGATTGTTCATGAGTCTGAGAAGGTCGACTATGAGCAAGATGGTCCAATTTTACGAATAATGGAAACGATGTCCTGGCTTCACGGATGGCTTCGAGAGGACACACGGAATACGGACCCGACACAAAGCGTCTGGCATGCTCCAAACAAGCAGATGCGAGATGTGTTCATTTTCGAACCAATTGCAGATGCCCGAGGTCTTGCCTTAGTTACACCGGAACCATTTGTCTCTGACGGTCCGGTCGTTCTTCTCCAAGACGTCCACAAGCGACAACTTCTACGAGCGGCGTCAAAAGATTCGCTTGATTTATCGTATTGCGTTGCATGGGCGTTTGAAGCTTTGCGAGAACCGATTAAGGACGGGCGTCCGCTAAAAGAGTACGAAGGTACATTCGAGAGATACTGGTTTCGGGAGGGCGATGAATTTCGTCCTATTTTCTTAATCGATCCGCCAGATGTCTTAAGCGAGCAGACGATAAATGCAATTGCAAGTCGAGTTCTACTGTTGAAGAATAAGAACAGCAAATGCGGTTGCCCACTTGTCATAGTAAATCACTTATCGCAACTACGCGAACGTGAGCGAATTGGGATTCCATGCGTCGACAAGGAATTCATACCAGTTATTATAGATCTCCAGTTTACTACGATTTCGCTAGTCGACTGGGTTGCATTCACGTGCCTGCTCACGTTGTGCAATGGACGCGACTTTGGATTTCGAGCAGCGATTAGAAGAATTGGATTAATTCAATTTGATTCTCCTGCGTTTAGCAAGATAGGATACGTTCGCCGTATTTTTCCTGGCCCTAAGGTCGTCTCGCTGGTGATAGATCGGGAGTTGCTCTGCGTTGGTGATGAAATTTGCATTCAGAACGGAAGCGATACTCGCGTAACGATAATAGAGTCGCTTGAAGTCAACCACATGCCCTGCGAGATCGTTTTTGCTGGTTCAATAGTTGGCGCAAAGTTAAAAATGGGGGTTAAGGAGATTCGAAGCGACAGTGTGGTTTATCGAGTGCTTCGCCCGCGGATAACGCACGATCCAAACGTAAAAAGGACCGTACAGCTTGAAATGGTAGACTACGCCCAATTGCTTTCCAACCTCGGCCAGTTTCCGCAATCCTTCACAGGCTTCGGTACCTATGGTGGTGATTCTCCGATCGAATGAGTTGAACTAAAAAGCTATCGAAATATTCCATGAATCGGCTTGATGCGGGTTCTCTTCAGAGGTTACTGTGTGACCACGGCGGGCAACGTCGCCAACGCGAAACGTAGATCTAAAAACAACGGAACACAAACATGGCTACCACGTCGGCTACCAAAACCAACCGTAACGTCAAAGCCGCCAGCAAGTCCACAACGACCAGAGCGACCAAGAAGAACGCCACGGACGCCTCATACGCCGCCTACCACATCCGCCGAGCGGAGGAAGTGGGCCTAACCGAGAAGATTGGGCATCAAGGCGGATGTGTAGTTGCTAAATCGCGGTCCTAGGGAACCAGACGCCTTGCATTTGTAAAGAATGTCTCGATGATATGAATTTGAAGTCGGCAACAAACGTAACGAACTTATCTGGGAATGCGAATCGAGATATTTGGCCATTCAAGGTACTGCAGACGAGCAACTCGTTTACTGCGGGTCCGAACAAATCGCATGCATCACCGGTTGCGGAGTCGACCTTCTTAGCGAGTTGCATTCCGCAATCCGTTCGATAATTATTCAAATCCCTGCAGCGGCGTTCCCAGAGTTGTACTACGGTATCAAGAGTCGCATTACCATACGTGATATTGCAATCAATCATAGAAGCGACCCAAACTATATTGTCCGTAAACTGCTTCAAGATAGCATTGTAGTCTATATCGTTTGAAAGTATGCATGTGCGTTTTTTTCTTAGGAAAAGGTTTGCAGAAGCAAATCCTGCTAGCCGCTCATCTGATTGCAAGAAGTCGTCTTCACGAATTTTTTCTCTACGCTTTGCTGGGTGTCTAAACCAACTGCGTCGCAAGGGTTTGAAAAAACTTTTGACGTAGTCGTCCGCAACTCGAAGTTCATCAATAAAGCTCATAATCTTGCTTGCAAAGAAATCACCTTCGATCGCGAGCTGTTGAATCGCTTTTTCCTCTGCAATCGCTTGCGACACTGATTCGGTTCGCATTATGTGCAATGTTCGGACTCGAATTGATGGTGCTAATTGGGTCGCAGCATCCATCAGCAAATTGAAAGACTCTGGTTTTTCGGCAAACCATGTCTCCGATGCGATTCGGTTTAAGGCACCGAGTTGCGATACAACTCGAAGGCCGCTCTTTGCTTCCACTGGTCGCTTTTTCAACTCGCGAACAATCTCTTGCGTTGTAACAACATTGGCAAGGGTTTCGAATTTTCGCTCCACAAAACCCGACTGAAGAACATTGGCATCTACGAACCAATCGATACTCGGGTCTTTCATTAGATTCCCCATAATTTGTTGGCCTGGTTCGATTGGTGTTTTCATTGCAATATTCGTCCTTCCGCCGTCGCTCGTTCCCATTGATCTCATATCTAATTGCTAAGGGCCGTTATAGACATTGTAATCCAAAAACAGGTTTGTTCTCACGGAGCAGGCTGCGGTACTTTGAGAGCCCTTCTCGTTTGTCATTGACAGACTAAAAAGGCTATGCGTCAGATGAATCGTATTGGTGCCACCGGCTTGAGTCCCAACGTGGGCTCCGGGCGGGCTTGGTTAAGTTCCTCGCCGTTTGCTGCGGGTTAAACGAATTTTCGCTTTTGGCGAACAGTAAGTTCAGGGGCTCCTCATAAACTCGGGGACTGTCCGTGGTGTTGCTACCCTCGCAAAGCGGTGTTGTGAATCGAACCCTTTTTCGCTGTCGGTCGCTCTTGGACTTGGCGAACTTTGCGCCTTTGCGGTGAATTTAGTACCCACCGGACGGCTTGCGCCGTTCCGCTTTTAGCCAAACCTCGGGGACTGTCTGCGGTGTTTCTACGTGCGGGCTCGGAGGCCCACACTACGGGAAGAACGCAAAACGGCTTCGATTTGGCAGAAGAACGGGCGGACTCCAGAGAACTCGTGATTCCTCCAGTGTTGAAGGAGTCGAGCGGTTTCGGGGGTGACGTTCCACTGGGCCGAATTGGGGATCTGACGCCAGAGATCAACGAGTCGGCGGACTTGGTTGATCGTGGCCGTGGTTTCGTAGGATTGGGTTTTCGAGGAGAG